>R27__coassemble_98_pt1 | contig 74952 bp, 56 predicted proteins | sample R27__metabat2_low_PE_027 | metagenome-assembled genome bin R27
TTACAATTTTTTAGACCACTATTTTCGATAATTTCTTATCCCGAACTGGCGTATCACATCAAATATACATTTTTACCGCTTGAACCTGCTCATCTCGTACAGGGCAGGCAGCGCGCATCCTGTGGCGCTGTTGAACAAGCCACGGTTAAGGCCGCCGCGCCCCTGCCACGGGGTGCCGAAACTGTTTTCCTCGGGGAACCACCACAACAGGCCCTGCACATTGGTGTGGCGGTTCAGCTCGGCGACCAGTTGGCGGGTAAACTCGCGCTGGCCTTCGACGGTGGCGGGCAGGCAGTCCGTAAAGTCCTCGCTGTTGTCCCACGAGCGGCCATCGTGCTGGTAATAGTAGGCCGCCTCGACAATCATCGCGGGCTTGTCGGGGTAACGCACCGCCAGCGAGTCAAGCGTATTGCCTAGGTTGGGTATCGTCTTGTGCCACATGGGGTAATAACTCAGGCCGATGATGTCATAATCGACATTGGCAGCCGCCAGGCGGTCGTAGTAACTGCGTGTCACGACCCACTCGCCGGCCTTCTCGGTGTGGATGATAATGCGCGCCTGGGGGCACACCTCGCGGCATGCCTTGCAACCCGCCTTGAGCAATGAGGTGAAGGCATCCCAGTTGTCGCCGCTCGTGGGATCCACGCGCCCCACGGGCCAGTCCATGCCGTAGGTTACCTCATTGCCCACCTGAATGGCGGCAGGCACCACCCCTGCCCAACGCAGGGCCATCAGGCAGTCGCGGGTGTAGCAATAAATGCTGTCGGCGAGCGTCGCCGCATCCAGCCCAGTCCAACGCTGCGGGGTGAACTGCTTGGCGGGGTCGGCCCAGGTGTCGCTGTAGTGGAAGTCCAGCATCACCTCAAAGCCCCGCTCGCGGATTGTCTGGCACAGGCCGATGACATAGTCCAAGTCCTGACAAACGCCCTGGTCGCGATGGGCGCCGGGGGCATGCTGGGGGTCAACAAACAGGCGCACGCGCATCATGTCCCATCCCTGTTCACGAAACAGGTCATAGGCATTGACCTTGACGCCCGCGCTGTCCTTATAGACAACGCCCATGCGCTCGTTGGCGGCCATCATCGAGATGTCGCCACCCAGCCACGACTTGGCCGCGGTAGGCGTCACCGCCGCCAGCACTAACAGGAATACTGCAATCAGTCTCATCATCACAGTTTGGCTTTATTGACATTAAAAACATAAAATAAAAAGCGCCGATAGTCACAGACTACCAGCACTTTTGCGATGTCGGGGTGACTAGATTCGAACTAGCGACCCCACGCCCCCCAGACGCGTACTCTAACCGGACTGAGCTACACCCCGATCGCACTTTGCGAAACAAGGATTGTTTCTAAAAGCGGTGCAAAGATAATACCCTTTTTAACGCCGACCAAATTTTTTCGCATCTTTTTTACGGCAACATTTATCGGAAGTGGTTTTTGCGCCCTGTGATTGAGGGAGTTGCGGCAGCAAAAAAGTTCGGAGCCGCCTGCCAGCAGGCAAGCGGCTCCGATGATAATTAGGCCTGCCGAGCAAGGATTACTCGGCCTTGTCAGCGCTGCCCAGCACCTCAACAATCTTGTGGGTGTAGAGCTTGACCATCTCGTCGCGTGCGGGACCCAGATACTTGCGGGGGTCGAAGTAGTCGGGGTGCTCGGCCAGTGTCAGGCGCACGGCAGCGGTCATGGCCAGGCGGCTGTCGCTGTCGATGTTAATCTTGCAGACAGCGCTCTTGCTGGCCTTGCGCAACTGCTCCTCGGGGATGCCGACAGCATCGGGCATCTTGCCGCCGTGGGTATTGATAATTTCAACATACTCCTGGGGCACCGACGACGAGCCGTGCAGCACGATGGGGAATCCGGGAAGCTGTTTCTCGACAGCCTCGAGCACGTCAAATGCCAGGGGAGGAGGCACGAGCAGACCGGTCTGCGGGTCGCGTGTGCACTGCTCGGGCTTGAACTTGTAGGCACCGTGGCTGGTGCCGATGCTGATGGCCAGCGAGTCGCATCCCGAACGCTGGGCGAAGTCAATCACCTCTTCGGGCTTAGTGTAGTGCGACTCCTCGGCGTGCACGTCGTCCTCAACGCCGGCGAGGACGCCCAACTCGGCCTCGACGGTGACATCGAACTGGTGGGCATATTCCACAACCTGCTTGGTCAAGGCAATGTTCTCCTCGTAGGGGAGCGACGAGCCGTCAATCATTACCGACGAGAAACCAAAGTCAACGCAGGATTTGCAAAGCTCAAAGGTGTCGCCATGGTCCAGGTGCAGGCAAATCTGGGGATGTTCCCAGCCCAGTTCCTTGGCATACTGCACAGCACCCTCGGCCATGTAGCGCAGCAGGGTCTGGTTGGCATACTTGCGGGCACCGCTCGACACCTGCAAGATGACGGGCGACTTTGTCGCGGCCGAAGCCTTGATGATAGCCTGCAGCTGCTCCATGTTGTTGAAGTTGAACGCGGGGATGGCATAGCCGCCATCGATTGCCTTAGCAAACATCTCGCGCGTGTTCACGAGACCTAAATCCTTGTAATTTACCATAATTTGAAATATATTAAAAAACTGATTTCTCTTAAAACAATCATATTTTACTTGGCACAAAGGTACGGTTTTTTTCGCCCTCTGACAAAGAATGAGGCGGTTATTTTTAGTTAAAAGGGCGTCAACGGGCGCACACTCCGCATCGGTGGTAAAATTCCAAAAAAAGATTTGAAGGTATAATAAAAAATGTTAATTTTTGGAGGTTTCACATTTTTTTATTACATTTGCAATCAGTAAGGGAGCAAAAGACCCTCCCTTGCGTTAAAAAAGCGCTCTGCCGTCCCGAGGCCACACCCCGCAACGGCACTATTCATGGTATCCCGGCCGCCGTTACCAGGCCGGAAGATTCGGACCGTTTCCAACCTTGGGCCGCGTCTTTCTACCTAAACCTGAAGACCAATATTTTTTATCAACTTTATTAATAACTAAATTTTTACAATTATGAAGAAAATGTTACTTATCGCTGCCGTTGCAGCCATGTCGATGAGCGCAAGCGCTCAGGACACCTACACCCTCGAGAAACTGTGGGAGCACAATGCCGCTGACCTGGGTCTCGTTACCAACGACTGCCGCCAGGGCTTCGGCATGGACGGCAAGTTCTACATCAACGACAAGACCGCTGACGCCGAGAAGGTTATCGTAATCGACCGCGCAGGCATCAGTGAGGTTTCCTATGAGGGCGGCAAGAACTGCGGCATCACCCGCGACGAGGCCGGCAACATCATCGTGAGCAACGCTTCATTCCCCGGCTCGTGGGTAGAGGCTGGCATCAAGGTCATCAACCCCACTACCGGCGACGTTGTTGAGTACACCGTTCCCGAGGAGTGTGGCCTGCTGGGCCGTTGCGACTTCATCGGCTTTGCCAAGGGCAACATGCTGGAAGACGGCCAGTTGTACCTCACCGGCGGCAACACCGGCACCGACCCCTTCACCGATGGCGTAGCGCTCTTCACCGTATCGGGCGGCGAGGTTGACATCGACAACTGCTACCTAGCATCGGTTGACCCCGCTGTCAACACCCAGACTTCGACCGTTATCAACTACTACCAGGACCTCAACGGCGATGACGCTCTGGTTCACGCCTATCGCAGCGGCGCTCCCGCCAAGCTAACCTGGGACGGCGACAACTTTGCAAAGGCTGCCATAACACTGCCCGCTTACAACGAGAACGCCAAGGGCGCCTGCAACGGCACCTTCCCCATCGTTTGGGACGGCAAGGAACTCTTCATCTATCCCCTGATGCCGAACTATCTGGACGGCTGGGCAATTGCCGAGGACGGTGCTGAGGCTCCCATCGCTGCATTTGAGGCTACTGCTGCCGCTAACCCCAACAGCTTCCAGGCCAACTGGCTCAACGCCGAGGCTGACGCTGACGGCATGTTCATCTATCAATACATGCCGGGTCTGTGCCTGCGCGTGTTCCGCCTGACCAAGGTCGTAGAGCCCGGTCCCACCGCAGTTGACGAGGTTGCTGCCGGCAAGACTGTTGCCAGCGTGAAGTACTTCAACATGGCTGGCCAGGAGATGAGCGAGGCCAACGGCATCTGCATCGCTGTTACCAACTACAGCGACGGCACCACCAGCACCGCCAAGGTTATCCGCTAAGCCAAATCTGCATTACCCAAAAATGCGTAATAGATTATGAAAAGGTTATTTCTGATTCTTGCTGTTGCAGCCTTGTCGCTGAGCGCAAGCGCTGACACCTACAACCTGACGAAGGTGTGGGAACTCAGCGCCAGCGACCTGGGTCTGGTCACCAACGAGTGCCGCCAGGGCTTCGGCATGAACGGCAAGTTCTACATCAACAACAAGATTGCCGACGGCGTGCAGGTCGTCTATGTGATTGACCAGAACGGCATGACCAGCACCTCCTATGAGGGCGGCTTGAACTGCGGCATCACCCGCGACGAGGCCGGCAACATCATAGTGAGCAACGCAGCCTTCCCCACCTCGATGTGGATGGAGGCCACCATCAAGGTCATCAACCCCGCTAGCGGCGACGTTGTTGAGTACACCGTTCCCCAGGAGTGTGGCCTGCTAGGCCGTTGCGACTTCATCGGCTTTGCCAAGGGCAACATGCTGGAAGACGGCCAGATGTACCTCACTGGCGGCAACACCGGCACCGACCCCTTTACCGATGGCGTTGCCATCTTCACCGTCACTGACGGCGAGGTTGACATCGACAACTGCTACCTGGCATCGGTTGACGCCGTTATCTACACCCAGACTTCGACCGTTATCAACTACTACCAGGACATCAACGGCGATGACGCTATGATCCACGCCTATCGTAGCGGCGCTCCCAGCAAGCTGACCTGGGACGGCGACAACTTCACAAAGGCCTCTATCGCTCTGCCCGCCTATAACGACATCAAGAAGGGCGCATGCAACGGCATCTTCCCCATCGTTTGGGACGGCAAGGAACTCTTCATCTATCCCTTGGAACCCAACTATCGTGACGGTTGGGCAATTGCCGAGGATGGTGCCGTGGCTCCCATCGCTGCATTTGAGGCCACCGTTGCCGCTAACCCCAACAGTATCCAGGCCAACTGGCTGAACGCTGAGGTTAACGCTGACGGCAGCATGACCATCTACCAGTATGTGCCTGGCTTGTGCCTGCGCGTGTTCAGCCTGACCAAGGAGGGCGCACAGCCCCAGGGCCTGCGTGGCGATGTTAACGGCGACAGCAGCATTGATCCCGCCGACATCTCGGCCCTCATCGACTATCTGCTGAACGGCAACGAGGTTAACGAGGAGAACTCTGACTGCGACCTCAACGGCAGCATCGATCCCGCCGACATCTCGGCCCTCATCGACTATCTGCTGAACGAGATTTGGCCCGAATAATCAGAGGGTCACAGCAAACCTAAAATAAGGCAGGGGACCGCTGAGGTCCCCTGTTTTTTTGTGCCTATGCAATATATTTCCACGGCCTTTTGCAGGCAATACCGACAAAAATCGCTAACTTTGTGCCCAATGTTTAACCGATAACAATTCTGCATCGTGTCAGCAATCAACAAGTGGCGCATCGAGGACAGCGCCGAACTCTACAACATCGGAGGCTGGGGCCTCAAGTATTTCTCCATCAACGAGGATGGCCATGTCACCGTCACGCCCAAGAGCAACTGCGTCGCCGTGGACATGGTTGAAGTGATGAATGAACTGCATTCCCGCAAGGTCACCGCACCCGTGCTGCTGCGTTTCCCCGACATCCTGGACAACCGCATCGACAAAATCAGCAGTTGTTTCAAGAAGGCGGCCAAGGAATATGAGTACCAGGGCGCCAACTTCATCATCTACCCCATCAAGGTCAACCAGATGAGGCAGGTGGTGGAGGAGATTGTGAACCACGGCAAGAAATTCAACATCGGCCTGGAGGCCGGCAGCAAGCCCGAGCTGCATGCCGTGCTGGCCAGCAACATGACCGACGTGAACGCCAACCCGCTCATCGTGTGCAACGGCTACAAGGACGAGGGCTACATCGAATTGGCGCTGCTGGCCCAGAAGATGGGACGGCGCATCTTTGTCGTCGTGGAGAAACTGAGCGAACTGGCGCTCATCGACCAGGTGGCCCAGCGCATCAACATCAGGCCCAACATCGGCTTCCGCATCAAGCTCTCGAGCAGCGGCGCCGGCAAGTGGGAAGAGAGCGGCGGCGACAGCAGCAAGTTTGGCCTCAACACCAGCGAGCTGTTCAGCGCCATCGACTACCTGCGCGAGCACAAGATGGAAGACTGCCTCAAGCTCATCCACTTCCACATCGGCAGCCAGATCACCAAGATACGCCGCATCAAGAACGCCCTGCGCGAGGCGGCGCAATTCTATGTGCAGTTGTCCAAACTGGGCTTTGACATCGAGTTTGTCGATACCGGCGGCGGCATGGGCGTGGACTATGACGGCACGCGCTCCAGCGCCAGCAGCCACTCGATGAACTACACCATCCAGGAATATGTCAACGACGCGGTCTATACCCTCGTCGATGCCAGCAACAAGAACGGGCTCAAGCACCCCAACATCATCACCGAGAGCGGCCGCGCCATGACCGCCCACCACTCGGTGCTGGTGGTGGATGTGCTCGAGACCACCTCGCTGCCCAAGTGGGACGATGCGGTGGACACGGTGAGCCAGGACGACGATGAACTGGTGCGCGACATGTATGAGATTTGGGACAAGATTAACCAGGCGCGCATGTTTGAGGACTGGCACGACGCGTTGCAGATACGCGACGAGGCGCTCAACCGCTTCTCGCTGGGGCTCATCGACCTGCGCACCCGCGCCATGGTCGAGAAACTCTTCTGGTCCATCGCCCGCGACGTCGATGACATCGTGCGCGGCATGAAGCATGCCCCCGACGAGTTGCGCGCCGTGAGCCGCATGCTGCCCGACAAGTACTTTTGCAACTTCTCGCTGTTCCAGTCGCTGCCCGATGCCTGGGCCATCGACCAGGTGTTCCCCGTCATGCCCATCGACCGGCTCAACGAAAAGCCCACCCACTACGCCACCCTGCAGGACATGACCTGCGACAGCGACGGCAAACTCAACAACTTCATCTCGCCCACCCAGGGCATCGCCCACGAATTGCCCGTGCACAAGGTCAAGCCCGGCGAGCACTACTATCTGGGCATCTTTCTCGTGGGCGCCTACCAGGAAATCCTGGGCGACCTGCACAACCTGTTTGGCGACACCAATGCCGTGCACATCAATGTCTTCAAGGACCATTACGAGATGGACCAAGTGATTGACGGCGAGACGGTGGCCGAGGTGCTCGACTATGTAGAGTTCAACCCCAAGCAACTCGTGCGCAATGTCGAGACTTGGGTGAGCGAGTCCATCCGCTCGGGCAAGATTACCGCCGAGGAGGGCAACGAGTTCGTGCGCAACTTCCGCTCGGGCCTCTACGGCTACACCTATCTGGAGAAATGAGATACTTCATGCGGTTGAGTTACCGCGGGGCGGTTTTCCATGGCTGGCAGATTCAGCCCCACGACGCCTCGGTGCAGCAAACCATCGAGGAGGCTCTCGCCACGCTGCTGCGCGCACCGACGCCCATCACCGGAGCGGGCCGCACCGACGCCGGCGTCAATGCGCGGCTCATGGTCGCCCACTTCGACACCGCCGCGCCCATCGCCGACCCTGACCGCCTGGCGCACAGCCTCAACGCCCTGCTGCCCGCCGACATCGCCATCCACGGCATCGTGCCCGTACATGACGACGCTCACGCGCGTTTCGACGCCACCAGCCGCACCTACAAGTACTTTGCCGTCACTGGCAAGGACCCGTTCCGCTACCCATTGAGTTGGCGCTGCGCTCCCGACCTTGACTTCGACTTGATGAACCAGGCTGCCGCCAAGCTGTTGGACTACACCGACTTCACATCCTTCTCCAAACTCCACACCGACGTCAAGACCAACAACTGCCGCGTCACCCACGCCGCCTGGACGCTGGAGGGTGACGGCCAGTGGGTGTTTACCATCACCGCCGACCGTTTTCTGCGCAACATGGTCCGCGCCGTGGTCGGCACCCTCGTCGAAGTGGGCCGCCACAAGATGACCATCGAGGAATTTTGCCAGGTCATTGAGCGCAAGGACCGCTGCGCCGCCGGCACCTCCATGCCCGGCCACGCCCTCTTCCTGTGGGACATCACCTACCCCTACCCCATCGGCTGACGGCTTAATCTCCTTTTTTTCAATAAAAAAACGCCCGTTTGCGCTTGCAGTTTCGGGAAATTGCATTACCTTTGCACCCGCATTAGTGCCCGCGGGGCCCAACGAAGTGTTGTGCAACTGTGCGTGACCGCCTCAGGGACAAACATTTAAACTACAACAAATTTCAATGTACGCAATTGTAGAAATTCAGGGACAGCAGTTCCGTGCCGAAGCCGGCAAGAGCCTTTATGTCCACTATCTCGGCGACGAGCGCAAGGAAGGTGACTCGGTAGAGTTTGACCGCGTGCTCCTCATCGATGCCGACGGTGCCGTTAAGGTTGGCGCACCTACCGTCGAAGGTGCAAAAGTCGTTTGCGAGGTTAAGACTCCCCTCGTGAAAGGTGAACACGTGATTGTTTTCAAGAAGCGTCGCCGCAAAGGCTATCGCCGCTTGAATGGCCATCGCCAGCAATTCACTCAGGTAGAGATTAAAGAAGTCATTGCTTAATTAACCATTAAAAAATCACAACTCTAGATTATGGCACATAAAAAAGGTGTCGGCAGTTCAAAGAACGGCCGCGAGAGCGAAAGCAAACGCCTCGGCGTGAAGATTTTTGGTGGTCAGTTTGCCAAGGCCGGTAACATCATCCGCCGTCAGCGCGGTACTGTTCACCGCCCCGGTCAGAACGTAGGCATGGGCAAGGACCACACTCTGTATGCACTTGTTGACGGTATCGTAGAGTTCAAGCGTCGCGCTGGACACACCTACATCAACGTCATCCAAGAGACTCCCAAAGAGGAACAGAACTAAAGAAATTCAACAATCCAACCCAAGGGACGGGGGTGAGCACCAGTAATGGCGCCCACCCCCGTTGTTTTTATTCAACTTTTTGTCTTGCCTCATTGTTCAACGGCCTCGACATCGATGACCAGGCCGTCATCGTCGCGGGGCGACACCGCCCACTCGCAATCCTTGGCCCTGGCATCGCCAAACCACACGTCCACGCGCTGGCGGGCTCGCTCGCGGATTTCGGGCGTGATGTATTTGCGCGCCGAGTACAATGCCCATGCGATGGCAAGCAGGTCATCGCCAAGTCCCAGACCAAAGAGGATGAAATCGGGGATAAAGTCGATGGGTAGGATGAAATATCCCAGCGCGGCCAGGATTTTCAGTTTTACCTTAGTCGGCATGTGCGGGCTGCGCGCTGTGTAATACAGCACCATGACATGATAGACGGCCTTCTTGCCTATCCTGCCCGCCACCTTTTTCAGCTTCTTGCTCAAGCGTGAGTCGCTGAAGTGCTTGGCAAAGCCCTTAAGGTTGTTTTGCTTGTTTTGTGCCATTTCAGTCCATAATGATTGTTCGCATCTAATAACCATCATGGCAAAATCCGTGCCAAGTCACGCTTACTGGGCCATCGCGGCCTCGTGCATGGTCACCTTGACCTTGGCGATGCGGTACTTCACCACCTTGACGACGGTGAACGTGAAGCGGTCGTGGTTGACCACCTCTTTCTCTTTTAGGAACTCGCCCTTGAGGTCGAGCAGGAATCCCGCTATGGTCTCGGCGTCCTGGGCATGCTCGCCCAGTTCTTCCTCGTCGATGTCGAGCACACGGGCAAAGTCGCTGAGCAGCACCTTGCCGTCGAACAGCCAGGTATCCTTGCTGATGCGGGTATAGAACTTCTCCTCGGTGTCGTACTCGTCGTTGATGTCGCCCACGATTTCCTCGAGCACATCCTCGAGCGTGGCAATGCCCTGGGTGCAGCCATACTCATCAACGATGATGGCCATGTGCATCTTCTTTTGCCTGAAGTCCTCCAGCAGGTCGTCGAGCATGCGTGCCTCGGGGACAAAGTAGGCGGGTCGCATCAGCGTCTGCCACTTGAAGGTGCTGTCGCGCTCGCCGATGTAGGGCAGCAGGTCCTTGGCATAGAGGATGCCCTTGATGTTGTCGGGGGTTTCCTCATACACGGGCATGCGTGAATAGCCCGTGTCGATGACCTTGCGCACCACCTGGTCGAAGTCGTCGTCCTGGTCGATGTCCACGACATCGACGCGCGGGCGCATGATGTCGCTCACCGTCTTGTCGCCAAACGAGAGTATGCCCTCGAGCAGTTCCTTCTCGTCGGGGTTTTTCACTTCGCTCACCTCGAGCACACGCGTCAGGTCATCGACCGACAGTTCCTCGGCCTGGGTGGGCACGACGCGGTTCACCAGATTGGTGCTGCGCACGAGCAGCGCGGTGAACGGCGTGAACAACTTCTCGGCAACACGCAGCGGCATGGCAGCCATCGCGGCAAACTTGACATTGAAGTTGGTGGCATATAACTTGGGAATCACCTCGCCAAAGAGCAAGATGAGGAACGTCAGGATAACGGTCTGGAAAAAGAAACTGAGCACCGTGCTGTGGAACACAAACATCTGGTTCATCGCAAAGTTGAGCACAATGGCAATCATGATGTTCACCAGGTTGTTGCCCACCAGGATGGTGGCCAGCAGTTTCTCGGGGCGTGACAGCAACGACTTCACCTGCCCGCGGCTGTTATTGTCCTCGATGTCGTCAACGTCGCCGGGCGTGAGCGAGAAATAGGCAATCTCACTGCCGGAGTTGAAAGCCGACAGTACCAATCCAACGATAGCAACGATGATAGCGATGATACTGCCCATGTCGGGCGCGTGGAATTCCACAAGAGGCTGTGCGGATGTCTGGCACAACAGCGACAAGAGGCACGATAAAGGGTCTGGGTCCAAAATTTCTGTTTCTTATTTGATTTGCGCGACAAAGGTACATCATTTTTCATTATCAACCAACAAGTAACACAACAAACTGGAGGCACCGCGCTCATGGCGCACGATGCCTCCGGGTGTTTCTTGATGCCGCGCGGCGTCACTGCACGGGCGTGACGGTGTAGCCCGCGTTGCGCAGCAGCTGCAGCAGGCCCTGGTCGCCGGGCAGGTGGCCGCAGCCCACACACACGAGGCACGCGCGCTCGGGCATCATGCGCTGCAGTTTTGTCGCCCAGCTGCGGTTACGGCTATAAATCAACGACTCCAATTCTGCCTCGCTGTCGCCCGAGGTGGCGTTGTTCATCGCCGCCCACACCTTGTCCAGGTTCTGTGACAGGTAGGCTTCGTTCAATTCCTTGCACTGCTGCTCAAAGTATTCATCCTTCTTACAACTTTCAAGCAGGCTGTGGGCCTGGTCCTTGAGCGAACCGTTGAACAGGATTTCGCACTGTTCCTTCACGGTCTCAAGGCCCTCGGAGGGACGCCCTGCCTCGTTGGCGCGCGTCAGGACAGCCATATCAATCATGCCGTCGGCTCCATTGAACTCGGGAAAATACTTCATCATCTGGATAGCCTGCATCTGCGTGCTGATGGCCACAGGCTTGAGGTTCTCCATCTGGTTCAGTCTCACGCCCATGGAGCCAAAGTACTTGTTGAACACCGTGGCCACAATCTTGTATTCCTCGTCGGTATATAACTTGGACAGCGTGCTGTCGGCGGGAGCCATCATATAGCCGGCCATCATGCCCTGCACCTCGTTGCTCAACAGACTGTCGCGCGCCACCTCACCCACAACAATGTCACAGGCCTGGATAGCATCGTCCAGCCCGTGCACCTGGTCAATCATCGTTTTGGGGGCCATGTGGTGGGTACCGAAAATGTAACTGGGTCTGGCCAGGTTGCCGCCGCTCACTTTCCACAGTAATTGCGCTTGCGACGCAAGGGCGACAAGCGCCACGACAAGAATAAGGGATAAGCGTTTTGTCATAATCGTCATGATTCGTTTTGATTTAACGGGTTATTTGTTTGAGCAAAAGTAGCAATAATCCTGCAAAACCGTGCAAAAAACAACCGATTTTCTGCAAAATGCGGAAATAAATTCAGGCGGCCCTATCGGTGGCCGCCTGAATAAATCTTCAGAATCAGGAAAGATTCTGCCCCGTCACAAGGGAGGGGTGCCTTACTTCATCACCTTGACAGCGCTGGTGGTGCCGTCGGTGTAGGTGGTAACGGCGATGCAGATGCCGTGAGCCTCGCTCATCTCCTGGCCTGCCATGTTGAAGTACTTCACGCCGGCAACGGTCTTGCCGCCGTTAACCTCGTCGATGCCAGTGCTGCCGGGAGTCCTAAAGTCGACGCGTGCCAGGGGGCCCCACTCGCCCTTGGCGTTCATGCCAATGGAGAATGCAATGTAGTCGGTGTCGGGGTCGGCGCTCCATTGTGCCTCATCCACGCCATACTGGTTCCAATAGGGATCCCAAGGGTTGTCCTCCTTGAGGTAGTTCAGCAGGTTCTCTTCGCCCCACTCTTCGCTCTCGTAGGCCGACTTGACGATGATGACATCGCGGTGCAGGCTAACGTTCTCGTTGGGGGTGTAGGTTACCCACTGGTAGTAGCCGGTCTCGGCGTTGCCGCCAAATTCGCCAATCTCGATAAGCATCTCGGCCTCACCGTCGCCGCCAATGCCCTTGGTGGTGATGGGCAAGATAATCATATCAGCATAGTTGCCCTCGGCGTCCCAAGCCTGCACATACATTTCATAGTCGGTGTTGGGATTGTTGCCGGTCCAGGTGTGGGTCATCACGTCGGTAGCGTTGATGCCCCACGACTTGATCATGTCGCCCATGCAGGTAAAGCCCATCCATGCGCCGAACATGGCAAACTGCTGCTCGGCAGTGCCCGCGTCAAACTGGCAAGCGGCATAGCCGGCCACCTCGTCATTGGGGGTGAAGGTGAGCGTGTAGCTGTCGGTATTCAGTTCGTCGATGTTGATGGCTACATAGGGTGCTGCCAACATGCTCAAGCCTGCGGTCAGGGCTACTGCGATAACAAGTAAACGTTTAATCATAATGGTAAATGGTTTATGTTGCCGGGCTCGAGAAATTGGATTTGCGGTGGGCGGAGAGAGCCCGCCGGCTCCGTCCAACGCAATATTACACACAATTAATTTGCAAATGTATCACAGAATGTTGAGTTATCAAATATTTTTATGCGATTTTTTTTGGGTATTTGGCAAAAAAAAATGCCGCGCCGATGCAACGGCGCAGCATTTGGTAGCAGAAAAAAACAGGCTGGTTACTTCTCAGGCTCAATGACCTTCAAGCGGTCGCCACTGCCGTGCGGGCCCTTAACGAGTCCATCGTAGTACTCCTGGCTGTAGCCGGGCTGGTCGGGGAACTCGGGCATTCCGGTCGCCGTGCGCTCAAACACGCCATCCTTCTCTTTCTTGACATTGCCGTCGAGGTACTTGACAAACAGGAACTCACCCAGTTTCTTGTAGGCCCGGGTGGCCTCCTGTCCGGCATTGCATGAGTATTCGGTCAGCAAATCAATGGCGGCAGCACGGTCGGTGGTAAGCAATGCGGTGGCCTGAGCCTCGATGGCAGGCTGACGCTTGGCAAAACCGTCCTCCAGACCGCCCTGCACCTTGCGGATGTCGCCAATCATCTGGTTATAACGGTGGTAGGCCTGGTTGGCCACCCAGTTGTTTACCCAAAAGGCGTGGTCCCAATCCAAGGTCAGCATGTCGCTCTTGCCCTGGCGGTAACTCTCGGGCACCTGGGTGATGCAGCAGTACATGGGCACGAACACTGCCGTGTTGGCGTCATCGACACCAAACCAGAAGCAGCCGCCCACCTCGTCGGGCATCCATGAACGCATCTGGGCCACATACACCCATCCGGTCTGCTGGGTGGCAATAGCGCGCTCCTGGCTGTACTTCACGCCGTCAACCTCAAAGTCCATGGGACGCCAGCGGTAAGGCACTCCATAGTCGGCGGTGGCACCGGGGTCCTTGGTCATGTCAAACGGGGTGCCCTCGTAGTGGTCGCGCATCATGTCCTGCATGTCGCGCACGCTCACTTTGCGGTCGGGCTTGATGTAGAGGGGCATCACCTCGGCGCCCTTCTTGCCGTTGATGAACGGCAGGTAGGCATCCATGCCCTGGTGGAAGCGGTTGAAGTAACTCCACACGCGGGCATCACAACCGCGCAGCGCACCGAAGTCGATGTTGGCATACACGGGAGCAAACTGGAAGTCGGCGTCCTTGCCGGTGTACAGGCCTTTCTTGCGGGCAAACGAAATCACATCCTTGCTGTACATGCAGTTCTTCTTATCCTTCAGGGGAATGGACCAAATGCGGGGGTTGTTGGCGTGGCCCGAGATGCAGTCGTCGGGAATGCGGATGGCAACCCACACGGCACCCTTCTCGCCAGGGCCCTTGCCAATCATGTCCATCACCCAAATCTCGTTGGGGTCGCCTATCGAGAACGACTCACCCTCGCTGGCATAGCCGTACTGGGCAACCAAGTCGGTCATCACCTTGATGGCCTCGCGGGCGGTCTTGGAACGTTGCAGAGCGATGTAGATGAGGCTGCCGTAGTCAATAATCGACTGTCCCGTAGTGTCCCACAATTCCTCGCGTCCGCCCCAGGTGCTCTCGCCGATGGTCACCTGATGCTCATTCATGTTGCCTACGACGGCATAGGTGTGGGCAACCTCGGGAATTTCGCCGAGCAGGCGGCCGCTGTCCCAGTCGATGACCTTGCGCATAGCGCCGGGAGCATGGTCGGCGGCGGGCAGGTACTGCAGGTCGCCAAACAGGGTGTGGCTGTCGGCGGCATAGGTGATAATGGTCGACCCATCGGCACTGGCGGCCTTGCCTACCAGCAGGTTGGTGCACGCGTCAGCGGCACTCCAGGCTATGAGGCCCATCACTGCCGCGAGTAACAATTTGATTGAGATGTGTTTCATCTTGTTGTTTGTGTTTATTGGTTTATGTTGTAACAATTATTTGTAATCAGTTCCCTATCGGGATGTCATAGCCCGTGAGCCTGAACGCCACTTTGAAGGGCGTGGCCTGCTTGCGCGGCTTGGGACCGGCATAGAAATAGAATAGGCGCTGCACGTCAAAGGACTTGATTTCCACCAGCTTGGTTTCTCCTGGCATGAGGCTGACAGGCACAGTAACCGCGCGCTGGGTGAGCATCTCGCCATTCATGGTGGTGTAGCGCAGCAACAGTCGCACGGCACTCATGCGTTGCCGGGTGTTGTTGGTGACAAAGAAAGACTCCTTGCTGTCGCTGGCACGCTTTGAAAAACCCTTGAGCGACACGGCGTTGGGGTCCACCTGTCCCAAGCTGTCGGGCAACAGTTCATCACCCGCCTCCACCATGGCGACGGGAATTTCGCTGGTGTGCAGATTCTTCTGCGTGGTGCGGGTGCGGGCCTCCAAGCCCGCCGTTGCCAGCACCACGGCCAGCATAATCAAGGTGATATTTCTCATCAATATTTTCATCACAGGTATCGTATTCGGTTAAACGGGTTGCCGTCGCCGCCCTCGGGCCACACCTTGCGAAAGCCGATGGGCAGGCTCTCGCCCACCCGCTCGGGGACGATGCTAATGCCCCTGAACAGCGTGGGGAGAAAACGGGCGATGTTGACGCGCACCTTGACCTTCCAATGCGGCGGGTCGAAAGTAAACGTCGTCGCCTGCCGGTTGAGGGTGGCGACACACTCGAGCGGTTTCATCAACGTGACGCGGTCACGCTGGCTGTAGAGCCACAGCTGATACTTGCTGTCCACGGCACTGACGGCGACATAGCCAATGACCGTGCCCGGCACAAGGCTGATATCGGGCGAGGCGAGCAGGATGATGCGGTAGCCGATGTTGTGGCCGCCATTGTATCGCTCGATGCCCAGCGTCATCTCTTCGTCGGGATAATACCAAATGCCCTCAAGCGGCTGGAGGTCGCTCTCGGCAAGCCGTGTGCGCATCGAGTCCTCGTCAAGCCCCTCGAGCACCACCGACTGCTTGGGCACAGCCTTGTTGCCGGCTGCCGCGGTCAACGGCAACAGCATGACGGACAGGAGCGAGATAATAAAACCGCGGCGCATAGGTTATCGGTTAGTTGACAGTGGCAAAGCGGTATATGATGCCCAGGCTGAGGATTTCCTTGAACTGCCAGAACTTCCAGTCGTCGTCCCAGGGATGCGACTTGTCGTAGCGCAGGTGGGTATAGACCTGGGTGGTCAGATACTTGTTGATGGACATGTCGAGAGTGTTCTCCCAGTCGCCCTGGACATACTCATAGTTGGTGAACGCATACACGCGGCTGGTGAGCATGATATTGCGCGAGAAACGCCACCGCAATTTGGCCTCGATGTTGCTACCAAAGGTGCTCTTGGTATGATGTCCGGCGCCAATGCCATAGTTCACAGGGTCCAAGTCATCGATATTGCGGCAAATCTTGAGGTTATAGGACATCGGCGCGATGGCAAGCGTAAGCGTGCGGTCGTCGTTCTTCTTGAGGTCGTAGGTCATACCGAGACCAAGGTTCAGTTCACCGGGCGAGAGAAAGGCCGCGGTCATCGTGCGGGTGTTGCTCTTGTAGTTGTTCAGGAACTGGGTGGTGAACTTGAGCATGGCACTGTAGTACCAGTGCTTGACGGCCTTGTAACCCAACTGGGAGCTGTAAAGGAAGTTATCCTCGTTGATGATGTAGTTGCGGATGCTGTCACCGTGGGTGGTAGATACACCCAATTTATAGGTCAACGCGTTGTTAAACAGCCAGTTGGGATGCAAATCGGTGTTGAGGTTGCAGTTCCAGTTGATGGTTCCCAGCAATGCCAGGTTGTTCTCGCCGCCCTGATACCAATTGCCACTGATGTAGGCCTGGGTGAACTGCAGCGAGGCGTTGAACACGTGCAGCCAGTTGTGGACACGCAGGTCGGGCGTGTTGACGGGCTGGGCCTCGTCGGGCACCGACACTGTGGGCGGCGCGATGGTGAGCATGCCCTGGTGGGGATCGCCGGGGATGATGCCCTCGGGCGGCGCAGCGGGCAGGCTGCCCGCGTTGTAGCGCACGAGCTGCGGGCTGGCAAGCATGGCGCGCTGGCGCATGGCGCCCACGCGCTCACTGTCCCTCATGGCATTTTGCAACCATTTGTCGCCGGCATCGAGGCGGTACAGGGCTTTATCGTCATCGGGCTTGGCGGTATCAACGGCGGCATAGTTGTCATAGACAAGCGGCACATACAGCATGCTTGACTTGATGCTGTCCTGGGCCACGGCAAATCCCGCAATAGCCAGCAGGACGAATGTAAGACCTGTTTTTATAATTGTTCGCGTCATAATCATATAATTAAATGTGCGCCGCGTCACGCATCATACAGATGCTCATCGTGCTTGGCGGCGGGTTTCTGCTCTTCTTTACGTTTGGCTTTCTGCTCTCGCTCGGCGTCCTCCTTGCTCTGCACTTTTTGGTGCTTGGGCTCGTGGTTGGGCTGTTGCTGTTTGTTCTCGGCAAAACTCTTGATGATGTCCTCAACCGCCTCGCGGTTGCCAAACAGATAGTTGATAGTCACCTCCACAATGAGGTCCTGCTTTTTGGACACCAGGTCGGCGATGATGGCACGGCTGCCGTCGGGCATAGTGCCGTCGATGGTATAAACGGCTTTGAATCCCTTCACCTTCATTTTGCCGCTGTTCAAGTCATACATGCTGTAGCCCAATGCTTTGCGCATCAAGTTCTCGTTGAGCAGTTTCTTTTCCTTGCCCTGCTCCCCGGAGGTCTTGCTGAACAGTTGCACCGTGAGCACCATGTCCTCCCACTGGATTTCGAAGCGCGTGGCGCTGTTGAAGGTAACAAAACCGCCGTCGGGGGTTTCGAAGGTCAAGTCGTAGCGGCTCCAGGTATAGACCGAAGCACGGGCAGCGGGGCCGAATGCGAGTGACATCAGCATCAGCAGGGCCATCGTGATGAGTTGTTGACTTCGTTTCATAAGCAGAAGGTTTATTAATCTGGTTATTTGACTTAATCCTCAGGTTTGGACTCGCGGAGGAATTTCTTCCATTCGCCATTAGAACCTATAAAGACATCAATGTCGACATCGCCGTCAACGCCCTTGACGGACCCCTCGTGGCTCACCTGCTGGATGCGGTGAGGCTTGCTGGAAAGTTTATCGGGATGGGTAAACGAGCACAGCCACAGGTCATAGTCCTCCATCATGTCCTTGTAGTACTTCTCATAGCCGTCGCCGTTGGTGTAAATCATCACTTTGTAGCCATTATCGGTGAGTCGTTTGGCCATCTCCATGACTTGCCGCTGGGCCGTCTTGCTGTCCACGCCGACCCCCGAGCTCCAGGGCATCGGGTCCTCAAGGTCGATGACCAGCGGCAGGTCCAGCCGCTTGTCCCTGACGGCGGCGAGCAGATTGGCGGCCTGCTCATCGCCCGTGCGGTTCTTGCGGAAGAAGTGGTAAGCACCCACCTTCAGGCCCGCTTCCCTGGCCTCCCTGTAGTTGCGGTCAAAGGCCGGGTCCTTGTAGGTCTTGCCCTCGGTGGCTTTGATAAAGACAAACTGGTAGTCATCGTCACGCACGGCGGCATAGTCGATATCGCCGTTGAACTTGGAGACATCGATGCCGGCAACAGGATACTGGTAGCGGCTCACGTTGACCGAGTGCGGCAAGATAAACTGCCACACGAGATAACCGCACAGTGCCAAACCCAAGCAGACCGCTCCTGCCAGGAGCAGCCACTTGATGTAGTCGGGACGCGTGGACGGGCGTTTCGCCATAGGCAATCAGCGTTTTAGAACAACGGGAAGGTGTTGGCCGCGTTCACCCACTTGCGCTCAAACTCGTCGGATGTCATCGTGAAGAACAGCACACCCTGGATGACGGCGACCACCTGAACCAGGCTGCCAAGAACGAAGCAGGACAGTATGGTTATCAACAGGAATGTAATGCCTGCCCCGGTCTTGCCCAAGTAGAAGTAGTGCAGGCCAAAGCATCCCAGCAGCAATGCCATCAACCCGGCTACGCCACGGCTCTTGCCCGACGGGCCGTTGCTGAACACGCTGTCGGCCGCACCGGCAGCCTGGCTGCCAGACTGCTGCCACTGGTTGGGGCCGGACTGCTGCTCGGCATAGGACACGTTGGTCTCATGCCCGCAATAGGGACATTTAACGCGGGCCACCTGCTCGGTGGTACTGTACTGGAGCCCGCATTGGGGACAAGTGTGAATATACATATCTCATTTGTTTTGTGGCTTTGGACTATTGCCTTGAGCCGTTAGTATTGTTATTAAACTCGCTCATTAGACGCATCAAGTCCTCAAAAGGTTTCATTCCCCTGCGACTTTTTTCGCCGGCGAGCCTAAAGCATGAACACTCAACGCTTGCGCTTGCCGCCCTTGTTCTGCTGCTGGCGCTGCATGGCGGCCTGCTGCTTCTGGGCCTCCTCGAGGCGCTGCATCCACTTGCTCTTCTTCTTGGGCTTGGCCGAGTTGGCGGCGATGGTGGCGCGCACCTTGTCCTCGGTGACGAACAGACGGCAGCTGTAGGTCTGCAAGATGGTGATGAGCAGCGAGATAAAGTAGTAGTAGCTCAAGCCCGACGCATAGTTGTTGAAGAACACAAGGAACATCAGCGGCATCAGGTACATCATCCACTTCATGCCCGGCATCGACGACGAGGAGTTCTGCGACTTCATCGTGATGTAGGTGTAGAGGATGTTGGTCACGGTCATCAGCAGGCAGAACAGGCTGATGTGGTTGCCAAACGAGCCCGAGATGAACGGGATGTGCTGGCTCCACTCGACAATCTTGTCGGGGGCGCTCAGGTCATTGGCCCACAGGAACGCCTGGCCTCGCAGCTCGATGCACGAGGGGAAGAACGTGAACATCGCGAACAGGATGGGCATCTGCAGCAGCATGGGCAGGCAGCCGCCAAAGGGGCTGGCGCCGGCCATCTTGTAGAGTTCCATCGTCTTTTGCTGCTTCTTGATGGCGTCGGCCTGGTCGGGATATTTCTCGTTGATGGCGGCGATGTCGGGGGCCATGATGCGCATTTTGGCCTGCGAAATGTAACTCTTGTAGGTCAGCGGCGACAACACAATCTTGATGATGATGGTGAGCACCAGGATGATGAGTCCATAGTTGCTCATGAACTTGCCCAGCCAGTCAAAGATGGGGATGATGACGCCCGTGTTAATCCAGCGGAACAGTTTCCATCCCAGCGGGATAAGGTGGGTCAGGCGCAGGTCCTCCTTGGGCGAATACTTGTCGTAGGCCGACAGCATGTGGTATCTGTTCGGGCCCATATAAAAGTAGAACGAGGCGGCCGTCGGCTTGTCGCTCGAGTAAGGTATCAGGGTATGGATATTGACCTCCTTGACATATTTCTCATACATGCCGGTCTCATTGTCGGCGTCAAAGGCATGGCTTGTCATCTTGGCGGTGCTCATCGTGCTGTCGGCAATCAGCACAGTCGAGAAGAACTGGTTCTTGGCGCCCAGCCACTTGAGCTGGTCCTTGATTTCCTTTTCATCGTCACCGCTCTCCTTGGTGTGCTTGACCTCGCCGCCCTCGCCGGCAAACTTGTAATAGATGCCGCTGTTGCGTTCCTCAAACATCTTGCCCTCCTCGTGGCGCGAAATCTTTTGGTGCCAATCCAGGTCAACCAGGTTGATGTTCAGTGGGATGACCTTGGTCATATTTTTCTGCACCATCTCCATGCGCACCATGTAGCTGCCCGGCACCAGGGTATATTTCAGTCCCCACTCAGCGCCGCCGTCAAGCTGCAGGTTCATCACCATGGTGCTGTCGTTGAGCTTTTGCGGCGTGAAGAAAAAGTTCTTGGTCTCAAAACGCTGCGTGTTGTTGCTCAGCGTGAAACTGTAGTCGTTGTCACCCTTGTCAAACAGCACCACCTGGGGCGTCTTCCAGGTCTTGTAGCCCTTGAGCGTCGCCCTGGTGATGATGCCGCCCTTGGTGGAGAATTCCACGGCCATCGAGTCATTCTCGAGCTTGACGGTCTGCTCGGTACCCGTCAGCGATGCGGCAAACGAGCCATTCTTGGCATAGGTTTCCAGCACGCGCTGCACCGCCTGCACCGCCAGGTTGTGGTTGGCGGGGTTGGCGCTGGTGCGGGAAGTCACCTCGGCCCATGTCAGCACGCTGTCGCGCACGGCGACCGTGCCGTCAATCTTGCCGTCCTGCAGCGAGAGTTTCACGCCCTCGTTGCTGATGGCGGCGTGGCCGGCGGGCATCGCGCGCAGCACGCTCTCCAGCTGTGCCAGTTCATCAACGCTCAAGGTATCCACGTTGCCAGCGGCAATGGCGGACTTCTCCTGTTGCTTTTGCACGGCGGCAATCGAGTCAATTTGATGCTGACGTTCAGCCAGTTCGGCCTCGCTGGGCTTGTTCAGCCAGGTGAAGCCAAAAATGACGACACCCATCAGCAACAATCCAATCAATGTGTTTTTATCCATTCTGTGTTCTATATTGTTTTGTTTTTATTAATTTCTCTACAACAACCCGCGCGCGGCACGTTCCAGGCTGCACCGTTGCGCGGCAGTGTCATGCCTGCTTGTTGGCGATGGCGGCTTGGATGAACGACATGAACAGCGGGTGCGGCGAGAGCACCGTGCTGGAGTACTCGGGATGGTACTGCGTGCCGATGTACCAGCGCTTGCCGGTGAGCTCCATCACCTCGGCCAGTCCGCTGCCGGGATTCACGCCCGCCACCGTCATGCCCGCGGCCTCAAACTGCTCACGGTAGTCGTCGTTGAACTCAAAGCGGTGGCGGTGCCGCTCCTCGATGTCCTCGGTGCCATAGGCGGCGGCAACCCGCGTGCCGGCCTTGAGGTGGCAGGCATAGGCGCCCAGGCGCATCGTGCCGCCCATGCTGGTGATGGTCTTTTGCTCCTCCATCAGGTCGATGACGTTGTTGGGGGTCTTGGGGTCCATCTCGGTGCTGTTGGCATCGTCGATGTGCAGCACGTTGCGGGCAAACTCGATGACCATGCACTGCATGCCCAGGCAAATGCCAAAGGTGGGCACATCGTGCTCACGGCACCACTTGAGGGCCACAAACTTGCCCTCCACGCCGCGCTGGCCAAATCCCGGTGCCACCACAATGCCGTCGTGGCCCGCCAGCAGCTGCTCAACGTTGCCGTCGTTGATGTGCTCGCTGTTGATGTAGTCCAGCTTCAAGCGGCGGTCGTGATAGGTGCAGGCCTGCAGCAGGCTCTCGTCGATGCTCTTGTAGGCGTCCTGCAGCGACACATACTTGCCCACGAGGCCGATGCGCACCTCCTGGGTCGCGCTCTTGAGGCGCGAGAGGAACTCGTTCCACTGCGTCAGGTCGGGCTCGCCGTCCACGTTCAGGCCCGTCTTTTCGAGCAGGATGTTGTCCAGCCGCTGCTCGTGCATCATCAGCGGCACCTCATAGATGGTGGGCACGTCCAGGCTCTGCGTCACGGCATCGGCGCTCACGTTGCAAAACTGCGCCACCTTCTTGAGCATGGGTGCAGGCAGGCGGTGCTCGGTGCGCAGCACCAGGATGTCGGGCTGGATACCCTCTTGCTGCAACAGCTTGACGCTGTGCTGGGTGGGCTTGGTCTTCAGTTCCTTGGCAGCGGCGATATAGGGCACATAGGTCAGATGCACGCAGATGCAGCGGCGCCCCAGTTCCCACTTGAGCTGGCGCATGGCCTCGATGAACGGCAGGGCCTCGATGTCGCCCACGGTGCCGCCAATCTCGGTGATGACAAAGTCATACTTGCCCGTCATGCCCAGCAACTTCACGTCGCGCTTGATTTCGTCGGTGATGTGCGGCACAATCTGGACCGTCTTGCCCAGGTAGTCGCCGCGGCGCTCCTTGTCTATCACGCTTTGATAGACGCGGCCGGTGGTCACGTTGTTGGCGCGGGTGGTCTTGATGTTGGTGAAGCGTTCATAGTGCCCCAGGTCCAGGTCGGCCTCGTGGCCGTCAACGGTCACATAGCACTCGCCGTGCTCATAGGGGTTGAGCGTGCCCGGGTCGATGTTGATGTAGGGGTCAAACTTCTGGCACGTCACGCGGTAGCCGCGCGCCAGCAGCAACCGGGCGAGACTCGAGGCAATGATGCCCTTGCCCAGCGACGACACCACGCCGCCTGTCACAAAGATGTATCTTGTTTCCACTTTTATTGTTTCTTGTTGTTACGGTTAGTCCATATTATTTCAAACTACAAAGGTAATATTTTTTTCCGAGACTATAGGCCTTTTTTCTGTGAGTAGTTTTTCCAGTGTGGTGCGAAGGGCGAGGCGGCTGTGGGGCAAAAAAAATTTAGGCGGCCCGGTGAGGGGTCGCCTAAATTATGATTTAGAATCTGTTAGGATTCTCGGGGATGTCTTACTTCATCACCTTAACAGCGCTGGTGGTGCCGTCGGTGAAGGTGGTAACGATGATGCAAACGCCATTGGCCTCGCTCATCTCCTGACCAGCCATGTTGAAGTAGCGGGTGCTGGCAACGGTCTTGCCACCCAGGATCTCAGCAGCGCTGGTGTTCTCGTCGAGGTAGAAGCCTACCGAAACGTGGTTCGAAACATCCTTGCCATCAGCCTGAGCATAAGCCTCAACTTCATAGTAGCCAAACTCGGTGAAGACAACCTCGCCGGTGTACGGCATCCAATCGCTCCACTCGCCGTTCTCGTAGCGTACCCTGTAGAACAGATCTGCATCGGGGTCGGTAGCGGGAGCGGTAACAACTACGGTGTAGCTCTGGTAGCTAGCGTTAGCCGAGATGCTGGGGTTGCCAGTCTTCTCCATGGGCTCGGGAGCAGCCTCAACCTTAACAGTCTCAGTAGTGATGTCAGATGCTACATAGTCGCCGCCATTGTCAGCCTTAGCATAAATGGTGTACTCACCAGGAACGTCGATTACGATAGCGCCGGTGTACTCATCCCAATTTTGGCCATCAATGCTGTAGTAAATGGTGCCCTCACCTTCGATGGTAATGGTAGCGCTGGTGTTGTTCTCACCATATTCCACGTAAATTGTGGGTTCGGGAGTTACGGGACGCTCCAAAGCGGGAATGATGAAGGTCTCCTGAACGGTCGCACTGTTCTGCATGTTCTCACCATAGCCGTAGCCGCTGACAACGATGGTCTGCTCCTCGTAGGTCTGCTCAACGACGTAGGGCAGAGTTACCTCCTGGCCGTTAATAAAGGCCTTGTAGTCGTTTTCGCAGGTTGCGTCGATTACGTTGTCCTCCATCACGAAGAAATCGGGAGCGTCAGCAATGGGCTTCTCCTCAATGGTAACATCCTTAGATACGACGCCAGACTCTACATAGTCGCCGCCATTGTCAGCCTTAGCATAAATGGTGTACTCACCGGGCATCTCGATGAAGATACTTTCGTCGTACTCAAGCCAATTTTCGCCATCGTAGCTGAAGTAAATGGTGCCCTCACCTTCGATGGTAATGGTAGCGCTGGCGTTGTTCACACCATATTCCACGTTAATTTCGGGTTCGGGAGTTACGGGACGCTCCATAGCGGGAACGATGAAGGTGTATTCAACGGTGTCACTGTTCTCCATTTCCTCGCCGTAGCCGTAGCCGGTAACAACGATGGTCTGCTCCTCGTAGGTCTGAGCTACGGTGTAGGGCAGAGTTACCTGCTCGCTGTCAATAAAAGCCTTGTAGTCGTTAGCGCAGGTTGCGGTGATGGTGTAGTTCTCGTCCATTTCAAAGACGGGAGCCTCGGCAACAACGGGCTCGGACTTCTCAATGCTAATCTTGCAAGTCTTGCGGATGGTCACACCAGGAGCACAAGCGCCACGTGCGTCCGACATGGCAACGGCGTTGCAATCGACATAAAAGTCAGCACCAGCAAAGGCCGGGTCAAACTCAACGGTAACGGTCATCATCACGTAATCATTACCGCCGTTATCAGCAACACGGCGGAACTTAACGGAACCGTAGATCACGGGATCGTCTACATCGGGGTCGAGGTCATCGGTATACCAGTAACCACCGTTAGTCAGGGCGCCGATGTAGCGTAACTTGTCGTTTGACTGAGACAGAGGACAGGTCACAGTTGCGTCCTCACCCATGTCATCCATGTAAGGAATATCGATCATACCCCAACCAGCCTTGCCGGTCACGACAGTCATACCCTGGGGGACTTCCTTGTCCACACCACCAAAGTCCGTCATCCATACGTTTGCATAGCCTTCGAAGTGAGCATACACGTCAAGGGTCATGCGACGCGACTTTGCGGTTGCGCCCTGAAGAACACTCTGAGGAACAGTGAAGTCCTCAATGTACATGTAGTCCTCTGCGCAGATCGAGCCTGCCATCAGAAGAGCTGCAAGAGTAAATAAAAATTTCTTCATAATAATAAAAGAATTAAGTTATAAAGTGAATAAAAACAAAAAATATATTTTATGTCGTCTTCATTGCATTAGAGTCATAATCTTCTTAATTTTCAAAGAGTTACGGAATAACGTTCAGTATGGTTGATAAATCAACAGGTCGGAACATATCTTAAAGTTCTCATTTTCTTCATCTCAATCACGAGCCAACTTTTTGAACCAAAGACTTTGACTCGTGTGGCAAAGTTAGTACTATTTTTTTAACCGACAAAACAAATCGGCATTTTTTTTGCAACAAAAATGTGATTTTACCTATTTTTAGTGATGTGATAGGAGTGGGAACTAAAAATGGCAGTGATATAATAGATGTTGTCCCAGGCCATGGCGACGTGCCCCAACTGAGGCACAGAGCGCTGAAAGCGCGACAGTTCGCTTCGCTCACATGTCGCGCTTTCAGCGCTCACTCCCCACGCGCGAAGATGGCAGCGACAAGGACACCCACCGCGATGACATGGGCACCGGCAGAGGCACAGACGACGCACGGCACGCACACGCCACGAGGGCGGCAGCACCGGCAGCGGCAGAGACGCAGATGCCACACCCGTCGCTCTCAAGCGCAAGGCCGGAGACCTTTGACTTGCAGAAAACCCCACGGCGCACAGGCCTAAGGCCTGGGTGGCGTGGGGATAGGGGCGCTATATATACAAGGGGCCTCGGAGAGGGCCAACATCTATATTACCACTCAATAAAAAAATTTAGGCGGCCCTGTGAGGGGTCGCCTAAATTATGATTTAGAATCTGTTAGGATTCTCAGGGATATCTTACTTCATCACCTTAACAGCGCTGGTGGTGCCGTCGGTGTAGGTGGTAACAGCGATGCAGATGCCGTTAGCCTCGCTCATCTCCTGGCCAGCCATGTTGAAGTAGCGTACGCCGGCAACGGTCTTGCCACCGTTAACCTCGTCAAGGCCAGTGAAGCCAGCCTGTGCAGCGTAAACGTACTTGTCACCGGTCTCGTTGTCGATAGCGATGCCCAGGGTGTAGTTGTAACCAACGAGTACCCAGTACATGTTGTCGTTAGCATACAGGGGGTTCTGCATAGCGTCACCCAGGACAGCCTCCTGCATAGCCTCTTCGCCACCCATGCGAACGCCGTCAACTACGAAGTAGAAGGGAACAGCGGGACGCTCCTCGGTTGCGGGATTGTAAGTGCCAAAGATGTCATACTCGAGAGCAACGGTGGTGGTCCAGTCGCCGTTAGCGCCCTGGTTGAGCTCGTACCATACGGGCTCGCCGTTCATGTCAAGGATTACCAGCCAGTAACCTACCATGTGAGGATCCTCGGGGCCGGGGCCTTCAACGGCGGGAACGGTGATGGTCATTTCAGCGCTGATGCCCATCTCCTGGCCATCAACCTGTGCGGTAGCGTAAACCACGATGTCATAGTCCTCGTCCAGACGGGGTGCGGTGTAGGGGTTCTCAACCTCCTCGCCGTCAACGTACAGAACAACGGTGCCCTCACCGGTAGCGGTAACGACAACGCCGTCGGCGGTAACCTCATAGGATACCTCGGGAGCGGGGGTCACAACAGGAACAACCTGCTTGGCAGGAACGGTGAAGGTCTGCTCAACGGTCTCACTGTTCTGCATATTCTCGCCGTAGCCGTAGCCGGTAACAACGATGGTCTGCTCCTCCTCGGTCTGCTCAATGGTGTAGGGCAGGGTTACCTCAACGCCGTTAACATAAGCCTTGTAGTCGTTAGCGCAGGTTGCGGTGATAACGAAGTTCTCGTCCATAGCAAAGACGGGAGCCTCAGCAACGGGCATCTCCTTAGCGGGGATAACGAAGGTCTGCTCAACAGTCTCACTGTCATTCATGCCCTCGCCAAAGCCGTAACCGCTGACAACGATGGTCTGCTCCTCGTAGGTCTGCTCAACGGTGTAGGGCAGGGTTACCTGAACACCGTTGATGAAAGCTACGTAATCGTTGGCGCAGGTTGCGGTGATGGTGTAGTTCTCGTCCATAGCGAAGACGGGAGCCTCGGCAACAACGGGCTCAGAACCACCTTCAACAGTGATGGTGCAGGTGTGGGTGGTCTTAGCTGCGTCGGTGACGGGACCGCGGGCGTCGGCACCACAGGCGGGCTGGGTGTAAACATCCAGCGAAGCACCAGCGAAGGTCGGGTCAAACTCAACGGTAACCGTGAACATCACGTAATCCTCACCGCCGTTATCGGCATTGCGTAAGAACTTAACGGCACCGTAGCACTCGGGATCGTCTGCATCGGGGTCCAGACCCTCGGGATACCAGTAACCACCGTTAGTCAGGGTGCCGATGTAGCGCACCTTGCTGCTTGCAACGTTCAGAGAAGAAGTTACAGTTGCGTCCTCACCCATGTCATCCATGTAAGGAATATCGATCATACCCCAACCAGCCTTGGCGGTTACAAAGGTCATGCCCTCGGGGATTACGTTGTCCTTACCACCCATGTCACACTGCCAAACGTTGACATAGTTGTCGAAGTGAGCCATCACGTCAATGGTCATGCGACGCGACTTTGCAGTTGCACCCTGGAGCACGCTCTGGGGAACCTCAAAGTCGTTGATGTAGAAGTACTCCTCAGCGCAGATCGAACCTGCCATCAGAAGAGCAGCAAGAGTAAATAAAAATTTCTTCATTGCAATAAAAATTTAAAATTAAGTTAATAAATAATGTTATTATAAATAATGTCTTGTCAAAGTTGCATAAAGTTGTTTTCGTCGGTTCTGATTCATCAAATCAATCTCGGATTAACTGTCCTGTCGTTAATGCTTAGCACTGCGGCTGTTAGTTTTTATTGGGGTTGCTCAATGTAGCTCGTTGTGGCGCGGCCGGCGGTAAAAGTTGGGATGTGTACGAATAGTATGGCAGAAGGTACAGGCCTGTACGCAACAACTGCCGATGCCAGCTACACCGGTGTTGAACTAATGGAAATGCATTAAACAACTCATTTCTATATATTTAATCTCAATTACGGTTGTGAATTCACTATATCGTACGGCACAAAAGTACTACTTTTCGATAAATTGATAAAAGAACTCAGGAAAATAATTCCTTAAAAAAAGTTAAACAATTACCAAAAACCATGATTTTCAGTCAATAGACGCCTCAAGTCCGTGCCGCATGGGGCTATCTCCCCCCAAAAAAAAGACAGCCGGAGAATCCGGCCGTCTTTGTGCACCCCAGTGAGGACTGTGCGGTGATTCACACCTCCAGGTCGATGTTGAACTGCTCGTGCCAGGGCAGGCCCTGCTGGTTGAGCACCTCCAGGAACGGGTCGGGGTCAAACTCCTCGACATTGTGCACACCGGGCTTGCGCCACAGTCCCTTGAGGAACATCATGGCCCCCGTCATGGCGGGCACGCCGGTGGTGTAGGACACGGCCTGCATGCCGGTCTCCTCATAGGCCTTGTGGTGGTCGCAGTTGTTGTAAATATAATAGGTGAGGGGCTTGCCCTGCTTGTCAAGTCCGCTGATGCGGCATCCAATGCTGGTCTCGCCGGTGTAGTTCTCGCCCAGGTCCTGGGGGTTGGGCAGCACGGCCTTGAGGAACTGCAGCGGCACGATTTCCTTGCCCTCGTAGTTGATGGGGTCGATGCGCGCCATGCCGATGTCCTGAATCACGCGCAGGTGGGTGAGGTACTCCTCGCCAAAGGTCATCCAGAACCTGGCGCGCTTGATGGTGGGATAGTTGAGCACCAGCGACTCGAGTTCCTCGTGGTGCATGAGGTAACTCTCGCGTGGGCCGATGTTGGGATAGGTCAAGGGCATGTGCACCTCGAGGGGAGCTGTCTCAATCCACTCGCCGTTCTCATAGTAGAGGCCCTTTTGGGTAATCTCGCGGATGTTGATTTCGGGGTTGAAGTTGGTGGCAAAGGCCTTGCCGTGGTTGCCGGCGTTGCAATCCACGATGTCGAGGGTGTGCATCTCGCTGAAGTGGTGCTTGGCGGCACGGGCGGTATAGACGCCGCTCACGCCCGGGTCAAAGCCGCATCCCAGGATGGCCGTCAACCCCAGTTGCTCGAAGCGCTCGCGGTAGGCCCACTGCCAGCTGTACTCAAAGTGGGCCTCGTCGCGCGGCTCATAGTTGGCGGTGTCCAGGTAGTTGACTCCGCAGCGCAGGCAGGCGTCCATGATGGTGAGGTCCTGATAGGGCAACGCCAGGTTGATGACCATGTCGGGCTTGTGGCGCTCAAACAGGGCCACCAGCTGCTCGACGTCGTCGGCATCCACCTGGTCGGTGGTGATGTTGTCCTTGCCGATAGCGCGTGCCACGGCATCACACTTGGCGCGGTTGCGTGAGGCAATCACGATTTGGCTAAACACGTCAGGATTTTGGGCGCACTTGTGGGCGCACACGGTGCCGACGCCACCGCATCCAATGATAATGACTTTGCTCATCTTGCGTTCATTTTTGTCAGTTTTTCGTTTCGGCAAAGTTAAGTCAAACTGGCGAAAGCACCAAATTTAGCGCAAGCCAACCTGTGTGAGATGGGCGATTTGTCTATAAAAAAAGTGAAATCGTCTATCTTTTTTGCGACATTCGGCACAAAAAGAGTAATTTTGCCGCACCAAAAAGCCACACAATCCGGCATTAACCAAAAATATGTATATGAAAAAGATTCTTACTGTGTTGTTCGCAGTAGCCATGCTGGCGCCGATGACATCGCGCGCCGCGGTCATCAACGGCATCCTGGTGGACTCCCAGGACACCACCACGCTGATTGAGGCAACCGTGAAACTGCTCAAGCCCACCAAGGACAGCACCATGGTCAAGGGCACCACCACCGACATGAACGGCGTGTTCAACCTCAAGGGCGTGAAGCCCGGCAAATACCTACTGCGCTTTAGCTACCTGGGCTACAACGACGTGATAAAGCACGTGACCGTGGACAACGACGGCCACGACGTGAACATCGGCGTGGTGAAGATGGACCCTAACAGCATCATGCTCAAGGAAGCCGTGGTGATGGGCGTCAAGACCGCCATCACCGTCAAGGAAGACACCATTGAGTTCAACGCCGACACCTACAAGACGCAGGCCAATGCCGTGGTCGAGGACCTGCTCAAGCGCCTGCCCGGCGTGGAGGTGGGCACCGACGGCAAGATTACCGCCAACGGCAAGGAGGTGAAAAAAATCCTCATCGACGGTAAGGAATTCTTCAACGACGACCCCACCGTGGCGTCAAAGAACATCCCCGCCAACATGGTGAACAAGCTGCAGGTCATCGACCGCAAGAGCGACCTGGCGCGCCTGACCGGCGTTGATGACGGCGAAGACGAGACCGTCATCAACCTCACCGTCAAGAAAGGCATGAACAATGGTTGGTTTGGCACCGTGAACGCCGGCTACGGCACCGACGACCGCTATGCGGGCAACGTGATGATCAACCACTTCAAGGACGGCAACCAGTTCACACTGCTGGGCGGCGGCAACAACACCAACAATATGGGCTTTGGCCAAGAAGGGCAGCGCAACTTCCAGCGGTTTGGAGGCGAGCGCGGCGTGACCACGTCGCAGTATGCCGGCATCAACTTCAACGTGGGCAGCAAGGACGACGAGCACTTTCGCGTGGGCGGTGACGTGATTTACAGCCACAGCGACCGCGACACGCGCACCACGACTGCCCGTCAATACCTCTTTGAGGACTCAACAAGCTACTATAACGCCAACACGGCAGCGCGCGACAAGAGCCACAGCCTGCACAGCCACTTCCGCCTGAAGTGGGAGATTGACAGCTGCAACACCCTCGACTTTGTCCCCAACATTGAGCTGGGCTTCAACAAGAGCATGCGCAACGACACCTCCTACACCCAGGCCGGAGACCCGCAACGCACCCCGGTGAACCACAGCAGCAGCAACTACCTGAACGACGGCCACAGCCTCGAGTGGGGAGCACGGCTGATTTACAACCACAAGTTTGCCAGTCATCCGGGCCGCAGTTTCAGCGTGATGGCCAACTACAACTACAGCAATGTTGACGAGGACGGCGACACCTATACCAACAACACCTACTACCTGCTGCCCGAGAAAGACGAAATCATTGACCAGAACAACGACACGCAGCGCAAGACGCACAGCTTTACCGGCCGAGTGTCGTGGACCGAGCCCATCGGCAACATCAAGAACGCGCGTTTCCTCGAGTTCACCTACCGCGGCAACTACCGCTACTCCACCAGCGACAAGATGGTGTATGACAACACCCGCGACGGCGAGTGGAACGAGCGGCTGAGCAACAGTTTTCGCAACACATTCTACAACCAGGAGTTCAGCGCCGGCTTCCGCCAGGTGCGCCAGGCCTATAACCTGAATGTGGGCATCGCCGTCAACAGCGCCATGTCCAAGAGCAGGGACCTCATCAACAGCGAGCGCGACATTGCCGAGCGCTGGGCGTGGTCGGTAGCCCCCTATGCCCGGTTGCGCTACAAGTTCAGCGACACCCGCAACCTCAACTTCAACTACCGCATGCGCGCCAGCCAGCCCAGCATGACACAGCTGCAGCCCGTGGCCGACGAGAGCAACCCGCTGAACATCGTCATCGGTAATCCTGAGCTCAAGCCCACCTTCAACCACAACATCAACCTGCGCTACAGCGACTTTGCACAAGGCGCGCAACGCAGCATCATGGCCATGGCCAACGTGTCGTTTGCACAGAACAGCATCATCTCCACGACCACCTATGACGAAGTTACCGGCGGACGCACCACCAGCTACACCAACGTCAACGGCGTGTGGAACGCCATGGCAATGAACATGGTGAGCTTCCCCTTTGGCTCGTCCAAGGCGTGGTACTTCACCAACCACCTGTTTGGCCGCTACTCGGTGACCAAGGGTCTGAACAATGGGGTCGAGAACCGCAGCAACACGCTCAACCTCAACATCTCGCCGGGCATCGCCTACCGCACCGGCGTGTTTGACCTGGAACTGCGCCCCCGCTACAGCTTCCAGAACACCACCAACACCGTGCAGGAATCGAGCAACCGCGACATCCACACCTGGGGCGGCATGTTTGACGGCACCTACTCGGCGCCCTTTGGCCTGGTCATCAGCACCGACCTGAGCTACAGCACCACCAGCGGCTACACCAGCGGCTACAACTCCGACCAGTGGCGCTGGAACGGCTCGATTGCCTACCAGTTCCTGCGTGACAAACAGGCTGCCGTCACCATCTCGGTATATGACATCCTGGGCCAGCAAAAGAACATTTACCGCAATGTCACCGCCGAATACATCGAGGATGCCATCTACAACAACCTGGGCCGCTACGGCATGGTCACCTTCACCTACCGCTTCAACACCTTCAAGAAAGGCGAGACCCCCGAGCTGCACGACGATGGCTACCACAACCACGGAGGCCACAACCATCCGCCCATGGGCGGACCTGGCGGACACAGGCATTTCTAACATTCCAGACAAGACATCAATCGGGACCCAAGCAGATTTTTCACTGGCATGGGTCCCTTTTTCGCGCGCACACATTAATAATGAGGATACCCTTCGTAAAAAACACACTAAATCTCAGTCTCAGTTGGCATAAAATTGCTGTAAATAATATACTTTTCCAAAATTTTATTAACCCTTAAAAAACTTTTTATGACAATTACGGTTAAGTCAAACAGTGTCAACAACATCACTCGTTATCACAACTACTTTTGCAACAAGGGTTTGCACTGCATGAAATGCAACAATGACACCGAAGTCACGGTCTTCGATCTTGATCCCGTCCAAGCCGAGATGCTCATTAAAGCATTTGCAAAGCACTTCCGCCTAAAGCGCACCGAGCCTGAATCACTCGCAGCATAATTTCCGATTTGTTGGCGTTAGAGACGGTACCGCGGTGCCGTCTCTAACGCGCAATTGACTACTGCCGCACAAAAAAGAAAGAACACGCGCCGCACTTCACAACAGCTGTCCTTAGGATAAAAATAGTAACTGTTTCTATCTCATTTTGGTAATATTGCACGCTGCAAGGCCATAACCCGCCGCAGATTCATTCATATTTGGTGTCCCTTAAAACTCGTTGCGCGAAATCGCTCCCCCCCAAAAAATCTATCCCACAATTCCAATATTTGGATACAAATTGCAGGGTTTTAATGATGATTAAAAAATATTGTGTACTTTTGTCACGTGCACGTCATGCCGTGCACTGGACCGCAAAACAGAAAATTAATCAAAAAATAGCGCTTATGAAAAAAATGATTGCAATTATCGCTGGCGTGCTTGCCCTCAACGCACATGCCCAGCTGACTGCCGAGGGCATCATGGCCCTGCTCCCCGACATGCCCTCGCAGGCTGTCATGACAGCAGTTGCCACCCACAGTCCTGAATTCAATGACCAGTCGGCAGCCACGCTGGAGTGGGACAACTATTTCAACAAGCTGCAAGAGGTTATCAGCCAAGCCGAGAAAGCCGTGGAACGCGAAACCACCAATGCCACGGCCACACCGTCGCGCGCAGCGATGCAAGCCCGGGCCGAGGCTCAGGCAGGGATAACGGCCGAGCAGGTCAAGAACATGACGCCCGAGCAGCTCGCAGCGTTTGCCAAGGCCAAGGCTAAAGCCAACGTCGGCAAGGGCATGAACGGCTTGACTACCGCCGACCTCACCGCCATGGCCAACATGAGCGAGGCCGACCGTGTGGAATATGCCATGCTCAACGGTCTCACGCTCTCGCCCGAGCAGGCCAAGGCCATGAAGGCCAAGGCCGCCAAGGCGCACAAGGCAGGACAGGCCGCCATGAACTACCAAGAGCTGGTGACCAAGGGCCTAGAGATGTCGCAAAAGGCTGAAAAGATGCTGGACGAGGCGCGCACGGCTATCCGCGACATGTGGAAGAACGGCTATCAAAGCAACTATGACGCCGCTTGCAAAAAGGAAAGGGAAGTGTGGGCAAAATACGGCGAGGACCCCGAGGGCGTCACCGAGTACAACGCCGCCTGCCTGCAGATCTACAAGATAACCAGCGAGTTCAACGAGAAGAGTTACACCCTGTGGCGCAATGCCGTCACCAATGCCATGACCTATTTCAAAACCGATTACCTGCTTTACGCCCGCCAGTTGATGGATGCCATGGAGGGCGCAGGCAATCCCATGCCCAACTACGACATGGAAATCGCCATGCAATACCTCAGGCAGGCTTTGGCATTGAGAGACATCCCCAATCCCATCAACGAATAAATATAACAACATGAAAATGAAACAATTTCTAAAGTCAGTTCTGCTCGTTGCCGCTGTGGCAATGAGCACGACAAACGGTTTTGCCCAGGCAAGCTTCAAGATTGACCTGGGTGACCTGGCCAGCGGCACCGAGTTTGACGGCGGCGGCCTGTGCGCCCTCATGAGCGAGTCGTTTCTGGAATCACCCCAGGGCCAAAGCCTCATCACCAGGCTCACAGAAGTGCGCCAAGGCGCGGCCTATGCCGACGTTGTCAATGAAGCGACAAAGGGCCTTGAGTCGCTCAAAAACGGCCGCAAACAGTATGCCGGCAACACCGACGAAACTTCGATAGCGCTGCTACAGGAAATTGATGAACGCATCAGCCAGTACGAGGACATTATCAGGCAGTACTCAAATGGGGGCTCGGCGCTCAATGCCAACGACCTGCTCAAGGAGGCCGCCACCCACTCGGCAGGCGGGCGGCTGTACTATGGCGCCGAGGACATAGGCCACGGCTACTGGGCGGTGTGCATCACTCCCGAGGTCAAGAGCGCCAACTCCAAGTGGGGCGTGATAGACTGCGAGGGGCGGCAAATCGTGCCTTGCAAGTACAACTACCTTGAGAACTACCCCGAACTTGAAATGCTGCATACCTTTGACTTCAGCGGCGACTACACCGAAGGCATCATCCGCTACGACGGCTCGGTAGTGCTGGACTGCAAATACAGCCATGTGAACAGCGCCATGACTTCTTTTGTGGTGATTGACAACACCCCCAGCGGCAGCAAATGGGGTGTCGCCGACCTTGACGGGCACATGCTCATACCGCAAAACTACGCGGAGATAGAACCCTTTGTCTATAACCTCTCCTCTGGCTCTTACTACTTCTATGTAATTACCGACGGCAAGTCGGGGCTGAAGGCCGTCTTTGACCATCATGGCAAACAGGTGACCGGTTTCATCTATGACGGATGGCTCAACGAAGCACCGTATTTTATCGGCGTCAAGTCTGCGGGCACCAACGATGTGTTTGACGCACGCACTTGGACCAGGACTGAAATCCCCGACGACTACTGGAACCACAGGTGGGAAGAATAACACGCCACGAGACACAATGAATGCCAGACAGCCTTGAACTGCCTGGCATTCATTATAACATGAACAGAAGCGGGCAGCGATATTGTTTCATGTTACGCTCGGCGCCGATGCATAATGCCCCCGAAAGCATTCTTCAACTTTCGGGGGCACTGTGTGTCAGGATTTTGTGTCGCTTGTTTACTGGAAGGCGTTCTCGCTCAGACCCTTGCCGCCCAGGGCGAGGTCCTTCATATAGGACGGAACGGGCTTGCCCAGATATTTGTCCACATACAGTTTGGCCAGATACTGGCTGAGCATGAAGCCGTGTCCGCGCAGGCCGGTGAGCAGACCCGCATCGGGGTCAATGATATAGCGCGGCTCGATGTAGTAGCCCGCCCACACGGCATGGAAGCCGACGGATGCCAAGTTGGGTATCCACTGGGCAAACATCTCGCTCACAATCTTGAGGAAGGCCTGACTGTTGTACTTCAGGTTTTGGCGTGCCTCATAGGGGTCGCAGTCGGGCGACGCACAACCGATGATCTGGCCGGTGTGCAGGAACTGCTGGCCGTAAACGGCGTTGAAGCCCTTGTAGTGGCGACGGTCGATAATCATGTCGAGCGAGTCGCCGTTGATGCCCATGTTGGGCAGACGGCGGGTGATGAATGCCTGGTGCTTGACGGGATAGAGCTGGGTGTCGATGCCGAGCATGTCGGTGAACTTCTCCGAGCCCCAGCCCATGGCGTTGACAAAGTGGTCGCAGGTATATTCCACATAGCGCTTGTCGTGGCGGCGCACCAGCACGCGGTATTTGTCGCCGGCGCGCTGCACATGCAGCACCTCGCAGTCCTCGAGCACCTCGCCGCCGTGCTGCTTGCCCACAGTGCGCACATACTCAATCGTGCGCCCGGGCGTGGCCTGCCAGCAGTTCTCCGAAATCAAGGCGTGGCTGTAGATGTTGTCATTGGGATTCCAGTAGGGCGAAATCTCCTTAGTAAAGTCCTTGCGGTCAATCATGTAGGCCTCGCTCCAGGCACGTGACGCGTCAAGGGAGCGGTAGGTGGCGTCGTCGTGAACGAGGTTGACATAGCGGGTCATCTTCAGGTCGATGTTGCAGTGCTCTTGCACGTCGCGGAAGATTTCCAGGTTGTGCATGGCGATGTCACTGATGTCGGGGTTGGAGAAGGCGGGGCGTCCGCCGCCAATGCAACGCCATGTCGAGCCGCGGTCGTAGTTGACCAGGATGACGCGCTTGCCGGCCTCGGCAAAGTAGCGGAATGCCGCGCTACCGGCCATGCCGCCGCCGGCGACGATGACCTCGGCCTCGGCTTTCTCGACGACAGCGCCGTGCTCAAAGACGAAGGTCTCCTTGGACTCGCCGTTATACACATCGCCCAATGTCACCTGATTGGCCAGCGGGGCGCGGGGCGTGCTGTCGCCGGTTACCTCGATGCCGTGGGCGCGCAGTATCTGCCTGGCGCGCGACACGCAGCGCTTGCCGCGGCAGGGACCCATGCCCATGCGGGTGGTGTGCTTGAGTTCGTCCACCGATATGTGCTTGCGGTCGCCCACAATGGCGAGCAGGGTTTGCACATCCACGTCCTCGCAGTGGCATACAAAGGCCTTGCCTTCCGCGGGATGGGTGAGTGGACGCATGTTCAGGGGCTCGGGATAGCGCTCCTTGAGGATGAAGCCGTGCACCTGGTTCAGGTCGTCGGCCTGGGTGGCCTGGACGCGGGCCACGTTGGTCTTGTTGTCCTTCTTGAGCACCTTTTCGATGACACCCTCGCCCACCTTGGCGCCGTTGTCGTCAACCAGGAACACTTCCTTGCCTTCTTCTACCTCATATTCTACTGGCAGGAACACCACGTTCTTGCGCTTGTCGTAGCCAAAGATGGCCAGGCCGGGGCAGTGGTTCACGCACTGCATGCAGCCGATGCACTTGTCGTAGTCAACCACGGGCACCGACGAGGTGGTGGGCTTGGTGATGGCTCCCTGCGGGCAAGAGAAGGTGCAGGGGTTGCAGGCAAAGCCGTACAGGCAGTTAATCTGCACATAGGGCTTGGCTGCCATGCGCTCCTCGCTGGGGATGCGCGCCTGTTCGAGCAGGCGCACGGGACGCTGCTGCGAGTCGATGTACTGGCGGGACACCTCCAGGTAATCCTCGTAGGGGAAACGCAGGCCCAGTTCCTGGGCCACTTCATAGGCCACCTGACGGCCGCGCAGCACGGCACTGGTGCCCTCGCCGATGCGGACAGCATCGCCGGCACCGTACACGTTGCGGCCAAATACCGAGCGGCCCTTGACGAGCAACTGGTTGTCGGGGATGAGGCCCGTGCAGATGTTGATGATGTCGATGTCGTCAATCACGCGCTCGGTGCCGGGGATGGGCTGGAAATTGCGGCACTCGGCAATCACGGCGCCCGTGATGCCGGTGTAGTCTTCGTTGGGGATGGCGCGCAGCAGCACGTGCGAGGTCATGATGGGGATGCCCAGACGGCGCACGCGGTTGGCCTGCACGGGGAATCCGCCCTCGTGGTCCATGCCCTCGATAATGGCCTTGATGGTTGCTCCTGCCTGCATGGCCTGGTAGCTGGTGAGGTAGCCGATGTTGCCGGCGCCCACGGTGAGCACGCGCTTGCCCAGCAGGGTGTGCTCCTGATTCATCATCTTCTGGAACACGGCGGCGGTGTAAACGCCCGGCACGTCATCGTTCTCAAACACGGGCATGAACGGCACGGCGCCAGTGGCCACCACCAGGTGGTCGGCGTCGATGTAGCTCACCTCCTGCGTGACGATGTTCTTGAGCGCGATGCGGCGGCCTTCGAGCAGGTCCCACACGGTGTTGTTGAGCAAGATGCCGTCATGATTGTCGCCGGCAAGGGTCTTGGCGATGTCAAAGCCGCGCATGCCGCCAAACTTCTGCTCCTTCTCAAAGAAGAAGAACTGATGGGTTTGCATATTGAACTGGCCGCCCTCGGTGGCGTTGTTGTCCACCACGATGTTGGGGATGCCCAGCGCGGTGAGCTGCTCGCGGCATGCCAGTCCGGCGGGACCGCCGCCAATGATGGCGACGGTGGTCTTGTAAATCTTGGTCTCGCTGGCGGCTCGGGCCTTGGCCTCGGGCATGTAGTCCTTGGAAATCTCGCGCACCTCCTTCACACCGTCAACGTTGGTGATGCAGATGCGGCGCACCTGGCCATCGACGAGCATCTCACAGGCACCGCACTTGCCAATGCCGCACTCCAGGCTGCGGTTGCGGCCCGTGATGCTGTGGCTGTGAACAATAATTCCTGCCTGGTGAAGGGCGGCGGCGATGGTTTTGCCCTTTTGCCCGCGAACGGTCCTGCCTTCAAACTGGAATTCAACGAATTCTTCTTTTGGTAGGTCAAGAATGGGATGTTTTTCTATCTTGTACATGATAACGGTTATTGGTTATTGTTTTTACTGTCAATCAAAATCCGCCAGAAGACACGCTCTGACGATGTGGCAAATTTACAAATAATTCCCGATTTATCAGCACTTTTCTCAAAAAGAAATGTCAAACCACTAAATTACAGTAATTTGACATTTCAATTTGTGCGTCTGATAGGACTCAGGTTCGCGCCTCCCAAAACCTTTAAAAACCTCCCGACGCCTGATAGACAGAGCTTTCCAGGAAGCCGATGAGGCATTAGAAGGCGTCTAAAGGCGTTGAACGACACAAAAAGGGGGAGCGCACGCACCCCCTTTGAGAATCAAATTCAACTATTTTCTATTGCATATTTCTGTAGCAATTCACATTTTGTTCTATAAGGGACACAATTATGGGGTCATCACTAATCATAGACATAAAGGAGACAATAATCTTTAATAATCCTTAAAAAGTTTCGCATCTTCTTGCCGTTTTCAAAATAAATCACTAATTTTGCATCGATTCAGTTAGCCCGCTGGGGCTGGCGGGGTCAAGACATTATGGAAAAGGACGTTACTTAGACGTTTATCTTCGGTCTTCAAACTTCGCAACTTTGAACCATTCCCGAAGGAACGGCAACGGCAACGTCCATGTTGGGCGTATTATACATGCATGTTACCTCAAGGTGGCATGACGTGATGTGATATCGCACGGCGTGGGCTAACTGCGTTGCTTACCTTGGAATGGGGGCAATGCGAAGGCCTTGAAGACGGGGTAAGCAGACAAGCACAGCGACCCACGTCTTTCATTTTTATAATAGTGCCGAATCAGGGGGCGCAATAGGCCATTAAAACTGTTTACTATGAAAAAAATTGTAGTATTATTTGCCGCAATTATTTGCATTCTTCTTTCAAGTTGTGGCATGAGCCGTGAAGCAACCTCAAATTCCAATCTCCAGCAGACACAAGTAGTCCTGGAGAAAAAGAATTACAAGGTAATTGGAACTGTTAAGGGAGAGAGTCATCAGAACTACTGGTTTGGACTTGGCGGTATGTCTAAAAAATCCATGACAGAATCTGCTATGAGCGACATGATGCAAAAGGCCGACTTAATGGGCGGATCTCGTGCAATCATTAATGTCAACGTACAGTACAAATCAAAAATGATTCTCATCTATAACCAGATGTCGGCAATCGCTACTGGAACAATCATTGAGTTTACGGAATGATCGGATAATCTTTTTAAACAAGGGGGCATAGTTTTTTCAATCACGCCCCCTTGTTTAAATATTAATTCAATATCTATGAAATCGTGTAAGATATTCTTTATTTTTCTATTGTCTGCTATTGGATGTCATTTAAATGCTCAAATTTTAGCGACCCAAGAAAGTGCGCAGAAATCTATCAAAGCAATAATGAATTGCTCTTCTTACGAGATAAATGATCAAGAGTATCAGGGTGACATCGAAATAACATGGCTTCAAACAAAAGATAAACAAATCATCATTTCTATATCAGGCGTTAATATCAAGTACAATATTAATGCTAATGACTATAGGAAAAGTGAAAATAATGAAGCCATGGAGAAACAAATCGTACTTCATAATACAGAAGATTCGATAGCCTCGCCTAAATTCATCTATAACAATAGTGTAGGCTCTGGCGGCAAGGTGAATGCGGTCTTCATTCTCTCTGATCCAGCAAGCAACAACAACTATTGCTTCACTATTGACAAATGCGTATTCATCAATAAAGATGGGCAATCATATAATTATTATTGTGATAGGACAAATTCATTAGAATCTGATTTGATGTATTACTTTTTCAGATCAAGAAAAATCAAAAATGAATCGTCTGTCTTCTCGTCCTTTTTGAAGAAAGTAAAGAAGAAGTAATAAGTTGATTTCATAATAGCATGAATTCTGAGTGGTTAATGTCGCAATACCGAAGAAATCAAAAGGGGATTAATAAAGAATGCATCGCGTTGATTTACGACACGATGCATTCTTCATTGTGCGTCTGATAGGACTCGAACCTACACAACCGGAGTTACCAGATCCTAAGTCTGGCGCGTCTACCAATTTCGCCACAGACGCAAGAACTTTGCAATTGCCTGCAAAAGTACTACATTTTTCGGACTCAGCGCGCTGTTTTTCCGAAAAATCGAGCTGGTGTCAACCCTGCTGCTCGATGGTGGCGAGGATTTGCTCCAGTTCCTTGTCGGCGGCGGTGAGCTTGCTGCGGCAGATGTCGAGCAACTCCTTGCTGCGCCGGGTGTAACCCGTGAGGTCATCGATGCTGCACTCGGGCGACTGCATCTTCTGCACAATCTGCTCAAGTTCGTCCACGGCCTGGGAATAGGTCATTGTTGCGTTTTCTTCCATTGTTCTATCTTGTTTCAGTTGTTATCGATTTGGTTGACAGTTGCATTGGCGGTGCCGGCGGCGAACTGCACCGTCACTTGGTCGCCCGGCTGCAAAGCGGCCGCGGCGGTGACGCACTTGCCGTCACGCGTGACAAGCGCATAGCCACGGCGCAGGGTGCCCTCGGGCGACAATAGCGCCGCCTTGTCATTCAGCGCCTGCAGGCGCTGTTTCTCTTGCTGCATGAGGCCGGTGACAGCATTCCCTATGCGCTCGGCATTGCGGTCGAGGCGTGTGCGCTGGACGGTGATGAGGCTGGTGGCCGCCATGGGAATGGTGCGGGCAAAGTTGTCAAGGCGCAAACGGTTGGCATCGACAATGCGCCCTGCGGTGGCTGGAATCATGCTGGTGTAATAGGCCATCTGCTCCTTGGCCTGCCCCAGCTTGTCGCGCACGGCAGCGGTGACATCATCCTGAAATTCAATGAGTCGGGCAAGCGCATTGGTGCCCCGCTGGATGAGCCACTCGGCAGCAGCGGTGGGTGTCTTGACGCGCATGGCAGCCACATAGTCGAGCACCGTCTCGTCGCGGTCATGCCCAATGCCCACAATCACGGGAATGGGGAACTGGGCGACAGCGGCAGCCAAGTCGTAGTTGTCAAAGGAATTGAGTTCGGAGGTCGCCCCGCCACCGCGTATAATGACCACGCAGTCAAACAAATCAATGTGGGCATTGATGCGGTCAATCGCGGCAAGCACGCTGGGAACAGTCTGCGTCCCTTGCATCAAGGCAGGAAACAGGCAGGTATAATACTGCAGCCTGTAAGCATTGCGGCGCAACTGGTCCATGAAGTCGCCATAACCCGCTGCCGACGGCGACGAGATGACGGCAATGCGCTGTGGCACATCGGGCCACGGCAACTGCTTGTTGTCGTCGATGATGCCCTCGGCGGTGAGCCGGTCAAGGATTTCCTTGCGCTGGCGGGCCATGTCGCCGATGGTATAACTTGGGTCTATGTCATTGACAATGGCCTTGATGCCGAACTGTCGGTGGAAGTTGGCCGAGACATTGACGAGCACCTTCATGCCTATGGCAAGAGACTGCCCCGTGGCTCTGCTGAACTTGTGATTGAGAACACCGTAGATGCTGGACCAGATGATGCCGCCAATCTTGGCAACCGTATTGCCGCCGGCATCCTTTTCCAGCAGTTCCATATAGCAATGCCCTCTGCTCGTGCGCACGTCGCTCAACTCGGCGGTCACCCATTGGCGCAACGAAGGTTTGCCGTTGACTTCACGCTCGATGAGCGCTGTATATTCGCTCAGGCTGATGCCTTTAGACTGGGTGTCCATATATCACTTGACGGTTTTGATCTTCACGCCATTGATGCGGTAGTTGAGTGTTTCCTTGATATAGGGAGCAAAGCGCATATACTGGCCCGGACCAATGCTCTCCTTGGCCTTGAATACCGCCTCAAGTCCATCGTGACGCTCGCCCGAGAAATGCATCTCGATGAACGGGAACGGCATCAAAACCGAAAGTTCGTCGCGCATGTCAGCCGACATGGACTTTAAGATAAAATCGTCAAGTTCAGGCGTCTTGAAAACCTTGCCAGCCTTCACGGGCTGCCACTGGGCATTCCAAAAAGTGATGCGGCTGTCAGGGGTCGGGGTGAGTACCGTCTCGATGAGAGCGACAACAGTGTCGCGGCCATTGACCATCATGCGCATCTCCACCGTCTTGCTGGCGCTCGACTGAACTTTGAGCCACGTGCTGTCCATATCCACCAAACGGCTATCGCCGTCCTCAAGATTTGATATGGCGACATTCTGACCGTTGAGATGGTAATCTACCATGTCAAGACGGTTGGTGCGGGTGAGCAGGACAAAGATTTTTCCAGGCTCGCTCGCAAACAGGTCACCGACAGTGCGCGCCGCCACTGTCGAGGGCAGCAGCGACAACAGCAACAGGATGATTGAGGCAGTTGATTTGGTCATCTCTAATGAGTTAGGGGTGTGGGGTTAGGAGTGTACTGATGCTACTCCTGACTCCACACTCCTTACTTCTCACTATTATTTGCCGTACTGCTTCTTCACTTCGGGCAGCCACTTCTTGATGTCGGCGATGCGGGTCTCATGGCTCGGGTGCGAACTCAAGAACTCAGGCACGCTAGTCGACGAGGAGGCCTCCATCTTCTGCCAGAAGGTAACAGCGACATCGGGGTTGTAGCCGGCGATGGTCATCAGCACCAGACCCATCTTGTCGGCCTCGCTCTCGTGCTTGCGCGAGAACGGCTGCATCACGCCATATTGGGCGCCAAGGCCATAAACCTGCTGGGCAATCTGCTGGGTTGCAGCACTCTTGCCGCTGGTAAAGATGCTGACTGCGCTGGCGCCATACTGGGCGAGCACTTGCTGGCTCATGCGCTCGTTGCTGTGCTTGGCAACGGCATGTGCCACCTCGTGGCCGACGACAACAGCGAGTTCATCGTCGCTGCTCACCAGGTTCATGATGCCCTCATACACGACAATCTTGCCGCCAGGCATGCACCAAGCGTTAATTTCGTCACTCTTGACAAGATTGAACTCCCACTGGAAATTCTGGATTTCGCTCTCATAGCCATTAGCCCTGAGGTAAGCCTCGGTAGCGGCAGCAATGCGCTGGCCCACACGGGTCACCATGGCACTCTGGGTCTTTTGGCCCGAAACTTTGGCGGTCTGCATAAAGCTTGCGTACTCCTGGAGACTTGCCTGCAGCACCTCGCTGTCACTCACGAGGTTCAACTGCTTGCGGCCTGTGATGGGAACCGAACCGCAACTGGTCAGCAGCAATGCCGCTACAGCCAGCATAGTGATGATTTTTTTCATAATCAATGATATGGTGTTTGATGAATAACTTCTGATTTTTTTACTTATGCGTTTTCACGACCTGTGTGGGCGGCAATGTCTCGTTGCGGCGGTCAACGGCGCCAATGACGCGCGTTGCGAGCTGCTTGAACGCGGTCCCCGACACATCGCTGGCCATGACCACGGGCTTGCCGTCGTCACTACCCTTGCAGATGCCTGCCACGAGGGGAATCTGCCCCAGCAGTTCCACGTTCAGCGTCTCGGCCAGGTTCTTGCCGCCGTCACGGCCAAAGATGAAATACTGCTCATCGGCATGGGCGGCAGGCGTGAACCACGACATATTCTCGACAATGCCCAGCACGGGCACATTCACATGCTCGCCCAGGAACATGCTGATGCCCTTGCGCGCGTCGGCCAGGGCCACCTGCTGCGGCGTGGTGACCACGATGGCTCCCGTGATGGCAAGCGTCTGTACCAGCGTCAGGTGGATGTCGCTGGTGCCCGGCGGCATGTCGATGATAAAGTAGTCCAACTCGCCCCAGTCGGCCTCGGTGATGAGCTGGCGCAAGGCGTTGCTGGCCATGGCACCGCGCCACAGCACGGCCTTGTCCTTGTCAACGAGGAAACCGATAGAGAGCATCTTCACCCCATATTTCTCCAACGGGATGATAAGATTCTTGCCGTTAACCTCGTGCATATAGAGCTGCTCCTGCTCGGCACCGAACATCTTGGGCATCGAGGGGCCAAAAATATCGGCATCCAGCAGACCCACGCGGTAACCCTGCAGTGCGAGAGCCACCGCCAAGTTGCAGGCGATGGTGGACTTGCCCACGCCGCCCTTGCCGCTGCTCACGCCGATGATGTTCTTCACGCCGGGCAGAACAGGCTCCTCTTCACCGGCCTCGGGATTGGCCTCACGCGTCTTGACGGTGATATTGCCCTTGATGTCCACTTCCTCTCCCACATGGGCCAGGATGGCGGCCTCGGCGGCGCGCGTCACGCTCTTGATAAAGGGGTCGGTAGGGCGCTCAAACGTGAGCGAGAAGCTCACGCGGTTGCCGTCGATGCGGATGTCGTCGTTTACCATGCCCATGTCCACGATGTCACGGCCAGTGCCGGGATAGCGCACCGTGCTCAGGGCGTCTATAATCAGTTTTGGATAGATGGTCATATTAGATTTTTTAGAGTCCTTGGTTTTAAGTCCTTATTTGTTTTCTTGGTCCTCGTTAGCCACGAGTTGCGGCATCTGTATGTAGCCGCGGTTGTAACTGCGGTAGGTGTCGGGCTCGAGGTCGATGTCGGGCTCGACGAGTTCCAGGCCGTGCGGCAGACCAAAGCGGATATATTTGATGGTCAGGCCGCGCTGCAGCCACTGCATCTCATAGTGCGTCTTGATGTCCAGGATGTCGTTGCACAGGCCGCTGGCGTACAAGTCGTCGGTGTCGGCGTCGACGGGCAGGCGGTTCTGTTCCACCAGGGCATGGGTGTAGGCATACAGGAAGGGGCTGTCGGTCTTGAGGTGGACGATGCCGCCGTCGCGCAGGATGTGGCGGTAATTGGCCAGAAAACGCGTTGATGTCAGACGCTTGTTCACCTTCTTCATCTGCGGGTCGGGAAATGTAATCCACAGTTCTGACACCTCGTCGGGGGCGAACAGGCGGTCGATGAGTTCGATGCTCGTGCGCAGGAATGCCACATTGGGCAACTGCAGCTCGGTGGCGAGTTTGGCACCGGTCCACATGCGTGCGCCCTTGATGTCCACGCCGATGTAGTTCTTGCCGGGGAAACGCTGGGCGAGGCCCACGGCATATTCGCCCTTGCCACAGCCCAGTTCCAGCACGATGGGATTATCGTTCTTGAAATACAGCTCGTTCCACTTGCCGCGCATGGGGCATGCTCCCTGCTCCAGCACCCCAAAGGGATATTGGAACACGCATGCCATCGTGTCCATGTCGGCAAACTTCTTGAGTTTGTTCTTGCCCATTTTTATTTTACTTGGTTCGTCTGTTGATTGACCGGAATCGACGTGGCCAACTCCTCTCTATCGATATAAAGGATGTTGCGGGTGCCAAAGATGATGTTGAGCACAGCGTTCACATCGGCGATATTCACTTCGCCGTCCTCGTTGACGTCGGCGCGCTTCATCGTGTCGGCATCGACACGGCCGCCCATGATAATGTTCAGGATGGCGTTGACATCGGCGATGTTCACCTCGCCATCGAGATTAACGTCACCCTTGAGCCAAGTGCTGCCAAAGAGGAATTCCTTCCACTGCTCGGCGGCTGCATAGCTGTCTCGGGCCGACGCGGGCACATAAAGCAGCACAGCGCCCTGATTCACGCCGTCCCACACATTCTCACCCAAGGCGGGAACATTGGCGGCATTGCTCTTGAGTTCGGCCAGGCCAGTCATGCCTGCCATGGAACGAGAGCCCAGCCATGTGATTGTCGTGGGCAGTTCCACAACCGAGAGCGTCGAAACATTATACATGGCATAGTCGCCCACAGCGGACATGCCCCCCATCTGGGGAGACGTCGCCAAGGCGGTACCTGCCAGGGTATAGTCGTTGAGAGAGCCAAGTTTGCTGCCCAATGTTACATTCTCAAGCCGAGTGGCGTATAGAAACGCTCCGTCGCCCAGTTGGGACAAGGTGGCGGGCAACTTGACCGATGTGGCCTGCGAGCCTGCCATGGCCCACGCGTCAACGGCGGTGAGGCCCTTGCTGGCGGTGAGGTCCAACTCACCCACGCCCGAACCGGCGAGCGCACGTTCTCCAATGGCCTGCAGCGATGTGCCGAGGTCGATTGCCGTCAATGCGGGGCAATCCATCAATGCCCCCTCGCCGATGCTGGCCAGACGGCTGCCCGATGCCGCCGTGAGCGATTTCAGGCTCGTGCAGCGCATGAATGCGCCTGCACCCACCTGCTCGACACTGGCGGGCAGCATGACGTCTGTGAGCGACGTACAGCCCGCAAAGGCATATTCGCCGATACTGGTTACCGATGCGGGCAGCGTGATGGCACTGATGCTTGTACAGCCGGCAAACGCGGCGTCACCAATTACCTTCAAACCCGAAGGCAAGGCAATGCTGGCAAGAGCCTTCTTGCCAGCAAAAGCACCCGCGGGCAATTCCCCGGCAGCAAAAGCGCGTTGTCCGTAGCGCAGGCTCACCGATCCCGACACCACTTCCACCCCGCTGAGGTCCACCGTGGTGAGGCAGTCCAGGTTGTCGGCAATAAAATAGAAGTCATAGGCATCCATGGTGCCCGTGACAGTGAGACTGGCAATACCCGTGTCGGTAATCCGGGACGACAGACCGCCGGCGGTGTTCTCAATGGTCACGGCTTGAAGCTGAACCGCCACGGCTGCTGCTATGAGTGATAATGTGAGTTTACTAATCATCGCAAATCTTTTGTGTTGTGAAAAAAACATTCGCGGTCGTTCTGCTGTACAAGCTGGCAGCCTGTACATTTGCCGGCCGACGTTATTTCACCACCTTGGCCGTGCTGACAGAGCCGTCGTTGTAGGTGGTCACCACGATGTTGATACCCTCAAACGGCTCGCTGCTCTGCTGGCCGGCCACATTGATGTAGCGCACCGCGGCAACACTCTTGCCCGTGCTGATTTCATCAATGCCTGTGGTGCTGACCACGGCCTGCGCATCGGCTGCGGCAAACAACTGGTGACGGCGTGTCACGAGTTGCAGGTTGGTAAATTCGACATCGGCAACAGCGGCGCCAAAATCGTCACTGGCGGTAACCGTCAGCTGCATGATGTTACCCGTGGCTATGCCATAGGTGTGCAGGTTCATCGACATGCCGATGATGGTATAGACATTCTCGTCCAACTTATTCTGCCGCGAGAAGTAACTGTGCCCGTTGCCGCGGTCAATGCCCGAAACAGCTTTGAGGGTGACGCCCTGCGGCAAGATGAGTTCGCCCTGGAAGCCCACATAGTCGTTCTCGGTGTTGACAAGCGCCACGTCGATGGTGCGCGTCTCGCCGGGACGCAGGCTGATGGACTGGAGGGTCATCACATCGATGGTAGCGTTGCGGTGCAATACGAGATGGTGCAGGTCGTCAAGCGACATGATGGAGCTGCCGTTGAGCATCAAGTCGATGAGCGCCGAGATGTCCGAGGGACTGATTTCGCCATCCTGGTCAACGTCGCTGTTAGGCAAGTTGATATCGCCGGTGCCGTTGAGCAGGTAGTCGATGAGCGCCGAGATGTCCGAGGGCGACAGCGAACCGTCGCCGTCCACATCGCCAATCAGCACGTCGCTGCCGCCAAAGAAGAAGTACATCCACTGGTCGGCGGCCTGATACAGCGCCTTGCTGTCGGCGGCAGTGACAAGGAGCACACTCTCCTGGTCCACGCCGGCCCACACGTCCACGCCGAGTGCGGCGGGCTCCAAAGCGTCGGCCTTGAGGGTCACCATGCCCGTCATGCCGGCCATGGCGCTGTCGCCCAGATAAGCCACAGTCTCGGGCAGGCGCATGGTATCGACACACTGGCTGTTGTCGTAGAACGCATAGTCGCCCACATAGGTCACGCCGTTGCGCAGCACGTTGCCCACGGCAAGCAGGGTGTCGCTGGCAAAGGTGTAGGCATTGACGCGCTCCAGAGCGCGGCGGGTGCGGCTGCCAATGCGGTTGGGGCCGACCGCGTTGCCCACGCCAGGCAGAGTGACGCTGGCAAGTTCATAGTCATGGGCAAAGGCGCCCTCGCCCAGCTGTGTCATGCCATTGGGCAGGGTTGCGCTGACGAGAGGGGTCTGGGAAAACGCCCAGTCACCAACGGTGCCGATGGGCGCCGACTGGATGTCGACGGTCTGCAGGCCCGAGTTGATGAAAGCTTCATTGCCGATGTGGGTGAGCACGCTGCCCTCGTCAATGGTGATGCTGTGCAGTGCCATGCAGCCGTTGAACACGCCCTCGAGCACATGGGTCACGCCCTGTCCCAAATTAACATCCGCCAAACGGGTGTCGCCCAAGAAGGCGAAATTGCCGATGATGGCATTGTCAAGCGTGGCGCTGACAAGCGACTCGCAGCGCGAGAACACGCCCTTGCCCATGTCCAGCACAGTGGCGGGGACACTGACGCTCGTCAAACCGCTGCCCGCAAAGGCGTAGTCGCCAATGCGGGTCACCGATGCGGGAATGGTGACGCTGGTCAGCTGGCGGCAACCGGCAAACGCGGCATAGCCAATCGCTGTCAGCGAGTTGGGCAGCACCACGCTTGTGAGCTTCTTGCCAAAGAAGGCCGTGCGGGGAATTTCGTTGATGCCATAGTCGGCAATGGTCGAGTAAAGTGCCGTGCCGTGGTAGGCCACGATGCTGGCTTGACTCAAGTCCAGTTGGGTGAGTTCATCCATTTGGTTGGAAATAAACAGGAAGTCACGCGCATCCATCGAACCGGTGACGGTCAACGCGGTAGCTTCGATGTCATCGCCCACTGCGGCAGCCAGGGTACCAGGAGTGATGTCCACCGTGATAGCCGTCGCCGTCAGTGCCGTGACCGCTGCAGCAAGCAGCATGAAAATGTGTTTACGCATAGTCGTAGTATCTTATTGTTGTTTTGTTTTTAGTCTTTAACTTGCAAATATACACATATTTTATTAAACGCTTGCAATTTTAACAAAAAAAAGTCAAGCGGCCCAGTTTGGGTCGCTTGACTTTCAGTTATAGGGAATCTCGTTTTTTACCGATTCTCAGGCAGCTTAACGCATCACCTTGACAGTGGATGAAGTGCCGTCGGTGTAACGGGTGACAACGATGTTGACGCCCTCCATCGGCTGCTCGCTCTCCATGCCCATGATGTTGTAGTAGCGCACGCTGCTCACGGTCTTGACGCCGGTGAGGTCGGTCACGCCAGTGGGATCGAGGTGCACGGCGGGGATATCCAGAGGATAAACCTTGAAATCAGCGTCATTGTCGCTGTCCTTGACCGCTGCACGGCGGGGACCATAATTGGCGCTCGTGCGGTTCACGGCAACGTGGAAGGCGTAATTTCCGCCAATTGCAAGCGCGAAATCGCCAGAGACATCGGGACGGCCATAGCTGTTGTCAGTGGTGTTGAGCTTGTTGTAAAGCCAACCGTCGTTGACGGATACCCAGAACGAGCCGCTCAGGTCATAGAAGTTCTGGCCATCGGCGCATTCATAGACATCAAACTTGTCATAGCCGTTGTCGGTGCCGGCATATACTGCCCACACGTGGGCAATCTCCTGAATCTTGGGATTCATGAAGAACATGGGTCGGCCGGACTGAGGCGAGGCGGCACCTGCTACGGCGCCCTCGTTGGTGCCCACGTTCAGGTTGTCGGCTACAAAGTTAACCGTGGTGTACTGGTTGTACCAGTAATCGGTGCCCGTGTTGGACTCAAAGGGGTCGCTAGTGTAACCGGGATAGCCGGTTGCGGTCTCGCCAACGACAGCCGTGGGAGCCTCGCCCAGCGCGATGCGGAAGTTCATGTCATCCACATACTCACCCTTGACGGTGGTACTCTGAATCCTCATGCCTACATAATCCTCAGGACTGATGTCGGTGCTCAGGCCGCCAAAGTCGAGGATTACCCAGTTGCTCTGGTCCCACTCGCGGGTCTGGCCCATGGCAATGTCCTGATCGGCAAGGGCGCACATGTAGTCGGTCTGGTCGGCGCGGGCAAAGGTCTTGTCAATCGAGAGGTTGCCCTGGTCCTTGGCCCACAGGTAACGGTGGGTGCCGTCGTTCACGGCCCAAGCGCCAATCAGCTGGTCGCTGATGGTGTACTGCTTGCCCATCTCGCCGCTTGCCTCGACATAGGCCAGCGGGGTAGCCTCGATGCCGTACAGGAAGACATCCTCGTTGAGGGCGCCGTCGGTGTAGGTCGAGAAGATGTGGCCGTTGTTGAAGTAGCGCAGGTAACGGGTAACACCGTTGTAGCTGTAGCTGATGGTGGCGATGTAGCTCTTATCAACATTGTTGTTCGATGCACCAATGCTGACGCTGGCCACGTCGGCGCCGTTATCGTCATGCGCAGCCTCGGTCACGAGGTTGGCGCGGTCGTTGGTCTCGACGCACAAGTAACCGGCCTGGTCGCCGTTGAGCGTCTTGAAGTAGTAACGGCCGCCAACTGCTGCCTCGAGGGTGAACTGTGCCAGCTCGTCGTTGCCATAGACAACGTCCTTGCCGGTGTTGTCCTTGAACATAACGCCCACCGAGCCGCGGTTGTTGGCGTTCTGCTGAGTGCTCAAGCCCATCTGGTGGGCCTTGTTTACAATCACATATACATTGCCCACAACGGGAGCGGTCTTGCACAGGGTGTACTCAACACCGTTCTTCTTGACGAAGGTGTAGGTCTCGCTCACGGGGTTGCTCCAGATGGTCTCCTCACCAACCACGATGTAGCTGATGGCGGTGACCGTCGTGGTCTCGTCGATGGTCAGGTTGTCGATGCCGTCGGTGACGGTGTAAACCTCATCGCTGGTGCGGGGGTCCTCGCCGTTGGTGGTGTAGATGGTCACGGTGCCGGCGGCGCTGGTGGAGTTGGTGGCAACCGAAACGCTCACGCTCGTGCCGCCGCTGACCTCAATCACGCAACTCTCGGGAGAGATGACGGGATCGGCGATGTTGGTGAAGGTGTAGGTGGCCGAAACGGTTACCGAACGCACGTAGTCGTTGTAGTCGGTCTCGGCCGTGTCATTCTTCTTGGCGGGAACCTCGGCATAGGCCTGCAGCGTGGTCGTCGAGCTGATGTCGAACGGGCCGTTGTACACTGCCCAGTCCTCCATGTCGTCGGTCTTGTAGTAGATCACCACGCCCTCGGCAGCCCACTCGGGCTGAGTGGCGGTGAGGTTGATGGTCTGCGTGCTGGTGAATTCACCGCCTGCGGGAACAACGGGCTTGTAAATCCACAGGAAGTCAATCGGGCAGATTTCGAAGGGCAAGTCGTAAGGCTTGTAGTAATCTACCACGCCATAGACGTCGAAGGTGGCGCCGGCATTCTGCTTTGCCGTAAAGAATTCCTGGTCGTAGTCGCCCAAACAGTTGATGGCTTCATTATGGTTCTGGTAGGAGCATGTACCCGCACTCCAACGGTAGAACTTGTCATAATAGGTGTCAACGCCAGAGGGGTCATTGATGTAACCGGTGTGCTTGGGGTCAGAGGTGCTGTAATCATGAACGTCGCTCATGGTGGTGTAGCGCACGTGCACATAGTTGCCCCACAGGTTGGCGCCGTCGGTGGTGCCGCCGGCAATCTCAGCACAGGTGGCGGTGTTGGGGATAACCTCACTCCAGCCCAATGCCTGGCTGGGCCAGCTGGTGATGCTGTGGCTCGAAGTGCCCAGCTGGTTGTGGAAGTTGCTGTCCCAAATATTGACCTCACCCTCAATTTGGCTGCCGTCAATCCAGTCACCCATCTGATAAATGGTCTTGTTGCCGGTGTCGCGCTTGCCAAAGTAAACGCAAGCATAGTCGCTGTTGTCGCGAACGTAGCAGAACTCGGCAAACTCGCCGTTGTTGGTATAGGTCGAGTGGTAAACCACCTGAACGGGATTCATGAAGCGAACCTTGACGCCAGTGGTCGTGAGGTCGTTGAACTCCTTGCAGCTCTTGACGTAGGTCACGCCGCTCACGCCTTCAAACTCGCTCTCGCTCTTGATGGTGTACCAGCCCTCTTTCACTACACTCTGGCTGCCGCCCACATAGGCGATGGCCTTGACATAGTAGCTGTGGCCGGCGGTCATGGCAACGGGGCCGTCGTAGTAGGTCGAGCTGTTGGCGGGCTCGCTCACGCTGCTGGCGTCAGGTGCCGTAGCGCCGGACACCTCAACAATCTCATAGAAGATGTCAGCATTGGGCGTCGAGCATGCCATCTCCAGCGTCTGGTCGCCGTAGTAGGTGTTGCCCTGCAGCGGCGAGAAGTACGGAACATTGACCTCAACGTTTTGATACTTATAGGTCGCAATGGCTACATCGCCGGTCACGCCGTTCTTGACGGAGATGGCCTTGATGACCACCTGGTCGCCAACCTCGTTGAGCGCAACGGGGATAGCGGTGCCGTCATACTGTGCGCTGGACGTGGTGGGCTCGGTGCCGTCGGTGGTGTAGTAGATGGTGCAGCCCTCGGGGGTGGCGCTCAGCGTCACGCCAAACTCGCTGGCAGCGGTCACGGTGCGCGAACCGGGATTGATGCTTACGGCGGGCTTGCCCCAGGTGTAGGTGGCAGTTACCACCTCGCTGGCGTTGCCGATGCTGTCGATGGCGATGGCCTTGACGGTGGTGGTGCCACCAGCGGTGTAGGTGGCGGTGAACTCGCCGGTGTACTCAGTGCCGTCTTCGGCAGTAGGCTCGCTGCCGTCGGTGGTGTAAAATACCGTAGTGCCCTCGGGAACATTGATGCTCACCGTCTGGCTCTCATAATACGTGCCCGTGGCGGGAGTAATCTCCGGCTCCTCGACATCGGGAGTACAAATATACTCAATCGTGATGGACTTGAGATAAGCACGCTTGAGTGCCGCAATCTTAAATCCCGTGATGTCACGGCCATCTAAGACAAACTCATAATCAGCAAGACTCTCGGTCAATGATTGAGAATCAGGTGTTTGTGTTCCTTGTTCAGAATACGCTGTGAGTTTGAGCGCAGCATCATCACTACCATACTTCTTGGCATTCAGTGTAATCTTGGTTGCTCGCCAACCATCGGCCTGCTCAGCCAGATTGAAAGTGATGTTACCATTGACACTGCTTGACGAGAATTTCAGGCCAGTAAGGCCCTTATAAACCTTACTAATATCTGTAATAGATGAGATATAACCAGCACCCGATACATAATAATCCTTTATACTGTTATCTGTAATATCTGTCCCTGCATCCGACTCATTGTTTTTAAACTCGATGACGGCTTCACATTTCACACTGGGCGCGGCAACGGTGAAGGAGTAGGATACCGTCTCGCCCTGGGTGCCCTCGCCGTTGACAGCATAGGCCGTAACGGTTTGGGCCTCGTTGATGGTAATCTCGTATGGACTGGTCACCGCGGTGCCGTTCACAAACAGCGTGCAGCCCTCGGGAGCGGTGATGGTGACCACGGTGCCTGCCTCGACTGCGCCGCCTTCAACCGAGAAGGTGGGAGCAGCGGGAGCGGGAAGGGCCTCGCGGGTGTAGGTAGCCGTGTCGGTCACAGTAGCGCCGCCCTTGGTAGCACGGGCATATACCGTCACGCTGCCGCCAACGGTGACTTCGGGAGTGGTAAAGCCACTATCGTAGCTCTGCCAATTGGTGCTGTCAAAGCTGTATTCTACAGTAGCGTCGCTTGGGGTGGCGGTAATGGTGCCGCTCACGGTGCTGGCGCCGCTAAAGGTCTTGGTGGCGGGACTGATGGTCACCGACAGGGTGCCCCATGTGTATTCCACGCTGACCACGTCGCTCGCATTGCCGTTGCCGTCGATGGCGATGGCCTTGACGGTGGTGGCGTTGCCAGCAGAGTAGTTAACGGTGAAGGGTTCGCTATAGGTTGCACTCTCACTTGTGGGATCAGTGCCGTCGGTGGTGAAATATACCGTAGTGCCCTCGGGAACATCGATGCTCACCGTCTGGCTCTCATAATACGTACCCGTGGCGGGAGTAATCTCCGGCTCCTCAACATCAATAACGGGAGTGCAGATATACTCAATCGTGATGGACTTGAGGTAAGCACGCTTGAGTGCCGCAATCTTAAATCCCGTGATGTCACGGCCATCTAAGACAAACTCATAATCAGCAAGACTCTCGGTCAATGATTGAGAATCAGGTGTTTGTGTTCCTTGTTCAGAATACGCTGTGAGTTTGAGCGCAGCATCATCACTACCATACTTCTTGGCATTCAGTGTAATCTTGGTTGCTCGCCAACCATCGGCCTGCTCAGCCAGATTGAAAGTGATGTTACCATTGACACTGCTTGACGAGAATTTCAGGCCAGTAAGGCCCTTATAAACCTTACTAATATCTGTAATAGATGAGATATAACCAGCACCCGATACATAATAATCCTTTATACTGTTATCTGTAATATCTGTCCCTGCATCCGACTCATTGTTTTTAAACTCGATGACGGCTTCACATTTCACACTGGGCGCGGCAACGGTGAAGGAGTAGGATACCGTCTCGCTCGGGGTACCCTCGCTGTTGACGGCATAGGCAGTAACGGTTTGGGCCTCGTCGATGGTGAGTTCATAAGGATTGTCCTCCACCTCGGTGCCGTTTACATACAGCGTGCAGCCCTCGGGAGCGGTGATGGTCACCGTGGTGCCCGTTTCAACTTCGCCACCCTCAATCGAGAACGCGGGAACAGCGGGAGCGGGAAGGGCTTCGCGGGTGTAGGTGGCCTGGTCGGTCACGGTAACGCCGTCCATGGTAGCACGGGCATAGACCGTCACGCTTTCGTCAATGTCAACATCGGGAGTGGTAAAGCCGTCAGTATAGGTCACCCAAGTAGTATTGTCAAAGCTGTATTCTACAGTAGCGTCGCTTGGGGTGGCGGTAATGGTGCCGCTCACGGTGCTGGCGCCGCTAAAGGTCTTGGTGGCGGGACTGATGGTCACCGACAGGGTGCCCCATGTGTATTCCACGCTGACCACGTCGCTCGCATTGCCGTTGCCGTCGATGGCGATGGCCTTGACGGTGGTGGCGTTGCCAGCAGAGTAGTTAACGGTGAAGGGTTCGCTATAGGTTGCACTCTCACTTGTGGGATCAGTGCCGTCGGTGGTGAAATATACCGTAGTGCCCTCGGGAACATCGATGCTCACCGTCTGGCTCTCATAATATGTGCCCGTGGCGGGAGTAATCTCCGGCTCCTCGACATCAATAACGGGAGTGCCTTGCTCCAGTTTATAGAGCTGGATGGCTTTTTGACCACTCTTGTAATAACGGAAGCGGTTTGTTCCACTGGCATCATTGTAACGCAAAGTGTAAGCACCAGCAGCAATTACTGCATTGCCACTATCATCAATTGTAATAGTGTTAGGTAAAGCGCTATCACTTGTATTAAGAGTATTGCTTGAACCTGTATGACCTATGTATTTTCCATTTTTTTGCTGAATACTTCCATTAGACGCTTTTATTGTAAAAGAGGAGGCATCTGTTGTCGCATTCGATGGAATCTTTTTACTTGATATGGTTACAGATATAATATCATTGTTCGCATCAATCGATGACAAACTTCCATCTAATGCAACACTTGTGGTTTCATAAACAATCAGATATTGTCCGTCTGTAACATCCTGTGTAGATTCTACCTTGACATAATTTTTGCCAGGCTCGGGAGTAGCGGAAATCGTGTAAGTTGCCTCGGCGACTTCACTGTCGGTCATGCCGCTCTTGACGGCGATGGCCTTGATGGTCGTGGTCTCACTTACAGGGATAGCAGCGCTATAAACTGCGCTGCTTGTCGTGGGGGTCGTGCCATCGGTGGTGTAGTAGATGGTTGCACCGCTGGTGGCACACGAGATAGTTACATTCTGCGCTGAAGTATAGTTTCCTGCTTCAGGCGAGAACGCAGGAGTCGCTACAGTCTCTTGCGTGGTGCCTTGCTCATACACAACTGTAATTGACTTAATGTATAAAGCTTTAGACGTGGTTTGTGAAATCATGATTTTGATTTCACCAGATGAAGTACCAGAGCCTGTATAATCGGTTGCAGTTGCTGTCAGACTACGGCTGATGTAGCTATTTCCGCCAACAGTAACAGAAAGAGTTGCGGTCGCCGAACTTGCAGTACTTGCATTAACCGTAATACTGGAGATTGTCCCAGGGATATTCGATGTAGACAAGGTCAAGGACTTATACGGTTTACTTCCAGAACCAAATTGCTGTCCCTTGGTGCCATCATAGCCCCAATAGCCACCGTCACCTGACAAAGTCCAATCAACATCGCCTAATGCCTGGGTTCCATTTGACGAAAATACGCTTTTCTTAAACGTGTACGTGTACGTCTCTGCCCAGCCCACGCCGAAGGCGAGGAGGGCTGTTAAGAGAAAGGTTAGTAATTTTTTCTTCATAATAATTTGAAAATGTTATTTATTAATTGAGTTTATTTTGATTTTGAATTATCTGTCAGCGAGGCGCCAAGTGGCCGGGATGCGGCGGCGCCATATAACAAAAATCCAGCCGCAATCCATGCAAGTCATGGTAATTGGGCTGGACGTCCCGTAAGAGTGTGCTCCGCGCAGACTGACTGCCGTGGAGGTTATCCACTATGCAAAAATAGCAGAACTGCTCATGGCCAATCGATTGCCGGGTGCAAACTCTTTTTTGTTTCATCGTTTTGACTCCATCCAGGCATCAATTTGGCCTGAATTTGGCCGCAAAATTAGACATTATTATATAATTAGACAAGAAATCAATGCTAATTTATTGCGACAACATGCCATTTTTTTCGGCGGCTCCGCCCTGCAAGCCGCCCACAAGCCAAAACAATGAATGTGATAACGTTTTTTAACTATTTGTTTCGGTTCCAATGACGGGAAAGGCACTATTTTTGCATAATTTACGGGATAGTGTTCCCGCATCAATACCGAGAAAAAGAAATATCATGGTAAAAATGAAACGATTACCAGCCCTTGCAGGGTTGTTGCTGATGCTGCTGTGCGGCATGTCGTGCGGCGGTCACGGCGCGCTGGAGAAGGCGGTGCGCGCCGCGCTGGTCAACGGCGACACGACCAAGGCGATGTATGACTCGCTGTGCAGCATGGTCACCGCCAATGCCGACAAGTACCGTGACCTGGTGACCGATGCCGGCCAGGTTGACCACAAGAAAATGGCCGATTTCATCGAAGAAATCGGGTCGCACCTGCGGCCGCCCATGCATTGGGACACGCGCTCCTATGGCGGCGTGCAGGACCTGTCGCTGACGGTGTACTTTGAGCGCAGCGGCTCGATGGTGCCCTATGACTCGCGCAGCGGCGGCGGCCAGTTGAAAAAGACCGTCAACGACCTCATCAACCGCTTTCCGGCGGGCAGCAAGGTGGACATCAACATCGTGAACGACGGCATCTACCCCTACCGGCACAGCGTGGACGAGTTCCTGCAGGACCGCGACATCTACCAGAGCACGGCGGGCATGGGCGATGCGGCATACACCGACTTCCAGCTGATTTTCAACAAAATCCTCGAGGCGCAGCAGCCCGGCAACGTGAGCGTGCTGGTGAGCGACCTCATCTACTCGCCGCGCGACACCCGCGGGGTGAGCCTGGACAAGATATTCAACGAGGAGAACTCGCTGGCCACGCGCGTGTTTGCCCGCTACAAGGGCAAGAGCGTGGTGGTGCAGCAGTTCATGGGCGATTACAACGGCAAGTATTACCCCTACAACAACGTGGCGTTTGACTACAACGGCAAGCGCCCCTACTACCTGGTCATCATCGCCGACACCGAGGTGATGAACCAGCTGGCCAGCGACAGCCGTTACAAGGGCGCGCTCGAGCCTGACGGCTGCACCGGCAGTTACCGCTTTAACCAAGGCACCAACGAGGTGCCCGTGCAGGTGCTGCCCGACTGGAAGGACAATGCGGGCCGCTTCCGCCTCAAGCACGGCGACGAGCTGGTGCTGGACAACTGTCAGGGCGACCGCCAGACGGGCAAGCTGTGCTTCTCGCTGGCCGCCAACCTGGGCGGCTTGATGCAGGACGAGTCCCTGCTCGAGGACATCAACAGCTATGATGTGCAGAGCGTTGACGGCTATACCCTGAAGGTGCAGCCCGTCACCCCCGGCATGGTCACCGCCAACAACAAGGACTACCTGGACGGCATGACGCACATCCTGACGCTGACGGGCGACCAAAAGAGCCCGCGCGACGAGGTGCACATCGCGTTGCGCAACGAGCTGCCGCAGTGGATAGCCCGCTCGTCGGCCACCAGCGACACGAGTGCCGGCGGCAACTTTGCCGGCACGACGCTGGGCCTGGACCAGCTGCTGGGCGGCATGTTCCAGGCGATGCGCGGCGGCAACAGCTACTTTGACATCGTCGTCAAACTGCAACGGTAACATCTTCAACCCACGACATCACCAACAACAAGAATATGAAACACTTAGTGTATTTAATCATCGGCGTTGCCATCACGATTGTCTTTTTTGTGCTGAGCTGCAGCGACAGCTTCAACATCTATGAGCAACTGTTCTTCAGCCAGGGCTACAACGACAAGATGTTCAACCTGGACATGTATCCCGTGATTGCCGCCATCACCATCGTGGTGGCATGGGGCGCCGCCGCCTTGTACTACTACGCCATCGACTCGGTAAAGTTTGACCGCTGGTATCACTGGCTGGCCGTGCTGGGCATCGTGGCGGTGTTCACCCCCGTGGTGTGCTACATCTACAACGACACCAAGTTTGCCGCCGCCGGCCTGATGTATGCCGGCGAGGCCATCTCGTTTGAGTTCCAGACCGCATTATTCTCGGCGCTGCTGTTCATCGTGGCGTCCTACTCGATGCGCTGGTGGAGCCGCAACTGCCGCCACACCCCGCTGCCGCAGTAAACTTTCCACGCGCCATGCTAGAAATTTTTCACGCTAAGACGCTAAGGCGCAAAGATTTAAAGGACAAAGAATTATTATGATTGACAAAAGAGTTTGGGCCGATGATGGAACCCGACCGATTTTAGACGCAATCTATGAGGTCTACAGTCAGTTGGGACCGGGATTGCTTGAGTCAGTCTATGAGCGGGCGCTCATGATTGAACTGAAATCACGGGGCATCAAAGCTCAAAACCAAGTTCCAATCAATGCCTCCTACAAAGGTCAGGACTTAGGATTAGAATTTGTTGTCGACATCCTTGTAGAAGATAAATTCATCCTTGAACTCAAGTCTGTAGAAGAACTACATCCAGTTTATAAGAAGCAGTTGCTTACCTATTTGAAACTTTCTGATAAACATTTAGGTTTTTTGGTAAACTTCAACCAGGCTTTGTTGAAAGATGGCATTAAGCGAATCGCCAATAATTTTGTTGAACCAAAACAAAACGATATCTAAATAAACTTAGCGCCTTAGCGCCTTAGCGTGAGAAAAAGGCTTGGGGCTTGGATGGCGCGATAATATATTAACAAACAAGAAATGAGACTATTCTTATTTGCTATCGGAGGTACGGGATCGCGCGTGCTCAAGTCGCTGCTAATGCTGTCGGCAGCCGGCGTCAGGCCCCTGGACGAGAACGGCAAGGCCGTGCGCGACCTGGAAATCGTGCCCGTCATCATCGACCCGCACAAGGCTAACGAGGACCTCAAGCGCACCGAGGCGCTGCTCAACGACTACCGCGAAATTCGCCGCAAGCTCTACGGTAACGACCCCAACGCCGACGGATTCTTTGCCAACCGCATCGTGACCTTGAGGGAAATCATGAGCAACACTAGCGTGGTGCTCAACGACACGTTCATCTTCAACCTGGGCGCCGTGGAGAACAGCAAGTTCCGCGAATTCATCGGCTATGACACGATGAACGAGGCTAACCAGGCCCTCACGTCGCTGCTGTTTGCCGACTACCAACTCGAGAACAAGATGAACATCGGTTTTGTGGGCAGCCCCAACATCGGCAGCGTGGCGCTCAACCAAATCAAGGACAGCAACGAGTTCAAGGCCTTCAGCAACATCTTCCGCCAGGGTGACCGCATTTTCTTCATCAGCAGCATCTTTGGCGGCACCGGGGCATCGGGCTTCCCCATCATGGTCAAGAACATCCGCCAGGCCGCCAACCTCGAGGGCATCGAGAATCGCGACGCCCTGAGCCGCGCGCCCATCGGCGGCCTGACGGTGCTCCCCTACTTCACCCTCGAGGGCAACAAGAACGACCAGCGCATCGCCACCAGCGACTTCATCGTCAAGACGCAGAGCGCCCTCTATTACTACATGAAAACGCTCACGGGCGCCAACGACAGCAACGTGAACAGCATCTACTACCTGGGCGACCAGGTGAGGAGCAAGCCCTACATCTACGACCCGGGCGAGCACGGCCAGCGCAACAACGCCCACCTCATCGAGCTCATCGGTGCCCTGGCGCCGCTCAACTTTGCCGGCGTCCCCGACAACAAACTCACCGACATGGACGGATACCCACTGGACACCAAGGCCTATGAATATGCCCTCGCCAAGGACGAATTGAGCATCAACTTCCTGTCGCTGGGCCGCCGCACACGCCAGCTCATCTACGAGCCCCTGTGCAAGTTCCACCTGCTGTACCTGTTCCTGGCCACCGGCTTTGAAAACATCATCGGCCAGGGATTCACCAAGGACCATCCCCAAATCACCGACGACTTTAAGATGTCGCAGTTCTACCGCACATTGAAGGACCAGTTCCTTGAGAGCTACACCATGTGGCTGAGCGAGATGAACGACAACATGCGCAGCGTGGCGCTGTTCAAACCCGGCGAATTTGACATGAGCAACGCCATTGAGGGCGTGAGCGTGAAGAAGAACAGCTTCTTTGGCCACAAGAAGGTGGACAACGACGTGCTCAAGAGCGAGATGAACAAGTTGAGCCTCAACAACGCCAAGTACAGCGACCACACCGTCGAGTTCAAGTTGATGGACCTGTTCAACCAAGCGGCCCGCAACGTGTTCAAAGACCGTTATGAAAACATCAATTAGAATCCCCAAAACTCTCAACCAATGAGCGAGATATTATCATATAGCAACACCACCACCAAGAATGGTGAGGAGGACTGGATTGAACGCGGCCCGTACTGCGACGACGACATCGCGCGCATCAAGGACCCCGACGGCGGCCTGAGCGAGAACCCGCGCACCGCCATCCCCAGCCCGCTGGCACAGCTCGACCTGGTGAAAAACGCCTTCAAGCAACTGGCCAACGACCGCCTGCGCGGCGCCAGAATGAACGAGCGCCTGGTGAGCAACGCCCTGGATGTGGCACAGCTGTTCTTTGACTACGAGAACCACAAGGACTACCTGCGCATCATCCGCTGGAACCGCGAGGAGTGCCTGGAACAACTGATGGCCAACCCGCAACACAAACTGTACGGCGAGACGCTCAACCTGTTCCTGATGAGCGACAAGGTCTATAACTTCGACATGCTCAAGGACTGGTACATCCTGATGTGGGACCGCAAGGTGCTGGGCGGCACGTCGCCCGCCTCGGTTGTGATGGCCGCCCCCGCCGTGAGCGCCATCGACGCCATCAAGGTTGAGCAAGGCGTGAGCCTGTTCAGCGAGGTGCGCCACCTGTGGCAGCGCGACGAGGACTTCGTCTATTACATGTACCTGCTCATGAACGCCTACCCCGCCCTGCGCCTGCACTGCGGCGAGGTGTATGCCTATATGCAAAAGAACCTCGAGCCCCTGCGCGCCAACCGTCCCGCGCTCTATCAGCGCCTCACTGCCGTCATCCCCAACCTGGATGCCCTGGACGAGGGACGCGCGAGCGCCGTGCTGGAACAACTTGAGCACAGCTACGACCCCTTTGGCGGCGGCATCGACGTGAGCGTGCTGGGCGCGCGTTTCTACCACAAGCGCGTGCTGGACATCCGCACGGCAGCCAGCGAGAGCGACTTCGTCATTGCGCCGACGCTGCCCCAAGGCCAGGGCGAACTGCCGCTGGTGCTGGTCAACGGCTTCAACGGCAGCGTGGAACAGTACCGCTACATTGACAAGGAATGGGACAGCGCCACACAGGTCTATGCCGACAACCTCGCGCTCAACGACCGCAAGTTGCCAGACACCTCGATACAATACCCGTTTGTCACCACCGACGACTTCCTGACCGACACCATTGTACGCCTGGACAGCGGCTGTGTGATTGACACCGACCACTTCTTTGACGGCAACATCAAGCCGCGCACACCACAACCCACCTGCGGCTACCTGTTGCCCATCAAGCCATTGCTGTTCACCTACTTTGACACCAGCTACATCAAAGGCACCATTGCCGGCAGGAATGTGATGGACATCGAGGAGTATGCCGACGGCAGCGTGATGGTAACCCTGCGCATCCGCGTCAAGAAAGGCGAGAACCGCTTCATCGAGATGTCGCGCAAATACTTCCCCATCAACGACCACACCTGGACCTTTGACGAGCGCCGCGGCACAGGCCGCGTGGTGGGCGCCACACTGTCTGCCTCGATTTTCCCGTTTGTCAAGACCGACGCCAACGACGACTACACCGTGGAACTGTTCACCATGATAGAAAACGGCGGCGCCACATTGCGCTTCTACAAGGAGGGCATGAAGATTGACGGCCTCAACGTGCGTGACAACGACCGCTCACACGCCGGCTACAGCACCACTTACTATGACGTTGACGGCTCGTTTGACTACATCGACGTGAGCGTGCAGAACCATCTGGGCCGCTCCAGCGGCGTGATTATCCCACAGTGGAAACCCTATATGCCCAGCGCCAAGGAACTGATATTTGCCGTGGACTTCGGCACCACCAACACTCATGTCGAGTGGGCCGAAAAGGGGCAGCCGTCACAGCCGTTCACCTTTGAGTACGGCTCGACGCAGGTGCTCGTCGCCTCGCTGCACAAGCCACACTCGCTGGAATATGCCGAGCAGGTGCAGCGCGTGGAGTTTGTGCCGCGCGAGATTGACAACATCTACGGTTTCCCGCTGCGCTCCACCCTGGCGCGCAACGAGAACAGCGGCATGGGATGCAACCTCTTCAGCGACGTGAACATCCCGTTCCTGTATGAGCGCCGCTATTTCCACGGCTATGAGGTGACCACCAACCTCAAGTGGAAGGGCGACACCGAGCTGGCCAAAGCCTTCCTGCGCGAACTGACGCTGCTCATCAAGGCCAAAGCCCTGCTCGAGAATGCCGACCTGCGCCGCACCGAAATCGTTTATTTCTACCCCGTGAGCATGGGCGGCGCCGACCGCAACACACTGGAAGAGAGTTGGACCGAACTGTTCAACACCTACATCGGCGCCGACAGTGACCGCCTGCGCAGCTATCCCGAGAGCCTCGCGCCCGCCGCCTATTACAGCGGTGCCGAGGTGGCCGGGGCAAGCTATGTGTCCATCGACATTGGCGGCGGCACCTGTGACACCGTCATCTACCAGCCCAGCGAGGACCGCATGCGCAGCGAGCCGGTCGCCATCTCGTCGTTCCGCTTTGCCGGCAACGCCATCTTTGGCGACGGCTTTACCGACAAGGACGCCGACAACAACCCGTTGCTGCAGCACTACACCCGCTACTTCAAGCAACTCATCGAGAATGACAAGGGCAACAACATTGCCTACCTGAGCAGCATCATGAGCGACATCATGGCCCAAAAGCGCAGCGAGGACATCAACGCCTTCCTCTTCTCGATTGAGAACGTAGAGGAACTGCGCACCCTGCGCGAGATCGACCGCAACCTGTACAGTTACAACGCATTGCTGCGCAACGACAGCCAGCGGCGCCTGATATTCATGTACTTCTACAGCGCCATCATCTACTACATCGCCCAGGCAATGAAGCAACGCGGCTATGAGATGCCCAAGCAGATTTACTTCTCGGGCACGGGCAGCAAGATATTGAACATCCTGGGCTCGCACAGCCGCACCGGCATGCTCACCCAACTCATCATTGAGTGCGTCTATGGCAAGCAGTATGACGAACTGTTTGAAATCAAAATCGAGGACCAGTGCCCCAAGCAGATCACCTGCCGCGGCGGCATCAAGCTCGAGAACCGCCGCCTCGAGGGCCAGGCCGACGTGCGCAACTACAACGCAACGGCCATCAAGCGCATGCGCTACTGCTGTTCGATGCTCGGCGAGGACGACCTGACGATGGCCCAAGTCGAGTCGGTCGAGGTGCGCGAGCGCCTGGTCGAGAAGGTCAAGGAATTCAACCAGTTCTTCATCGACCTGTGTGACGCCACTGTCAAGGACGAGTTCGGCATCGAGAACAACATCCTGCGCCTGTTTGCCAGCGTGGTCAACGACAACCTGGCCAACTACCTGACGGCAGGCATCAACACTTTCCTCAAGGGCCGCTACAACGCGGGCGACGTGGTCGAGGACGTGCCGTTCTTCTACCCGGTTATCGGCGTCATCCGCCACAACCTGCTCAAGAACATGCGCAACGATGTCATCAACAAGTTTAACCAACAAAATTAATCAACCATATTCCAACAAATTATGAAACGTATCACACTGATTGTGGCAGCCATCGTCTGCCTCGCCATGACAGCCATGGCGCAAACCGAAAATGCCGACACGACCATCCAGACCAGCCTTGACGAAGCCATGACACTGGCTCCGGCACAGTGGCAGCAGGGCATTGCCATCTGCGCTCAATACACTGCCTACGACAAGGGCTTCTCCAAGCGGATTGAGGACCTCAAGGCACAGTACCCCAACGGCTACACGCTTGAAGACCTGAACGAGGTCTATGGCAGCAAGGGGCAAAAGTGGGAAAAAATCTACCAGGAGTTCAAGCAGCAAGAGGGTAAGACCAACTGCACTGTTGCCGACCTCAAGGGCTTGGTCAAGCCCCAGATTTGGCGACTTGTGGAGCCTGACCTCCAGGAGTTCCTGAAGGCTCATCCCGAGTCGGCTACCGCCGCTGTGGCTCCTGTCCAGGGAGATTCTGTCCCCCAGGAGGGTGCCGTTCCTGCCGAGGAAAAGCAGGAAAGCACCTGCTGCGGCACCTTCAACTGGCCGCTGTGGCTGGGCATCATTGCAGCGCTGCTGGGCCTGTGGGCACTGCTCACGGCACTGGGCAACCGCAGCAAGATTGCCGAGATGCGCCGCACCTTTGCACGCGAACTCGACCGCACCAACGCCAACCTGCAGGAGTTCTCGGACGCTGCTGCCGACGAGTTGAAGGCACTTTCCATTCGCATGACCGCCGGCCGCGGCGAGGTGACCACCGCCGTGGCTACCGCCATCGAGGCCGCACAGCAAGAGCGTGAGGCCGGCGCCATCGCCGAGGAAGAGGAAGAACCCATGACGCTCTACATGGCCAAACCCAATGAGAACGACGACTTCACCCGCGTGAGTGACGCTTTTGAGCCCGGCAACAGCATCTATATCCTCAACACCGCCGACGGCCTGCACGGCACCTTTGAGGTCATCGACAAGGAAGAGGTGCACGCCTTCGCTTTGATGATGCCTGCCGAGAATCTGATTCGCGCCTGCTCGGGCAATGCCATCCAGATTCCCAACGGCAAGCGCATCGTGACCGACCGTCCCGGTGAAGCCGAATTTATCGACGGCAATTGGCACATCGTGGTCAAGGCCATCATCCACTATGAGGCATAACAACCGTTAACATCACCATTGCAGTGTGCATGCCGGCGGCTGGCCGGCATGCACGCTTGCATGGCTTTGAATATCCTGTTTGATTACACGACACATGCGCTGGACCTGTCCCAAATGCGGCAAAAAACTGGATGTGAGCAATGAGCAACTCATTGCCAACGATGGCGTCATCATCTGCCCGCAGTGCCTACTGCAGGCCAAGCAACCCGTGCCCAAGGCCCGCATGACGCCCGACAAGGACAAGTCTGGCAACACATCGTCGCCAAAGCGCAAAACCATCAGTTTTGAAGACACCTCCAACCAGCGCGAAGCGGCAATGAACACTCCACCGCCCTATAAGGGCCGCCGCAAGCCAGCCAGCACATCCAGCCAGCACAATGGATTGAGCGCCAGCGACATCAATACCAGAAAAACCAAAAGAGCACCGGCAAAAAAGACTTCATCCAGCGGCAAAAAGAAGCCTGCCGACAAATCGGCAACAAGTGCTTGGGGATGCCTGGGCAAAACCATCATCTTTACCCTGCTACTGTTCGCCGCTTACATCTTCTTTGGGATGCTGCTCGAGGCGCTGCAATAGCAACAGTTGCGCCATTGCCACCCGAGCCTGCTCCCAGCAACCTGATTTCTCCAACAATTAACACATTTTTTAATACAATTTGATACCCCGATGTCGGGCAAAATGGTTACCTTTGCGGCAACAATGGAGCAAGTCGGCCCCTACCTCACACCAACTTATGCAGCAAAAGTCCAACCCAATGACCGCCCGACGAACCCTTATATTAACCCTGACCGCACTGTGCGCCACACTGTGGTGCGCTGCCGGCGTCATCAGCGGCACCATCACTTGTGACGGGGTCGGCGTGTCACATGTTTCGGTGAGCGACGGCTACGAACTGGCACGCACCGACGCCAACGGCCACTACTCCTTCAACAGCCAAAAGAAAAACGGCTACGTCTTCTACTCGCTGCCCGGAGGCTATGAACCCGCCGAAGCGACCAACGGATTCATGCCGCAATTCTGGGCGATGCTCGACAGTCACGACGTGAGCGTGAATGAGGTCCACGACTTTGCCCTGCGCCGCGTGGACAACGACAAGCACATCATGGTGTTTGGCGCCGACTCCCACCTGGCACGCCGCTACGGCGACCGCAACGCCTTCAGGAACGGTTTTGTCAAGAGCGTGACGGGCGAGGTGGAACGCGCCGGCGGCACGCCCGTCTATTCAATGATATTGGGCGACCTCACCTGGGACTGGTATTGGACCATGAACGACTACAACCTGAACAACTTCATGGCCGACCTCAAGACCTACAAATACCCCGTGCCGCTGTGGCCCGTCATCGGCAACCACGACAATGACCCCAGCATACCCTACGGCCCAACCGTTGACTTTGACGCTGCGGGAGCATGGCGCAACATCGTATGCCCCAATTACTACAGCTTCAATCTGGGCAAGGTGCACTATGTGGTGCTGGACGATATTTATTACCTTAACTATCCCGATCCGGGCTACGACTACCCCGCCGGCGTGGCAGGGCAGCGCAACTTCCAGGCTAAACTCACCGAAGAGCAAATCGCCTGGCTCAAGAAGGACCTCACCTATGTGAACTACAACACACCCGTGGTGGTGTGCGTCCACATCCCCATCTGGAGCCTCAGTTCCACCTTTGGGGTAAGTTCCAGGCTCAACAACGTCACCGACTTGTGCAACGCGCTGGCCAACTACCGCGATGTGCATGTCGTGAGCGGCCACATCCACACCAACTACTGCGCGCATCCCGCGGGCTACTCCAACATCATGGAGCATAACATCGCCGCCATCTGCGCTACCTGGTGGTGGACCAACTGGTACACCGGCAAGCACGTGTGCCCCGACGGTAGCCCCGGCGGTTACTCGCTGTGGAATGTGGACGGCGACCGCATGCGTTGGACCTTCCGCGCCATCGGCACCGAGAACACCGACCGGCAGATGCGCATCTATGACATGAACACCGTGCGCAACTTCTACAACACCAACGGCAACATGAAAGCCATCATGGCGGCCTATCCCAGCAGGATAAATTATGGCAACATTGGCGACAACCAGGTGATGGTCAACGTGTTTGCTTATGATATCGGTTGGCAAATCAGCATCTGCGAAGGCGACGAGCTGCTGTCCTTCCAGCGCTATTACACCGAGGACCCGTTCCACACGCTCACCTATGATGTGCCGCGCTTTGCCGCCGGCGACTACTCGACCGACTTTGCCGCCAGTTACTCCCTGCACCTGTTCCGCGCCATGGCCCACACAGCCACGCAGCCCATCACGGTGCGCGTCATCGACAGCTTTGGCAACATCTATCTGGAAACCATCACGCGGCCCCACAACTTCATCGTCAATATGGACCAAAACCAGCATTCGCTGGCTGTGGGCGATCTGAACATGGACGGGGAGGTAAATATCGCCGACCTCAACGATGTCATCGGCGTTATCCTGGGTGACGGCAACCGAGGCTTCCCGTGGATTCTCGCCGACTGCAACGGCACCAACGAGGTGGACATCGCCGATGTGAACACCATCATTGACATCGTACTCAAGAATTAACAACCAAAGACCAAAAACCTGATATGCGAATAGATATACTCACCGTGATGCCCGAAGCGCTGGAGTCACCGCTCCATTGCTCCATCCTGCAGCGCGCCCAGGACAAGGGCCTGGTCGAGATACATGTCCACAACCTCAGAGAGTGGAGCCTGCGCCCCCACCGCAAGGTGGACGACTACCCCTTTGGCGGCGAGGCAGGCATGGTGATGCAAATCGAGCCCGTGTGGCGCTGCATGGAAGAACTCAAGAGCCAGCGCGACTATGACGAGATTATCTTCACCTCGCCCGATGGCGAGCAGTTAGACCAGCCCATGGCCAACGCCCTGTCGCTCAAGGAAAACATCATGATACTGTGCGGGCACTACAAGGGCGTGGACTTTCGCATCCGCGAGCACCTCATCACGCGCGAAATCACCATTGGCGACTATGTGCTCACCGGCGGCGAGTTGCCTGCAGCAGTCATCGCCGATGCCGTTGTCAGGCTGTTGCCAGGCGCCATCGGCGACGAGCAGAGCGCATTGAGCGACTCTTTCCAGGACGGTCTCATCGAGGCTCCGGTATATACCCGCCCCGCGGAATTCAACGGCTGGAGCGTGCCCGAAATCCTGCTGAGCGGCCACCAGGCCAAAATCGCCGAGTGGAAGATGCAGATGTCGCTCGAACGCACCCGGCGCCTGCGCCCCAACCTGTTAAAAACCGACAAATAAAACCGCCCCCGTTACAAGCGGCTTGTAACCAATAAAAAAATATGACACTGAATATCAAACGACCCAAGTGGATTCCCCGATGGCTCAATCTCCCGCTCATCATTTTTGTGGGGTTTGTTGTAATGCTGTTGTTCTTTGGCGACACCAACTATATGCGCACCCTCGAGTACAGCAGGGAAATCAACGAACTCAAGGCCCAGATCAAGAATTATGAGGACTCGGCGGCGATGTACGAGAAAATGATCAATGCCCTAAACACCGACAACGAGTCGCTGGAACGCCTCGTGCGCGAGAAGTACGGCATGAAGCGCACCAACGAGGAAGTCTTCATCACCGATATCCCCTGACACTAGATCAACGACTATGACCCAAGACAACAAAAACACCCTGTCCAATCTGCTGGTGGTGGCCGGACTGCTCGTCATGGCGGTGATGGCATTGCTGCCACTGCTTGACATCAATCAGCAGTGGATGAGATGGGCATTTGCCGCCGGTGCCGTTATCGTGCTGGCCGGACGCATCATCGGCGCATACAACGGCCCCGTACTGCGCATCAAGCGGCTGCACCGCATCCTCATCTCCAGCGGCATCCTCTACTGCGCCAGCGCGGCAATGATGTTTGTCTCGCGCGGCAAAAACGACTGGATTGCCTTCCTGCTTGCGGGACTTGTCATGCAGATTTATGCCTCGTGGATGATTGACTACGAGAACAAGCGTAACAGCAACGGAAAGAAACCCCTAACATAAAAATACTTAAATTAAGGGCCATGCCACTCGGTTTGCGGCAAATTTTACTAATTTTGCACTTTTAATGAAAGGTATTCTCACCATAGACAACGGCAACACCTCCATCAAGTTGGCTTTTTTCAATTCATCCTGCTTGATGGCGACCAGCCGTCTGCCCCGCCGCGACTTGAGGCTGCTCAACCGCTTCATCAGCACCTACAAGCCCGACAGTGCCATCGTGTGCAGCACTGCCGCGCCAGCAGCTGCGGCACCCATCGAGGAACTGACGCGCCAGCGTTGCCCGCACGTGCTGTGCCTGTCGCACGACACACCGCTGCCCATCGCGCTGCAATACCGCACGCCCGAGACACTGGGCCGCGACCGCATTGCCACCGCTGTGGGCGGATGGACATTGGCCCGGCGAATAGCCCCCGGCAACGACGTGCTGGTCATTGACGCCGGCACTGCCGTCACCTGTGACCTGGTGACCGCCGACGGCACTTTCATGGGCGGCAACATCGCCCCGGGCATGGCGCTGCGCTTCAAGGCGCTGCACGAGCACACGGGACGCCTGCCGCTGATTGGCGCCGAGGGCGAGACGCCGCTCATGGGATATGACACGGCAACAGCTATCCGCAGCGGAGTCTTGCGCGGTTTGACGGGCGAGGTGCGCAACCACATCGCCGAGGTGCGCAGCGAGCACCCGCGCCTGACGGTCATCTTCACCGGCGGTGACGGCCGTCTGCTGTGCAACCGTCTGGACGGCGAACAGGCCATCTTCAACGAACATCTGGCGGCTGAAGGACTCAACCGCATCTACTTATACAACCAAGAACTGACAAAATGAAACTTTATAGACAGATTATTCTCTCGCTTGCCGCAGTCGTGGGACTGGGCGCGGCGATAGCGCAAACCACCCAGACGCCTTACTCCAAGATGGGATACGGCATGCTCAACGACAATGTGTCGAGCACCCAGCGCGCGATGGGCGGTGTGGGATATGCCATGAAGGGAGGGCGCATCATCAATGTGATGAACCCCGCATCCTATGCCGACGTGGACTCGCTCACTTTTCTGTGGGATGTTGGCATCGACCTCACCAACCTGTGGAGCGAGGAAAACGGCAACAAGGGCTACAGCTTTGGCGGCGGACTGGACTACCTCACAGCCCACTTCAGGATTGCCAAGGGGTTGGGCGCCTCGTTCGGCCTGGTGCCCTACTCGTCGGTGGGTTACTCCTATGGCGGCAAGATTGACAACGGCAGCGAGACCCGTGCCGGCAACGGAGGGTTCAACCAGTTGTATGTGGGTGTGGGATACAGCCCGATTAAGAACTTTAGCGTCGGCGCCAACTTTGCCTATCTGTTCGGCACCACCTCCAACGGCAACCTCATCAGTTCCACCTCCACGAGTTACTTTACCCGCAATATGAAAATCCGCGATTGGAACGCCAACCTGGGTGTACTGTACACCCTGCCACTGATGGCCGGGCGCGACCGTCTCACCGTGGGTGCCACCTACCAGCCCAAGAAATCCTTCCACGGCGAAGCCTGGGGCACGACCTACGACAGCCAGGACACCAAGGTGGACACCGTGGGTTTTACCAAGATGGGCGGCAACTATGAGCAGCCGGCGTCCATCGGCGTGGGTTTGAGTTACAATGTCAACAGGAAAGTCACCGTCGAGGCCGACTATACCTACCAGAAGTGGAGCGATGCCAAGTATCAGCCCATCACGGGTTTTGAAAGCGAGAATTTCAAGTTTGACGACCGCTGGAAAGTCGCCGCCGGTCTGCAGTTCACCCCCAACAAACGCGGCAGTTACTACGGCGCCATGGCGTTTAGGCTGGGTGCATTCTACAACCACGACTACATGAACTACGGCGGCAACAATGTGCGCGACTATGGCGTGAGTGCCGGTGTGGGCTTGCCTGCCCCCGGCAGCAAGACCACCGTCAACCTGGGCTTTGAGTGGCGCCACCGCGAGAGCAGCCCCGTGCATCTCATCACCGAGAACTACTTCAACATCACCCTGGGCGTGACATTCAACGAACTGTGGTTCTGGAAGAGCCGCATCCGCTAAACAACTTTGCATGAGACGTCTGTTGCCCATCGTGTTTGCCATTGCGGCCATCGTTGCCGCCACGGGATGCAAGGAGGAGACCACCAGCGTGGTGGACCACCCCACCAACCCCGAACTGGTGCCCACGATGATTACCAACGATGTTGAAACCGTCATCAGCGACTCGGGCAACACGCGGTACCGCATTACCACCAAGGTCTGGAAGATGTTTGAGGAAGCCAAAGAACCGCACTGGTGTTTCCCCAAAGGCGTAAAGTGCGAAGAACTCGGCAACGATTTCAGGGCCATCACCTCTATCCAGTGCGACTCGGCCTACTTTGACAAGAAACAGAACCTGTGGAACCTCACTGGCAACGTGCGCATCACCAATGTCAACAACGACCTGGTGCTCACCGACGCACTGACATGGGACCAGGGACAGCACAAGATGTACAGCGACGCCTTTATCCACATCGAGAAACAAGGCCGCATCATCGAGGGCTATGGCTACGAGTCCAACGAGCGGCTCACCACCTATACCCTGCGCCAGGTCGAGGCCATCTTCCCCATTGACGAGGGCCGCATGCCGCACCCCGGAAACGGCAATTCGCCACACCCGGCACCACCGGCCCACACGCCAGCAAACAGGCCAGCGACTGTGCAACCATAGTATCACCAGAACCTAAACACCTGTCACTTTGGAACTATCAATCACATCATCACTGATTATCGCGCTCATCGCGCTGCTGTGCTCTGCATTTTTCTCGGGCACCGAAATCGCATTTGTCAGTTCCAACAAGGTGCGCGCCGAGATTGAGATTGCCCGCGGCGGCATCATCAACCGCATCCTCAATGTCTTCTATGACCACCGCGAGACGTTCATCTCAACGCTGCTCGTGGGCAACAACATCGCCAACATCGTCTATTCGATGGCAATGGCCGGGTTGCTCACCGCCCCGCTGCAGGCCTATATCCCCAACGAGGCACTGCTGTTGCTTGTGCAAACGCTCATCGCCACCATTATTGTACTGATTTTCGGCGAGTTCATACCCAAAAGCATATTCCGCATCAACCCCAACGCCTCGCTGCGCACGGTATCCATCCCGATGGTTATGGTCTATTGCATTCTCTATCCCGTGTCCAAGTTCACCGAGTGGCTGTCGGCGGTACTCATGAAACTGTTCGGCATCAAGATAGCCGCAAGGCGCGTGAGGCTGATTACCGTCGATGAACTCGATGCCTACCTGCAGGACAACATCGACAAGCGCGAGGACGAGAACAAGACCGTGGAGCGCGAGGTCAAGATTTTTGAAAATGCCCTTGACTTCAGCGACACCCGGCTCAGGGATTGCATGATACCCCGCAACGAGATTATTGCCGTCAACGTCGAGGATACCACCCGCGACGACCTGGTAAAACTTTTCACCAGTTCGGGACTGTCTAAGATAGTGGTCTATCGCGAGAGCATCGACGACGTCATTGGCTTTATCCAGGTGAGCGAGCTCTTTGTCACCGATGTGGACTGGAAGACGCGCGTCAAGCCCGTGGTGTTCGCACCCGAGACGCTCCTCGCCCGCAAGATGATGCAGCAGCTCATGGACGAGAAACGCTCGATGGCCATCGTGCTTGACGAGTTTGGCGGCACCAGCGGCATGGTGACGCTTGAGGACCTGGTGGAGGAAATATTCGGCGAAATCGAGGACGAGCACGACCGCAACAACCTCACCGCACGCCAACTCGGCGAAAAAGCCTACGAGTTCTCGGGCCGCATGGAGATTGAGGAAATCAACGAGCGGTTCCACCTCGACATCCCCGAGAGCGACGACTATCAGACCATAGCGGGGTATCTGCTTGATGAGCACGAGGCTATCCCCAACGAGGGCGAGGTGCTCACCCTGCCGCCCTACAAGTTCACCATCGAGCGCAAGAGCGCCGCCCGTGTGGAACTCATACGCGTCGATGTCATCGACGATGAGGAAAAGAAATGAGCGCACCACCCACAAATTTGCGGGCCCTAATAAAAAAAACGCCAAAAAATTTGCATAGTTGACTACTTTTGCACTATCTTTGCACCGCATTTCGCGAGAGATGTACCAGGTGTGTTAGTTCAGTTGGTTAGAATACCTGCCTGTCACGCAGGGGGTCGCGTGTTCGAGTCACGTACACACCGCAAAAAAGAAACCCTTCTGATATGAACCCCGAAAGTTGGACAAAAAACTTTCGGGGTTCTATTATGTTAGAGAGAAAGAAAAAGATTAAGAAACATGGTCACGCGGAACTGCTGAAGTACATTCATATGATGGAGAGTGGTAAATCCGTACATTCCATTCACAATGAATATGGCATCAATGCCGTCCAACTTCAGGTATTATGGGATAAATACCAAAAGTATACGCCAGTTCGGGATAAGAAATTATCGAAAATAGTGGTCTAAAAAATTGTAA
>R27__coassemble_100_pt1 | contig 74083 bp, 59 predicted proteins | sample R27__metabat2_low_PE_027 | metagenome-assembled genome bin R27
AAATAACTCATTGATTTTCAAATATTTAAATTAATTATTAACTAAGTATTGATATCTAATTGAGATTGATTTGTCTGTCTTTCAGTCTTAAATTAGGCGTCTAATGAATCGCAAAGTTAGCACAACATCATGAATATTCCAAATTTTTCCACAAGTTTATGTGATTTGTTTGCAATTTGCCATTACAACCACGAATTTTAAGACTTTGTCTAAAACAGTCACTTACAAAATGCAAGCAATGCGGGGCACCTCGCCATTGAGATGCCCCGCAAGGGTACATATTTTTGGAAAACAGATGTTTCCTTGCGCTGGTTAGCTGTTCAGCAACATGTCAATCAGAGCCGAGATGTCACCAGGCGTGACAGAGCCGTCATCGTCAACATCGGCGCACTCCAGACAAACCTGCTGGCCATTCAACAAGTAGTCAATCAAAGCCGAGATGTCGGAGGGCGAAACGGTTCCGTCGTGGTCTACATCGCCGCGGTCATAGCCGTGGACGGGCTTGGTGCCCACGCCAGTCACAACAACGCTGGCATCGGGGGCGCCACCGCCGCTAATGGTGATGACTCCGCTCTGGACGCCCACGATGGTGGGATCGTAGTAAACGGTAACGACCTTGCCGGCGGCAGCCTGGGATGCAGTGATGTAGTCGGGCTCAACATAGAAGATGTCATCGTTGTCCGTAGTCAAGGTCAGCGGGCCGTTCAGGTTCAAGCCTGTGACAACAAACTGTGCGGTGGCTTCCTTGCCCACCTCGGCAGTCATTTCGAGCACATTGGGGTTAGCGGTGATGGAGCGCACGGGCTCGGTGGCAACGCCGCTCAGGGTAACGGTAACCGACTCGGTGGATGCCATGCCGCCGCCAGTGATAGACACGGTAGCGTCGTGGTTGCCCACAGCTGCGGGGTTGTAGGTCACGGTAACGACCTTGCCGGCGGCAGCCTGGGATGCAGTGATGACACTGGGCGAAATCTTGAAGGCTCCGGTCTCATCGTTCAAGGTGAGCCTTACAGACTGGCTCAAGTTCTGGCCCCTGACCGTAAAGGTTGCGGTGGCAGGGGTGCCCACGCTGGTGGCAAGATCCACCGTGCTGGGCGTAGCGGTAATGGCCTTAGCGCCGGTGCAGGTGCCTGTCAGCGACACGGTGATGGGCGAGATGCCGGCGCCGGTGATGGTTAGAGAGCCTTGGTTGGAGCCAATGGCGGTGGGCTCATAGGTGACATATATCGTGCAGCCCGTCGTGGACTCGATAGCGCTCTGTTCAGCGACATTGGAATTGAGCGTGAACACATTGTCGGGGTCAGTCTTGGTGATGGTGAGGTCGCCAACCACGTTGTGGCCCGTAATCTTGAACGACTTGCGGATGCTGGAGCCAATCTCGGTGGTCATTTCGAGCGAAGCGCTGGTAACCGAAACCTGGGGCTGCTTAGCAGTACCGTTCAGGGTAATGGTCTGGCTCTCGCAGTTGTTGCTGCTCAGGGTGAGGGTGGCGGTGTTGGTGCCCACTGCCGTGGGAGAGTAGGTCACCGTCACTTCCTGCTCGTTCATGGCATTGGCAGAGCTGATGCTGGCGGGATTCACGCTGAAGGTGCCGTTGCCGCCCGAGATGGTGCAGTTCACATTGCCGGTCAGGTTGTAACCCTTGACGGTGAAAGTGGCGGTTGCCGACTCGTTGACGGCGCTGGTGATGTCAATAACATTGGTGGACAGCTTGAGGCGGGGCTCGCCGCTGGGCGGCTGGATGCCGATGACCAGAATCTGGTAGCTGTTGTAATACTCGCCGCTGTAGCCAAACGAGTTGATGGCGCACCAGGTGTTGTAGTAGCCGTCCCAGCCAAAGTTGCAGTGATACTTGTTGTTGCTGGCGTCATAGCCATCGACGTTGAACGCGTGGCCGTAGTTGCCTGAGATGCCGCAGAACACCATGGGACGTCAGGCATACAGCTCTTCCTGCATGACGGCGGCCCACTGGGCGTCGGTATATTTGGTCGAGCCATAGTACGAGGTCTTCTCAATGGAACGGCAGTCGTCGTCATAACCGAAGAACTTGAACATGTTGGCAATCTTGGCATGGTCGGTGGAAGAAATGCCGCTGCCGTCGTAGCCATAGTCCATCTGCTCCTTTTGGCCCACATAGCGCATCAGGGTAGCGACAGCGTCGCCTTGGGCGGTCGTGTAACTGTATCCGTAGGTGTCCCTCATGTTGTTCCAGTCAAAGGTGGTCGAAGGCAACTCGGGAACAGTGTAGTACGAAGAGCCGTTGCGCGAGGTCAGATAGGTGCGGTAACTGGGCACCTTGCCTGTTGCAGCCGTGGGATATTTCCAGTAGTACATCACAATGGCAGCCGAGGTGGCCGGGCAACCCGTCACACACTGCACATCGTTAATCACACACTGTTTGTTGTAAGGACGCTCCTGGCCCCACATGGCGGTACAAAGGGCGTTAACGCTCTGCGCCTTGAGTTCCTTGGAGTTCTGCGGGCTGGCAACGGGCTGCACCTCCAGACCCGGGTGGTCCAGCAGGTAGCCAATCTCGCCAGCATACAGGTCGAGCATGTACTGCAGGCCGTCGGGCACATTCTTGGGGTTGAACTTGCCGTCGCCGTAAGCGAGAATCTCCTCGGCGCGGTCGTCACCGGCAACAACGATAAACGCGTCCTCGGTGTTATAGACATAGACTGCAGGCTCGGTAACCTTGCCATTGTTCAGAATCCTGTGTACCAGCATGGGTGCACTTTGTGACGCGGCTTTTAATTTGGTGGAACTCAGTTGTGTGTTTAAAAACTTTTGTGCTTTTTGTTGAGCCGTCGCCATGTCAACGGGGGCAGCCGATGCCGAGATTGCCAATGCAGCAACCATCAGCATTAATAATAATTTTCTCATAAATTGGTAAAAATTAATTAATTATATTGATTTGATAATTGGTTTACTTTAAATTTAAGTATCGCAAAATTATACAATAATAATAATGTGACCAAATTTTTGATGCAAAATGTGCCCATTTTTTCAAAAAGATAAGGGTTTCTGCCATTGATATCAGTCTCGAGATGACAAAATGACAAAAAGCCAAATGCCAGATGAACAAAACGGTACATCCCGACACAAATTATCACATTTCTTTGCCATGATATGGGCCGAATGTAGTAAATTTGCAGATTATATGCACATCATATTATGAGCCACGAACATCATCATCACATCAACAACCCCAACAACAGCGAGGAGAAACGCTGCACGCTGGTGGGCATGACCTGCGACGTGTGCCTGTCGGCCATGAAAATCGCCACCGGCATCCTGGGCAAGTCGAGCGCCATCCTCGCCGACGGCATCCACAGCATCAGCGACACGGTGACCGACGCCCTGGTATTTGCCATGGTGCGCCTGTCGGGCAAGGGCGTTGACGACCAGTACCGTTATGGCAGGGGCAAGTTTGAGACGCTCGCTGCCTTCCTCATCAGCCTGATTCTGGTGGCCGTAGCCATCGGACTCATGAGCGAGGGCATCGAGGACGTGAAAAATGCCTTTAACGGCCAGACGCTGGAACGCCCCCACAACATTGCCCTCATCGTGGGACTCATCGCCGTCGTTGTCAAGGAGAGCCTGTACCACTACACCCGCCTCAAGGGCAAGAAGACCGGCAGCAGCGCCCTCAAGGCCTATGCCTGGCACCACCGCGCCGACGCGATGTCCACCGCCGCCACCCTGCTGGGCGTGGCGGGAGCGATGTTCCTGGGCGAGAAATGGCGCGTGCTGGACCCGATGGCGGCCATCGCCGTCAGCGTGCTCATTATCGTGCTGGCCTATAAGCTGGGGCGACCGGCCGTCGAGGAACTGCTCGAGGTGTCGCTGCCTGACGAAGAATCAGATAAAATCACCCGCATCGTGAACAGCACGCCCGGCGTCAAGGCCTTTCACAACATGCGCACCCGCCGCAACGGCAACCTGCGCGTGGTGGACCTTCACATCAAGGTGGACGACAACCTTGACGTGACGCAGTCCCATGAAATCACGCGCCAGATTGAGCAACGCCTGACCGAGGCACTGGGCGAAGTGATGGCCAACATCCAAGTCGAGCCTTACTACGGCGACAACGTGTGCGAGCGCACCAAAGACCAATGACAATGAAAACGATACAAGTCAACAACACCTTGCCCAAGGTGTTTGCGGGCCAAACGGGCATCCACAGCGACGTGTGGCACAAATCCCTGACGCTGGAGCGCGGCAAGCGCTACCTCATCAGCGCCGAGAGCGGCACGGGCAAGTCATCGCTGTGCAGTTACATCTACGGCTACCGCCGCGACTACAGCGGCACCATCGCCTTTGACGGGCAGGACATCACGGTGCTCACCGTGGCGCAGTGGTGCGAAATGCGCCAGCGACACATCGCCTACCTGCCGCAGGACATGCGCCTGTTTGACGAACTCACCGCCATGGAAAATGTGGAGCTCAAGAACCGCTTGACCGGATTCAAGACCCGCAGCGAAATCGAGGAACTGTTCGGCACGCTCAACATCCCCGACAAGATGAACAGCCTGGCATCCAAGCTGTCCATCGGCCAAAAGCAGCGCGTCGCCATCATCCGCGCCCTGTGCCAGCCCTATGACTTCATCATCCTTGACGAGCCCGTGAGCCACCTCGACGACGAGAACAACCGCATTGTCGCCAGTCTGGTCACACGCGAGGCCGACAAGCAGGGTGCCGCGGTCATCGCCACGTCGGTGGGCAACCACCTGCAGATGGAGGTGGACGTGCGGCTGAACCTATAAAACGCTATTTTTCATGACGACCAACAACATCATCTGGAAGCTGCTGCGGCAGCACATCAGCAAGACGCAACTCGTGGGGTTCACCATCGCCAACCTCATCGGGCTGACCATCGTGTTGCTTGCGGTGCAGTTCTACCGCGACATCCGCCCCGTGTTCAACGACGAGGAGAGTTTCATCCGCAAGGACTACCTCATCATCACCCGCGCGGTGACTGGTGCGGGTGCCATGATGGGCGGCAGCAGCGAGTTCAGCGATGCCGAGATTGCCGATATCGAGGGTCAAAAATGGTGCCGCCAGGTTGGACGCTTCGTCAGCAGCGACTTTGCCATCGATGCCAGCCTGGGCGTGGCAAACGGCCATGCGATGAAAACGCAATTTTTCTTTGAGTCCATCCCCGACGAGTTCCTCGACGTGGACCCGTCGGAGTGGGGCTTCACATCCCACAACAAAGAGGTGCCCGTCATCATCTCCCGCGACTATCTTTCGCTTTACAACTTCGGCTTTGCCGCCAGCCAGGGCATGCCCAAGATCAGTGAGGGCCAGGCCGAGATGATTCCGCTGTCGTTCTCGTTGAGCGGCAACGGACTGCGCGACAACCTGCCGGGCCGCATCGTGGGATTTTCCAACCGTCTGAACACGGTCATCGTGCCCCAGGAGTTCATGGACTGGGCCAACCAGCGCTACGGCACAGGCACCAAGCAGCAGCCGCTGCGCCTCATCGTGGAGGTGAGCAGCACGGGCGATGTCAAGATTGAGCAGTACATGGACGAGCACCACTATGAGGTGGCCGGCGACAAGATGGCATCCAGCAAGGCCAATTACTTCCTCACCGTCATCAGCGGCATCGTCATTGCCGTGGGCATCCTCATCAGCCTGCTATCGTTCTTTGTGCTCATGCTCAGCATCTACTTGCTGTTGCAAAAGAACACCAAGAAGCTGCAGGACCTGCTCATGCTGGGCTATTCCCCCAGAGAGGTTTCCATGCCCTACATCAAACTGGTCGTCGCGCTCAACGCCGCTGTATTTGTGCTGGCGGTGGCACTGATGCTTGTTGGGCGACTCGCCTACATGGACATGATTAACGCCTTTGGCGTCGGCGGCGTGAGCATCTGGGTAGCCGTGCTGGTGGGCATCGTCATCATGGCCGCCATCACCGCCGGCAACGTCACCGCCATCCGCCGCAAGGTGAACTCGCTGTGGATTGCCGAAAAATAGTGCCGACACATTTTTTGGCACAATTGTTGCCAACAAGTGTTTACATCATCCCTTGACACGACATTAAGAGATGAGTCACTTTGATAGTAAATGTGTATGAGTAAACAAAAGAAAGCAGCAAGCAAAGCAAAGGCACAGCAGTGCCATGGTATCAACCGCGACGACATGGACCTGACGGTCAGGCCCGTCGACGACTTCTACCAGTATGCCGGCGGCGGGTGGATGGCAGCCCATCCCTTGAGCGAGAAGCCCGACCATGCGGCCTACGGCATCTCCACCGAACTGTATGAACAGAACGAGGAGCGCATCCGCAAAATGTTCGAGCAATTGAGCAAAGGCAGGCACAAGCAGGGCACCGACGAACAGAAAATCGTTGACTTGTACAAACTCGTCCTTGACGCTGAGCGCCGCAACCGCGAGGGCTTGGCACCCATTGCCGGCGACCTGAAGTACATCAGGTCCCACAAGAAGTCGGGCAACCTGACGCGCTTCATGGCCCGCCTGCACATGAACGGCGTGTGGCCGTTTTTCAACATCAACGTGTCGGTTGACATCAAGGACAGCGACAAGCACGCGGCGTGCCTTGTCGCCGGCGACTCGGGACTGCCCGACAGGGATTACTACCTCAAGACCGACGACGAGAGCAAAAAAATCCAGCAGGCCTACCGCGACTACATGGTCAAAGTGTTCGCCCTGGCCGGCAACGGCCCCCGCGTCGCGCGCCGCATGGCAGACACCATCTATGGCATCGAGTACAGGTATGCCCAGGCCAGAATGCCGCGCGAGGAGCTGCGCAACCCCGAAAACACCTACAACGAGTACACCGTCGAGCAGTTGCAGCGCGACTTCCCCGCCATCGACTGGAAGGAGTACCTGGAACTGATTGGCATCCCCAACGCCAAGCGCATCATCGTGTCACAGCCCCGCATGATGGCGCTCACCTGCGAAATCATGACTGAGATGACCGAATTGCAGATGCGCGACTACCTGACAGGCAGCCTCATCAAACACACAGGCGGCCTCCTGGGCGAAGACTTCGTTGAACTGCGTTTCGACTTCTATGGCCGCATGCTGGGCGGGCAGCGGGAACTGCCGCCGCTGTGGAAGCGCGCCGTGGGCTCCGCAAGCAGCATCATGGGCGAAGCCGTCGGCAAGGTGTACGTCAAGCAGTACTTCCCTGCCGAGAGCAAAACGCGCATGCTCACGCTCATTCAGGCGCTGCGCGACTCATTCGCCTCGCGCATCGCCGCCGTCACCTGGCTGAGCGACAAGACCAAAATCAATGCCTTGGTCAAGTTCAACGCCCTGACCTTGAAGGTGGGATACCCCGACGAATGGGACAAGTATGACGACCTGGTCGTGGACCCCTCCAAGAGCCTGCTCGAGAACATCAGGGCCATCGGCCAGTACTTCTACAAGGATGCCCTGAGCAAACTGGACAAGCCCGTGAGCCACAGCCTGTGGGGCATGTATCCCCAGACCATCAATGCCTACTACAGCACCGTGGACAACGACATCTGTTTCCCCGCCGGCATTCTGCAAGCGCCTTTCTTTGACCCCGAGGCCGACGATGCGGTGAACTATGGCGCCATCGGCGCCGTCATCGGGCACGAAATCACCCACGGCTTTGACGACCAGAGCCGCAAGTTTGACCGCGACGGCAATCTGGCCGACTGGTGGACCGAGGAAGACATCAAGCGATTCAAGGCCGTGGCCGACAGACTGGCGGCACAATATGGCGAGATTGTCGTCGCCGGCGACCAGCACATGAACGCCAAGCTCACCATCGGCGAGAACATTGCCGACCTGGGCGGCGTGTGCATCGCGCTCGACGCCTTTGCCAAGACGCAGCAGTACCGCGAGGGAAAAGAGATTGACGGCTTCAGCCCGCTGCAGCGCTTCTTCCTGAGTTACGCCCACCTATGGGCCATCAACATGACCGACGAAGCCATGCTGCTGCAAGCCCGCAACGCCGCCCATCCCCTGGGCCGCTACCGCGCCAACGTGACGCTGAAGAACATCGGCGCCTTCCACGAGGCCTTCGGCACCCAACCCGGCGACAACATGTGGCTCGCCCCCGAGGACCGCGTCACCGTGTGGTGACACCCCCCGACGCTTACAACGAATGGCTGGCAAACGCATTTGCCGGCCATTCATTGTGATTAGTGAGGAGTCTTCAAGAATGTGATTAAACAATCATGTAACAGACAGAGTTTTATGCCGCCGTCGCCCAAGTTACAACCCAAAAATTTGTACAGGTGCGGATAAAGCAGTAATTTTGGGGGATAATTAACCCGTACATTATAGAAAACAACACTATTAAAAAACAAATAAAACCTGATTTCAAACATGGAAAAGAAAATCGTAGAATGCGTGCCTAACTTCAGCGAAGGCCGCAATATGGCTGTGATTAAACAAATTACCGACGAAATTGAGCGCGTGAAAGGCGTAAAGCTGCTTGACGTTGACCCCGGTGAGGCCACCAACCGCACGGTGGTCACCTTTGTGGGCGAGCCCGACGCTGTGGTCGAGGCGGCCTTCAAGGCTGTGGGCAAGGCAGGCCAGCTCATCGACATGCGCGGCCACCACGGTGCGCATCCCCGCATGGGCGCCACCGACGTGTGCCCCCTCATCCCCGTTGCAGGCATCACCCTCGAGGAGTGTGCCGAACTCGCGCGCAAGCTCGCCGAACGCATTGCCAACGAACTGAATATCCCCTGCTACTGCTACGAGGCAGCAGCCATGAAGCCCGGCCGCAACAACCTGGCCGTTTGCCGCGCCGGCGAATATGAAGCCCTGCCCGAGAAGATGTCCGACCCCGAGAAGGCGCCCGACTTTGGCGCACGCCCCTATGACGACGGCGTTGCCCGCACGGGCTGCACCGCCGTGGGCGCCCGCGACTTCCTCATTGCCGTGAACTACAACCTGAACACGACCTCGACCCGCCGTGCCAACGCCATCGCCTTTGACGTGCGCGAGAAGGGCCGCCCCGTGCGCGAGGGCAACCCCATCACAGGCAAGATTGTCAAGGACGAGAACGGCAACAACGTGATGCGGCCCGGCACCCTCAAGGGCACCAAGGCCATCGGCTGGTACATCGACGAGTACAAGGTGGCCCAGGTGTCGATGAACATCACCAACATCAATGTCACCCCGCTGCATGTGGCCTTTGACGAGGTGTGCCGCTGTGCCCACAACCGCGGCATCCGCGTTACCGGCACCGAGATTGTGGGCCTGATGCCCAAGCGCTGCCTCATCGAGGCAGGCAAATACTTCCTCGAGAAGCAGCAGCGCTCCACGGGCATCCCCGAGCAGGACATCATCAACATCGCCATCCACTCGATGGGGCTGGACGACCTCAAGCCGTTTGACCCTGCCGAGAAGGTCATCGAGTTCATGCTCGAGGCCGACGAGAACACGGGCAACCGCCTGGTGGACCTCACCGTGACCGGATTTGCCGACGAGACTTCGCGCGAGTCGCCCGCCCCCGGCGGCGGCTCCATCAGTGCCTACATGGGCGCCCTGGCTGCATCGCTGGGCACCATGGTCGCCAACCTGTCGAGCCACAAGCCCGGTTGGGACGACCGCTGGAACGAGTTCAGCCAGTGGGCCGACAAGGGACAGGCCATGAAGGTGGAACTGCTGCACCTTGTTGACGAGGACACCGACGCCTTTAACCGCATCATGGCCGCCTTTGGCATGCCCAAGAAGACCGACGAGGACAAGGCAGCGCGCACGGCAGCCATCCAGGATGCCACGCTCTATGCCACCCAGGTGCCCCTGCGCACAATGAAGGCCGCGTTCAAGGCATTCGAGATCTGCCGCGCGATGGTCGAGACCGGTAACCCCAACAGCGTGACCGACGCCGGAGTGGGCGCGCTCGCCGCCCGCGCCGCCGTGCTGGGCGCCGGCATGAACGTCAAGATCAACGCTTCGAGCCTCACCGACCGCGCCGTGGCCGAGCAACTCATCGCCGAGGCCAATGACATCGCCGCCCGCGCCAATGCCGAGGAGGCTGCCATCACCGCCATGGTCGAAGAAAAAATCAAGTAAAAAATCGTTTAACCCGAAATCACAATTACCGAAAAAATGACCAAAGACGAATTTATTGCCGACATCAGGGGCGGAATTCCCGAGGAACTGCCCGAACTGCAGGCCTATGACCCCGATATCAACCATGCGCCCAAGCGCAAGGACATCCTGACGCCCGAGCAAAAGAAGCTCGCCCTGCGCAATGCCCTGCGCTACTTCCCCAAGCGCCTCCACGCCGCACTGGCGCCAGAGTTTGCCGAGGAACTGAAGAAATATGGCCGCATCTACATGTACCGCTACCGTCCCAAGTATGAGATGTATGCCCGTCCCATCGACGAGTATCCCGCCCGCTCGCGCCAGGCCGCTGCCATCATGCTGATGATTCAAAACAACCTGGACCCGCGCGTGGCGCAGCATCCCCACGAGCTCATCATCTACGGCGGCAACGGCGCCATCTTCCAGAACTGGGCGCAGTACCGCCTGGCGATGAAGTACCTGAGCGAGATGACCGACGAGCAGACGCTCGTGATGTACTCGGGCCATCCCATGGGACTCTTCCCCTCGCACCGCAACGCGCCCCGCGTGGTGGTCACCAACGGCATGGTGATTCCCAACTACAGCAAGCCCGACGACTGGGAGCGTGACAACGCACTGGGCGTGAGCCAATATGGCCAGATGACCGCTGGCTCCTATATGTACATCGGCCCGCAGGGCATTGTCCACGGAACCACCATCACCGTGCTCAACGCTGCGCGCAAGCAGCTCGTGAAGCGCGGACAACGGGGCGGCGACATCCACGGCATGCTGTTTGTCACGGCAGGCCTGGGCGGCATGTCGGGCGCTCAGCCCAAGGCTGGCAACATTGCCGGCGTGGTGAGCGTCACCGCCGAAATCAACCCCCTGGCAGCGCACAAGCGCTACGAGCAGGGCTGGGTTGACGAACTGCATGACAACCTGGACGAGCTCATTCCCGCCATCCGTCAAGCCGTGGCCGACAAGAGGACCGTTTCGATGGCCTATGTGGGCAATGTGGTTGACCTGTGGGAACGGCTGGCCGAGGAAGAGATGCACGTTGACCTGGGCAGCGACCAGACCTCGCTGCACAACCCGTGGGCTGGCGGCTACTACCCCGTGGGCATGAGCCTCGAGGAGAGCAAGCAGATGATGGCCGAGGACCCCGACGAGTTCAAGGAGCGCGTGCGCGCATCGCTGCGCCGCCAGTGCGTCGCCATCAACAAGCTGTCCGACAAGGGCATGTACTTCTTTGACTACGGCAACGCCTTCCTGCTCGAGTCGAGCCGCGCCGGCGCCGACATCATGACTGCCGACGGCAAGTTCCGCTATCCGTCCTATGTGCAGGATATCATGGGCCCAATGTTCTTTGATTACGGTTTCGGTCCCTTCCGCTGGGTGTGCACATCGGGCAAGCCCGAGGACCTGGCCGTCACCGACCGCCTGGCAGCCCAGGTGCTTGAGGAAATCAGCAAGACCGCTCCCGAGGACATCGTGGGCCAGATGGCCGACAACATCCACTGGATCAAGGAAGCCGGCAGGAACAACCTCGTGGTCGGTTCGCAGGCCCGCATCCTGTATGCCGACGCCGAGGGCCGCACCAAGATTGCCCTTGCTTTCAACGACGCCATCGCCAGCGGCGAGCTTTCGGCGCCCGTTGTGCTGGGCCGTGACCACCACGACGTGTCGGGCACCGACTCGCCCTTCCGCGAGACCAGCAACATCTATGACGGCTCGCAGTTCTGCGCCGACATGGCGGTGCAGAATGTCATCGGCGACAGTTTCCGCGGCGCCACCTGGGTGAGCATCCACAACGGCGGCGGCGTGGGCTGGGGCGAGGTCATCAATGGCGGCTTCGGCATGGCCATCGACGGCAGCGAAGACTCGGCGCGCCACATTCGCGAGATGCTCTTCTGGGACGTGAACAACGGCATCGCGCGCCGCAGCTGGGCGCGCAACAGCGGCTCGATGGACGCCATCAAGCGCGAAATGGAACGCACGCCCGAACTCACCGTCACCCTGCCCAACCTGGTTGACGACGACGTGATTGACAGCGCTGCCACGATTTTTTAACACACTATTCTTAACAAAACATCTATAACCGATATGACACATCAAATCAGTGCCGCACATCTGACAATTGAGAAAATCGCCGAGATTATCGAGGGGCACCACACGCTTGCCCTGAGTGACGACGCGGTGAAACGCATCACGCATTGCCGCCAATACCTGGACAAGAAGATTGCCGAGAGCGACAAGCCCATCTATGGCGTGACCACCGGTTTTGGCTCGCTGTGCAAGATTTCTATCAGCAACGACCAGCTGTCGCAGCTGCAAATCAACCTGATGATGTCCCATGCCTGCGGCGTGGGCGAACGCGTTCCCAACGACATCGTCAAAATCATGATTCTGCTCAAAATACAGTCGCTGAGCTACGGTTTCTCGGGCGTAAAACTCGACACCGTGGAGCGCCTGGTTGACATGTTCAACAACGATGTCTATCCCGTCGTTTACAAGCAGGGCTCGGTGGGCGCGTCTGGCGACCTCGTGCCGCTGGCCCACCTGTGCCTGCCCATCGTGGGCCTGGGCGTGGTGGAATACAAGGGCGAAATCATGAGCGGCGAGGAACTGAGCAAGAAGATGGGCTGGACGCCCGTCAGGCTGGGCAGCAAGGAAGGCCTGGCGCTGCTCAACGGCACACAAAACATGAGCGCTCACGCTGTGTGGGCCATGATCAAGGCCAAGCGCCTGAGCCGTTGGGCCGACGTCATTGCCGCCATCTCGCTCGAGGCTTATGACGGCCGCATCGAGCCGTTCACCCATGCCGTTCATGCCGTGCGTCCCCACCAGGGCCAAATCGACACGGCTGCTCGCATGCGCCAGCTGCTCGAAGGCAGCGAACTCATCAAGCAGCCCAAGGTCAACGTGCAGGACCCCTACTCCTTCCGCTGCATCCCGCAGGTTCACGGTTCGGTCAAGGACACCATCCGCTATGTGGGCTCGGTCATTGACACCGAAATCAACAGCGCCACCGACAATCCCACCGTCTGCCCCGACGAGGACCTCATCATCTCGGCAGGCAACTTCCACGGTGAGCCCATCGCCATGCCCATGGACTTCCTGTGCATCGCCATGGCCGAATTAAGCAACATCTCGGAACGCCGCACCTACAAACTGGTGGGCGGCACCCGCGACCTGCCCAGTTTTCTCGTGGCCAAGCCCGGTGTGAACAGCGGCTTCATGATTCCGCAGTACACCGCCGCCGCCATAGCCAGCCAGAGCAAGACGCTGTGCATGCCGTCGTCGGCCGACACCATTCCCACGTCGCAGGGCCAGGAAGACCACGTGAGCATGGGTGCCAATGCCGCCGTCAAGCTGTGCAAGGTGTGTGAGAACACCGAGCGCGTGCTCGCCATCGAGTTGTTCAACGCCGCACAGGCGCTGGAGTTCCGCCGGCCGTTGAAGTCGTCGCCCATCCTGGAGCGCGTGATGGCCGACTACCGCAAGGCCGTGCCGTTTATCAACGAGGACCAGCCCATGTATCCGCACATCGCCCGCTCGGTAGAGTTCCTGCAGAACAACAATATTGACTGATGAAAAGATTAATCAAAAACATTGCCTATTTGGCCGGCATCGACACCCAGCTCAAGCATTGCCTGCGCGGCAGCGAAATGGCGGCCTTGAATTGCATCAAGGACGCGTGGCTGCTCGTGGACGGCGACCGCTTTGACTCGTGGGGCGAAATGAGCGCCATGCCGGCGCCGCAGGACGACTGGGACGTGATTGACGCGCAGGGCGGCACCGTGCTGCCCTCGTGGTGCGACAGCCACACCCACATCGTGTATGCCGGCAGCCGTGAAGGCGAATTTGTGGACAAAATACGCGGACTCAGCTATGCCGAAATCGCGCGCCGCGGCGGCGGCATCCTCAACAGCGCCGACCGCCTGCACGGCATGACCGAAGACGAACTTTACGAGCAGGCCATGGGCCGCGTCCACGAGATTATTGCCAAGGGCACGGGTGCCGTCGAAATCAAGAGCGGCTACGGCCTGAACACCGCCGACGAACTCAAAATGCTGCGCGTTATCCGCCGCATCGGCGACACCGCACCCATCAAGGTGGTGTCCACCTTCCTGGGAGCGCATGCCGTCGGCAGGGAGTACACGGGCCGCCAAGGCGAATATGTGGACATGCTCATCGGCGAAATGATTCCCGAGGTGGGCAGGCAGCAGCTGGCCGACTTTGTGGATGTGTTTTGCGACGAGGGGTTTTTCACTCCCGACGAGACGTCACGCATCCTGGAGGCGGGCGCCAAGTGGGGCATGCGTCCCAAAATCCACGTTCAGGAACTGGCACCGTCGGGCGGAGTCGAGGTCGGCGTGAAGCACAACGCCGTGTCGGTGGACCACCTCGAGAGCATGACCGATGAGGACATCGAGATGCTCAAGGGCACCGCGACCATCCCCACGGGCCTACCCGGCACCTCGTTTTTCCTGAACATGCCGTTTGCGCCCGCGCGCAAGATGATTGAGGCGGGTCTGCCCGTGGCCACGGCCAGTGACTACAACCCCGGCAGCACGCCCAGCGGCGACATGAAGTTTGTGGTGTCGCTTGCCTGCATCAAGATGCGCTTGCTGCCAGCCGAGGCCATCAACGCGGCGACCATCAACACGGCGGCGGCAATGGACTTGAGCAAGGAGTATGGCAGCATTGCCAGGGGAAAGATCGCCAACTTCTTCATCACCAAGCCCATACCATCCATCGACTTCATCCCCTACTCCTACACCACGCCCATCATTGCCAGGACATTCCTGCAGGGCGAGGAAGCGGTTTAAGGGACATGACCAATGCAGCGAACAACGAGGGCGGCCTGATAACAGACCGCCCTCGTTTGTTGCCACAGATTAGCCGGCATCAATTCCTCTTCACGATGCTCAGGAGTTGATTCATCAGGTCGTCGGTGATTTCGCGCTGGTCGCCGCCGTGCTTGGCGTCGGGGCAATGTTTATATTCAACTTGGATGCCCGACTCCTTCATTTGCCTGGCCTGCTCGGTGCAGTCTGCCTCGTCGGCCGTGGTGAACCACCACACGGGAATGGTGGCACCCTCCTGATAGCGGCTACTCGACAGGGCGATGCCCGCGGCAAACACGTCGGGGTGCTGCGTGACATACTGCCACGTGCCCGTGCCGCCGTCGGACGAGCCAGACACATAAATCCTGGACGGGTCCACGAGGCCCTTGTCCACATAGGAGTTAATCATCGCCTTGACATCGGGCCAGCAGTCGGGCCACGTCTGCAGGTCGGTGGTGTGGGCGTGCTTGCACACCGGCAGCAGCATGATGGCCTTGGTGCCTGTGCGCTCAAAGTAGCTGCGCATGGTGTCGGGCACCGTGGTATAGTGGCTGCAGCTGATGCTGTCGTCGAGCAATGTAAACGCCTTGGGCGTGTGGACTCCGCCGTGCAGCCACAGCATCAAGAGTGCCTTGCCGGGGAGTTCGGGGTGAATCACCATGACCTTGCAGGGGATATTGTAGATGTATTCGCCTGCGACGGGGAGTGAGGAGTTTGGAGCTTGGGTCCGGCATGACACCAACGAGGCGACAAGCACCCCAAAAAACATCAAGAAAAGAAACTTTTTCATATCACAGGAACGTCTTGTTGTGCATTAATTTATATATAATGTATTACCTGAACACGCTGGTGTCGGGCGCGGCGGCGGGCGCTTCGTTCTTGGGACGCTCGCGCGGCGTGGAAGCGCCTGGGCCCGCCGGCGTGGCGGCCTCCTCGGCCTCGATCAGCAGGGAGTCCTCGTCGATGCCGTAGAAGGCCGAATCGGGCGCTGCCTCCTGTGCCACAGAATTGCAGCCGTAGTACAGCGACTGGTCGATGGCCTCCTTGGCGGGAGCGAACTTGAGGCGGTATTGCGCAAACTGCGGGTCGCTGAGCACGAGCTGCAGGAACCGTCCGCAGATGGGCAATGCCGTGCGGCTGCCCTGTCCGAGGGCACCCCAGCGGAAGTGAATCTGGCGGTACTCGCCGCCCACCCACGAGCCGCACACGAGGCCCGGCGTCACGCCAACAAACCATGCGTCGGCGTGGCGGTTGCTGGTGCCCGTCTTGCCGCCGATGTCCATGTCGTAGAGCGGCGGGGTGATATAGGCATTGAGCCCCATCGCCGTGCCGCCCGCATCGGTGCGGCAGGCCATGAGCATCTGCTGCATGAGATAGGCCGTGCGATAGGTGATGGCACGGCGCTGCTCCTCGGGGGCGCGGTAAATCTCGTTGCCGTCGCGGTCCACGATGCGCGTAATCATCACGGGGTCATGCATCATGCCGTCGTTGACGATGGTGCTGTAGGCATTGACCAGTTCCAACAGGTCCACATCGCTGGCTCCCAGCGCGAGCGCCGGCTTGGGCTCCAGTTCGGACTTGATGCCCATCTCGTTGGCCACCTCGGCAATGTCGGCGACGCCCACCTCCTGCCCCAGGCGCACGGCAACGCTGTTGATGCTCTGGGCAAAGGCCGAACGCAGCGTCATGTTGCTGCCCGAGAAATGTCCGTTGGCATTGGTGGGCCGCCAGTGCTCCATCTCGTGCTTCTGCTCGTTATACACCAGCGTGTCGATATACTCGTCGATGCGGCGGTCGCACGGGGTGAGCCCCCGCTCCATGGCCATGGCATAGACAAAGAGCTTGAAGGTGGAACCCGGCTGGTGCTTGGCGCGCACCTTGTCATATTTCCACGTGTTGAAGTCCACATCGCCCACCCAGGCCTTGACATAGCCGTTGGCGGGGTCCATGGCGATGAAGCCCGCATGCATGAAGTGCAGCATGTAGCGCACCGAGTCGAGGGGGCTCATTTCCATGTACAGCGAGTCGTTGTCATAGTCAAACAGATGCACCATGCGCGGCTTGTTCATGTAGTAGTTGACCGAGTCCAGATTGTTGGGATAGCGTGCGAGCAGCTCGTGATAGACGGGCGTGTTCTTGGCCTTGTCCTCAACAAAGTTGGCGATGGGCTGGTTGTTCTCGTCGAGCCAGCAGTCCTGTGTGCCCCAATGCTGGCGGAAGTTCTGCTGCACAATCCTCATCTTCTCGGTCACGGCCTGCTCGGCATATTCCTGCATGCGCGAGTCAAGCGTGGTATAGATTTTGAGGCCGTCGCGCTCCAGGTCCACTTTTATGCCCTGTGCCGCAGCAATGTCCTCAATCTCGCGTGCCACGGCCTGTCGGAAGTAGGGCGCCTCGCCCCAGTATGAAGTCTCGGGGGTGTAGATGATGCCCAGCGGCAGGGCGGAAACCGAGTCAAACTGATGCTTGGTGAGGTGGTCGTGTTCCACCATGTTCATCAGCACCACGCGGCGGCGCTTGAGGCTGTTTTGCGGCTTGATGCGGGGGTTGTAGGTGCTTGTGGCCTTGAGCAGTCCCACGAGCACGGCACTCTGATGCAGTTGCAGTTCACGAGGCGTGGTGTTGAAGTAGATGTGCGCCGCCGTTTTGATGCCGTAGGCATTGCTGCCAAAGTCCACCGTGTTGGCATACATCTCGAGGATTTCCTTCTTGCTGTAGAACATCTCGAGCTTGGTGGCGATAATCCACTCCTTGCTCTTCATGATCAGCATCTTCACGCCCGGGATATACCCCAACAGTCCCGTTGAGTAGTCGCTGCGGGTGCGGAACATGTTCTTCACCAGTTGCTGGGTGATGGTGCTCGCGCCGCGGGGACGGCCGTGGAGCACCATGTCCTTGACGGCGGCAAACAACCCGCTGAAGTCGATGCCGTGGTGGCTGTAGAAGCGCTCGTCCTCGGTGTCGATGAGCACCTGGAAGAACTGCGGGTTGATGGAGTCATAGGGTACCGGCGTGCGATTCTCGTCGTAATACTTGCCGATAATCTTGTTGTCGGCGCTGTACAGATAGCTGGCCTCGGGGGTGTGGGGGTGCATGATGCTGTAGGTGCTGGGCGACTTGCCGAACAGCCACAGCAGGTTGATGTCGACGGCTATCAGATATATCAGGAAGGCGACGACAAACGAGGCAATGGCCACCAGCGTCTTCACCCACCAGGGGCGGCCGCGGTACAAGCCCTTGTACCATTCCTTGAAACGGCGCCAACGGGTAGCGATATTACCGCCAATTTTTTTGATATCCATATTCTTGCGGATGAACGTTGAAACAATGGTAACAGTCAGGCCGTTACAGCCCCGAAGCATCCTTGCCGCCCAAGCGTCGCTTGAGGTAGCGGGGGATGAAACCCAGGTGGTGCACCGTGGCGTTCCACACGCCATAGTGGCGGCACATGATGCGGTAGCGCTCCCACAGCGACTTGCCGTGGTGACGCGCCGTCATGCCCTCGGTGAGGAAGCTGATGATGGGCGCCTCGCCGGCGTAAACGTTGGACGGGGACTTCTTGAGTACCCTGATGCACCAGTCATAGTCGGCACTCAGCTTATAGCCCAGGTCATATTGCGGAGCCAGGTCGCGGCGCGCCACAAAGGCCTGGTGGCACACCAGCATGCCGTTGACAAAACTGGCCTTGGTGAGCCGCTTGGGGGCCGTGAGGTGACGATGTCCCACCACATCGCGGGCGGCGTTGACGAGCTGCGTCTGGCCGTACATGACTCCGGGATTGGCGGCTGCCAACTGCGCCAGCCTGGCCAGAACGGTCTCGGAGGCAAACGAGTCGCCGGCATTGAGAAAAATCAGATATTTGCCCTTGGCGCGGGCGATGCCTTTGTTCATCGCGTCATACAGCCCGTTGTCGGGCTCGCTGAAGACGCGCATCGACGCAATGGACGCCTGGCGTGCGACATCAAGCGTGCCGTCGGTCGAGGCACCGTCGATGAGCAGCAGCTCATAGTCACTGAACGTCTGCCGCTGGACGCTTTGCAGTGTAGGAGCAAGCGACTCGGCGGCATTCCAAGTGACGGTAATGATAGAAAATAAAGGATCCATGCCTTGTAAATAATGGTTTGTAGCATGCAAAATTACAGAATTCTTCGGAACTTCACAATCAAAAGCGGTTTTTTTGCGTTCATTATTATAAATAATAGCATTTTTTATGAAAACCATCCGGCAAATCATCATCTTCGCGGTGCTTGGCGCCGCAATTTTGGCCACTGCGGGCTGTGACCACATCGACAACAAGGCGGTGCCCAGTTTCACCGTGCGCATCGACCTGGGTGGCTATGCGCTATGGAACGCCTACGGCGTGGGAGGCATGGGCGAATACCGCGTGTTTGACCGCATCAAGGGCGTACCCGCCAATTTTCCCTACAATGTCAACACCTACACGGGCTACGGCGGCGTGTTGCTGATGATGGGCATCGACGGCCCCCTGGCCTACGACCTGTCGTGCCCCGTGGAGCGCAGCCATGACATCACCCTGTCGATTGACCCCGAGAACTTTGAGGCCGTGTGCCCCAAGTGCGGCTCGCGCTACAACCCGCTGACGGGTGCCGGCGGCCCCGTCAAGGGCGTGGCCATCAACAGCAAGCTGGGCATGCGTTCCTACCGCGTGACCCCCAGCAACGGCGGGTATATGATTACCAACTAAACCTCACTCCTCACTCAATTGTTCCACGCCACACATGGCAAGGCCGGGAAGGTATTTTCCCGGCTTTGCCACTTTTTGTCAAAAAACGGCTCTCGGGGTTGCATTTTGCTATTTTGGATTCCTCAACACCTGACTTCGTGACCAGATTTCATGGCAAAAATCCAAAAATTAAATCTTATAGAATACCATTTAATGTTAAAAATTGTAATTTATTTTGATTTTGTTTTCCAAATTTTAATCATTCGGGGCAGCCTCAAGTCCCCGTAGCAAGGGAGTTAGCGTGGAACAAAATGTTAAAACGGCAGGATTTGTCAAATGTTTACAAGTGTTTAAGATGTTTGCCCGGCCGGCCAGGAAGGGTTACCTTTGCATCGCAAACCAGGACGCCCGGCATCGTTTTGTTTATCGTTGCCCTTAACGAACGCCCCGCCGATGTGCGGAAGTTCCAGTCCCGCAAAACAACAACTTATGAGTATTAAACGCATCAATATCAATTTATCGGCATTATTCATTTTAATCGCATTTTCTATCGCCGGATTCTCGGCACAAGCACAGGCATTGTCATCAAGCAAGCACGGCACGGTGCTTGAACAACTCGAACAGATTGGCCGCAAGAGCGTGGTGGACCAACTTATCAGTTACGCATACGGATTTTGCGGCACCCCCTATCGCTACGGCGCATCATCGCCCAAGGGCTTTGACTGCTCAGGCTTTACCAGTTACGTCTTCAAGCGCTTTGGTATCCGCCTCAACCGCTCGTCACGCGGCCAGGTGGGCGACGGCGTGCGCGTGAACAAGAGCGACCTGCAGCCTGGCGACCTGGTGTTCTTCCAGGGGCGCTCGGGCCGTGGCGGCGTGGGCCATGTGGGCATCGTCACCCGTGTCAACGCCGACAACACTTTCCACTTCATCCACTCGGCATGCCACAGCGGAGTCACCGAGAGCAAGAACACAGAATCCTACTACAACCGCCGCTATGTGGGCGCCTGCAGGGTACTCTAGAAATCATTAAAACAGACCATACCATCAACTCCAAGCGCGTGCGCCTCCTGGTGCACGCGTTTTTTTTGATGCGGGATTTGCCAGTCTGCGGGGGATTTTGTAAGTTTGTGCCCCACAAATCAACAATTGACGACAATGACGCCACGACGATTCATCTTGACGATAACGGCCCTTGCGGCCGCACTCACACTTCAGGCCAGACATGCGCTCATCGACGGGTGCGTGGTGAACAGCAGCATCTTTCCCGGCACGGTGCACTCATTCCAGGTGTATGTGCCCGAACAGTATGACGGCTCACAAGCGGCGGCGCTGTATGTGGGGCTGGACGGCGTGCTGTGCAACGCGCCGGCGGTGATGGACTCGCTCATCGCCGCAGGCAAGATGCCGTGCACCATCGGCGTGTTCGTGCAGCCGGGGCTGGTCAAAGACGGCGACGGCAATGTGGTGCGCTACAACCGCTGTTTTGAGTTCGACTTCACAACCGACGCCCTGGCGCGCTTTCTCGAGGCCGAGCTGCTGCCCGCCGTGGAGTCGATGACCGTCAATGGCGATGTGCCCGTCAGACTGTCGCGCGAACCGGGCGACCGCATGATATTTGGGCTGAGCAGCGGCGGCATCGCGGCATTCAACGCCGCATGGCACCGTCCCGACCTGTTCGGCAAGGTGTTCACCGGCGTGGGCACCTTTGTGGCCATGCGCGGCGGCAACGACCTGCAGGCGCTGGTGCGCAAGACCGAACCGCTGCCCCTGCGCGTGTTTGTGCAGGACGGCAGCAACGACGCGTGGAATCCGCTGTTTGGCCACTGGTATGAGAACAACCAGTTGATGGCGAGCGCGCTGGAGTTCGCCGGATATGATGTTAAATGCGACTGGAGCGACGGCGGCCACAATGTCAAGCGTGCCACCGAGATATTTGCCGACGTGATGCAGTGGATGTGGCGTGACTGGCCCGAACGGCCTGCCACCGGAAAGACGCAAAACGATTTCCTGCAGGCCCTGCTCATCGACGGCCAGGCCGGCTGGACCACAAGCACCGGCGATGATGCCGCACGCCCCTACTCCAGCCTGCCCCCCAGTGCCTACTATCCCGACAGCACCCTCATGGCGCTGGCCGAGCCCATGCTGGGCAACGCCGTGTGGCAATATGTGGTGCACGGCAACAAGCGCGAGTGCGGCGAGCCCTTCTACTGGCTGCACAACGACGACAACAGCCGCCCCGTGACGGTGAACGCCATGGCCTTTGACGGCGGCGGCAACCTGTGGGTGGTGACGGGCCGCATGGGCATCCAGATATGCGACCAAAACGGCCGCGTGCGCGCCATCCTGCGCACCCCCGCCGAGGCTTCGCCCGTCACCGCCATCACCATCGGCGACGGCACGGTGACGCTGCACACCCCCGCGGCCTCCTACACCCGCCGCTTCAATGTCGCCGCCCCCGTACCGGGCCAGCGCCCCAAGTCACAGGGACAAGGGTAAACGACGGGTGAACCACAACGGGAGCGCCAGCCTTCATTTTTTTCCTGGCTCCGAATTTTCGCGAATCACACAGGCATCCATACAAGCCATTGAAATTCAGCAACATTCAAGCATGCTGAACAGGTGGCCCGTGCATTTGCCGCAAAAGATCAAAGAAATTCCATGCCCATTTGCCCTTTCTTTTTGGGATAATGTGTATATTTGTAGTTTGAAACAACCGCTCGAGAGTCATGATACAGAACAGAGACATCACGCCCGAGGAAGAAGGCCTCATGATAGACAAGGCCTATCAGAATCTGCTAAACGGCTACTTGTCAAGCAATCACCGCAAGAAGAAGGAGATTATTGACAAGGCGTTCAACTTTGCCCGCGCCGCGCATGAGGGCATCCGCCGCCGCTCCGGCGAGCCCTACATCATGCACCCCATTGCCGTGGCCACCATCGTCAGCCAGGAAATCGGCCTGGGCTCCACGAGCATCAGCGCCGCCCTGCTGCACGACGTGGTGGAGGACACCGAGTACACCGTCGAGGACATCGAGGCGCAGTTTGGCGAAAAAATCGCACGCATCGTTGACGGGCTGACCAAAATCTCGGGCGGCATCTTTGGCGACAACGCGTCGCTGCAAGCCGAGAACTTCCGCAAACTGCTGCTCACCATGAGCGACGACATCCGCGTGGTGCTCATCAAGATGGCCGACCGCCTGCACAACATGCGCACCCTGTCGTCGATGCCCGCCAACAAGCAGTACAAAATCGCTGGCGAGACACTCTACATCTATGCCCCGCTGGCCCACCGCCTGGGACTGTTTGCCATCAAGACCGAACTGGAAGACCTGAGTTTCAAGTACAACCACCCCGCCGAGCACCGCCGCATATCAGAACTCATCGCCGCCACCAACAAGCAGCGCGAAGACCTGTTTGCGCGCTTCTCGGCCCCCATCCGCGAGCGGCTCAACAACATGGGGCTCAAATATGAATTCAACGCCCGCGTCAAGTCGTGCTACTCCATCTGGAACAAGATGCAGGCCAAGCACATCCCCTTTGAAGAGGTGTATGACCTGTATGCCGCCCGCATCGTGTTTGAGTGCCCCAACGAGAGCGACGAGAAACGCCTGTGCTGGAGCATCTACAGCGAGGTGACCGACATCTACCGCATCCACCCCGACCGCGTGAAGGACTGGGTGAGCAACCCCAAGGCCAACAAATACCAGGCGCTGCACGTCACTGTGATGGGCCCCGAGGGCAACTGGGTGGAGGTGCAGATACGCAGCCGCCGCATGGACGACATCGCCGAGCGCGGCTTTGCCGCCCACTGGAAGTACAAACTCGGAGAGGGTGAGGAAGAGAAAGAACTGGCCGTGTGGCTCAGCACCATCACCGACATCCTCAAGGACCCCGAGCCCAACGCCATCGACTTCCTCGACACCGTCAAGCTCAACCTGTTTGCCAGCGAGATTGTCGTGTTCACCCCCAAGGGCGAACTCATCACCCTGCCCAAAGACGCCTCGGTGCTCGACGTGGCCTTCACCCTCCACACCGACCTGGGCACCCACTGCATCGCCGGCAAGGTGAACCACAAACTCGTGCCGCTGTCTCAGAAGCTCTCCAGCGGCGACCAGGTGGAAGTGCTCACCAGCCGCACCCAGAGCCCCAAAGCCGAGTGGGAGAAATTCCTCGTCACCGCCAAGGGCAAGTCGCGCCTGCATGCCGCCTTGCGCCACGAGCGCCGCCTCATCGTCGAGGAGGGCGAGAAACGCTTCATGACCTATCTGGCCGAGCGACACATCGAACTCACCAACGAGGTGCTGTCGCTGGCCATCTCCCGCGAGGGCGTGTCGGGCAAGGAGGAACTGTACTACATGATCGGCAACGACGAAATCTCGCTCAGCGACCAGATGATTGCCAAGAAGGCGGCCGGCGGACGCTTCAACTGGTGGCGCAACCCGTTCAAGGGCAAGGACACCGAGGTGCCGAAGACCACCGACACCCCCAAGGACATCGACACCAAGGCCATCTACCGCCTCGTCAACCACAACGGCGGGAGCAACTACCGCCTGGCCCGGTGCTGCCGTCCCATCCCCGGCGACGACGTGGTGGGCTTTGTCAACGACAACAAGGAGGTGGTCGTGCACAAGATGGACTGCCCCACTCTGGCGCGCCTCAAGGCCAGCTATGGCTCGCGCCTGCTCCAGACCGAGTGGGTGGGCCACAGCGACCGTTTCCTCGCCACCATCCACATCGAGGGCATTGACCAGAAAGGCATCCTGCAGACCATCGTCAACATCATCTCGACCAACATGTCCATCAACATGAAGAAGATGAACGTCACCTCGGACCAGGGCGTGTTTCGCTGCGACCTCGACGTGCTGGTCAGCGACGCGGCAGTGGTGACCAGCCTGTGCCGCGAAATCAAGAAAGTGAAAGGCGTCAACACCGCCACCCGCATGAGTTGACACCCATCAAGTGAACATAACGACAACGCAACGATATGGACAAGACCAAAAAGAACGACTACCTCGTCATCGCCCTGCTGGTGATTTCGGTAGTGCTCATCGCCACGGCACTCTTCTTTGGCAAGGAAGCAAGCCGCTCCTTCAGCTTTGAAGTAGGCAAGCCCTGGCTGTACCCGAGACTTGAAGCCGACTTCCAGTTTGACATCGAGCTGGACGAGGCCACCCGGCAACAGGTCACCGACAGCGTGGAACAGAACTTTGCCAAGATTTACACCCTCGACCGCAACAAAGGCCAGCAGCAATGCGCCCTGCTGTCACGGGCCCTCGCGGGCCATGCCGGCGGTCCCGCATTGGTTGAAGCCGTCGCAAAGCTATATGACAACGGCATCGTTGACGACGCTGCCGCCAGCGACATACGCGCCGGCAGACAGATTCGTTTTCTGGTGGGCAACAACCAGTTGCAGGTCGTGGACAGCCACGGCATGAAGACAGCCAGCCAGGCCTACTCCTGGCTCGCCGACTCGCTGCGCTCCAACGCGGCCATCCAGCAGGCCATGCGCAGCGTGGAAATCAACCGCTTCCTGGTCCCCAACATGTCACTCAACGCCACCGAGAACGAGAAATGGCTGGGCGAAGCCCGTGACGAGGCCCTGCGGGCCCACTCGCTGGGCACCGTGCTCGCCAACGAGGTCATCATCACCCGGGGCGAGAAAGTGACCAAAGAAAAAGCGGCCGCCATCAACAGTTACCAGAATGAACTGGCCAGGCGCACCCAGGAGCGCAAGATGGACCTGCGCTACAACCTGGCGGGCCAGGTGCTCATCGTCGCCGTGCTCATGCTCGCCTTTTTCTACTTCATGAAGAGGCAACGCAACAAGGTGTTCTCCAGCATGCGGCGCATGGTGTTCCTCATCACCTTCATCACCGTGTTTGCCATCGCCGTGTTCCTGCTCGTGAGGTTCAAGTACAGCCTGCTGTATGTCATTCCATTCGGTCTCGTGCCCATCATCGTGTCGTCGTTCTTTGACGACCACACCTCATTCTTTGTCCTCGTCGTCACGGTGCTCATCTGCTCCCTTGTGGCGACCTCCAACCAGGCCGAATTCATCATCATGCAGACGATGGCGGGACTCATCGCCATTCTGGCTGTCAAGGGCGAAGCCAAGCGCACCCAGCTCGTGCGGTGTGCCGCATTCATCCTCATCTCCTACAGCGCCATCTACGCCGCCATGGTGTTCATCAACGGCGGCACCTTTAGCGACCTGGATTACCGCTATCTGGGCTACTTTGCCATCAACTGCGTGATTCTGTCGTTTGCCTTCCTCGTCATTCCTGTCGTGGAGAAGTTCTTTGGGTTCACCTCGTCCATCACCCTGCTCGAGCTTGCCGACATCAACAGCCCGTTGCTGCGCAAGTTGTCCACCACCTGCCCAGGCACCTTCCAGCACTCGCTGCAGGTCGCCAACCTGGCGGGAGAGGCTGCCCTGCGCATCGGCGCCAACATGCAGCTGGCACGCACCGGCGCGCTGTACCACGACATCGGCAAAATCAAGAACCCCGCCTTCTTTACCGAGAACCAGAACGGCGAGAATCCCCACGACCACCTTGTGCGGCCCGAGGACAGCAGCCGCATCATCATTGGCCACATCGCCGACGGACTCAAGCTGGCGAGCGAGGCCGACCTGCCGCATGTGGTCAAGGACCTCATTGCCCAGCACCACGGCAAGGGGCTGGCCCGCTACTTCTACGACAAAGCCTGCAAGGCGCGGCCCGGCGAAGAGGTGGACAAGGCACCGTTCACCTATCCCGGTCCCAACCCGCAGTCGAGCGAAGCAGCCATCCTGATGATGGCCGATGCCTGTGAAGCAGCCACCAAGAGCCTGCCCGACCACAGCGACGAGGCCATCGCCAAGAAGGTCACCCAAATCATCGACAGGCAGACCGCCGACGGGCTCTTCAAGGAGGCGCCCATCAGCTTCAAGGATGTCGAAACCGTCAAGCAGCTGCTGATAGAGCGCCTGTGCACCGCCTACCACACCCGGGTGTCCTATCCCGCCGACATCGACCCGACGGCACCCAAGAACGACAGCGGCGAGGAAAGCGCCATGTCATAATTATTAAGCGTCTGCAAGGCAATAACATCGGCATTTTTCGGTTTATTTATTATAGAGAAAGAACCACAACCACTGGCATCGCATGGTAACACAAGTCATACTGCTCATTGCCGGCATCATCTGCCTGGCGGCGGCACTGGCACTCGTGCTGTGGCCCCGCTGGGTGGCCTCGGTACCCGCCTTTGCGGGCATGTTGCTGCTGCACTGCAGCTACTACATCGACGTGCCGACGCAATACCTCGTCTTTTGGGGCGTTGCCGCGCTCATCACGGCCTGCCTGTTCTACCTCACCCCCAGTGGCGAGCCCGACGGGCACCGCGCGAGCAACCTGTATGTGGGTCTCACGGCCATTGCCGGCGGCATGCTGGGCATCCTGCTCAACACGCCCAGCCTGATGGTGCTCGGCGTCATCGTGGGCGCTGCCGTGGGACAACTGGCCTACAGCCGCACCCCAGCCGGCAAATGGATGCTCAAGCCGTCCACGCTGTTTGTGCGCTACTTTGCCGCCAAGTGCCTGCCCGTGATTGTCGCTGTGGCCATCGTGTGCATCGCCGTTATGGGCATGATTATCGAATAAACCACAAACAAAAATACGCAAGAGATACAGAAATGAAACGACCAGCCATCATACCCGTCACACTCCTGCTTGCCGCCATGCTGTTTGCCGCCCTCGGTGCCATGGCCCAAGCCACGCGCGAAGTGCCGCCGCCGCCCGCACGCCCCAAACAAGAGGCCAAGGCGGTGCCCGCACCCGCCGCCAAGGCAGAGCCCAAACCGGCAGTTGCCGTCCCGGCACCGCCGCGCCCAAGCAAGCAGCAGGCACAGGACGTCCCCAAGAATGACCCCAATGCCAGCAGCAAATTCTCGATTCACAAGGTGGACTTTGACCACATCCGCGAGACCATCGAGAACCCCAACTCGATGTACTTCTACCCCAAGTTGCTCAAGGCTTACAACAGCGAGGACACCACCTTCTCCATCGAGGCTTGGCGCAACCTGTACTACGGCTACACCTTCCAGGAGGACTACAACCCCTTCCGCGAGTCGGTTTACAGCAATGTCGTGGAGCAGCTCTACTACAAGCAAAAACTCACCCGCTCGGAGTGTGACAGCATTGAGAAATATGCCGACCTGGCGCTCAAGGACAACATGTTTGACCTCAACCAGATGAATTTCTACATCTATGCGCTCAATCAAAAAAACAAACACGCCCGCGCCGCACTGCGGGAATACCGCCTCAAACGCCTCATCGCTGCCATCATGTCCAGCGGCAAGGGCACCAAGGACGAGCCGTGGGTGGTCATCGCCCCCGAGCATGAGTACAACATCGTGAACTTCCTTGGCTTCGTCGCCATCGACCACCAGGAGTTTGAAGGCGACATCGACTACATCAAGGTCGCCCCCGTTGAGGGCAAGTCCACCGAGGGATTCTACTTCGACGTCCGCCGCATGATGGAAGTGGCACGCCTCAAGTTCCCCGACATCAACGACGAGGAACCACTGACCGACACCAACCAATAAACAACCAATACACCATAAGAAATGACTACTAAACGCCTCATCACCATGTTGTTAACCGCATTACTGACGGCAACCGCCGCCATAGCCGGCACATGGCGACAGCACGGCCAATTCCTGGCCTCGTCTATCCAAAATGTCTATGACGCCGGAGACAAGGTTTATTACCAAAACTGCAACACGCTGTTCCAGTTTGACAAGGCGACCTGCCAGACCACATCGCTGGGCCGCCACAACGGACTGTGCCAGAACACAGTGCGCCAGTTGTACTATGACTGGGAAAACCGCATGCTGTTTGTCTCCTATGATGACTCCAACATCGATGTCATTGACCGGCACGGCACGGTGACCAACATTCCCAACGTCAAGAACTATGTGGCACGCGTCCACAATGCCAACCTGGACGACGACAACTATCTCGTCTCCTACTCCGACAAAGAGATCCACGACATCACCTTTGCCGGCGGCACGGCCTATGTCGCCATCGGATTCGGCTATGTCACCATCGACGAGGCCACGCTCCAGCCGACGCGCTTCGTCGAGCTGGGCAAGTCGATAACCGTCAACTCGGTGGTCGTGACCGGTGACATGATGATTATCGCCTCCAATGCCTATTTCTACTTTGGCACCATCGGTCAGGAAAACCCGATACAGAACTATCATCGCAAGACCGCCAACCTCACCGGCAGCCGCATGCTTGCCATCGACGGCACCTCGGTCTTTGTCCTCAACCCCACGCTCGGCGCCTTGTACCACTATGAGTTCTTATTGAACAACGCTACCGCCACAGCGACTAAACTTGTGGCAGCGACACCCACCTCGGTACAGAAGACACCCACCGGGTTCATCGCCAACTTTGCCGGCAGTTCGTTTTACTACACCATCGACGCCACCGGAAGGACCGCCACACAGGCCTCGGCTTCGGCGGGATTTGCCAGTTGCGACCCCCTGGGCGACGGCACCGTGTGGATCAACGACGGCAACGGGCTGCACACCAGCGGCAGTTCAACCGCCCATGCCGCCAACGCCCTCAGCATGTCGTCACCCTATTGGCTCAAGTACAACGCCGCGATGAACAAGCTGTATGTCGCCAACTCGGCGCCCAACCTGCTCAACATCACTTCTTCCTCTACGTCCAACGTCATTGACACCTATGACGGCACGACATGGAAGCGCACGACGCCCTATTCGAGCACAGGCTCGGGCTATGAGTTCGTGCTGTGCCCGTCCGACCCCAAGACCTATGTCCGCGCGAGCTGGTCCTCGGGCGTGCACAAGGTGCGCAACGACGCCCTGGTCTCGACCTACAATCAGAACAATGCGCTCATGGGCAAGTACAAAGCCCAGCCGGCGTTTGACAAGTACGGTAACTTGTGGGTGGTCAGTTCCTATAAGTCCGACGAGCACCCCGTTGCGGTCTTGCCCAAGAACAAATTCGACAAAACGGCCTGCACGGTCAACGACTGGTTCGCCCCCGAGGGCTTGCTCAGGCTCAACACCGGGTCGATGCAAGGTTCACGCTTCATCATTTCCAAGAAGAACAACGTCAAGTTCTATTGCGACGGCAACCTGTCGATGGGCCTTGTGACCGGCAGCATCACCTGCTTTGACAACCACAACGACGACCCCACAGCGGGAAGATATGACTTCGCCAATTACAACAGTTTCTTTGACCAAAACGGGATTCCCGTGGGATGGCTCTATGTCAAGCACATGGAGGAAGACAACGACGGCACCATCTGGGTGGGGCACGACGGCGGACTGTTCGCCTTTGACCCCGACGAGGCGTTCAAGGACCACCCGCGCTGTCATCGCCCCCATGTATCCAACCCGGACAACAGCACCAGCATCGTCTTGTGCGAGGTCGTTGCGGTATATGACTTGGGCATCGACCGCGGCAACAACAAGTGGATTGCCACGGGCGGCAACGGTCTTTACTATGTTTCGCCCGACGGCACCGAGGTCTATGAACACTTCACGACGGCCAACAGCGACATCCCCAGCGACATCGTCTATTGTGTGGAGTGCGACACGGTCAACAACCGCGTTTTCATTGTCACCCCCTCGGGAGTGGCCGAGTACGCTCCTGGCGAGGACGGCTGCGCCGACAGCTTTGCGGGCCTCTATGTCTATCCCGACCGCGTCACGCCCGACTTCACGGGCTATATCGAGATCAACGGGTTGATGGCTGGCTCCTATGTCACCGTCACCGACCGCGGGCACAATGTCGTCGCCAAGCTTGGCCCGGTATCGGGCCAGGCACTGTGGGACGGCTGCGGTGCCAACGGCGACCGGGTGCCCACTGGCGTGTACAATGTGTATGCCGCCCAGGGGGCAAGTCCCGATGTGACGGGCGCGCCGCTGGCCACAGTCCTTATCGTCAAGTAATAGACACACCTTATATATAGCACCTCACGGGGACTGGTCTTCAGCCCCCGTGTCACTTATTGCCCCCGACGTGCCTGCCAACCCAAAAAAAATCATTACCTTTGCAGTCACGCAACACTCACATCATTACAACTGCAGAAATTATGATGAAGGAAAACCTGATTAAGATTTATGAGCGCAGTTTCATCGACAACTGGGAACTGCCCGCATTGACCGACTACAACACCGGCGAGACGCTGACCTACGGCGACTTTGCCCAGCGCATCGCCATGCTGCACATGCTGTTCGACAAGGCCGGTGTCAAAAGCGGCGACCGCATTGCCCTCATCGGCAAGAACATCCCCAACTGGGTCATCACCTTCATCGGCACCATCTGCTACGGCGCCGTCATCGTGCCCATCCTGCAGGAGTTCAACCCTGCCGACGTGCAGCACATCATCAACCACAGCGAGGCCACGCTACTGTTTGTGGGCAAGAGCATGTGGGAGAACCTGGAGTTTGAAAACATGCCGCGCGTGCGCGCCGCATTTGAACTCGAGACCATGAAGCTGCTCGCCGAGAAGGAAGGCGAGAGCGTGGGCGCCGCCAAGGCCGAACTGCAGCAGGCATTTGACGAGCAGTACCACAACGGTTTCTACCGCAACGACATCCACTACCCCGATGTGCCCAACGACGCAGTGGTCGAAATCAACTACACTTCGGGCACGACGGGCTTCAGCAAGGGCGTGATGATTACCGCCAACAACCTGGCGGGCAACATCGTGTACGGCATCAACACGCGCCTGCACTACCGCGGCACGCGCGACCTGGCGTTCCTGCCGCTGGCGCACGCCTTTGGCTGCGCATTCAACCTGCTCACGCCGCTGGCCGTGGGCAGCCACATCACGCTGCTGGGCCGCATCCCCGCGCCGCAGATTCTGGTCAGGGCGATGGCACAGGTCAAGCCCAATGTCATCTTCACCGTGCCGCTGGTGCTTGAGAAAATATACAACAAAATGATTGTACCGCTCATTAGCCGCGGCGCGCTGCGCTGGGCGCTCATGGTTCCCTTCCTGGACCGCCGCATCTACGGCCAGATTCGCAACAAGCTCATCGAGGCCTTTGGCGGCGAGTTTGAGGAAATCATCATCGGCGGTGCACCGTTCAACAGCGAGGTCGAGGACTTCCTGTACAAAATCAGGTTTCCCTTTACCGTGGGCTATGGCATGACCGAGACGGCACCGCTGGTGAGCCACACCCCGTGGCGCGAGTTTGTCCCGCACAGCGCCGGACGCATCCTGCCGGGCATCATGGAGTGCAAAATCCTGAGCGACGACCCCGAGAACATCCCGGGTGAAATCTGCGTGCGCGGCGAGAATGTGATGAAAGGCTACTTCCACAACACCGAGGCTACCGACAAGGTGCTGCACGACGACGGATGGCTCCACACCGGCGACATGGGCACGCTGAACGCCGACGGCACATTATTCATAAAAGGGCGTCTCAAGACCATGCTCCTCAGTTCCAGCGGCCAGAATATCTACCCCGAGGAAATTGAGGCCAAGCTCAACAACATGCTCTATGTCAACGAGAGCCTCGTCGTCATGCGAGAGGGCAAACTCGTGGCGCTCGTCTATCCCGACTATGACGCCATGGACCAGCTGGGCGTAACGCCCGACAAGCTGCCCGACATCATGGAGGACATCCGCGCCGAGTTGAACAAGCTGGTTGCACCATATGAACGCATCAACTCAATCCAGCTGATTGCAACAGAGTTCCAAAAAACGCCCAAGCGTTCTATCAAACGGTACCTATACAGCAACTGATTTTTGACAAAAAAATGACCCGATTTTGGGGATGTTGTTTATGATTAACATTATTTAACAGTGTGGATTTTTAGCGGAACTATACTTATATCTTGCTGATAATCAACGATTATGGGGCGAAAATTCAGCGCATCAAAATCTGCGTTCCAAAATTGTAGAGAAAAAAAACCTGAAAAAGATTTGCAGGTGAAATTTTTGTTATAATTTTGCACCGATTTTACAAACGAATATTTATTGTTTTATTATTTAAAAAAGAAAGAAATGAAGAAGTTAGTTTTGGCACTTGCCGTTATCGCTAGCGTTAGCATGATTTCCTGCACCGGTACCACCGAGCAGGCTAACACCGAGGACACCACCGCTGTTGAGGCTGTTGACACCGCTGCTGTTGACACCGCTGCCGTAGATAGCGCTGCTGTTGCTGCTCCCGCTGATAGCGCTGCTGCTCCCGCCGAGGAGGCTGCTCCCGCCGAGGAGGCTAAGTAAGCAAGGCTTAAAAAAAACGTTTGAAGCTGTTCCACCCGCAAGGGCCGAACAGCTTTTTGTGTGCCCGATCCATCCGCTATGCGGCGGGACACCATAAAAGTCAGGCAGGTGCCGTATGGCGCCTGCCTGACTCACTCATTTCTTGATTTCCAAGTGGTTACAGCAACGAGTCGGGGTCGAGGTTGTTGCGCTCGATGTCCTTGAAATAGCGGTAGGTGCTCACCTTGAGTTCATCGACCGCCATCTCGTCGGCGATGATGACGGCATGGCGGTGCATCTGCAGGGCGCTCAGGGTGCACATCTGCGACACGGCGCCCTCGACAGCCTGCTGCAAGGCGCGGGCCTTGTTGTGGCCGTTAACGATAATCATCACCTCGCGGGCGGCCATCACGGTGCCGACGCCCACGGTGAGGGCAGTCTTGGGCACCTTGTTGAGGTCGCCGTCAAAGAAGCGGCTGTTGGCAATGATGGTGTCCTGGGTGAGCGTCTTTTGCCGCGTGAGCGATGTGAGCGACGAGCACGGCTCGTTGAAGGCGATGTGGCCGTCGGGGCCCACGCCGCCCATGAACAGGTCGATGCCGCCGGCCGCCTGGATGCGTGCCTCATAGTCGGCGCACTCCTGCTCCAAGTCGGGGGCATTGCCGTTGAGTATATTCACATTCTCGGGCTTGATGTCGATGTGTGAGAAAAAGTTGTTCCACATGAACGAGTGGTAACTCTCGGGGTGCTCCTCGGGCAGGTTGCAGTACTCGTCCATGTTGAAAGTAATCACATGCTCAAACGACACCTTGCCGGCCTTGTTCATCGCAATGAGTTCGCGGTACATGCCCAGGGGGCTGCTACCGGTGGGGCAACCGAGTTTGAAGGGCTTGTCGGCGGTGGGCTTGGCCTCGTTGATGCGCTTGGCGACAAATCGGGCCGCCCACTTGGATACACTCTCGTAGTCAGGTTCAATAATCAGTCTCATAGTTTTATCCCTAATGTTTTGTCTTGTATATCTTTTGAAATGGCAAAGTTACTCGTTTTATCTGAAAAGTCCGCAAAAAAATAGTAACTTTGCAGTCACAAAATCATACTTAAGCATCACATGGACAAAAAGAGACCACTCATTCTCATCAGCAACGACGACGGGCTGGACTACAACGGCATCCAGTCGCTCATCAAAGTAGCGCGCCGCTATGCCGACGTGTTTGTCGCCGCCCCCGCCGAGCACCAGAGCGGCAAGTCAAGCGCCATCTCGCTCTCGGGGCCCGTGCGCGTCATCCCCGTGGCCAACGAGCCCGGATACACCGCCGTCAAAGTGACCGGCACCCCCGCCGACAGTGTCAAACTCGCCCTCAGCCAACTGATGGCCGAGCGCCAGCCCGACCTGCTGCTGGCAGGCATCAACCACGGCTACAATATGGGCGTGAGCACGCTGTACAGCGGCACGATGGCGTGCACCTACGAGGGGCTGATGCACGGCGTGCCCGCCGTGGCCTTCTCCTATGGCTCGTGGGAGCGCGACGCCGACATGTCGTCATGCGAGCCGCTCGTCGAGCAAGTGCTGCAACGTGTGATTGACGGCGGACTGCCTGCCGACGTATGCCTCAACATCAACATACCGCCCGCCGAGCAAGGCATCAAGGGCCTCAAGGTCACCAAGTGCGACATGGGGCGCTGGGCCAACGAGTGGACGCGCCGCAAGGCCGACGACGGCACCGTCGAGTACTGGATGGGCGGTGAATATGTCATGGCCGACGACAACGACGACACCACCGACATGTACTGGCTGCGACGCGGCTATGCCACGGTAACCCCGTGCCATGTGGACCAAACCGACTTTGGTGCCATGCAGCAAGTCGCCGACCTGCTGCTGTAAACAAGACAACTACAAACAACAACATAACACCTACTGAATATAATATGGAACGAAAAGTAAGAGTGCGCTTTGCGCCTTCACCCACGGGCCCGCTGCACATCGGCGGCGTGCGCACGGCACTGTATAACTACCTGTTTGCCCGCCAGCACGGCGGCGACATGATTCTGCGCATCGAGGACACCGACAGCACACGCTTTGTGCCCGGCGCCGAGGAGTACATCAACGAGGCCCTGCAGTGGCTGGGCATCGGCATCGACGAGGGCGTGCGCGAGGGCGGCAACTACGGCCCCTACAAGCAGAGCGAGCGCCGCGACATCTACCGCCGCTACACCCAGCAGCTCATCGACGCCGGCCGTGCCTACTATGCCTTTGACACCCCCGAGGAACTTGACGCCAAGCGTCAGGAAATCAAGAACTTCCAGTACGACGCCACAACGCGCGGCATGATGCGCAACTCGCTGTCGCTGCCCGCCGACGAGGTCAAGGCCCTGATGGACGCAGGCGCCAAGTGGGTGGTGCGTTTCAAGATTGAGCCCGACCAGGACGTCGTGGTGCACGACCTGCTGCGCGGCGATGTGACCATCAACTCGTCGATTCTCGACGACAAAGTGCTGTACAAGAGTGCCGACGACCTGCCCACCTATCACCTCGCCAACATCGTTGACGACCACCTGATGGAGGTGTCGCACGTCATCCGCGGCGAGGAGTGGCTGCCCAGCGCACCGCTGCACGTGCTGCTGTACAAGGCCTTTGGCTGGGAGAACTCGATGCCCGACTTTGTGCACCTGCCCCTGTTGCTCAAGCCCGACGGCAAGGGCAAGCTGAGCAAGCGCGACGGCGACCGCCTGGGATTCCCCGTGTTCCCCCTCGACTGGAACGACCCCAAGAGCGGCGAGCGCTCCAGCGGCTACCGCGAGGCAGGCTATCTGCCCGAGGCCGTGGTCAACTTCCTGGCCCTGCTGGGCTGGAACCCCGGCGACGACCGCGAGATGTTCTCGATGGACGACCTCGTCAAGGAGTTCTCGATTGACCACTGTTCCCGCAAGGGCGCCAAGTTTGACTATGAGAAGGGCAAATGGTTCAACCATGAGTACCTCATGAACATGGACGACGCCCGCCTGGCCGGGCTGTTCAAGCCCGTGCTCGAGCAGCACGGCGTGAATGCCGCCGACTACAGCGACGAGTTCATCACCGGCGCGGTGGCGCTGGTCAAGAGCCGCGCCAACTTTGTATGCGACCTGTGGGACCAGGCCGGCTTCTTCTTCAAGCGCCCCGAGACCTACAGCGAGAAGGACATCCGCAAGCGCTGGAAGCCCGAGACCCCCGACATCATGCGCCAGCTCGTGCAACTGCTCGAGACCGCCGACATGGACAGCCAGGCCTGCGAAGCCACCGTCATGGACTGGATTGAGCGCAACGAGTACCACAAGGGCAACGTGATGAACGCCTTCCGCCTCACAGTGGTGGGCGAGTGCCGCGGCCCGCACATGTTTGACATCACCCAGATGCTGGGCCGCGACGAGACCATCGCGCGCATCAACGCCGGCATCGACAACATCCAGATGCCCGCCGACGCCTGATGCGCCCACGGTTGTTGCATATATTGGCCATCATGCTGCTCGCCTTGCCGATGCCCCTTGCCGCCCAGGAGGCGGTGTGGAGCGTCGATGAGAGCGCCCTGCTCAACAACCGCGAGGGCGGCGGCGACGACTCGCCCGACAAGACGGTGATTTTCACGCGCCTGGCCGTGGAGGGCGGCATCTCGATGCTCGACGGTGCCCATGTGCTCAAGGGCGGCGCCGTGTGGTACCAGCCCATGATCGACAACATGGCGGGATGCAAGGTGCTCCCCATCCTGTACTACCGCTACAACGACGCGAGCCGCGGGTGGCATGTGGCCATGGGCATGATGCCGCGCACGCTCATGGTGCGCCGCATGCCGCGCTACCTGTGGAGCGACTCGCTCAACTATGTGCAGCCCAACCTGCGCGGCGGCATGGTGCAGTACATCAAGCCTAACGGCTATGCCGAACTCGCCATCGACTGGCGGCAGATGCAGACCGACTCCCGCCGCGAAGCATTCAACGCCATGCTCAATGCCGACTGGCGCGTCGCCGGCCCGTTGTGGCTGGGCGGCCATGTCCAGTACAACCACCTGGCGCGCACACGCCATGCCACCCCCGACCAGCACGTCAACGACGACCTGGTCATCAACCCCATGGCGGCGCTTGACCTGTCGGGGCGCACCGCGCTCGACTCGCTGCGCATTGCCGCGGGAGCCATCGTGGCCCTGGAGCGCAACCGCGGCGACAACCGGTGGCACCGTCCTGCCGGATTGGTGGCCACGGCCACGGCACGCTGGCGCTGGCTGCAGGTCGATGAGACCTTTTACTCGGGCAAGGGCCTCATGCCCCTGCGCGACGCCAACGGCTGCCTGTTCAACCTGGGCGACCCCTATTACAGCAACAACACCTACAGCCGCACCGACGTGAGCGCCCACCTGGTCAACAACAGGTTTGTGGACCTGTCGGTCGGCATCATGTACCACGCCAGCAACGACAAGTCGGGATTTTGGCAACAACTGTCATGCCGCTTCTTCATCGACAGCAACCTGTGGAAACGGCGCCGCGACAAGTCCTTCCTCAAGAACGGCCATCTGCAGCCACTTTATTGACCACACCATTAACAACCAAGCGATTCAACCACAAAGCATGGACCCAATATACAACATCGGCATTGCCGCCTACCGCAACGGCGTGCGCCTGGCCGCCACACGCAGCCGCAAGGCCAAACTGATGCTGCGCGGACAGCGCCGCACCTTCAGGACGCTGCACCGCCGCCTCAACCCCGCGGGCGGATACATCTGGTTTCACGCCTCGTCGCTGGGCGAGTTTGAACAAGGGCGCCCGCTCATCGAGATGATCAAGCGCGAGCAACCCGGTGCCCGCATCCTGCTCACCTTTTTCTCTCCATCGGGATATGAGGTGCGCAAGAACTTCAGCCAGGTCGATACCGTGGTCTATCTGCCGTTTGACCTGCCGGGCAATGTCAAGAAATTCCTGGACAACGTCAAGCCCACGCTGGCGATATTCATCAAGTACGAGTTTTGGGGCAACTACCTGCAAGCGCTCAAGCGCAGGGGCATCCCCACCTACATTATCTCGGCCATTTTCAGGCCCGGACAGATTTTCTTCAGGCCCTGGGGCGGCATGTTCCGCAAGATGCTCAAGTGCTTCGACACGCTGTTTGTCCAAAACGAGCAGTCGCGCGACCTGCTGGCAAAAATCGGCATCGACAACGTCATCATCGCCGGCGACACGCGCTTTGACCGCGTGGCCGACGTGCGCGCCGCCGCCAAGGAGTTCCCGCTCATCGCCAAGTTTACCGAGGGCAGCAAGTTCACGCTGGTGCTGGGCAGTTCGTGGCCGCCCGACGAGGATATTGTCATCCCCTACTTCAACCAGCACCGCGGCGAGGTGAAACTCATCATCGCCCCGCACGAGTTTGACCGCCACCGTCTGCACGTGATGCTGTCCAAGATTGCGCGCCCCGTGCGGTTGTACAGCGAAGCCACACCACAAAACATCAAGGGCATCGACTGCCTGATTATCGACAGTTTTGGCCTGCTGTCATCGCTCTACCGCTACGGTGACGCGGCCTACATTGGCGGCGGTTTCGGCGCCGGCATCCACAACATCAACGAGGCCGCTGTCTATGGCATCCCCGTTGTCTTTGGACCCAAGCACCACAAGTTCCAGGAGGCTTCCGACCTCATCGCCTGTGACGGCGCCATGAGCATCGGCAATGCCGACGAGTTTGCGGCATCGATGGACGCGCTGCTCGAGAACAAGGCGGTGCGCGCCCGCAGCGGCAAAGCCGCCGGCGACTACATCCAGTCCCACCTGGGCGGCACCCGCCTCATCTACGACACCATCTTCGCCAAGCGACAGGGACTTGACGATTGACGTGGACGGCATTTGCCGCAGTCCATGCGGCGCCCAAGTGACTTGCTCCCCCATTCATACCACTGGTCCACCTTGCCGCGCGGCAAGGTGGACCAGCATTTTTGGTTGAGCGGTGAGAGGCTACTTGGCCTTCATCGCCTCCTTGATTTTGGCTTCGAGTTCCTCGGCGAGTTCGGGGTTGTCGGCCACCATCTGCTTGGCGGCGTCACGTCCCTGACCCAGTTTGGTGCCCTCATAGGAGAACCATGCGCCGCTCTTCTTGACGATGCCACACTCGACGCCCAGGTCCAGGATTTCGCCTATCTTGCTGATGCCCTCGCCAAAGCGGATTTCGAACTCGGTCTTGCGGAAGGGGGGCGCCACCTTGTTTTTCACCACCTTGACGCGGGTAAGGTTGCCAATCACCTGGTCGCCGTCCTTGATTTGGCCCACACGGCGGATGTCGAGGCGCACACTGCTGTAGAACTTAAGCGCGTTGCCGCCCGTCGTGGTCTCGGGGTTGCCGAATAGCACGCCCAGCTTCTCGCGCAGCTGGTTGATGAAGATGCAGCAGGTGTTGGTGCGGCTGATGGTGGCGGTGAGCTTGCGCAGCGCCTGACTCATGAGGCGTGCCTGCAGGCCCATCTTGCTCTCGCCCATCTCGCCCTCGATTTCGGCCTTGGGCGTCAGCGCGGCCACGCTGTCGATGACGATGATGTCGATGGCACTGGAACGGATGAGCTGGTCGGCAATCTCAAGCGCCTGCTCGCCGTTGTCGGGCTGGCTAATCCACAGGTTGTTGACATCCACGCCCAGCGACTCGGCATAGAAGCGGTCAAAGGCGTGCTCGGCGTCGATGATAGCGGCAATGCCGCCCTGTTTCTGGGCCTCGGCGATGGCATGGATGGCCAGCGTGGTCTTGCCCGACGACTCGGGACCGTAGATCTCGATGATGCGTCCGCGGGGATAGCCGCCCACGCCCAGCGCGTTGTCCAGGCCAATGGAACCGGTGGGAATGACCTCGATGTCCTCGATGTGGTCGTCGCCCAGTTTCATGATGGAGCCGCTGCCAAAGGTCTTGCCGATTTTGTCCATGGCCACTTGCAGGGCCTTGAGCTTCTCGGCAGGAACTTCCTTGCGCTGCGGCGCGTTATTCTCTTCAAGGGGGAGTTGTTGTTCTTCTGCCATACTGGTTACTGGTGAGATGTTATTGTTGTAAATTGTTATTTTTCTGATACATTGCTCCATGGCGCCCGCGCCAGCCGAAGCAATATGCAAAGATAAGCATTTTTTCTCATTTGCGCAGTATCCACGCCAAGGGTTTTGACGAAATTTGACGAAAAAATGATTTTTAACCTTATATTAATGTGGGCAATAGAAAAATATCACTACCTTTGTCCAATTATTGGGGCGCGGCATTATCCAAGCCCGGCGCGAACTATGCAACTATATCGTTATTAACCATTTAATATCCAAATTGCAATGAGGAAACTTTTTACTTTTGTAATGATGTGTGTGTTGGCCAGCTCGGCATGGGCTACCGACATCGTCTTTGACGCCACCACCGACACGGGTACGGGCAGCAGCACCGCGGCAGCCTTTACGCTGGAGAAGGACGGCGTGAAGATTGCTGTCAGCCAGGGCGTTGCCAACGGCAGTCAGTACCGTTTCTACAAGAACCAGACCGTGACCGTCACCTCCAACGTGGGTCCTGTGTCAAAGGTTGAGTTCACCTGCACCGCCAACGACGATGCCCAGTATGGCCCCGGCAACTTCACCGTCAACACCGGTGACTACAGCTACTCGGGCAAGGTGGGCACCTGGCAGGGCACCGAGACCGAAATCGTGTTCACCGCCAGCAAGGCTCAGGTGCGCGCCACCAGGGTTGTCGTTACCGTGGGCGAGGGCGGCCTGGCATCGCCGACCATCCGTCCCGCCAGCGGCACCTATTACGACCCCATCCAGGTGAGCATCACCTGCGGCACCACGGGCACCAAGATTTACTATACCACCAACGGCAGTGACCCCACCACCGCCTCGACGCTCTATACCGCTCCGTTCACCCTGAGCAGCAGCGCCACCGTCAAGGCCATCTCGGCGCTCGACGGCGAGACCAGCGGCGTGGTCAGCGCAGCCTATGAGTTTGCCACCGCCACCCCCGTTGCCAACATCAAGGCTTACCAGAACACCGCCGACGGCGTGACCGTGAAGTTCACCAACCCCGTGAAGGTGCTGTGGCAATACAACAAGTACCTCTATGTGATGGACGAGACGGGCTATGCCCTGTTCTACGGCACCACCGGCCAGACCTACAAGAACGGTGACGTGATTCCCGCAGGCTTTGCCGGCACCAAGACCACCTATGCCGGCGAGTGCGAGCTCAATGTCATCAGCGGTTTCAACCCCGCCACGAGCAACACCCCCATCGCTCCCTGGACCATCACCGCAGCCCAGGTCAGCCACAACACCTTTGGCCAGTATGTGACCTTCAAAGGCGCTACAATCACCAAGGTTGACGACAAGAACTACACCATGACCGATGCCGACGGCAACACCTGCGCCATCTACTTCGGCTCGCTGGGCGTATCGGCTCCCGCCAGCCTCGACGCCACCTTCACCGTCAATGCCATCGTTGGCTCCTACGGCGCCGACAATGTGGTTTATCAGCTGCTCCCCACCTACCTGCGCGCCGAGGTTGAAGGCGGCTTTGGCTGGGGCTCGATGTTCAATGTGGCCGACCAGACCGCAGTCACCTTTGACCACAACTCCACCGTACTGTTCCAAAAGGGCAGCACCATGTACATGAAGGATGATACCGGCTACGGCATTGCCTATGGCACCCTGAGCCAGACCTACAGCCCCGGCGACATCGTTCCCGCCGGCTTTGGCGGTGTGAAGACCACCTACAACACCTTCCCCGAGCTGCAGACCCTCAAGGGCTTCAATGCTCCCGTGGGCCATGTCGACCTCGTTGCCGAGCAGATTACCCCCAAGCAGGTGGGCGAGAGCTACTGGGCACACTATGTAGTCCTCAAGGACGTGACCATCAGCATGACTGATGCCAACAACGGCACCGCCACCGATGCCAGCGGCAACAGCTGCCCCATCTTCAACAACACCTTCAAGGCCGACGTGCCCACCGACGGCGGCACCTACACGCTGTATGCCATCGTTGCCGCCTACAAGGGCAGCGGCATGCAGGCTCCCGTGTTCCAGTTGCTCCCCATCAAGGTTGAGGGCTATATTGGCGTTCCCGAGGATGTGCGCACCCTCGAAGACCTCTACTCGATTCCCAGCACCAAGAAGGGCCACTTCACCGAGGACCTGACCGTTATCTTCCAGGCCGACTACAGGGACCTGTACGTCAAGGACGTTGACGGCAACTATGGTCTGGTTTACGGCGCCGTTGAGGGCACCTTCAAGAATGGCGACATCATCAAGGACGCTGTTGCCGGCTGGACGATTTACAATACCGTAATCTACGAGGTAATCCCCTACGAGAACTTTGTCGTTGCAGGCCAAGGCGACAAAGTGCAGCCCGAGAGCATGCCCGTCGAGGAGGTTTCGCAGGACATGGTTCACTACTACCTCTCGTTTGAGGATGTAACCCTCACTGCCACCGAGACCGCCGACACCTACACGCTCTCCGACGAGACCGGCTCGCTCAAGCTGTTCAACAAGTTTGCCGAGAATGTTACCATGCCCGAAATCGAGGCCGGCAAGACCTATGACGTGAAGGCGTTTGTGACCGTTTACAAGGGCGAGATCGAGCTCTATCCCTCCGAGGTGACCGTACACGGCGCTCCCGTTGTCCTGAAGGGCGATGTGAACGGCGACGGTGAGGTGAACATCAGCGATGTCAACGCTGTCATCGACATCATCCTGGGTGGCGGCTCCAACCCCGCTGCCGACGTGAACGGCGACGGCGAGGTGAACATCGGCGACATCAACGCTGTCATCGACATCATCCTGGGCTAACCTGACCCGGACATTGATATCCCATCCCTCTCGGGGGCCCGCCAGGCGGGTCCCCGAGTTTTTTGCCCCGTGCGGATAATTGCAACCCCGCCGCATGCCATGACGGCGCGCGGCAGGGTCTCTAAAAAGACGATAGCGCACTTTTTCACAAAAGCACACTATCTACATAACCAAAATTCAAGTATCTATTTCTTGATCGATTTGTTGCCTTATATTATTTCTCGCAAACTATTTCAAAAGTAATAAGACTGTCGTAAGCATTTATTCCCCGCAAAGATAATGCTATCTTATATATGTTCCAAATCTTGATTCTGATTTATGTATAATAATTCCAACTCTGGCCTATCTTTTGTTCCACATATCACAAACCAATAAATATGCAATATATTGAATTTAAACTAATTACTCTGCAATTTTACTAAAAATCCAACGCAGCGTAATGCCATTGTAATGTGTATGAAATGTATATAACATTGAGCGCCGGCCTCATTTATCGTGAAGCCGGCACCCATTTTTTGGCGATTGCCGTGCGTTGGCCGCCCCTGTTATTTCTCGCGGAAGAACAGGTTGATCACCGTGCCGTGCAGGTTCCACTTCTCGCGTATTTTATTCTCCAGGTAGCGCTTGTAGGGGTCCTTGACCCACTGCGGCAGGTTGCAGAAGAAGATGAACGTGGGCACATGGGCGCCCTTGAGCATGGTGATGTACTTGATTTTTACATACTTGCCCTTGACGGCGGGGGGCGGATAGGCCTGGATGGCCTCCTGCAGCACGTTGTTGAGTTGCGAGGTGGGGATGACAATGCGGCGATTGTTGTAAACGTCGATGGCGGTCTGCAGCACCTTGTGGATGCGTTGCTTGGTCAGCGCCGACCCAAAGATGATGGGAAAGTCGGTGAACGGCGCAAACCGCTCGCGGATGGTGGCGGCAAAGTGGTCGATGCTCTGCTGCGTCTTGTTCTGCGCGAGGTCCCACTTGTTGACAAGCACGACAAGGCCCTTGCGGTTCTTTTGGATGATGGAAAAGATGTTCACGTCCTGTGCCTCGATGCCGCGGGTGGCGTCGATGAGCAGGATGCACACGTCGCTGTTCTCGATGGCGCGTATGGAGCGCAGCACCGAGTAGTACTCGATGTCCTCGTTCACCTTGTTCTTCTTGCGGATGCCGGCGGTATCGACCAGGTAGAAGTCAAAGCCGAACTTGTTGTAGCGCGAGTAGATGCTGTCACGGGTGGTGCCGGCGATGTCGGTGACGATGTTGCGCTGCTCGTCCATCAGCGAGTTGACGAGCGACGACTTGCCCGCGTTGGGGCGCCCCACGATGGCAAAGCGCGGCAACTCCTCCTCAAGCACCTCCTCGGCCTTGTCGGGCATCTGCCTGACCACCTCGTCGAGCAGGTCGCCCGTGCCATTGCCGTTGGCGGCGCTGATGGGGAAAGGGTGGCCCAGTCCCAGGGCGTAGAACTCGGTCTCGGCATAGAAACTCTGGTTGTTGTCGTCCTTGTTGGCGACCACGATGACGGGCTTGCGGGTGCGGCGCAGGATGTCGGCCACGGTGTCGTCGAGGTCGGTGATGCCGTTCTTGATGTCCACGACAAACAGGATGACATCGGCCTCGTCGATGGCGAGGTGCACCTGCTTGTTGATTTCTTCCTCAAAGATGTCCTCGCTGTTGAGGACCCATCCGCCGGTATCGACCACCGACATCTCCATGCCGTTCCACTCCATCTTGCCATACTGGCGGTCGCGGGTGGTGCCGCTGGTGTCGTTGACGATGGCGGCGCGCGTCTGGGTGAGCCGGTTAAACAGCGTCGATTTGCCCACGTTGGGCCTTCCCACGATTGCTACTAAACGTCCCATAATTCTCTCTTGTTGTCGTTATCTCGTTGTTAATGATTGTTATTCGATGTATCCGAACGCACGCAACTTGTTCTCCTGGTTGCGCCAGTCTTTTTCGACCTTGACAAACAGCTGCAGGAACACCTTCTTGTCAAAGAATTTCTCGATGTCCTTGCGGGCCTCGATGCCCACGTGCTTGAGCTTGCTGCCCTGGCGGCCGATGACGATGCCCTTTTGGCTGTCGCGCTCGACATAGATAACCGCCATGATGTGGATGGCGTTGTCGCCCTCGTCAAACTTTTCCACAATGACCTGGGTGGCATAGGGCACCTCCTTGTCATAGGTGAGCAGAATCTTCTCGCGGATAATCTCGGTGACAAAGAAGCGGCTGCTGCGGTCGGTCAGGGCATCCTTGCCAAAGTAGGGCGGGCTCTCGGGCAGCAGCTCGACGATGCGCGCCATCAGGTTGTCCACGTTGAAGTTTTGGGTGGCACTGGTGGGGAATACCTCGGCGTTGGGGAGCAACTGCTTCCACTGGTCGATGATGCGCAGCAGGGCGTCGTTGCCCTTGAGCAGATCTATCTTGTTGATGACCAGCAGTATGGGAATTGTCTCCTTGGCCACCTTGTCGAGAAACTCCTGGTTCTTGGTCGGGGTCTCGATGACGTCGGTGACATACAGCAGCACATCGGCGTCGACGAGGGCGCCGGTGGAGTATTCCAGCATGCTCTGCTGCAGGCGGAACTTGGGTTTGAGCACGCCGGGCGTGTCGCTGAAGACGATTTGGTAGTCCTCGCCGTTGACGATGCCCATGATGCGATGGCGCGTCGTCTGCGCCTTGCTGGTGATGATGGACAGGCGCTCGCCCACCAGGCGGTTGCTCAGTGTCGATTTTCCCACATTGGGATTGCCCACGATGTTGACAAATCCTGCTCGATGCATAGTGTCGTTGTTGTTGCTTGTTCAATAAATGTTGTTGTTCACATCCCGGGCCCATCAGATGGCCCAGATGAGATAGACAGCGCCCCATGTAAATCCCGCGCCAAAGGCGGTCAGTACCATCTTGTCGCCCTTGCGCAGCCTGTGCTTGTTCTCGTCGATGCACAACGGGATGCTGGCGGCGCTGGTGTTGCCGCGGTACTGGATGTTGACCAGCACCTTGTCGCTGTCAATGCCCAGCCGGGCGCCTACGGCCTCGATGATGCGCAGATTGGCCTGATGGGGCACAAACCACTGGATGTCGTTACAGGTCAGGCCGTTGCGTTCTATTACCTCCTGACTGGCGGTGAACTGGCCCATAACGGCGTGGCGGTAAACCGCGCTGCCCTCCTGGTACACATAGTGCAAGCGGGCGTCGATGCTCTCGTGGCTCGAAGGGTGTGCCGAGCCGCCAGCCCTGTAAACCAGGTGCTCAAGCCCGTCGCCGTTGACGTGGAACACGCCGTCGATGATGCCCTCGGGGCCCTCGCCGGGCTCAACCAGCACGGCGGCGCTGGCGTCGCCAAACAGCGGGCATGTCGAGCGGTCGGTGTAGTCGGTCATGCTCGACATCTTCTCGGCGGCGACCACAACCACCTTATTATATATTCCCGAGCGCACATAGGCTGCCGCATCATACAGCGCCACGGCAAAACCCGCGCATGCGCCCTGTATGTCATAGGCATAGCACTTTTTCTCCATGCCCACGGCGTGGGCGATGATAGATGCCGTTGACGGGAACCGGTAGTCGGGGTTGGATGTGGCGCATATCAGCAGGTCCACATCGTCGCGGCTGGTGCCGGTCTCGTCCAGCAGTTTGTTCACGGCCTGGATGCCCATAAAGGACGACCCGGCGTTGTTCTTGAGGATGCGTCGTTCCTTGATGCCGACACGTCGTGTAATCCACTCGTCGGTGGTGTCCACCATTTGCGAAAGCATCTCGTTGTCCAACACATCATCGGGGATGTAGGAGGCGATGCCTGTAACAATCGCGTTAATCATAAAATAAAATTCATTTAGTCTAAAAAGTGTCTATTTTTTCCCTACAAAAAAAACAATATCCTAAATGAAGCGAAGGTGCGAAACCGATTCAGCCCATTTAGGATATGTTGAATGTGCCAGTCTCGTTGCACCCGTGGGCAGCGCTGCGGCTGCGGGGCGTCAATCGTGACTTAGGCCTCCTCCTTGCCCATGACGTTCTTGCCGCGGTAGTAACCGCACTCAGGGCATACGGTGTGATAAACGTGCCATGCGCCACAGTTCGAGCACTGGGCGATGGTGGGAACTACAGCCACATCGTGGGTGCGGCGCTTAGCGGTACGAGTCTTAGACTGTCTTCTTTTAGGATGTGCCATTTTCTTGTTGTTATTTAAAAATTATTGTTCTTTCAGTTTGTTGAGCGCCGCCCATCGGGGATCGACAGAGCCCGTTGATTCGTTGTCTATGTCATCGCCGTCGGGGACAGCCTCGGCGCGATGGTTGTCGAGCGCGGCAAGCACGCCGGCGTTGCACTGCGACTCGTCGTCGTGGCAATGCGTCATCGGCATGGACAGCAGCACGGTATCGCGCACGATGGGGGCGACGTCCAGCTCCTGCCAGTCCGACGGCACAATCAGCAGCTCGTCGTTGCTGTCGTCGAGCGCTGTGCCCATTTGCTCCACGTTCAGGTCGTAGGCGGCGTCAACCGGCATCGTCAGGTCGTCGAGGCATCGGTCGCACGATGTGGTGAGCGTGCCCGCGCACTCGATTTCCACGCGGTAGGTGTTGTCGCTCTTGCGTGTCACCGCAACGGTGGCATCCACATCGGCGCTGCGCACCTCTATGGCCCCTTGGGTGTCGAAAAACGACCCGTCAAGATGGCACTCAATAACCTGCGTGCCAAATGCTAAAGTCTTGAGTTTCAACTTTAAAGCATCCGCCATACCCTGTAGTTTCTCGTTAAAGCGCCACAAAGGTAGCACATTTCCCGCTAATATTCAACGATTTTACAATCATTTTTTGAAATATTTAACGACCAAATCCTTATAATCGGCAAAATCGCCATGCCTCTTGCCCGATTACAGCCCAGGGCGGGCGTTAAAATCGGACATTATTTCTCGGCGGGTTTCTCGGCGGCACCGTCGGGATATGGATTGGGGCGGCTGTTGTCGCTATCGCGCTCAATCTTGGTGACCACACGCCTGGAGCCGCCGCGCCATGCAACGGTGCCCTTGTATTCATTATAGGTGAGGATGACACGCTGGCCGTTGCCCTGCCACTTCATCGCCTGGCGGGCAACGCTGTCGCTGGTGATGCTGAAATTGAAGTCGCTGTGCATGGCCTCAATGTCGCCCTCGATGTAGTTCACGCTAATCATCTCGCCCTCAAAGGTCTTGAACAGGGTGCCCTCGTTGCTCACCTTCATAATCCAGCCCTTTTCCTGGCTCACGCGGTAGGGGCTGAAGTAGTGCTGGCGCACCCACCATCCCAGAAACAGTACCACGGCGACAATGATGAGCACAAGCACAATCTTGACCGAATGGCTGCGGCGCTCGATGGTCACCTCCTTGATTTCACGTTCCTCCCGCTCTTGCGGAGTCTCGATGTGCTCCTGGAGCTGCTCGTCGGGATGCTCGTCCTCGAAGTGGTCGTCAAAATTGTCGTTAAACAGGCGTCTTCTCTTTTTCATTGCGGTAATAAGTAGGTGGTTAGGGGTGACTGTGATTATAATTGCACCTCGTCGCCGGTGGTGTCAACGACGGTCTTGCCGGTCTCGATGCGCTTGCGGTCGATGGCCATGCTGGCAAAGGCGTAGATGCCCAGCACGATGAGCAGCAGCGTCTGGAACCCCCACACAAGCATCGCAAAGGCCGACGCGCGCGGGTCAAAGTTCTCGGGGTTGAACACGCCCACGCCGTAGAGCGACAGGCCAAAGATGATGGCCACATGCCAGGCGCCCAGGCCGCCGTTGGTGGGCACGCCCATGCCGATGCTGCTGAGCACAAACATCACCAGCACCGCCAGCACGCTCAGGCCGCCGGTGAAGGAGAATGCCTTGCAGGCAATGTAGAGTTGCAGGAAATAGCAGCCCCAGATGAGCACGGTGTAGAGCAGGAACAACCACTTGCCGTCCATCTTGGTGATGCCGTAAAACCCCTGCCACAGGTTGCGGGCGGCGAGCTGCACCTTGAGGATGAACTTGTTCTCGGTCTTCATCACCATGAGCCATCCCAGGGCAAAGAGCGCCGCGGCGGCACCCAGCCACACGAGCGGGTTTTTCGCCGTGTCCATCACGCCGGGGTAGGCGTCAAAGAACTTGACAAACGCCTCACGGGCAAGCAGGAAGGTGACAAAGGTCAGCGCCAGCACGGTGACGGTGTCGGTCAGGCGGTCGGCCACCATCGAGCCGGTGACCTTGGTGAACGAGGCCTTTTGGCGGTTGGCGATGTATCCGCAGCGCCACACCTCGCCCAGGCGCGGGAACGCCAGGTTGACGGCATAGGTGCCAAAGATGCTGTTGAGCACGGCGCTGAACGACGGCTTGACATCGATGGCGCGCAGCTGCAGCCTCCAGCGCAGGGCACGAAAGACATGGCTGAAAATGCTCACCACCGCCACGGGGATGAACCACAGGTAGTTGACATCGGTCTTGAGCGTTGCCATCATGGTGTTGATGTCCACATTCTTGTACAGGAACCACATCAGTCCCACGCCAATGAGCAGCGGGATGCCATATTTGACGAGATAGGAAATTGCCTTTTTCACGATTTTTTCTTTTTCTGAAAACTAAAAATTGCCGCATCGTGTGCCCGCCAACGGCAAAAAATGACTAATTTTGCAGGTTGATAGCACAACGAGTGTGCAAAGTTAGCAATAAAAACTGTAATCATGCCGAAAGTTAGAGCAAAAAAGTCACTGGGCCAGCATTTCTTGACCGACTTGTCGATTGCCGAGCGCATTGCCCACACGCTGGACGGCTACAAGCATCTGCCGGTGCTTGAGGTCGGGCCGGGCATGGGCGTGCTCACCCAGTACCTGCTCGACATGGGCCTGGACCTCACGGTGGTGGAGCTCGACACCGAGAGCGTGGACTACCTGGAGGCCAACTTCCCGCAACTGCACGGCCGCATCATCGGCGAGGACTTCCTGAAGATGGACCTCAAGCGCCTGTATGGCGACCAGCCGTTCTGCGTCATCGGCAATTACCCGTACAACATCTCGACGCAGATTTTCTTCAAGGTGCTTGAACACCGCGACCAGGTGGCATGCTGCAGCGGCATGCTGCAGCGCGAGGTGGCCCAGCGCATCGCCGAGCCGCCGGGCACCAAGTCCTACGGCATCCTGAGCGTGCTGCTGCAGGCATGGTACGACATCGAATACCTGTTCACCGTCGATGAGCACGTGTTCAACCCACCGCCCAAGGTCAAGAGCGGCGTCATCCGCCTCGTGCGCAACCAGGTGACCAGCCTGGGCGTGAACGAGCGTCTGTTCAAGCGCATCGTCAAGATGTCCTTTGGCCAGCGCCGCAAGACGCTGCGCAACTCGTTGAAGCCGCTGTTCGCCGCCCAGCCCGCCGTGCTGGAACGCGACGTCTTTCGACAACGCCCCGAGCAGCTGGGCGTTGACGACTTCATTGCCCTGACGCGGCTCGCCATGGAGCAGCCGCAATCGGTTCCCTGACGGTCTCGACTGCCCCCACCGGCGGCAAGCGAGCCGCCCAAACCAGCAGACAGCATCGTTGTTAAACACAAACTGACCAGAGAAAAAAGCAATGAAAGAATTTACCGAAAAATATCTGGAGACCTTGGACCAACTCATCGACGCCAAAGATGAGTCGCGCGTGCGCGAGCAAATCCAGGACCTGCACCCCGCCGACATCGCCGAACTCGTGGGCGACCTCAGGGACAAGGAGGCGCTGTTCATCATGACACTGCTCGACGACGAGACCGCCGCCGACGTCCTCGTCGAACTTGACGAGGACCAGCGCCACGACCTGCTCGAACTCATGCCCAACGAGGAAATCGCCAAGCAGCTGGAGCAGATGGACGCCAACGATGCCGTTGACGTGATTCAGGAACTTGACGAGGAGGACCGCGAAGAGGTCATCAAGCACATCGACGATGTGGAGCAGGCCGGCGACATTGTGGACCTGCTGCAATATGACGAGGACACCGCCGGCGGCTACATGTCCACCGAGATGATTGTCGTGAACGAGAACATGTCGATGCCCGACTGCATCAAGGCCATGCGCCAGCAGGCCGAGGACATGGACGAGATTTACAACATCTATGTCGTGGACGACGACATGAGGCTCAAGGGCATTTTCCCGCTCAAGACCACCATCACCAACCCATCGGCCTCCAAAATCAAGCATGTGATGGAGCCCGACCCCATCAGCGTGCGCACCGACACCGACATCGAGGATGTGGCCCTCGACTTCGAGAAATATGACCTGGTGGCGATGCCTGTCGTGGACAGCATCGGCCGCCTGGTGGGACGCATCACCGTCGATGACATCATCGACAGCGTGCGCGAGCAGGGAGAGCGCGACTACCAGATGGCATCGGGTATCTCGGGCGATGTCGAGACCGACGACAATGTGTTCATGCAAGTGCGCGCACGACTGCCGTGGCTGTTCATCGGGCTGGTGGGCGGCATCTTGAACGCCTTGATCCTGGGCGGCGGCGAGGGCGACGCCGCGCTGTTGCAGATTTTGCCGGGCCTGGCGCTGTTCATCCCGCTCATTGGCGGCACGGGCGGCAACGTGGGCACCCAGTCGAGCGCTATTGTCGTCCAGGGCCTTGCCAACGGCAGCCTGGACCTGCGCCATGTGAGCAAGCACCTGCTCAAGGAGGCCGGCACGGCGCTCATCAACGCGCTGGTCATCTCGCTGCTGCTGTTTGCCTACAACTGGTTCTTTCCCGCCGACGCCGAACCGCACCATGCCTATGTCATCACCGCGGCGGTGACGATATCGCTGTTCCTGGTCATCATGTTTGCCTCGCTGTTCGGCACCATTGTGCCGCTGCTGCTCGAGCGCGTCAAGATTGACCCCGCCATCGCCACAGGCCCGTTTGTCACAGTGACCAACGACATCGTGGGCATCTCCATCTACATGGCCATCAGCACTTGGCTCATCACCGCTTTCACCAACTGGATGTAACATCCGCCGGTGACCCATCACGCCGCGAGGGACGCACTGCATGGCGCATGCGTCCCTCGCCGTTTGTTGTAATAATAATGTGTGGCCTGGCAACCGGCGCCCTGCGGGCTATTGTGCCGCGGGCAGGTCAAAGTCGAAGCGCAGACCGCCCTCGGGCTGGTTGCTCACTGCGATAGTGCCGCTGTGGCGCAACACGATGTTCTTGACAATGGACAGGCCCAGGCCCGTGCCGCCCATCTTGCGGCTGCGTCCCTTGTCGATGCGGTAGAAGCGCTCAAAGATGCGTTCCAGGTGCTCGGGCGGTACGCCCACGCCGTTGTCCTTGAAGGTGAAGTGCCACGTCTTGCCCGTGCGCTCGGCCTCGATGGTCACCGTGGTGCCGTCGCCGGCATAGGCGATGGCGTTGGACAGCAGGTTGTCAAACACGCCGTAGAGCATGGAGTGGTCGCCGTGCACGGCAACGCTGGCGGGCAAGCGGTTGTCGAGGGTCATCTGCCGCGACTGCATGTCCAGCTCGGTATTGCGCTGGATGTCTGTAACGATGTCGTTGATGCTCACGTCGTTGTACTCCGACCGCCAGGGACTGTCGTCAAGATTGTTGAGCGTGGAGATGTCGCGCAGCAGGTGGGTGAGGCGCTCGCTCTGGGCATAGCAGCACTGCAGGAACTGGCGGCGCTGTTCATCGTCGAGATTCGGGTTGGAGATGATGGTCTCGAGGTATCCGTTGATGCTGGCCACGGGCGTCTTGAGCTCGTGGGCGATGTTCTCGGTGAGCTGGCGCTTGAGCTCGGCCTGCTCATTCTTGGTGGATTGCAGGCGTTTGTACAGTTTGATGATGCGGTCGGCAACCTCGCCCAGTTCATCGTTGGGAAAGTCGGCAAACTCCTCGATGTCCAGGCTGTCGCTGCGGTCGGCGCGGGCGGCAAACAGCTGCAGTTTGTTGATGTTCTTGCTCAGCCTGAGGATGAACCCCCTCAGGCCCAGGATGAGCACCACAAACGACCCCAGCGCGAACCACAGGTAATGCTGGTCGGCACGCAGGGCGTCGTCGAGGTGGCGGTCGCAGGGCAGCGCCGTGCGGATGATGTAACTGAACTCCAGCCTCCCGTCGGGGTCGTTGAAGCGGGTGGCGCTGTAAAAGTAGTTCTCGTTGAAGGTGCTGCTCCTGTCGATATCCGAACCCTCGCCCGATTCCATCGCCATGCGCACCTCGGGACGCCTGGCCAGGCTGTCCATGCTGGCGTAGTCCTTGCAGTGGCTGTCAAAGATAACATGGCCGTCCAGGTCAAACACCGTCACGCGCTGGCCCTCCACGGTGTGGTTGCGTGTGTAGCGCGCACACAGGTCCTCGTCGATGCTGCCCAAGAAGCGCAGCGTCTCGTCCATGTGCCGGTTGAAGTCCTGCAGGTGCATTTCCAGGTTGCTCACCTTGTACTGCTTCTCGCGCACAAACTGGAAGATGATGAACGAGATGACGAAAATCAGGAACACGGACGCCACAAGCAGATACACCTTGCGGCCCATTGAGATGCGTCGTGCCATGTTGGTCGTCAGCGTTAAATTCTTGTTACCGAGCCGTTAATCCGGCGCGTCAAAGTAGTAGCCATACCCCAGGCGGGTGACGATGCACGGGCTGTAGGGGCCCACCTTCTTGCGCAGGCGGTTGATGTTCACGTCCACGGTGCGGTCGAGCACGAGCACACCCTTGGGCCACACGCTGTTGATGAGGTCCTGGCGCGAGAACACGCGGCCCTGGTTGCTCAGCAAGAGCCACAGCAGTTCAAACTCGGTCTTGGTGAACGCCACGGCCTCGCCGTCGATGGTCACCGACTTGTTGGTCATGTCCATCTTGAGCCCCTTGTGGGCCAGCAAGTGGGCGGCAGGCTTGTCTTTTTCGCCCGTGCGGCGCAGCACGGCCTTGACGCGCACCATGACCTCTCGCAGCGAGAAGGGCTTGGAAATGTAGTCGTCGGCGCCCAGGTTAAAGCCTGTCAGGGTGTCGTTCTCGGTGTCCTTGGCGGTGAGGAAGATGATGGCCACATTGGCCGTCACAGGGTCTTCCTTGAGCTTGCTGGCCAGGGCAAAGCCCGACATGCCGCCCATCATCACATCCAGCATGGCCAGGTCATAGCCCGCCGCGCCGCGCTCGAGCACCTCCTCGGCACTGTTGGCGGTGTCCACGGCATAGCCCTCGGCCTCAAGGTTGAACCTCAGGATTTCGCACAGGTCCTCCTCGTCGTCAACGACCAGAATTTTGTACTTTTTGTCACTGTCCATTTTCTCAAAGAATTACATTATATTTTTACAAAGTTACGACTTTATTTTTATAATATGTATTACAACGGTATTACAAATTCATAAAACCTGTAAATCAATCGCAAAAAATGGCACAATGGCAAGGGATATCGTTTTTTTTGCTAATTTTGCCGACGCTAATCAATACGCATTTTTACGCCAACAATAACACCCACATGACTATGAAACGATTCACACTGCCGGCCATCGCCGTGGCCATGATGATTGCCGCTGCTCCCGCCGCGGCGCAGAATGTACAGCAGCTCGAGAACGAAATCGAGCAGCACGAAAAGAGCATCAAGGACAAGGAAGCCGCCATTGCCGACCTCGAGCAGCGCATCGGCGACCTGGAGTCGCAGGTCAAGGACCTCAAGAACCAGAAAAAAGACCTGGAAAAATCGCTCAAAGAAGAAGTGAAGATGCGCAAGGACAAGTTCACCGTGCGCGACGGCCTCGTGTTTGACGAGGAAATCAGTGACGTGCTCTTCAATCCCTACAACAAGAGCGACGTCGAGGAGGCGCTGCGCAGTTTTGACGGCATGGAGACCAAGGAGGTCATCAAGAAGAAAGAACTCGTTGAACGCTACGGCGAGTATACCAAGGACCTGAAGAAGTTCCTCGAGGAGCAGAAAAATGTGCTCGCCAAGGGCAAGTGGGCTTACCAGTCCTCGACCAGCGAGACCTACAAGAAATTTGACAAGGCCTTGAAGGGCACCAAGTACTGGAAGGTGTACAACAACAAGGAGAAAAAGGAGAGCATCGACTACCTGGACCGCGTGGTGGACCGCGTCATGCTGCTCAAGAACAAGGGACTGAACAACGAGGCCGAGTATAACGAAATCATCAACATGCTTTACGCCAACTGAGGCTATGGGCTATAAACGGCAAACAGCCCCGCGCCACTGTGGCGCGGGGCTGTTTGTGTTATTATGATTTGCCTTGTCACTTGGCGTTGAGCAGATAGTCAATCAGCGCAGACACATCCGACACATCAATGCTGCCGTTCTCGTCAACATCGGCGGCGGCGGTAACATGGATGCCATTCAGCAGATGGTCAATCAGCGCGGACAAATCCGACACATCGGCGGTGCCGTTGCCGTTCACGTCGCCGTGAATCATGGCCTCGGTGAGATATCCGGGACTGGCGGCGCCGCCGTCGATGCGGGCATAGGTGGCGTCGGTGACATTGCTGTCATAGCGCGTGCCCTTGCCGCCCGTCAGGCTGGTGCAGTTCTGGAACATGCTTTTGGACGAGGTGACCGCCTCGGTGGTCCAGCCGTAGCCCGCCTTGATGGTGGCCAGGCTGCTGCAGCCCTGGAACATATACCTCGCGTCGAAAACCTTATAAGTGTTGAACGTGCGCAGGTCGAGGCTCGTCAATGCGCTGCAGTCCCTGAACATGTTGAGCGTTTCGGTCAGCTTGGTGGTGATGAAACTGCTCAAGTCGACGCTTGTCAGGCTGCTGCATCCGTTGAACATATAACTCATGTCCGTCACCTTCTCGGTATTGAAACTGCTCAGGTCAAGGCTCGTCAATGCGCTGCAATCCCTGAACAGGCTATTCATGGAGGACACCTTGGGGGTGTTGAAACTGCTCAGGTCAATGCTCTTGAGGTTGGTGCAACCCTGGAATGTGCCATACATGCCTGTCACTTTCTCGGTGTTGAAGTTGCTCAGGTCAAGGCTTGTCAGACTGCTGCAGTTCTGGAACATGTGGTCCATGTCGGTCACGTTGGCGGTGTTGAAGTGGCTCAAGTCAAGGCTCGTCAACGCACTGCAGCCCTTGAACATACGATAGGCGTCTGTCAATGCTGAGGTGTTGAAATTGCTTAGGTCAACGCTCGCCAGAGCGTTGCACTCGTTGAACATGCTGTGCATGGTTGTCACCTTGGCGGTGTTGAAACTGCTCAGGTTGACGCTCGCCAGTTTAGTGCAGCCGTCAAACATATATGACAAGTCTGTCAGACTGGCGGTGTTGAATGCGCTCAGGTCAAGGCTGGTCAAACTGGTACAGCCGCTGAACATTGTGCGGAATGTTGTCGCGTTGGCGGTGTTGAAGTGGCTCAGGTCCAGTCCCGTCAATTTGGAGCATCCATCGAACATGCCCTGCATGTCGGTCACATTGGCGGTATTGAAACCGGATAAGTCAATGCTCGTCAAGCCGGTGCACTCGTTAAACATGTATTTCATGCTTGTTACCTTGGCAGTGTTGAAATGACTCAAGTCAATGCTTGCCAAGCCTTTGCATTTGTCAAACATGTGGCCCATGTTTGTTACCTCGCTGGTGTTGAGGTTGTTGATGCCGACGATGTTGGTCAAGTACCTCAAACTGAGGAACCAGCCCTGGGTGGTAGTGGGGCGAGCAGCGGCAAATGACGGGTCGAAAACCACCTTGGTGACATTACTGTAAACGGCGTAGACGTACCAGTCGGGGTTGCCGCTTGTGTTCAGGTCATAGGTCGTGCCGGTGCGGGAACTGCGCTGGTTGTCGCAATAGAACGTCAGCGTCGTGTTGTCGCTGGTGTAAACAGCATAGGCCTCCTGGGCCACGGCAGTCATGAAGCAAAGGACGCATGCCACCACGGCAAGCGTTCTGGACAGGAAATTCTTTTTCATAAATTGATATTTAGTAAATTGGATGTTGGCAAAAGGCGAAGGCTCAATAGCCCGCACAAATAGAAAATTACTAACAGCTGAGTATCATGCGATTAGCAAAAATATTTGTGGTCCCACTTGGGCTTGAACCAAGGACTCCCTGATTATGAGTCAGGTGCTCTAACCAACTGAGCTATAGGACCGGCTTTGATGAAAAGCGGTTGCAAAGATACACAAAAATCGGGAACCGACAATCGTTTGGGTGGATTTTTCTTGCGATTTTGCCACGGCATGCGACGATGCCAGGCTGACAAGGTGCGGCCGCAACGGTGAAATGGGTGGCAAATTGCCGATAATTTCCCAAGAACTCCTGCACTATGCCGCAAAAATGCCAATTTTCGCTGATTTTTTACATTTTTTAATACATAATTTTGTCTCAAATGAGAAAAAATGTGTTCCTTTGTTTCACAAATAAAATGCTTTTATGGGGTAAATATAGTTTCCAAGTATTATTTATTCAAGGGTCTCAGCAGCGATGCTCGGCCCCTTTTTTTTTGCCCGCAAGTGCTGTTTTAGGGATATTTAATACCAAAAAATGCACCGCATGTGATAAATTTGCAGTACTTTTGCACCGACAATTACGAACACAGTGGAAAAATTTGGCTGCTTGCAACCACTTGAAAAAATGCTAAAACTGCGATAATCCCCTTTATTTTATCGTCTGCTGTTTAGCGTTCATTTCCACATAAAAACAATTATGTTATAATGAACAACAGTATCAGTAAGAAGAATTTCCTGTTCACGTCCGAGAGCGTGTCCGAGGGCCATCCCGACAAGGTGGCCGACCAAATCAGCGACGCCATCCTGGACAAGTTATTGGCTTTTGACTGCAAGTCACACGTGGCCTGTGAGACGCTTGTCACAACCGGCCAGGTGGTGATTGCAGGCGAGCTGGCGACCGATGCCTACATTGACCTGCAGAGGACGGCAAGAGAGACCATCAACAAGATTGGCTACAACAAGAGCGAGTATATGTTTGACGGCAACTCGTGCGGTGTGCTGAGCGCTGTCCACGAGCAGAGCGGCGACATCCGCCAGGGCGTGGAGAAGGCCCAGGACAACGAGGAGGACCAGGGCGCGGGCGACCAGGGCATGATGTTTGGCTATGCCTGCAACGAAACGCCCGACCTGATGCCGCTCACCCTCGACATGGCGCACTGCCTGATGTGGGAACTGGCCAACATCCGCCACAACGACCTGGAGTTGATGCCCTATCTGCGCCCCGACTCCAAGGCCCAGGTGACCGTTGAGTATGACGGCGAGACACATCGTCCCGTGCATGTGCATGCCATCGTGGTGAGCACCCAGCACGACGAGGACGCGGACCAGCAGCGCATACTCAATGACGTGCGCAACATCCTCATTCCGCGCACCTTAAAGCACTATGACGAGGAAATCGGCCGCCTAGTGGACGACCGCACCGAGCTCTATGTCAATCCCACGGGCAAGTTCGTCATTGGCGGGCCTCACGGCGACACGGGCCTCACGGGCCGCAAGATTATCGTGGACACCTATGGCGGCCGCGGAGCGCACGGCGGCGGCGCCTTCAGCGGCAAGGATCCCAGCAAGGTGGACCGCAGCGCGGCCTATGCCTGCCGCTACATTGCCAAGAATGCCGTCAAGGCGGGCATCGCCGACGAGATGCTGGTCGAGGTGGCATACGCCATCGGCCGCGCCCAGCCCGTCAGCTTTTATGTCAACACCTTTGGCACCAGCCATGTGGACATGGGCGATGCCGAGATTGCCCAAGTGCTGCAAGGCGAGTTTGACCTGCGCCCGGCGGCCATCATCAGCGGCCTGAAACTGCTTCAGCCCATGTATGAGGAGACGGCCTCCTATGGCCACATGGGCCGGAAAAACGAGACCGTTCACAAGGTGTTTGAGTCCAACTACAACGAGACCAAGGAGATGGACGTGGAACTGTTCACCTGGGAAAAGGTGGATAAGGCCGATGCGCTGCGCGCCCGCTTTGGCCTGGCCTGACCGGACCACATCTATATCGCTGCCATTTTTTTTGCTATCGGGCATTGCGGTTTTGGGAAAATATGTCTAAATTTGCGCAACTCAATCGACGGGCCACCGCCTGTTGCGGCAAATTTTTACTATGACAATTCACTCTCGACAATTCAGGCGCCCATGAAACAACTGTTGGCATTACTCATGTGCGGGCTGCTGGCATGCTGCGGCGCACGGGCCGCCGACGGCGGGCCGGTGCCGGGCGACTACCGGTGCGGCGACGCGCTTGCGGCGATGGTGCTGGGCGACACGGAGGTCGAGCTCGACGATGGCGTGGCGTGGAGCCTGGAGGTGACGGGCGGCACGCGGGTCAAGGTGTCGGTGTACAGCGACGAGGGCTACTCGCTCTATGACGAGGAGTTCAGCCATGCCACGGCGCTGCTTGAGGTTGACGGCAACGGGGACCCCGTCGCCATAGCGGTGGCCGACGGCACTGGCGCCACGCTGCTGCAATTTGCCTTGCGCGACGGCTGCTGGGTGCTCACCGTCGATGACGAGTGAATGCCCCCCCTGCGGGGCTTGCGTCCCCGATTTTCTGCCAAAATGTCACTTTTTAACAAAATTTGCCGTGTCAGTCCGGGAAAAATGTTGTACATTTGCATGCCATTTTTTTAATGACTTGAAATCGACATGCAACAAGATATAGAGCGACAGGAGCCCCAGCCCATCAAGCGCACCGTGCTGGACTACGACGACATCCGCAAGATGGTGCCGTTCTTTGACGGCAAACCCAAGCTGGTGAAGTTCCTGATGCACCTCATCGACCTGGACGACGTGAACTGGATCCACGAGCACAACGTGGACACGCCGGGTGTGCCCTTCTGCACCGGGCTGCTCAACGACCTGGGCGCGACCATCGACATCCGCAACGAGCAAGTGCTGGACAACCTGCCCGACGGCCCATTCGTCACCGTGTCCAACCACCCGTTTGGCGCCCTTGACGGCATCATGATGATTCACATGCTGGGTACCCGCCGCCCCGACTACAAGTTCATGGTCAATATGATACTGAGCCACATTGGCGGCATGATGCCCAACTTCATCTGCGTGGACGCGCTGGCGAGCACCGACCCCGCCAAGCGCGCCGTGTCGATGCAAGGCATCAGCGAGTCGATGCGCCACGTCAAGGACGGGCACCCGCTGGGATTCTTCCCCGCCGGCGCCGTGAGCAAGCTCACGCGCAACCTGCGCGTCGAGGACCGCGAGTGGCAGCCCACCATCATGAGGCTGATTCAAAAGTTCAAGGTCCCCGTCATCCCCATCTACCTGCACGGCCACAACAGCATCACCAGCTATGTGCTGGGCATGATTGACTGGAGGCTGAGGACGCTCAAGCTGCCCAGCGAGGTCTTCAGGCGCAGGAACTACAACTTCCGCGTCAGCGTGGGCGACCCCATCATGCCCGATGTGATTGCCCGCTATGGCAAGCCCGAGGAATTGGGCATATTCTTGAAACAGTCAACTTATAGTATGAAGAAATGGAAAGAATAACCGAACAACACATCCGCGCCATCATGCAGCGCTTCTCCATCGTGGGCAACTCGCCCGCGCTGCTCGGTGCCATCCGCCGTGCCATGCTCGTGGCCCCCATCGACCTGAGCGTGCTCATCATCGGCGAGAGCGGCGCCGGCAAGGAACACTTCCCCAAGATCATCCACGAGTGCAGCCCCCGCAAGCACAAGCGCTACATCGCCGTGAATTGCGGCGCCATCCCCAGCGGCACCATCGACAGCGAGCTGTTTGGCCACGTCAAGGGCTCGTTCACGGGCGCCGTCAACGACCACAGGGGCTACTTTGAGGAGGCCGACGGCGGGGTCATCTTCCTGGACGAGGTGGCCGAGATGCCCCTCGAGACCCAGGCCCGCCTGCTGCGCGTGCTCGAGAACGGCGAATACCTGCGCGTGGGCGACAGCAGCGTGCGCAAGACCAACATACGCGTGGTGGCCGCCACCAACAAGGACATGGAGCAGATGGTCAAGGACGGCAAGTTCCGCGAGGACTTGTACTACCGCCTGTCCACCGTGCAAATCAATGTGCCACCCCTGCGCGAGCGCGGCGACGACATCGCGCTGCTCACCAGGCTGTTCATGCGCAACTTCGTGACCGCCAACCGCACCGCCGAGGTCACCTTTGACGAGAGCGCACAGCGGCTGCTCGGCGGGTACCACTGGCCCGGCAACGTGCGCCAACTCAAGAGCATCATCGAGCAGGTGGCGCTGTTCGAGGCCGGCAACAGGGTCGATGCCGACACGCTCGCCAACTACATGCCCAACAAGCGCGCCACGGCACTGACGGTGAAGGCGCAGCCCAACTATGACTACAACGCCGAGCGCGAACAGCTGTTCACCCTCATCCTGTCGATGCGCTCCGAAATCGAGGCCATCAAGGAGCGCATCGACAACGCGGTGCCCGCTTCGCACGTGACGTCCAGCGTACACGAGCTTGAGCGCAAGCCCGGCACGCTGCTCGCCATGGCCAACGCCAGCCACACGCCCATCGGCCCGCAGCCCCGCGACGCCATGCGCCACGATGCGCCCGTGGACCTGGGCCGCGTGGACGAGGTGACGGCGCTCGACGTCGAGGGCGAGACCGTCAAGACGCTCGACGAGACCGAGCGCGAGACCATCGAGAATGCCCTGCGCCGCAACAACGGACGCCGCAAGCTCACGGCACAGGAACTCAACATCAGCGAGCGCACCCTGTACCGCAAAATCAAGCAATACAACATGGAACGACAGTGAAACGCCTCTTCATCACATTGACCCTCGCGCTTGCCGCCATCGGCTGGCAAGCATGCCTGCCGCGCTACACCCTCAACGGCGCGTCAATCGACTACAACACCTACAAGACCATCTCATTCGGCGAGTTCCCCATACGCGCCGCGCTGGTCTATCCGCCCCTGCAGCCCATGTTTGAGAACAAGATGACCGACATGATTGCCCAGCAGACGAGGCTGCGCGTCATCGACGGACAGAACGCCGACCTGCGCATGGAGGGCGAGATCACCAACTACCAGCTGTCGCCCCAGGCCGTGGGCGAGGACGCCTACGCAAGCCAGACCAGGCTCACCGTCAGCGTGCGCGTCAAGTACATCAACAACAAGAACCAGAGCCTGAGCAAGGACCTGTCGTTCAGCGCCTACCGCGACTTCTCGAGCAGCGAGCTGCTCGTGGATGTGCAGGACGAGCTGTGCAACCAGATTTGCAAAGACCTGGCCGACCTCATCTTCAACGCCACCCTGGGCGACTGGTAACACGCCGCCGCACAGCTTGGCACGGTATTTGGAATATGGTCAAACGACTAAACGACAACAACAAGACGCAGTGAACTGGATTGACGATGTTAAACACGCGGGGGCAAGCCCCGACAAGACGCTGGTGTCGCGCGAGTGGCTCGAGGGCTGCACCCACGACGCCCCCTACTGCGTCACGCCCTTGCTCATCTACCTCAAGAGCAACGGCGTGAAGGGCAACGAGGACGTGCTGGCACGGCTGGCCATCGCCTTCCCCGACCGCCAGGCCCTGGCCCGCATGCTGGGCGAGGGCGCCGCAGCGTTCGCCGGCTTCTACCCCCCCGACGAACTGCCCGACACGCCCGACACCATCACCGCCATCGACCGCTTTCTCGACAACTACGGCAACACCGCCCCCGGCGAGGTCGAGGCCATCGACCGCGCCATCTTCAACCCCATGCCCGACTATGCCGACGTGCTCGCCGCCCAGGAGATGGAGGAAGGCGGCACACAGCCCGCCGCTGGCGACTCGCAGGACGAGCTCATCAGCAAGTTCATCGCCCAGCAGGCACAGCGAGGACAGGAAGCCGCCGCACAGGCACCGCCAGCAGCGCCCATTGCCGAGGAAGAAAAGGCCGAAATCGCCGGCGAAAAAATCGAAGAACCCGACATCGCCGACGACTCGATGCTGAGCGAAAGTCTGGCCAAAATGTACATCTCACGACACAAATATTCCCAGGCTCTTGAAATTATTAAGCAATTAAGTTTGAAATATCCAGAAAAAAGTATTTACTTTGCAGACCAAATTCGGTTTTTGACCAAATTGGTCCTAAATGAGACACTAAACGACAAAAAATAAGAAAAAATGTACACTATTTTTGCAATTCTGATCGTGATCGCATCGATTCTGTTGATCGGTGTCATCCTTATCCAAAAATCTAAAGGTGGCGGCTTGGCCTCCAATGTGAACAACTACAACCAGTTCATGGGTGTGCGCAAGACCACCGACTTTGTTGAAAAGGCCACTTGGGGCCTGTCTATCGTCATCTGCGTGCTGAGCATCGCTTCGGCTTTCGTCAGCTCGCCCACCATCGTCGAGAGCGCTCCCCAAATCAAGAAGCTGCCCACCAGCGAGACCCAGGCGCCCAACTTCGGCACCCAGGAGGCTCAGGAGGCCGCTCCCGCACAGGGCGAGGCTGCCGCTCCCGCCAAGGAAGCCGCCGCTCCCGCCGCTCCCGCACAGGAGGCACCCGCTGCCCCCGCGCCTGAGGCTGGCAAGTAACACATACATCAACCCATCCGTTATGAGGGATGCGCCACTTCGCATCCGCCCATAAAGGCCACTGCGACGGGACCCTCGGGACCTGCGGGCCCCAATGAGCGGATGCGATGTGTTGTATCTCATTTATTTTTTCCATCCCACCACCATTCCCATGAAGATGACATTAATCTCGATGATCATGGCTGCAGTGATGTTCTCCTGCGGACATGGCAGCAACGAGGGCAGCGACACCACAGGCGACACGGCACAGGCCACCCCCACAGTGGCCGCCTTTAGCGGCGACAGCGCCCTGATGCTCGCCCGGGAGCAGTGCAACTTTGGCCCTCGCGTGCCCGGCACGCCCGCCCACGCCCGTTGCGCCGAGTGGCTCACCGCCACCCTGCGTGCCTCGTGCGACAGTGTGATGGTCCAGACCGGCACCGTCACCACCGGCCAGGGCAAATCGCTTGACATCAAGAACATCGTCGGCATCATCAATCCCCAGGCCGACCGCCGCATCCTGCTGCTCGCCCACTGGGACACGCGCCCCTGGGCCGACAAAGACCCCGACCCCGCCAAGCATGACCAGCCCGTGATGGGCGCCAACGACGGCGCCAGCGGCGTGGCGGTGCTGCTGCAGCTCGCCCGCCAGCTCAAGGCATCGGGCACCACGCTGGGCATCGACATCCTGCTGGTTGACGCCGAGGACATGGGCATCGAGGACAAGGAGGAATCGTGGGCACTGGGCGCACAGTACTGGGCAGCCACGCCCCACATCGCGGGCTACAAGCCGCTGTTCGGCATCCTGCTCGACATGGTGGGAGCCCCCGACGCCGTCTTCTCGCGCGAATACTACTCGCTCTACTACGCATCGGGCATCGTCGATGAGGTGTGGAAACACGCTGCGGGCAGCCACTTCACCAACGCCGACGGCGGTGCCGTCACCGACGACCACGTCTTCATCAACCAGGCGGGCATCCCCTGCATCGACATCATCGACATGCGCGCCGACAGCGAAACCGGATTCTATGACGCCTGGCACACCACCCACGACACCATCGACCGCCTGAGCGCACAAACCCTCGGCGAAGTAGGACAAACCCTGCTCAACCTCATCGCCAGCATGGAGTAAGAGAGACACATTATTATATTTTATTGCAAACCGAGTTTTTATCGCTTATTAAGTTTTAGCGGATACCAATAGTTTGCAACTTTCGATTTTGCAAACGAAACCGCAAACGAAACTGCAAACAAATCATCTGCTCATCCTCTTGTATCTCACGTTGTTAGGAACACTATCCTCCGTTTGCTCGATTTCATTTTCTGCAACCAATTCTGCAAACAGACGTGATACCATTGAGCGGTCTTTTACTTGCAGTTTTAACAACTCTCGTGCTTCAGTATTATTGATAGTGTCTATAGAATCCAGACACCTAAGGATAGCTTCATTTTGGCGAGCCTTATTTTGCTTCTTCCTCTTTACATAGTCAATTTTTTCTTCCGTGCTTTTTCGCTTGCTGACATGAAGAATGTAGGCTAAACCAGAAGTCTTTCCTGTGGATTCAATGAATTCAAGTTCTTGCAAGTTGTCCAAAATGGTCTGCAAGCGATATTGACTAATATTGGGCGAGTTAACCAAGTCATTCAGCGTTATCTTCCCACGTTTTACAATCGCCGACAACACAAAGAGCTGGTCTAATTTCAATGCACGCCCTGTTCTGCTCTCATAAAGTAGTGACAACTCTATCAGCTTTTCTGTCGTAACCTCAGTCCTAATACGGAAGATAACTGAGGTTTCTGTTTCTTCAGGCATAGGCAAAGCCTTACCCTTCTTCAGCAGGTCCGTGAAAACCTTATCAAAACCACTTCCTGCCTTTTCTGCCAGTCCTATTTCACGCAGAATATCCATTACATTAGGATTGCGGGGATTGGTCTTGCGCAAATAATTATCTACGGTCACACCATCAGGAAATGTTCCTGGGCTTTCTATTTCGAGGTATCCTCCATCATCTTATTTTCGAATCTCGATAATCTGCTGACGGCTTATATCTCTGTGAGAAAGGGCATTGACAAGCAACTCACGAATAACTATTTCGGAATAGTCCTCTACATATTCACGGAACAAACCAAACACGAACTCCTTCTGCTTGATTTCCGCTTTCAACTGATTGAAGCAGGCTTCGGCCACTTCAACAATATTACCCTTATATTCGTATAGGCGATATGTGCCATCTGAGAAATAGTGGATGTATTTTACTTGATAATAAGGAAGTTCCCTCAATGATCTATCATTACCAACAAACAGCAGACCTGTTGTGGAGGCAGAATCCCGTCATTTCCCTCTCGTGTCATTCCGAGCGAATCCAAAAGGTCTTCATCCGTTTTGTCAAGAGTTACTTTATTTTTATACGCTGTAGGAACGTCCTCTATAATAAACACCCTATTGTTACAACTCTTTTATTCCGAGGCCCTTGAGATACTCATAGGTCCCGTCATAGAACTCGGGCAATCGTGTCGGATCTTCATCAAAGCCTTCGGCATTTTTCCTGTGGTTGCCCTCTGGCACACAGATGACGATACCCTGTCGTGCTCGTGTGAGCAGCACTCGATAGGCATTGAGCATATACTTTTGGTTTTCCTCATTTCGTTCAGGATTCCACTTGGTTTTTCCATTAAACTTGAAGTATTCCCAGTGCCCGTCAACGCAACGCATGTCGGCATCCCACAAGACACAAGCATAATCCAGTTCCAATCCTTGCACTTGAATCTCGGTAGCAGCTTCCTCAAGATAATTTGATGAGCGTATGTCCGTCTTATCCTCTAAAAACCAATGCACGGCATTTTCATCACCTTGCGCAAGCACGTTTACCGCTTGAGGCTTAAACCGCGCCGCAACTTTAGTCACCAATATGCCGGTTTGTTGCGTCCCTCTTGCATTCTTGCGCAACCATGCACGAGCCTTGTTGATGTCACGGGTAAGAAGCACAGGGTATCCTTTCTGGCTAACGTCTTGATACAGTGAAGATGCATCATTATTGAAAGACAGTAAGGAGTGGACAAACGACGAAAGCGTTTCGGCACGGAACGACCGCAGACTGACAGCCAGATGCAAGTTATCTGAATAGGTCACATTATTATTGTGCTGCAACAATTCATTAACTTTGCCCTCGGCATATTCTTCATCCGTCAGTTTATTGGAAATATACACCTTCCAATGCTTATACTCATCATTTAACGCTTTTATCCATTCTGTGATGCCAGCCTCGCCTGTATTGATTTCCTGTCCACCCCCCACGAGGCACACAATCACCGCCCAGTCCTCACGTTGGTCGAGCGACCAAATCAAGAATGAAGCCTCCGATACGGGAAAATTAGGCACCTTGAGTTTATTGCCATAGGTGCCGCCACGCTTCAGGTAGTTGGCTAATCTCTGATGTGTCCACGAGCGTTGGGCCTCGTCGAATATCGCTACATGCTCGACTTCGCCATATCCTATTTCATCCCTTTTTATGGCTTTTTCGGGATCAATCTCAAGACGCCCATTTTCTACGGGATTCTTAATCTTTGCCAACATATTGTCACGATAACGATGAATAATCTGCAAGAACTCGCTCACTTCACGCCGTGAATCTGAAAGGTTTTTCCTTTCTCCCTTTTTCCTGCATTTTTCACGATTATCAATAGCCAAAGCCTCGGTAAGCACAGCAACCAAAGGGCCGTTGCCCGAAAGATATACAGCGCCGTTCTCTTTGTCTTTTTCCCCGTCCTTGTACGATTGCTTGATTGCCACATCCAGCCCGACAAGTGTTTTGCCCGCCCCGGGAACGCCCGTCACAAAGCAGATGCTCTTTTCTCCAGCATCCTTGCTTTTCTTAATGATTTGCAAGATATAATCAATGGTGGCATCTGTTGAGACCTTGTCAGCCTCATGGCGGGTAATGTCCTCGACTGAATGATTCTCATACAGTGTCCTTGCCGCTTCAATAATGGTCGGCGTTGGTTGATAGGGGCTAATGAGCCAGTCCTTTCCCCAATCCTCTATGTCGGGGTGAGCGTTTTCCTTCTCAATAACGCTTTTTATCAAATTCTGCAAACCCAGGCCACCGGAAATCAGTGGATTGTAAATCTTATCGTCATAGACCGATTGCAGCAGCAGGTGAGTGGATGAATGATATTCGGTAGGTATCAAGATGGGAACAATCACCCTATCCTTGCTGAGGTAATGGAAATTCTTCAAGTCAAGAGCATAGTCGAGGACTTGCTCGACATCGGCCTGCAATGCATCACCCCTGCCTACTTTGAACTCAAGACAGAAAATAATGCCCCTCAACATTAACACTACATCAATTCGCTTCCCCATGCGTGGGATATCATATTCAAAAGCGATATGAGCATTTTCGTTCTTCCATGGCATCAGGACTGCCTTCAAGAGCGAAATTTCACCTTCCCATGCCTCATTGGTCGTGGTCAATTCGACACCATGATAGCCTCTAACGATAAATCCAAACACTTCATTATCGCTTGAACCCAAGAAATCTTCCAGTGGTGCATCATACATGCATCTTGGGTGTTTCTTGTGCAGATCTTGAGGTTGATGATATTGTTCTTCTGGCATAACTTTTCAAAATTTTCGGCTAAAGTACAAAAAACTTTCAAAATAACCAGAAAAACATCACATATATTCCTCTGCCTTGCTGTCACCACACAATAACGGCATGCACGCCGCCATGTTTATTCATGGCTTTTTTCAGTAAACGCTTGCATACATTGGGATTTTTTACGAAATTTGCCTACATTTTGAACCATCACAGACTAATCAACAACACATTATAAATCACTATAAACTATGAACGCAAAACATTTATTGATTATGGGCATTGCCGCTTCGACTGTGAGCATGCAGGCGCGCATCAAGTATCCTGAGGCCCGCCGGGTGGACACGGTGCGCACCTACTGGGACGTGGATGTGCCTGAGCCCTACGCCTGGCTCGAGGACGACCAGAGCGCGGAAACCGAGGCGTGGGTCAACGCCGAGAACAAGGTGACCCAAGACTATCTGGCGAAAATCCCCTTCAGGAAGGCGCTGAAAAAACGCATCACCGAACTCGCCAACTTTGAGAAGATGGGCACCCCCTTCAAGGTCAAGGACGACTTCTACTTCTTCAAGAACGACGGTCTGCAGAACCAGAGCGTGCTCTACCGCTACAAGGCCGACGGCAACCACGAGCTGGTGCTCGACCCCAACACGCTGAGCGACGACGGCACGGTGGCCCTGCAGCAGGTGAACTTCTCGAACGACGGCCGCTATCTGGCCTATGTCATCACCCGCAACGGCAGCGACTGGAACGAAATCTATGTCAAGGACGTGAAGTCGGGCCAGACGCTCGAGGACCACATCGTGTGGGCCAAGTTCACCGACGCGCAATGGCTGGGCGACGGCTTCTTTTACAGCGCCTATGACGCGCCCGACGACGCCAAGTCGTCGAAAAACGAGTACCAAAAGGTGTGCTACCACCGCGTGGGCACGCCGCAGAGCGAGGACTACATCGAGTACCGCAACCCCGCCGAGCCCCTGCGCTTCTACTTTGCGAGCGTGAGCGAGGACGAGCGCTTTGTGTTCCTGAGCGAGAGCGATGGTGACGGCAACGCGCTGTATGTCAAGGACCTCGAGGACCGCAACCCGCACTATGTGAAGATTGCCGACGGCTTTAAGTACACGCGCGGCGTGGTGGGCGTTGACGGCGGCAAGATATATGTGATGACCAACGAGAACGCCCCCAAGTGGAAGATTGTGGCCTATGACCTCAACCGCCTGTCGGCAGGCTGCACCGACTTCATCGCCGAGCAGGACGCGGTGCTCGCCGGCGCCAACATGGCCGACCACAAGTTCATCCTCACCTACGACAAGGACGCGTCGAGCCATCCCTTCCTGTATGACGCCCAGGGCCGTCTCATCCGCGAGATTGAACTGCCCACCTACGGGTCGGTGGGCTTCAGCAGCCGCAAGACCGCCAAGGAGGTGTATTACAGTTTCACCAGCTACACCTTCCCCTCATCCATCTACAAGTATGACCTGGAGACGGGCAAGAGCGAACTGTTCTTCCAGCCCAAGATGGCGCTCAAGAGCGACGACTACGTTACCGAGCAGGTGTTCTACCCCAGCAAGGACGGCACGCGCATACCCATGTTCCTGGTGTATAAAAAGGGGCTGAAGCGCGACGGCCAGCGTCCCACCTTCCTCTACGGCTACGGCGGCTTCAACGCGAGCATGAACCCCGCGTTTTCCTACACGCGCTGCCTGTTTGCCATGCTGGACTGCGGCGGCATCTGCGCCTACACCAACCTGCGCGGCGGCGGCGAGTATGGCGAGGAGTGGCACGAGGCGGGCACCAAGATGAAGAAGCAGAACGTGTTTGACGACTTCATCGCCGCCGCCGAGTGGCTCATTGCTAACGGCTACACCTGCCCCGACAAACTGGCATGCAACGGCGCCAGCAACGGCGGCCTGCTGGTGGGCGCGGTAGTGAACCAGCGTCCCGACCTGTTCGCCGCAGCAGTGCCCCAGGTGGGCGTGATGGACATGCTGCGCTACCACGAGTACACCATCGGCTGGAACTGGGCACACGACTACGGCCGCAGCGATGACAGTCCCGAGATGTTCCGCTACCTGCTGGGCTACTCGCCCCTGCACAACATCGCCAACGACGGCACGCGCTATCCCGCCATCATGGTCACCACCGGCGACCACGACGACCGCGTGGTGCCCGCCCACAGCTTCAAGTATGCCGCCACGCTGCAGGCCAGCAACACCGGCGACCAGCCCAAACTCATCCGCATCGACAGCAAGGCTGGCCACGGCCACAGCAAGCCCATCAGCAAAATCATCGACGAGTACACCGACATCCAGGCATTCATCATGTACAACCTGGGCGTGAAGTACAAGAAATAACCACCCGCCCCACACAGGCAGAAAACGAATCTGGGCCGCATGAACATCCGTGCGACCCAGTTATTTTTGGCAATGTTGGGAAAATATTGTAATTTTGCGGTCTATGGAAGACCAATTTGACATCAGGCAAGAATCGTTGAAGACCGACCAGGACTTTGAGCGCGCGCTGCGGCCCGTGAAGTTTGAGGACTTTGCGGGGCAGGACAAGATTATCGACAACCTGCGCGTGTTTGTCACCGCCGCCAAGTTGCGCGGCGAGTCGCTCGACCATGTGCTGTTCCACGGCCCCCCGGGCCTGGGCAAGACCACGCTGAGCAACATCATCGCCAACGAGTTGGGCGTGGGCTTCAAGGTCACCTCGGGCCCCGTGCTCGACAAGCCGGGCGACCTGGCGGGCCTGCTCACCTCGCTCGACGAGAACGACGTGCTGTTCATCGACGAGATACACCGCCTGAGCCCCGTGGTCGAGGAATACCTGTACTCAGCCATGGAGGACTACCGCATCGACATCATGATTGACAAGGGCCCCGGCGCACGCTCGGTGCAGCTCACGCTGGCCCCCTTCACCCTCATCGGCGCCACCACGCGCAGCGGTCTGCTCACCTCGCCGCTGCGGGCGCGCTTTGGCATCAACTGCCACCTTGAGTACTATGACCACAAGGTGCTCGAGGGCATCATCCGCCGCTCGGCACGCCTGCTGGGGGTACCCATCGACGACGACGCGGCCACCGAAATCGCCCTGCGCAGCCGCGGCACGCCCCGCATCGCCAACTCGCTGCTGCGCCGCGTGCGCGACTTTGCGCAGGTCAAGGGCAGCGGACGCATCGACCTCAAGATTGCGCGCTTTGCGCTCGAGGCATTGAACATCGACAAGTACGGCCTCGACGAAATCGACAACAAGATACTGCTCACCATCATCGACAAGTTTGGCGGCGGCCCTGTGGGCATCAACACCATTGCCACTGCGATGAACGAGGACGCGGGCACCATCGAGGAGGTGTATGAGCCCTACCTCATCAAGGAGGGCTTCATCAACCGCACGCCCCGCGGCCGCGAGGCCACCACGCTGGCCTACAACCACCTCAAGCGCAAGCGCCCCGGCAGCGTGGGGAGCATCTTTTGACACCCCGCCGGGCACACTATGGACTAAAAACCTCACACTTATCATGGCCAATCTCAAATCCCTCGCCAAGGACACTGCAATATATGGCTTGAGCAGCATCATCGGGCGTTTCTTGAACTACCTGCTGGTGCCGCTGTACACCGCCAAACTCTCGGCCGCGTCGGGCGGCTACGGCGTCATCACCAATGTGTATGCCTACACGGCGCTGCTGCTCGTCATCCTCACCTACGGCATGGAGACCACCTTTTTCCGCTTTGCCAACAAGGAGGGCGAGGACCCCAAGACCGTCTATGGCACCACGCTCAAGACGGTGGGCGCCACATCGCTGCTGTTTGTCGCGCTGGTGATGGTGTTCCTGCCCGGCATATCGGGGTGGATGGGCTACAGCGCCCATCCCGAGTATGTGGGCGTGATGGCCACTGTTGTTGCCCTCGACGCGTTCCAGTGCATCCCGTTCGCCTATCTGCGCTACCAGCGCAAGCCCATCAAGTTCGCGACGCTCAAACTGTTGTTCATCTTCCTGAACATCGGGCTCAACCTGCTCTACTTTGTGGTCCTGCCTGCCATCCACAAGAGCCATCCCGGCGCCGTGAGCGCCATCTACGACCCCGCGGTGGGCGTGGGCTATGCCTTCTTCATCAACCTGGCCTGCACGGCGCTCATCACATTCTTCTTCTGGAAGGAACTGAAAGGCTTTGCCTACAAGTTTGACGGCGCCCTGCTGCGCCGCATGCTGGGCTACAGCTGGCCCATCCTGGTGCTGGGCATTGCCGGCATCCTCAACCAGACCTTCGACAAGATGGCGTTTCCCAAAATATATGACGACGCCGCTAACGCCGACGCCCAGCTGGGCATCTACGGCGCGGCGACCAAGATTGCCATGATCATGGCGCTCATCACCCAGGCCTTCCGCTATGCCTACGAGCCGTTTGTGTTCGGCAAGAGCAACGACAAAGACAACCGCGAGACCTACGCCCAGGCCATGCGCTACTTCATCATCTTCACGCTGCTGGCGTTCCTCACCGTGATGGCGTGGATTGACCTGTTCAAGTACATCATCGCCCCCGACTACTGGTCGGGCCTCAAGGTCGTGCCCATCGTCATGGCGGCCGAAATCATGATGGGCATCTACTTCAACCTCTCGTTTTGGTACAAACTCATCGACAAGACCATCTGGGGCGCGTGGTTCTCGGGCATCGGATGCGCCGTGCTCATCATCGTCAACATCATTTTCGTGCCCAAGTACGGCTATATTGCCTGCGCCTGGGGCGGATTTGCGGGCTATGGCGTCGCCATGGTGCTGAGTTACCTGGTGGGGCAACGGTATTACCCCATCCGCTACCCGATGCGCGACATCGCCATCTATGCCGTGCTGGCCGCGGTGCTGTTTGCCGCCATGCAGCTGCCCGTGGGCAACGCGTGGCTCGCCTTCGCCTACCGCACCGTGCTGCTGATTGTCTTCTTTGTCGTCATCTACCGCAAGGAGCACATGGCCACGATGCTCGCCAAGCTCCCCGTCGTGGGACGGCTGTTCAAGTAACGGCATTCAACAAAATCAACAATAAAGGCATCCGCAGGCGTGACTTGCCGCGGATGCCATTATTGTTTTCCTATTCAATGCGCGCCGTCTATCGCTTGCGCAGTTCCCAGAAGGCCACCGCCGAAGCGGCGGCGACATTGAGGCTGTCCACATGGTGCTGCATGGGGATGAGCACCACATGGTTGGCGGCGCTGATGGTGGACTTGGCCAGGCCGTCGCCCTCGGTGCCCATGATGAGCGCAAGGCGCGGGATGGCCTTGAGCAGCGGGTCGTCGAGCGAGACGCTGTCGCGGGTGAGTGCCATGGCGGCGGTCTCAAATCCCAGTTCATTGAGCACGGGCGTCACCTCGCCCTCAATCCATGTCCACGGCATGAGGAACACCGAGCCCATCGACACGCGCACGGCGCGGCGGTTCAACGGGTCACAGGAGGTGGGCGTCAGCAGCACGGCATCGATGCCCAGCGCTGCCGCCGAGCGAAAGATGGCGCCAATGTTGGTGGTGTCGGTCACGCCGTCTATCACCGCCACGCGGCTGGCGCCGGCAATGACCTCGGCCACAGGACGCGGCCGGGGGCGCCGCATGGCGCACAGCACGCCGCGCGTGAGGGTATAGCCCGTGAGTTCGGCCAGCAGCGGGCGCTCGCCGGTATAGACAGGGATGTCGCCGCACCGCTCAATGACAGAGGCGGCGTCGCCGGCGATGTGCCGGCGCTCACACAGCAGCGACAACGGCTCATAGCCTGCGTCCAGGGCCACATTGATGACCTTGGGACTCTCGGCAATGAAGATGCCTTTGTCGGGCTCGAGGCGGTTGCGCAGCTGCGCCTCGGTGAGCGTGCCATACACCTCCACGCCCGGCTGGGCGAGCGAGGTGACTGTGATGATGCGTGCCATAGCGCGGAACACGGGTCAGGACTTCTCGCCGGTGCCGGCGCCCTGGATGGCACGCACCTGGCGCTGGAACTCCAGCGGCCGCTTGAGGTACTTGATGACGATGGTGCCCGCACCGGTGCCCGACACCTTGACTGTGCCGTAGTTGAACATGCGCCCCCACAGGCCCTGCTCCACCATGATGCTCTCGACCTTGCCGATGACAATCTCGTGGGCGTGGCGGTGTATCCAGCCGTGGCTGTGGAAAAAACGCTTGTCGCTCACAAAGACGGTGGTGGTGAGGTTGCGCACCAGTCTGCCCAGGTGCCAATAGGCCACCTTGCTCAAGCGGGGACGGTAAAGCACCGTCTCGCCCTGAGCCAAAACCTTGCTGATTTTCATAACAATTGCTAAAAATTCAGTTCTTATTGGGCAAAATTATACATTTATTTCCACAATTTTAGTAATTTCGCACCGAATTTTTTTAGTCAATAGTTCGTTAAAAAATCGATATATGGCGATACGGCTATGCTGCGCCGCCAAAGAGTTCATTGGAAATCTGAGTAATTAAAGTTTG
>R27__coassemble_122_pt1 | contig 66623 bp, 62 predicted proteins | sample R27__metabat2_low_PE_027 | metagenome-assembled genome bin R27
ACTCTTTCTTTAAGCCATTAATGTTTAACCCGTCCAACTTTTTGGGGTCACTTCAGGCTGGGTGTCTGTTTTTTGTTGCGGATGCTCCTTTGTCAAGGGACCGCTTGTCGTCGTGACGGATTAGGCGTGCTTTTTAGCCTCGTCAACGATGGCCTTGAACGCGGCGGGGTTGTTCACGGCGAGGTCGGCGAGCACCTTGCGGTTGATCTCGATGCCTGCCTTGTGAATCAGGCCCATCAGCTTGCTGTAGGAGAGGTCCTCCAGGCGTGCGGCAGCGTTGATGCGCTGGATCCACAGTGCGCGGAAGTTGCGTTTTTTCTTCTTACGGTCGGCGTAAGCGTAGGTCAAACCCTTCTCCCAGGTGTTCTTGGCAACGGTCCAGACGTTCTTGCGAGCGCCAAAGTAGCCCCTTGTAAGTTTTAAGACTTTCTTGCGTTTGGCTCTTGAAGCCACGTGATTTACTGATCTTGGCATTTTTTTAAATTGTTTTGACTGTTAGCGGCCATTTCTGGCACTTGGAGCTAAACATTCGGTTAATAAATAAAATGATAAAAATCTTGGATTAAAAGAATTGTGCGAGACAACGCCGCGAATTACTTCACGAGCAACTTGCGCACGATGGGCAGGTTGGCGTTGTCAACGATGCTCATGTGGCCCAGGTTACGTTTACGCTTCTTGCTCTTCTTGGTCAGGATGTGACTCTTGTAAGCATGTCTTCTTTTAATCTTTCCGGTGCCGGTAAAGGTGAACCTTTTCTTAGCAGCGGAATTCGTCTTAACTTTTGGCATTTTGTTTTTTGTTTAAAAAATTATTAATAAATGGAGACCAGGCACTTACCAAGCCTGATGCTCTTCTCTCTCACATTTGCGGCTCACTCCTTGCCGGCGTCGTCGGCCTTGGGCTGCGCGGCGTCGGCTTCCTTCTTCTTGCCGCTGGCGGGCTTGCGGGGCGAGAGCATGATGGTCATGCGCTTTCCCTCCAGCACCGGCATCTGCTCCAGCTTGCCATACTCTTCAAGGTCGTTGGCAAACCTGAGCAACAGCACCTCGCCCTGCTCCTTGAACAGGATGGAGCGGCCCCTGAAGAAGACGTAACTCTTCACCTTGGCGCCCTCCTTGAGGAAGCCGATGGCATGCTTGAGCTTGAAGTTGTAGTCGTGCTCGTCGGTCTGGGGTCCGAAACGGATTTCCTTCACCACGAGCTTGGTGGACTTGGCCTTCATCTCCTTGGCATGCTTCTTCTGCTCGAACTTATACTTTTGGTAGTCCATCACACGGCAAACGGGCGGGTCGGCCTGCTCGACGATTTCGATGAGGTCCAGTCCCAAGCCTTCGGCAATGCGCAGGGCCTGTCCCACAGGATAAATGCCCTGCTCCACATTATCGCCCACGAGACGCACCTTGTCGGCGGTAATCTCGTCGTTGATTCGTTTTTCAAATTCGTCTTTCTTTTCTTGACGACGATTGCGGCCTTTGGGCCGGGGACCGGCTGGACGCTTGGGTCCAGACCAATGCGGTTTTTTGTTCATTCAGCAGTTTTAAATATTAATATAATATCGTGACAATCAGGCTAATCCGAGCGGTTTTCACCGCTTGGACTATGCTTAAAAGTTGGTCATCTCGGCCACTTCACGGTTAATATCGGCTGCAAAGGTAGTAATTTTTTTCGAACCCTGGTCACCTTCGCCCTGTTTTCTTATCGAAACTTCCTCACTTCCTGCCTCTTTTTCACCGACGATGAGCAGATAGGGGATGCGCTTGAGCTCGTTGTCGCGAATCTTGCGGCCGATTTTCTCGTTGCGGTCATCGACGATGGCGCGCACGTCGAGCCTATTCAGCTCATCGGCAACGTGGTGCGCATAGTCGTTGTACTTCTCGCTGATGGGCAGCACCACGCACTGGTCGGGCACGAGCCACAGCGGCAGCTTGCCGGCGGTGTGCTCCAGCAGCACGGCCACAAAGCGCTCGAGCGACCCGAAGGGGGCGCGGTGAATCATCACGGGACGGTGCTTCTGGTTGTCGGCGCCGGTGTACTCGAGCTGGAAGCGCTCGGGCAGGTTGTAGTCCACCTGGATGGTGCCCAGCTGCCAGCGGCGGCCCAGGGCGTCCTTGACCATGAAGTCGAGCTTGGGACCGTAGAAGGCGGCCTCGCCGGTCACCTGCTTGGCCACCAGGCCCTTTTCCTCACAAGCCTCGACAATGGCGCGCTCGGCCTTTTCCCACACCTCGTCGCTGCCGACGTACTTCTGCTTGTTGTTGGGGTCGCGCAGCGAGATCTGTGCCTCGTAGTTGAAGCCGAACACCTTGAAGATGAACGAGATGATATCCATCACACCCAGGAACTCCTGCTTGAGCTGGTCGGGGGTGCAGAACAGGTGGGCGTCGTCCTGAGTAAAGCTGCGCACGCGCGTCAGGCCATGCAGCTCGCCGCTCTGCTCATAGCGGTAAACGGTACCGAACTCGGCATAGCGGATGGGCAGGTCGCGGTAGCTGCGGGGTGCCGTCTTGTAAATCTCGCAGTGGTGGGGGCAGTTCATGGGCTTGAGCATGTACTCCTCGCCCTCCTCGGGAGTGGTGATGGGACGGAACGAGTCCTTGCCGTACTTGGCATAGTGGCCGCTGGTCACATACAGCATCTTGTTGCCGATGTGCGGCGTGATGACCTGCTGGTAGCCGTAACGCTTCTGAATCTTGGCCAGCATGTCCTGCAGGCGGTTGCGCAGCGCGGCGCCCTTGGGCAGCCACAGCGGCAGGCCCTGGCCCACATTCTGCGAGAAGGCAAACAGTTCCATCTCCTTGCCGATCTTGCGGTGGTCGCGCTTCTTGGCCTCCTCCAGCAGCACCAGGTACTCGTCGAGCATCTTCTTCTTGGGGAAGGAGATGCCATACACGCGCACCAGCTGCGGACGCGTCTCGTCGCCGCGCCAGTAGGCACCGGCGAGCGACATCACCTTCACGGCCTTGATGGCGCCGGTAGAGGGGATGTGCGGGCCGCGGCACAGGTCGGTAAAGCTGCCCTGGGTGTATGTGGTGATGTGGCCATCCTCAAGGTCGTTGATGAGCTCGCACTTGTAGTGCTGGCCGTTGTCGCCAAAGAACTGCAGCGCGCCGTCCTTGCTGATGTCGCGGCGCACGACCGCTTCGTCCTTCTTGGCGAGCTCCAGCATCTTCTGCTCTATCTTGGCAAAGTCGGCGTCGGTCAACTGGTTCTCACCCGGGTCGATGTCGTAGTAAAAACCGTTCTCGATGGCCGGGCCAATGCCAAACTGGATGCCCTTGTACAATTCTTGCAATGCCTCGGCGAGCAAGTGGGCCGACGTGTGCCAAAAGGCGTGCTTGCCCTCGGCGTCCTCCCACTTGAAGAACTTGATATCGCCATCCATACAAATGGGGCGTGAGATATCCCATTCCTCGTCGTTGATTGATGCGGCCAGCACGTTGCGCGCAAAGCCTTCGCTAATGCTTTTGGCAATGTCGAGAGGCGTAACACCGCTCTCATATTCTCTTACATTGCCATCAGGAAACTTGATGTTAATCATAATAACTTGTTGATAATTAGTGGTTTGTGTCGTGCCCTACAACAGCACAACAATTCAAGATGCAAAGGTACTGCATCTTTGCCACACCACAAAGCGAAATCCGCATTAAAATAAAACAAATTCTCGTAAAAAATAAGAACCCCACCAGCCCCCAGGGCTATTCTTCTCACGCTACGTTTTTTTCTCACGCTAAGGCGCTAAGCAATGCCAGCCATCTTGCGCTGCCAGAGAAATCCCCGCGGCTCTTGGGGGGCCTTTGGTGGCGGGCGGTGTAAATTGCTGACTTTCAGACCGCACCAGTGAGAGCGACTGCTGTCTGGGGCCTGCGGCCTTGCCCTTGAGTGCGACGGTGATATTGCATTCAGCGGGGGTGGTTGCGGGGGTGGTGGGTGAGGATTTCGTCGCGCAGGCGGGAGCGGTCGATGTGGACATAGACCTCGGTGGTGGTGATGCTCTCGTGGCCGAGCATCTGCTGGATGGCGCGCAGGTTGGCGCCGCCCTCGAGCAGGTGGGTGGCAAAGCTGTGGCGCAGGGTGTGGGGGCTGATGACCTTGCGGATGCCCGCCAGTTCGCACAGTTGCTTGACAATGTGAAAAATCATCTGCCGCGTGAGCATGGCCCCGCGGCGGTTCAGGAACACGATGTCCTCGCTGCCGCGCTGGACGGTCTGGCGCGAGCGCGTCTGCTCCATGTACAGGGCGATGTGCTCCAGCGCCACGGGCGAGATGGGGACGAGGCGCTGCTTGTTGCCCTTGCCGTGGACGATGATATAGCGCTCGTCGGCAAAGACTTGTGACAGTTGCAGCGACACGAGTTCGCTCACGCGCAGGCCGCAGCCGTAGAGCGTCTCGATGATGGCGCGGTTGCGCTGGCCCTCGGGCTTGGACATGTCGATGCAGGCAATCATCGCGTCAATCTCGGCGACCGAGAGCACCTCGGGCAGGTGGCGCCCGATGCGGGGCGTGAGCAGCAGCCGGGTGGGGTCGCTGTCCATGATGCGCTCCATGCGCAGGAATTTGTAGAAGCTCTTCACGCCGCTGATGATGCGCGCCTGGGAGCGGGGCTGGATGCCCACGTCCTGCAGGGCGCAGACGAAGCGTTCCAGGTCGTCGGTCGTGGCGTGCTCGACGGCGACGCCCGCGTCGGCCAGGTGCCTGACGAGTTTGTCCACGTCGTCGCTGTAGGCCTGGGCGGTGTTGGCGCTCATGCCTTTCTCGAGCCTGAGGTGGCCCACAAAACGCTTCTTGAGGTCGCTGATGTCGGTGATGTCGCGCATGGCGTCAATGCAGTTTGCCATTGATGGTGCATGTCCAGTCGGGGTCGTTGTCATCGACGGCGTGCACCGTCACGTTGTCGCCGTCGAAGGCCATCTCCAGCTCGCGGCACTCGCCGCCGTCCACCCACTCGAGACGCATGGCCAGCGTGCGCTCGTCGGTCCAGGCATAGGCCGCCGCACTGGTGAACGGCCGCCCGGTGCCCACCAGTTGCCACACGCACTCCACGCCATAGACGGGACGGTGGTCGCCGGTGGCGGTTTTCCACCGGCCGCACGCCGCGCGGGCAACCAGCGGGCCGCGCTTGTCGGTCATGGTGAAAATGCGGTCGTTGCCGTCGCGCCGCACCTCAATGCTCTTGATGCCCAAGATGTTGTCTTCCAGGTCGATGCGGCCGCCCAGCAGGCGTTGCTCAACCGGGCTGGAGGCTTGTCCCCGGGGCAGGTCAATCGTCAATGCCGTGGGCCCCTCATTGAGGTCTCTTGCGTCCAGCATGGGCTCAATCAGGTAGTTGTAGATGGTGTTCAGTTCGTCGCCATAGTTGCCCGCCCTGCCGTTGATGACGATGACCATGTCGGCCGCGGGGTAAACATAAATCAACTGGCCGCCATAGCCTGCGGCAAAGAACACCTCGGCGCGCGGGTAGAGCACCGCCTTGGTATGGTAGCCGTAGCCCAGGAAGTAGTCATCGATGTTGTAGCCCGTGAACCACGAGCGGATGGTATGCCACACGCCGCGCATCCAGCGCATGAATTTCTGGCCCGCCGACAGTTGGGGCGCATTGCGCAGGTCGGTGCTGATGATGCGCTGCGTCATGTCGTGCACCCACTGCCGGCTGACGAGTTGCCGGCCGTGCCAGTTGCCGCCGTGCAGCAGCAGCAGGCCCAGTTTGGCCTCGCTCTCGGCCTGCAGGCGCAGTCCCCAGCCGCCAATCTCCACGCTGTCGGGCCCGATTTCCCAGTCGGCGCGGGTGATGTGCAGGGGCGTGAAGATGCGCTCGCGCAGGTAGTCGAGCATCGTGCGCCCCGTCACGCGGCGGATAATCATCGCCAGGGCGTGGGTGATCATGGAGTCGTAGGCAAACTGCCGGCCCACATTGCTGAAATCGCCCGCAAACCACGCCGTGAGCCAGTCGCCGGTGCCCTCGTCCTCAAACAGTTTGACCTCGACTTTGCGTCCCGCCGCCATGATGAGCATGTCGCGAATGGTGAGGCTGTCCAGCCCGGGCGAGAGCGTGGCGGGCATCTTGTCGCGCAGGTATTTCGACACCTTGTCGTCCACCTCGAGCAGCCCGTCGTCAACGGCGAGCCCGATGGCAAGCGCCGTCACCGTCTTGCTGGCGCTGAAGATGTTGTGCATGTCGTCGGCGCCGTAGGGCGCCACATGCTGTTCGCTGATGACCGAGTCGTGGCGCAGAATCATGATGTGATGCACATCCACGCCGGGCTTGGCCGCCAGGTGGCGGTAGAAACTGTTGAGCAGGCCCGTGGAGATGCCCTGGACCTCGGGGGTGGAGCGCGGCAGCTCGCCCGTCTGCCCCGCGGCGGCGAGGCAGGCGCACAGCAACATCAGCAGACAGTAAGCCTTGCGCATTTACTTGACGATTTGGAATGAAATGGTTTCGGGCTTGGAGGTCGGGAAATTGTCGCACACGGTGACCGTGTTCTTGCCAAAGTCAAACTTGAAGGTCGTGCCGCTAATCCAGTTCACATAGTGCACCTTGACCTCGAGCGTCGTGGGCGAGGTCCATGCGTAGGCCGTCGCCGCCGTGAAGTTGTGCGTGAGGTCCTGCATGCGGTTCATGGCCGTGATGGAGTAAGGCGGGAAACCGTTCACGGGGCTGTAGCGCCATTGCTTGCAGCCCATGGCATAATGTTCCTGGGTGCCGTCGGCGCGGCCAAAGCGCAGCCCGTCGGCACTTAGTGAAATCCATTGCAGACCATATTTGTTGGGCTGCAGTTGAAGCTGCCCGCCAGGCAGGCGCTTGCCGCCGGACTTGCCCTGCGGCAGCGGCAGCGTGGCGGTGGCCAGCAGTTTGTCGAGTTTGTACTGCAACTTGGGCTCGGGCTTGAGCGGGGCGTCCTGCACGCCGGGGAGCAGGATGTCCCAGATGGCGGCAAGCTCGGAGTGGCCATAGAGCACCATGCCCATGATGACCACCACCATGTCCTTGTCGGGGATGGCCACCGAGTACTGGCCAAAAGCGCCGTCGGCACGGAACGCGCCCGGCCGCTTGCACTGCCACACCTGGTAGCCGTAGCCGCTGTTGCCGTCGCCCTTGGGCTTGGAGTGGTCGCCGCAGGCAATCAGGCCGGAGCAAGCCTGCTCCACATAGCCGGCGCTGACGAGTTGCCGGCCGTTCCAGTTGCCCTTGTTGCACAGCAGCACGCCCAGCTTGGCCATCACCTCGCTGGTGACGCGCAGGCCCCATCCGCCTGTGGCGATGCCGTCGGGGCTCATCTCCCACTCGGCGTCGGTCACGCCCATGGGAAACAGCAGCTTGTCGTTGAGGTAGTCCTTCATGTTGCGCCCCGTGACGCGCTGCACGATGGCGGCGAGCATGAAGGTGCACATCGAGTCATACTGGAACAGCGTGCCGGGCTGGGCGTTGCAGCGCTGCGAGAGCCAGTCCCTCACCCAGTCCTCGCTGTTGTCGCGCAAGGGCCAGTCGGGCTTGATGCCGGCAGCCATCATCAGCAGGTCGCGCACGGTGACCGAGGCCAGGTCGGCGGCGATGCTGTCGGGCATCTTGTCGGGGAAGAACGACGCCACGCGGTCGGTGAGGCGCAGGCGGTTCTCGTCGATGGCCATGCCCACCGCCAGCGAGGTAAAGGTTTTGCTGGCCGAGTAGAGCGTGTGGCTGTCAACGGCGCGAAACGGCGCGGGGTGCAGCTCGGCGACCACCTTGCCGTGGCGCAGCACCATCACGTGGTGGATGTCGCAGTTGGGGATGGCCATGAGGGTGTCCATCATGTTGATGACGGCCTGGGTGCTGATGCCCTCGGCGGCGGGGGTGCTGCGCGGCAGGCTGGTGGATTGTGCCGCCGACAGCAGTGTCAGCGCTATCGCAGTGACGAGAAATAGGAGTTGGCGTTTCATTGTTGTTGCTATTGTTTGCGGGTTAATGTTCGTAGTTCTGGAGCGCCTTTTTCAGCTCGTTGCTGATGAGCATCTTGAGTTCCACCGGCTCTAACACCTCAATGTTGGAGCCGTGCGAGAGCAATTCCTCCTGCAGGTCGTAGGTGATGCGCATCTGGTAGGTGAAAATGGAATAGTTGTCGTGGATTTCCTCGCTTTGCGACGGGTGCAGCGGCAGGGCGCGGAAGTATTTGGCCTGCATCGGCTCGACGCGCAGCACGATGCGCTTGGCGCTGTTGCGGTTGATTGTGATGCCAAAGCAGTCCTTGAAGAAATCTGCCGGGCTAAAGCCCTCGGGCATCACAAAGGTGTCCTGAAGCATGTGCAGGCCGGTCATGCGGTCCAGCGAGTATGTCTTGATGGCCTTGTCCTTGACATTCAGCCCGATGACATACCACAACTGCTTGAAAATCTTGACAAAGTAAGGCTCAAGGACGATGCCGTCGGTGGGCAGCGCGCGGGTGTAGCCCTTGTAGGAGAAACTGATGCGGCGGTCCTGCTTGAGGGCGTCAATCACGATGGGCAGGTGCTTGCGCGCCGAGGGCACGTTCTCGAGCAGGATGCGGTGGCTGATGTCGTGGGCGCCCGTGAGCATGCCGCTCACCGAGGCCGCGTCCAGCAGCCACGACTGCATCAGCTGGTTGTTCTCGCCGACGCTGTCGTCGATATAGTACTCAAAGGTCGATTTGTCGCACTTGATGTTGATGTTAAACATCTCCTCCACGCCGTCGCGGTAGTGGAAAAACGTGCGGCGCGCCAGCGGCGTGCCCTCGCTGATGGGGCTGGCAAGCCAGGCGCTGCTCAGGTCCTTGAGCGTGATGCGGCCATAGCGGCTGATGGTGTCCACCAGCCACACATAGCGGTTAATCAGATTGCGTGCCATGTCAGTCGGCGACGGGCTGCTTGCCCGGCTTGATGAGCGCCGCCAGGCCTATCATGGTGAGGGCGGCGTTGAGCAACAACAGCTCAAAGCCGAGCGTGTATTCATAACGCTCCTGGAGCCACATCTGGACAAAGAAACTGATAACGGGCGCGGCAATGCACACGATGGGCACCAGCCGGTCGCGCACGGGCCGCTTGCACATCATGCCAAAGGCGAACAGGCCCAGGATGGGGCCGTAGGTGTAGCTGGCCAGCGTGTAAACCATCTTGATGGCGCTGTCGTTGTTGAGCGCGTTGAACACCACGATGACGATGCCCATGACCACCGCCATGACGATGTGCACCAGGCGGCGCGTGCGCGCCAGCCGGGACTCCTCAAGCTGCTTCTTGTCCACCTTGAGGATATCGACGGTGAACGAGGTGGTCAATGCCGTCAGGGCCGAGCCCGCAGCCGAATAGCCCGCGGCAATCAGGCCCAGCACAAACAGGATGAGCATGACAACGGGCATGGCGCTGTCCTGGGCCACCTGCCCGAACAGCTGGTCGGTCTTGTCGGGGATGGCGATGCCCTGCTGACGGGTGTAGAGCACCAGCAGGGTGCCCAGCACCAGGAACAGGCCCACGACAAATATCTGGGTGATGCCGCTCACGATGAGGCCCTTGCGGGACTCGCCCACGTTCTTGCTGGCGAGCGTGCGCTGCATCAGGTCCTGGTCGAGGCCCGTGGTGGCGATGACCATGAAGATGCCGGCGATGAACTGTTTCCAAAAGTAGGTCCCCTCCTTGGGATTGTCAAAGAAGAAGATGCGCGACGTGTCGTCGGCGGCAACGGCCTTGACCATGTCCACAACATTGTGGCCCAGCGACTTGGCGATGAACACGATGCACAGCACCACCGACAGGATGAGGCAAAAACTCTTCAACGTGTCGGTCCAGATGACCGTCTTCACGCCGCCCTGCAGGGTGTACAGGAAGATGAGCGCGATGGTGACAATGACGTTGATGACAAACGGGATGTGCAGCGGGTCGAACACCAGCAGTTGCAGCGTGACGCACACCACAAAGAAGCGCACCGCGGCACCCAGCATCTTGCTGATGAAGAAGAACCATGCGCCGCTCTGGTGGGTACTGCCGCCAAAGCGCTGCTCCAGGTAGCCGTAGATGGACACCAGACTGCGCTTGTAGAACAGCGGCAGCAGCACATAGGCGATGACAAAGTAGCCCACGGCAAAGCCCAGCACCATCTGCAGGTAACTGTACTGCGAACCGACGACATAGCCGGGCACCGAGATGAAGGTCACGCCCGAGATGGGCGCGCCCAGCATGGCGATGGCGACGATGAACCAGGGCGCCTGCCTGCCGCCGCTCAACGCGGTGGCCGTGTCGCTCTTGCGCGACGCCGCCCACGAGATGATGAATAACAAGATGAAGTAGCCAACGATGGTGGCAAGTACTATCCAGGGGGTCATTTTTAGTTGGGAGTTAGGAGTTGGGAGTTATTCGTTATTCGTCATAGAGCAGGTAGGGCTTGCGCTGTACCTTGAAGAGTTCCACGTCGTTTTTCCAAGTGGCCTTGATCTCGTCGGCGCTCTTGCCCTCGGCAATGAGCTCACGCACCTGCCTGGAACCCATGAGTTTGTCAAAGAAGTTGCTCTGCAGGTAGAACTGCTTGCCGCCCTTGGTGAGGTTGCGGTAGGCGTCGATGATGTACTCGAGGTTGATGCCCTTGGCTATCACGTCCTCGGGGTCCAGCTGGTGCAGGTCCACGCCGTGGCACTCGTTGTCCATCTGCGTCGGCTCCTTGGCGCCAAAGCGGCTAGTGGGGGTGAACGAAAACGAGTAGCCCGTCATGTCGGGGTGGCCATAGACCTGGAAGGGCCAGTCGGTGCCGCGCCCCAGGCTCACCGTCGTGCCCTCAAAGTAGCACATCGACGGATAGAGGTAGATGGAGAGCATGTTGGGCAGATTGGGCGACGGGGCGATGGGCAGGACGTAGCGTGTCTGGTGGGTGTAGTTGAGGCACGGCACGACGGTGAGGCCGCACTTCTTGCCGTCCTTGAGCCAGCCCTCGCCGTTGGCCATCTGCGCCAGCTCGCCCAGCGTCATGCCGTGCACGGTGGGGATGGGCAGGCGGCCCACGCCCGACTTGAGCGTCATGTCCAGGATGGGGCCGTCAACATACATGCCGTTGGGGTTGGGGCGGTCAAGCACCATGAACTGCTTGTCGTAGGTGATGGCGGCGTCCATCAGGTTAATCATCGTCACATAGTAGGTGTAGAACCTCAGGCCCACGTCCTGGATGTCGGTGACGATGATGTCGATGCTGTCCATCACCTCGCGGCTGGGCATCGGCGACTTGCCGTCGTAGAGCGACGCAATCTTGATGCCCGTTTTCTCGTCAACGCTGCTCGACACGTGTTCGCCCGCGTCGGCCTTACCGCGAAAACCGTGCTCGGGCGAGAAGATGGTGACCACATTCACGCCGTTTTCGAGCATCAGGTCCAGCGTGTGCTTGTCGCCCACCATGCCGGTCTGGTTGCTCAGCAGCGCCACGCGCTTGCCCTTGAGCAGGGGCACATACTGGTCGGTGCGCGCCGCCCCCACCACCACTTCGCCGCTGGCCGCGGGGGTGACGGCGGCTGTTTGTTCGGCCGTCTCGGACTGGCCGGCAGCGCCTGCGGCTTTCCCGTTGGTGCTGTTGCATGTCGCCATAGATGTCAGCGACATCCATGCCGCCACCATCAACAGATAAAATCCTGTCTTGTTCATAGTCATATTGTCTTTGGAATAGTTTTATTGCATTATAACCTCGCAAAGTTAGTCCTTTTCCAAAAACATATCAAATATTCCGTCAATAATTTTGCCAAATAATGGCACAGGCAGCCACAGGCCCCATACCGGCTCCGCCGCCGGCCGATTTTTTTCACGCTAAGACGCTAAGATTTTAAGGTTTAAAAGATTAAAAATTATCATTAAAACAAAACGATAAAAATCTTTCGCGCCTTTTTTGAGAAAAAAACACACCGACGGCCTTGCTTAGTGCCTTAGCGTGAGAAAAAGCGGCGGGGGGCGTGAGAAAAAAACGGCGCGGGCATGGTCAGCCGTTCATGGCCAGGTCGTACTGGTGTTGCGTCTTGCGGGCGATGGACTGCCAGTCATAGTGCGACAGGTCGTAGCGGCACCTTGCGGCGGGGGCGTCCATCAAGCGCGCGAGGGCGGCGGCAAGGGCGGCGGTGTCGCCCATGGCGAAATAGTCCTCGGCGGGCAGGTCCACCTGGCGCGTGCCGGGGATGTCGCTGCACACCACGGGCAGGCCGTAGGCCATGGCCTCGAGCAGCACCATGGGGAAGCCCTCGTTGACCGATGGCAGCACAAACGCCCGCGCATGGCTGTAGAGCTGGCGCAGGTCCTCGCCTGTGGTGAAGCCCGTGAACACCACCTTGTGCTCCACGTCGAGGCACTCAAGCCGCTCGCGATAGGCGGCATCGTGGTCGCTGGCGCCGGCGATGACCACCTGCCGGACCTGTGGCAAGCGCTGCACGGCCTCGACAAGGTATTCCAGCCCCTTCTCGGGCGTGAGCCGCCCCACGGCGAGCAGATAGCCCTGCGGCTTGATGCCGTGCCGGTCCAGGAAACCGGTGCCGGTGCTGCGCGCCACGGGGTCCACGCCGTTGGGGATGTACACGCTCTTGCGGCGCGCCTGTTCGGTGACCTTGGCCATCTGGCGGCGGTTGACAAAGATGATGCGGTTGCTGAAGCGCAGCGACAGCCCCTCGCAGCGGCGCAGCAGCCAGCGCGCGGGGGCGCTCCACTTGCTGTGCTCGTAGTTGGGGCTGTGGTAGGTGAGCACCACGGGCAGTCCCGCCAGCCGCAGCAGCGGCGCGAACATGCCGGGCCCGATGTTGTGGATGTGCACCACGTCGGGGCGGTGGCGCATGATGTGCAGCGTGCTCAACAGCGTGTGCCACACCGCCTCAAAGCCCTTGATGCGCGTCGAGGGCAGGTCCACATACTCGATGCCGGGCAGCGCCTGGCGCGACTGCTCGGTCAAGTAGGAACGGCGGCGGTAGAGCCGCACGCGGGCATCGGTGATGCGGGTATAAAGATGATAGCCGTGGGCCTCAACGCCCCCCTGGATGCCGGGAAAACCGCGCGTGCCAATCACCGCTATCGTCTTCATGGTAATTGATTGTATAATGGTACGGGGCGGGGACGGTTAATCCCAGCACAGGTCCTTGCCCTTGAACGTGCGCCACTTGTTCTTGATAATCCACTTGATGGGAATCCAGGGACGGCGCACCATGTCGTGGCGCTCGGTGACGATAAACGTGCAGTTGCGCTTGCAGGCCTTGACCTTTTCCATCGCCTCGCGCGCCTTGTCGCTGTGCATGATGTTCTCCAAGCTGTCCTGCTTGATGTTGCCCAGTTTCCACTCCTCGCAGCTGCCGTTGCAGGGCGTGACATTGCCCCACGGGTCGATGAAGAAAAAGTCGCTGAGGGCGCCGCAGGGCGGACGGTACTCGTCGGTGTCGCCGCGCAGGCGGCGGTGGATGGAACGGTTGAAGTAGGCGCGGCCGTAGTCCTTGAGACGGTCCTTGAGGCGGCGGCGCTTGCTGGTGAGCAGGGCCTTGACAAACAGTTCGTGCTGGCGCAGGGCCTCCTCGCTCTCGAGCTGGTTGTCCTCCTTGTGGAAGTACCACGAGTTGTGCACGGCCGAGTTGCCCAGCTCCACGTCCAGCGCTACGCACAGGTCGTAGAGGTGCAGCAGGTCCATGTAGTTGTCGGGCGAGATGACGACCGAGAAGCCGATGTTCTTGCACTTGGTCTTCTTGAGCTCGAGCATGGTGCGCAGGGCATGGTCAAAGCCGTCCTTGAGGCCGCGCTTGTTGTCGTTGACCTTGGGCAGGCCCTCGACGCTCACGCGGATGAGGATGTTGGGATATTTGTTCGCCAGTTCTACTATCTTGCTGGTGTTGTAACCGTTGGTGCTCAGTTCCAGCAGGCGCGACTTGGGATACAGTATCTCAAATATCTTGTCGATGTCCTTGCGCAACGTGGGCTCGCCGCCCGTGATGTTGATGCGCAACCCCGCGGGCAGTTTCTCATAGTAGGAGGCGTCTATTTCTTCGTCGGGACTGGTCTGGAACTTCCAGATGTTGCACATGTTGCACTGCGCGTTGCACCTGAATGTCGTGATCAGACTCCCCTGTATCACATTTTTCATAAGTGTATAAGTCAATATGCCATCCGGTGCATGCCATACACCGTACACCTTATTAACTTTTAGCACCGCAAATTATTGTGCAATTATGATAAAAAAACGTAACAAGTTATCTACAGCCGGTAAATGTCGCGCATGAGCGCCTGCATGTGGCGCTGGGGGGCAAAGCGCTGGAGGGCGCGGCGGGCGATGCCGGCATGGTCCCAGTCGCGCGCCATCGATGCGGTAATTGCCGCGGCAAGGGCCTCACGGTCAAAGGGCCGGAACACGGTGCCGCTGTCGCCGTCGATGAGTTCGGGGATGCCGCCCATTTGCGACCCGGCCACCGGGGTGCCGGCGCACAGCGACTCCACGACGCTCAGCGGGTTGTTGTCGTTGCACTGGCTGGGCATCACGCTCAGCCTGGCGCCACTCAGCAGGCGCGCCACGCGCCCGGCGTCAAGCATGCCCAGCAGCTCAATGTTGGCGCAGCCGGCATAGCGGCGCTGCATCTCCTCGGCCAGCGGGCCGCCGCCGGCGACCTTGAGGCGGTAGGGCAGCCGTGACGCCACGTCGAGCAGGGCGTCCACGCCCTTCTCGGCCGAGAGGCGGCCCACATAGCAGTAATAGCCGTCACGCGGCGCGCCGCTGTCCACGGCCTGGTATTGCTGCAGTTTCACGGGGTCAAGAAAGTTGTTGAGCACCGTGATTTTGCCGGGCTGGAAGCCGCCTTGCCTCATCTTCCCGGCCATGAACTCGCTGGGGCAGACAAAGGTGTCCACACAGTGCTCCAGCGTGCGGCGGTTCCACTTGAGGGCCTCGAGCCACCCCACCACGCTGGCGGGCAGCGAGCCCTTCATGCACCTGTGGCTCACGGCGTTGAACTTGCTGCCCGCGATGCACTTGTCGCAGGGCTTGCCGTCGAGCAGGCAGTCGTAGCGCGGGCACAGCAGCTTGTAGTCGTGCAGCGTCCACACCACGCGCACGCCGCGGGCGTGGGCCAACTGCGCCACCACGGGCGACAGGTAGCTGTGGATGTTGTGCAGGTGCACCACGTCGGGCTTGAAGTCGTCGAGCACGCGCTCAAAGCACTCCCCGACGCCGGCATTGCCCAGCGCACGGCGCATGGCGCGCCACTGCGCCGCCTTGCTGCCGCCAAAGTCCACGCGGCTGGCAAACCGGTCCTGGTAGCGCGCGGGCAGGTTGTCGGGGTAGTCCATGGCAAACACCTCGGCCTCCACCCCACTCTCGCGGAGCTGGGCCTGGGTGTTGAGCACCACCACGCAGTCGCCGCCGCGCGGATAGTAGAACTTGTTGACCAGCAGTACGCGTTTTGCCATATTGTTCCTGTCGCGGGGATTATCCATCACACGTTGAACCTGAACACAACGATGTCGCCGTCCTGCATGACATATTCCTTGCCCTCGATGTGCATCTTGCCGGCCTCCTTGACGGCGGCCTCGCTGCCGTAGTGGATGTAGTCGTCATACTTGATGATTTCGGCACGGATGAATCCGCGCTCAAAGTCGGTGTGGATGACGCCGGCACACTGCGGCGCCTTGCTGCCGCGGCGGTAAGTCCACGCGCGCACCTCCTTGGGGCCAGCGGTGAGGAAGGTCTCGAGGTTGAGCAAGGCATAGGCCGACTTGATGATGCGGTTCACGCCGCTCTCCTCAAGGCCGATTTCGCTCAGGAACATCTGGCGCTCGTCATAGTCCTCGAGCTCGGCAATCTCGCTCTCGGTCTGCGCCGCCACGACAAGGATTTGGGCGTTCTCGTCCTTCACCGCCTCGCGCACGGCGTCCACATAGGCATTGCCGCTGGCCGCGCTGGCGTCATCGACATTGCACACATACAGCACCGGCTTGTTGGTGAGCAGGAACAGCTCGTGGGCGATTTTCTCCTCGTCCTTGTTCATCAGCTCCACGGTGCGCGCGCTGCGGCCCTGCTCCAGCGCCTCCTTGTAGCGCTTGAGCACCTCGTACTGCGCCTTGGCGTCGCGGTCGCCGCCGGTCTGGGCCTGCTTGTACACGCGGCTGATGCGGCTCTCGATGGTCTCCAGGTCGCGCATCTGCAGCTCCAGGTCGATGACCTCCTTGTCGCGCACGGGGTCCACGGTGCCGTCGACGTGCGTCACGTTGTCGTCGTCAAAGCAGCGCAGCACGTGGATGATGGCGTCGGTCTCGCGGATGTTGCCCAGGAACTTGTTGCCCAGGCCCTCGCCGCGGCTGGCGCCCTTGACCAGGCCCGCGATGTCCACGATTTCCACGGTGGTGGGCACGATGCGCGCCGGGTTCACCAGCCTGGCCAGCTCGTTGAGGCGCTCATCGGGCACGGTGATGACGCCCACATTGGGCTCGATGGTGCAAAAAGGAAAGTTCGCCGACTGCGCCTTGGCATTCGACAAGCAGTTGAACAGGGTCGATTTTCCCACATTGGGCAACCCCACTATTCCACATTGTAATGACATGTCTTATCTTGTTTTGGTTGTTTGAGTGGTGCAAATTTAGAAATAATTCCCGAGTTATCCACCAGTCAGAGCAAAAAAGCTACACTCACCGCGCCAAATCCCCCACCCCGCCCCTGATTTTCACGCTAAGACGCCACACAGCAGTTTTTTTTCTCACGCTAAGCGTGAAACAATTTCTGTGAGCGTTTTGGGTGCCGGCAATATTTGCATATTACAACATTTTGTGGTAATTTTGCCGCACACATTGATTCATATTGACTTTATACAAACACATTCAACGACATGGATAGCCAACAGAACGCCGAAATCATCGCACGCATCAAATACTTGATGAAGGAACTGGGCCTGCGCCAGGTGCAGCTGGCCGAGCGCATCGGGGTGGACACGTCCAACCTGTCCAAGTACCTCAACGGGCACATGCCCCTGAGCGACGCCCTGCTCAACCGCTTGGTCGTGAACCTGGGCGTGTCCAAGCAGTGGCTGCTCGACGGCAAGGACCTGCCCTTTGCCAAGGCCTCGCTGCCTGTCGCCCAGGCCGACGACCCCGCGGCGGGCGGCACGCCGGTGTATAACGTGGACGTCACGGCAGGCACGGCGGGGCGCAGCCCGATGTTCGCCAGCGAGAACATCGTGGGATGGGTGAACCTGCCCAATGTGAGCCCCGACTGCCGCATCGTGCGCGTGAGCGGCGACTCGATGGCGCCGGTGGTCCAGGACGGTGACTTTGTCGCCGTGCGCGAGATGACCAACCCCAGCCAGATTTATTGGGGACAAATCTATGTCGTGCAGCTCGACGACTTCCGCGTCCTCAAGTATGTGCGCCGCCACACCGACCCCAACATGGTGGTGCTGCGCAGCGAGAACCCCAACTATGACGACATGGACGTGCGCCGCGCCGACATCCGCGGCATGCTGCTGGTGCAGCACGTCATCCATCTCAACACAAGACTCTGATGAACAACAACATATATTATCACACCCTACCCAACGGGCTGCGGCTTGTGCACGTGGCCACAGCGTCACAGGTGGCGTGGTGCGGGCTTGCCGTCAATGCCGGCAGCCGTGACGAGGACGAGGGCCAGTGCGGCCTCGCCCACTTTGTCGAGCACACCATCTTCAAGGGCACCGCCCACCGCCGCGCGTGGCACATCCTCAACCGCATGGAGCGCGTGGGCGGCGAGCTCAACGCCTACACCACCAAGGAGGGCACAATGCTCTACTCGGTGTTCCCCAGCGAGCACCTGCAGCGCGCCATGGACCTGCTCGCCGACCTCGTGCAGTGGTCGGTGTTCCCGCAAGACGAGCTGGACCGCGAGCGCGACGTGGTGCTCGAGGAGGCCGCCAGTTACCGCGACACGCCCGCCGACGCCGTCTATGACGACTTCGAGGACCTCCTGCTCGAGGGCAGCCGCCTGGGACACAACATCCTGGGCCGGCGAGACGACCTGGAACGCCTCACCCGCGACGACTGCATGCGCTACCTCAAGTCGCTGTATGTGCCCGGCAACATGGCGTTCTTTAGCGTCGGCCCCGAGCGGCCCGAGCGCGTCTTTGCCATGGCCGGGAAATACTTCGGGGGCATGGACCACAAGACGCCCGCACCCCGCCGCACGCCGCCCCAGCAGGTGGCACCCTTCTGCCGCGAGGTGAAAATCGGCTCACACCAGGCCCACACCGTCGTGGGCGCACGCGTGCCCCACATGGGCCACCCCCTGCGGCACCCCATGGCGCTGTTGAACAACATCCTGGGCGGCCCCGGCATGAACTCGCTGCTCAACGTGGAACTGCGCGAGCGCCGGGGCTATGTCTATACCGTCGAGTCCACGCTGACGCTGCTCAGCGACTGCGGGTGGATAGAGATATACCTGGGCTGCGACCCCCACGACGTGCGCTCCAGCCTGCGCGTCATCGAGCGCATCACCGCCCGGCTGGCAGACGCTCCCCTGCCCGAGCGGCGACTCGACGCCTACAAGAAGCAATACTGCGGACAGCTCATCGTCGCCGCCGACAGCGCCGAGTTCATGGCAATGCGCGCGGGACGCGGGCTGCTCTGCTACGGCCGCGTGGACACCATCGGCGACACCATTGCCGCCATCCAGGCCGTCACCCCCGGGCAAATCGCCCAGGCCGCCCAATACCTGCAAGCCGGACAACTCTCGTCGCTCACGCTACTGTAACCCGGCCGGGAGCGGCATCAAGCCGATTGTTGATACACTAACCGAAAATATCCAAGACATGAAAAAAATAGCATTACTGATAGCCCTTGCCGCGGCAACATTAGCGGCAAGCGCGCAACAAGCCAGGTACCAGGGCCAAGTTGACCTGGGCTACTCCGTCGGCATCGGGGCAAACGGCACCGGCCGCGTCAACCTGCACACCATTCACGGCGCAAGGATTGGCGACTACGCCTATGCCGGACTGGGACTGGGCGTTGACTTCTATCACCAGCTCAAGGACGACGGCACAGGCTGGGGCGAACTGATGCTGCCCGTGTTTGTGGACCTCAAGGGCTACTATCCTGTCAACAGCCACTTCGCGCCGTTCATCGCGCTGGACCTTGGCTACAGCACAGGGCTGACCAAGGGGGTGAGCAGTGCAGGCGGCTTCTTGTGCTCGCCGGCCGTCGGCGTCAAGCACAAGCGATTTCAGGCACAAGTCGGTTACACGAGCCAGCATTTCTCAGAGCAAGGAAGCCTCGGCTTCACCACAGGAGCATGCCAACTCAAGCTGGGCCTGACATTCTGACCCCCGCCACATCCCCAACGCCATCCAGGCCTCCGGCCTTGCCCTTGAGGGCGACGGGTGTGACGGCCGGCGCCTGCGTCTCTGGACACTGCTCACTGCCCGAGGACCGCAGATGCCTCCGCCATTACCGAGGGCGGGGAGGCGAATCGTTGCTTTTTGTCATGGCGCAGGCGATGGGGGTGGTTCTACCTTTGCGGCAAGAGAGCAGCAACACGCTGCAAAAACCAAACAAAACCAAACAAAACCAAAAGCCATGAAAACCACACTCACCTATGACACCGATGCCTATCTGGTGGTAGCGCGGTCGCTCAAGCCCGCCGAACTGGGGCGCCTGTTCCAGGCACTGGCAGCGACGATGAACGGGCTGGACGGCAGTGAACATGTCACCGGCTCGGCCATCCGCCTGGCTTACAACCTGCTGGCGCCCAGCATCGAGCAGAGCATTGAGCGCCGCGCCGCCCTCCGCAGCAACGGCAGCAAGGGCGGCCGCCCCCGCCGCAGCGACACGCCCGCCCCGGGCGGTGACACGGCGGCCGGCGCTGACGACTGCCGTTGCCGTGACAATGAGGTCAAACCAAAGGCGGAGGTAAAAAAAAGCAAAAAAGAAGACCTTCCCCCCACACCCCCTATAGAAGAAAAAATCAAAAAAAATAATTCTCAAACCAATTCTCTCTCTCCCGCGCGGGCGAGCGGCGTCCAAGTTCCCGATTATGACGAGTTGGAGCGCATGATGCTGAGCGAGGAGCCCTGGCTCGAGCAGCTGTGCATGGCGCGTCGCATCGGGCACGACGACATGGCCACCTATGTCGCGGACTTTGTCAACTACCTGCGCCAGCAGGACTCGCGCGAGACGCTGAGCCAAGCCAAGACGCACTTTGTCAACCAATTACCATACATCATCAAACTTTACAAAAACCAGCAACACCATGCAGACACAACCCACACCCGCAACGCGTGGCGCCAGCCCGCAAACGCTTGCATCCAGCATTACATCTACGATCCAGTCGCTCGCGCCGAAGCCGAGCACGCCTCGCGTCAGGCCGCCGTTGCCCGCCAGATTGCAGCACTTGCAGACGAAGCTCGACACCCTCGTCCGCTCCCATTCTGACCTCGCCGCCTTCATGACGGCGATGAACCCCGACTTACAGCTCGAGGCCGCCAAAAACGTGGAGCGCGCCCTGTTTGGCACAGCGCCCACGATGACGGTGGTGGGGCTGGCCTACGGCCCCAACGCCGCCGAGCAGTGGCTGTTGCCGCAGCTGCACAGCGTGACGGAATTTTGCGGCTGCCGCGACAAGCTGAGCGACAGGCAGATGCGCGAACTCGCCAGCATGATTGCCGTTGAGTTTGGCTACCTCAAGGTGAGCGAGGTGATGCTGTTCCTGTACCGCCTGAAGTCGGGCCGCTACGGCAAGTTCTACGGTGCGATGGACCCCATGTCGGTGATGATAGCGCTGCGCCAGCGGTTCATGGCCGAGCGCGCCGAGGCCATCGACGAGCGCGAGCGGCGTGAGGCCGAGTGCGAGCGTGAGCGCCACCGCCGCCAGGTCGAGGCCGACCGTGCCCGCGCCCGCGCCGAGGGCCGCAACCTGTATGAAATTCCGCCCGGCCTGCTCAAGCGGCCGTAGGAGGGGGCACGGGGCGAGGCGTCACAGCTTGAGCTGGACCTGCCTGGCCTGCCCGTCCGCGGTGTTGAAGGCAAACGTTGCCCACGCGCTGGTGACCTGGCTCTCGTAGCGGATGCGGTATCGCGTGCCGCGTCGCAGCCACTTGACGCTCGCCTCGCCGCACACCGGCTCGCCCGGCTCGCCACGGCGTTTCACGCCCTTTTTCTCGACGATGGAGCACTCCTCGCCGCGGATGGTGAACACGAGGTTGACGGTCTCGCCGGGGCCGAGCATCAGCCCCGTGCGGGTTATCTTCACCTTGCCGTTGTCCAGCGGCTGCAGCGTGAGCAGGTCGCCGTCGCCGGCATCGCCGTCGGGCCGGGTGTCCAGCGGGGCGATGAAGGTGCTGGCTGGACCTTTCTCGACACGCCCCATGAGCAGCGCCACCAGCGCCACCGCCACGACAAAGGCTATCGTGTAGAATTCGGGCGAGTTGATGTCCATGCCGTTGTCCTGATGCCGCAAGAGGGCAAGCCTCGCCGGCCACGCCCTCTTGCCACAGATGTTGTTATTCTCTTGAGATCACACTGCCGGGGGTCACTTGATCACCATGACCGTGGCGGCAGGTTCGCCATCGACAGCAGGCTGTGCGCCCTGGGCCACATACACCCGATAGATGCCCGTGGCCACACGCTCGCCGCGCTCGTCGCTGGCATCCCACAGCGCGCTGCCCGTCACGGGGCCCATGGTCTTGACCACGCGGCCCTCGCTGTCGGTGATGACCAGCCAGGTGTCCTCCATCAGCCCCGAAATCTTGACCATGCCCGTGTAGTCGGGCTCGACAGGATTAGGCAATGCGTAAACGCTGCCATAGTCCAGGGCGGCGGCGTCGCTGTCAGAGATGTACTCGGCCAGGCCGTTATCGGTGATGATGAACACGCGGTTGTTCACGGTGTCGCACTCGACCGAATACACGACGTTGCCGGGGATGTCGCTGTTGTCGGTGGTGAAGTGCTTGAAGACCTCGCTGCCGTCGGGCGAGACAAAGAACAGGCCGTTGCCGTTGGTCGCAATCCACTTGTTGTTGTCGGCGTCAACACCGATGTCGTACACCTCATAGCCCTCGCACAGGTTGCCCGTGCCCTCGTCAAACTTGGTGACAAAGGGGCGGACGGCCTTGGGGCGGGCGTTGAACACCTCGTCGGGGTCGAAATAGAACAGGCCCGACATCGTGCCCACCCAGATGTTGCCGTCAAGGTCTTCCTCCATGTGCCTGATGTAGGTCCAGTCCACCGTCTTGTTGTTCTGGTCCACAAAGCTGCCAAGGGTGACAAACTGGTAGCTGCCCGCCTTGGGATCCTCGGTGGCATTGTCCCAGCACAAGATGTGGCCGACGTAGGGGCCGGCCTGGGAATAGTCGCCGTCGGTGTATAACTTCACGTTGTTCTTCCTGGAAATGATGAACTGGGATGCCTGCATGTTGCCGGTGCTCACGTTCAGCAGGCCGCTGGGCACAAACCAGTCGGCCTTGGCCACCGATGCAGGGTTCTCGAACTTGGCCCTGGGCAGGACAACGACGGGCGCGCTGGCATAGCCATAGGAGCTTACCGCCCACAGGTTGCCGTAGCGGTCAAAGGCCGGGGTGGCCTTGTAGGTGCCGATTTCGGAGTTCGACTTGGTGAACTGCTTGGCCAGGGCGTCGTTGGTCACCTTGAGGATGCCCTGGGTCCAGCTGGCGCGGACATAGGTATATGGGTCGAACGGGTCAAACACGAATTCATAGCCGGCATATCCCGTGCCGGTGCCGTAGGCGTTGGCGAGCTTCCAGTCGGCGCCGTCATAGGTGTTGATGGCGTTGTTGTAGTCCTTCTTGATGTACCACAGGTTCTTGGCCGAGCTGGCGACATATAATTTATCCATCGCCGCATTGTATTTCATCCAAAAGGGGGTGGTCATCGTCAGGCCGTTAACCTTGTGGTAGTTTGACGTCCCCGAGATGTACAAGCCATTGGCGCCGAGCAGCCACAGGGTGCCGTCGCCAGCAGGGTCAGAGCTGGCAAAGAGCGCCGTGCTGGCCGCCTTGGTCACCGTGGTGCCCGCGGCGTCGATGGTGTAGTAGAACGACTGTCCGGAAAAATTGGCGACAAAGCCGGCGGGCGTGCGCTGGACACAGGTGGGGCCATAGTCGAGCAGCTTGGTGCCCGTGGGCTCTGAATCCACCATATCGTAGCGGTATAAAGCGTTGGACCTCAACATAAAGAAGGCGTTGTCGCGATAGGGATACAGCTTGGAGCCCGAGAATGTTCCGCTCTTCTTGGCATAGGTGTGGATGGGGTCGTCCTGGCCTTTGGGGCCATAGTAGAGATATCCGTCGGTCACCAGCAGCATCTCATCGCCCACCACGGCGACAGAGTTCACGGTGAGCGACTGGCCCAGCTCGTAGCTGTTCTTCACCGTCAGCGTCGTCTCGTCGATTGTCACATATCCGTAGCCGATGGCGACATAGGCCATGCCGTCGGCAAAGGTGATGTCATTGATCGTCTTGGTGGTGTAGGTGGCGTTGTTGGCCAGCTCGCCGTTGTCCAGGGTGCAGTCGTGCACACGCGGCGTCACGTCCTTGATGTTGCTGATGTTGGTCACCTTGCCGCTCTCGTCAATGACGTCGATGTTGGAGTTGGAGTAGGCCACGAACAGCAAGCGCCGCTCACTGTCGAAGTAAATCTGGTCAACCATCATGTCGGATAACAGGTTCTGCTTGTTCAGGCCGATGGTCGTCTGCGACGCCTTGTCATAGACAAACAGCGTGGAGATGTCAACATAGTACACCTTGTCCCCGATGTCATACACATTCTTCGTTTTAGATGCCACAAAGGTGCCGTGCATCTTCCATGTAGCGGCATCGGCGCTCAATACAGCCAACAGCGTCAGCAGCACGAGCATGAATTGTTTCTTGAACATATCTTGTCGTTTTATAGTTATTTATACTTTAATACACTAACCATCAATGAGTTTCAAGACAATTATGCACAAAACCCACTGAATCAAATGCCAAAGTTATAAATTTTTTGCCAAAGAAATCCCATCCTGACCGAAATATCAGCATAATGAGTTTCTTAAAATTTGCAAAATCTCAAGTGTGTCACACAGTCGAGGCCGCTGGCAAGAGCAGGCTACTGGGCAGCGTCCTTGTCGCTGGCAGCGGCGATCCACTTGCCAATCTCGTCAACCACGGGCACCTTCATGCCCAGTTTGTACTTCTTGTTGATGTCCAGCAGGTCCTGGAACAGCTTGCCGGGCTTCTCCAGTGCGCCCAGGGCAGCCACGGTGAGCACGCCGGCCTTGTGGATGGCGGGCACCCACTCCTGGGGCACGCCCACGGCGGCAAAGGCTTCGGCCTTGTCGCGGGCGGGCACCTTCTCGGGGCGCATCTGCGGGAACAGCAGCACGTCCTGGATGTAGCTGTTGCCCGTCATGAGCATGGTCAGGCGGTCGATGCCGATGCCGATGCCGCTCGTGGGCGGCATGCCGTACTGCAGGGCGCGCAGGAAGTCCTGATCGATGATCATGGCCTCGTCATCGCCCTTGTCGGCCAGGCGCATCTGCTCCACAAAGCGCTCCTCCTGGTCGATGGGGTCGTTGAGCTCGCTGTAGGCGTTGGCCACCTCCTTGCCGTTCACCATGAGTTCAAAGCGCTCGGTGAGGCCGGGCTTGGAGCGGTGCATCTTGGTCAGCGGCGACATCTCGACAGGATAGTCGATGATGAAGGTGGGCTGGATGAAAGTGCCCTCGCAGAACTCGCCAAAGATTTCGTCGATGAGCTTGCCCTTGCCCATCGTGTCGTCGATTTCGAGGTTGAGCTGCCTGCACACCTCGCGTATCTGGTCCTCACTCTTGCCTTCCAGGTCGTGGCCGGTCTTCTCCTTGATGGCCTCGAGGATGGGCAGGCGGCGGTAGGGCGCCTTGAAGCTGATGGTCTTGCCGTCGATCTCGGTCTCGGGCTTGCCGTTGACGGCGATGCAGATGGTCTCGAGCAGTTTCTCGGTGAACGACATCATCCAGTTGTAGTCCTTGTACTGGACATACAGCTCCATGCAGGTGAACTCGGGGTTGTGGTTGCGGTCCATGCCCTCGTTGCGGAAGTTCTTGCCAATCTCGTACACGCCCTCAAAGCCGCCCACAATCAGGCGCTTGAGATACAGCTCGGTGGCGATGCGCATATACATGTCGATGTTGAGCGCATTGAAGTGGGTGATAAACGGACGCGCGCTGGCGCCGCCGGCAATGGCCTGCAGCGTGGGGGTCTCGACCTCGGTGTATCCGGCCTGGTCGAGCACCTGGCGCATGGTGCGGATGACGGTGGCGCGCTTGAGGAAGGTGTCCTTGACGCCGTTGTTCACAATCAGGTCCACATAGCGCTGGCGATACCTGAGCTCGGGGTCCTCAAAGGCGTCAAACGTCTCGCCGTCCTTTTGCTTGACCACGGGCAGCGGCTTCAACGACTTGCTGAGCAGGGTGAGCTGCTGGGCGTGGACGCTGATTTCGCCCGTCTGGGTCCTGAACACAAAGCCCTTGATGCCCACAAAGTCGCCCATGTCGAGCAACTTCTTGAACACCACATTGTACTGGTCTTTGTCCTCGCCGGGGCACAGGTCGTCGCGGCTCACATACACCTGGATGCGGCCCTTGGAGTCCTGCAATTCAAAGAAGGAGGCCTTGCCCATGATGCGGCGGTTCATCATGCGTCCCGCGATGCTCACCTGGCGCGCCTCGGCAGCGTCGTCGTCAAAGCGGGCCACGATGTCATCGCTGTAGGCGTTCACCTCATACTCGGCGGCGGGATACGGGTTGATGCCGCGTTCCCTCAACTGTTCCAGACTGTTACGCCTGATAATCTCTTGTTCGCTCAGTTCAAGTACATTCATTGCTGTATCGTAGTTTTGTTGGTTGGTTGTCTAATAAACTACAAAATTAGTGATTTTTTTTGAGTTGGTGCCACGATTGGCCGCAATACAGCGATTTTATCGCCATTTACCCAAAGACAAACGCATAATGGCGTCCGCCGGACGCGGCAAACACACATTAATAATATACACGCACGCGCGAGAGAGACCGTTATCTGGATTTTTTATAGCCCTTGCCCAGCATCCAGGGCATGCGGTGCTCGACAAAGAGGGCGATGGGATAGATAACCGCCATGGCAACGGCGGCAATGACGACCTTGAGCCACACCTTGTCGTCAAGGGCGCCCGCGCCCATCACGCGCTCGGCGGCAATCTTGATGACGCCGATGATGTAGTTCTGCACGGCCAGGTAAGTGATGCCCGTGACGGCAACGACCTGCGCGACACGGCTGGCGCCGCAACGGCGCTCCAGCCACCGGCACACGCCCACACACAGTGGCAGGCACAGCAGCACCGCCTCGGGGGCGAGCACATAGGCCACGTCGGGGCGCATGTTGAGCGGGGCATAGATGAGAAACGACAGGCCGACGGCGGCGGCGACAAGTCGCAACAGCCAGTTGGCCGGCGACGGGGACTTCACCTCACTGCCGCGGCAGCGGTTGCCCACGGCATTGCCCACGGCATATAGGGGCAAATACAGCAAGGCCTTGTCAATGTTCCAGCAGCGCAGCCAGGGCACATCGGGGAGGACAAACAGCGACAGGCTGAGCAGCAGGGCGGCAAGCAGCGGCAGCCAGGGCAGCTTCACACGGGCTGACACCCACGCAATGGGCCAATAGATGACCTGCATGGTGAACAACGCCGCGATGAACCAAAAGGTGCCGAGCACCACGTCGGGCGTGCCCTCGACAAACTGCCACACGGGCGTGAGGGTGTCGATGGCCATCTCGTCGGGACCCGCCATGCGGCGGCCAACCAGCAGCCACAGCAGGTAAAAGACGATGAAAAAGGTGGCGTAAGGCACAAGCAGCTGGCGGGCGCGGTGCTTGACAAAGGCCCAAAAAACCCGCTGGCGCGCGATGTTGAACAGATAGCCCGCCGCAAAAAAGAAAACCGGGGCGCCCAGGTTGAACAGGGCGGCCTCCTGGGCCTTGTCGTAGCGCGGCGGCGTGTGGTAAACCACCACGAGGAACATGGCGATGAACTTGAGATAGTCGAGAAAAGCGCGTCGCTGCTGCATGGGTGGTCACAATTGAGAAAAGAAAGGCGCGACAGTGGAGCGCGCCTTTCGTGATGGTTAATTCAATCAGTTGATGAGGTCAAAGCCCGTGTAGCGCTGCAGGCACTCGGGAACGCGGATGCCCTGGGGCGTCTGGTTGTTCTCGAGCAGCGCGGCAACGATGCGCGGAAGCGCAAGCGCCGAGCCGTTGAGCGTGTGGCACAGGTGCGTCTTCTTGTCGTCGCCGCGGTAGCGGCACTTGAGGCGGTTGGCCTGATAGGTCTCGAAGTTGGACACACTGCTCACCTCGAGCCAGCGCTCCTGGGCGCCCGACCATACCTCAAAGTCAAAGGTGATGGCGCTGGTGAAGCTCATGTCGCCGCCGCACAGGCGCAGGATGTGCCAGGGCAAGCCCAGCTTGTCGAGCAAGCCCTGCACGTGGTCCTTCATCTGCTCGAGGGCGGCATAGGAATTCTCGGGTTTCTCGATGCGGACAATCTCGACCTTGTCGAACTGGTGCAGGCGGTTCAAGCCGCGCACGTCCTTGCCGTAGGAACCGGCCTCGCGGCGGAAGCATGCCGTGAAGGCGCAGTTCATCTTGGGCAGTTCGTCCTGGGGGATGATGACGTCGCGGTACATGTTGGTGACGGGCACCTCGGCGGTGGGGATGAGGTAGAAGTTGTCCACCTGGCAGTGGTACATCTGTCCCTCCTTGTCGGGCAGCTGGCCGGTGCCCAGGCCCGACGCCTCGTTGACCACATAGGGCGGCTCAATCTCCACATAGCCGGCCTTGCCGGCCTCGTCGAGGAAGAACTGCACGAGCGCGCGCTGCAGGCGTGCGCCCTTGCCGATGTAAACGGGGAACCCGGTGCCGGTGATCTTGACGCCCAGGTCAAAGTCGATGAGGTTGTACTTCTTGGCGAGCTCCCAATGGGGCAGCGCGTCGTCGCCGAGGTCGGGCATGGGGCCGCCCGTCTTCTCGACGATGTTGTCGGCGGCGGTCTTGCCCTCGGGCACGGCGCTGCAGGGCACGTTGGGGATGCTCAGCAGTATTTCGGTAATCTTGTCCTCGGCAGCCTTGAGGTTGTCGTCAATCTCCTTGTTGGCAGCCTTGAGCGTGGCCACCTCGGCCTTGACGGCCTGGGCCTCGTCGCGCTTGCCCTGCTTCATGAGGGCACCGATGCCGGCGGCCATCTTGTTGAGCTGCGAGGCGTTGTCGTCGCGCTGCTTTTGCAGGGCGCGGCGCTGCTTGTCCAGGTCCACGATGGCCATGATGGGCTCGCGTGCGTCAAAGTGCTTGACGGCAAGGCGGCTAATCACCTGCTCGGGGTCCTGGTTGATGAGTTGTAGCGTTAACATTTATCTGGGTCAATAATGCGGTTAGATTTCCACAAGCCAGTGTCAGGCAAGCAGTTCCTTGACCTTTGCCGAGATGGCGCGGCCGTCGGCGCGGCCCGCCAGCTGCTTGGCGGCGATGCCCATCACCTTGCCCATGTCCTTCATGCCGGCGGCGCCGGTCTGGGCGATAATGGCCTGGAGCTGGGCGGTGAGTTCCTCGTCGCTCAACTGCTTGGGCAGGAACTCCTCGATGACGCCGGCCTGCAGGAGTTCCACATCGGCCAGGTCCTGACGGTTCTGTCCGGCATAGATGGCGGCGCTCTCCTTGCGCTGCTTGGCCATGCGGATGAGGACCTTGAGGGCGTTCTCGTCGGTGACTTCCCCATTGTTGCCCGGGGCGGTCTTGACGATGAGCAGCTCGGCCTTGATGCCGCGCAAGGCCTCCAGGCGTCCCTTGTCGTGGGCCTTCATGGCCTCCTTGATGCCTGCATTGACTTGTTCAAAAATCATTGTCTTCGTTTTTCTCTGTTTGGGGTTATGGATGACAACGGCGCGCGGTTATTCGTCCCACGAGATGGTGGCGGGGCCGCTCTCGCCGGCAGGCTTCAAGGGCTTGGGCACCTCGGGGGTGCGGCCCGATGAATTGGCCATGCGCTCGTTAATCTCGGTGCGCAGCTCGGGCTTGCGCTTGAAGGTGGGCGTGTTCTCGAGCATGTCAATCACATCGTCGTCGTCCATGGCAACGGACTCAAGGACGACAAACTTGGCGCGCTGCACGGTGCGGTTGTAGCCGGTCATGGCCTCGCCGCCGTACACATCCTTGAGTTTCTCCTCGTCCGACTTGGCGGCAGCGGCCTCGGGCTGGCGGCGGATAGACACCTCCCTGACGGGAGCCTCCTTGTCGAGCGACACGTTGAATCCGGCAGCGAGCACAGTCACCTTGATTTCCTCCTCGAGGGTGGTGTCGTGGGCCGTACCCCAGATGACATCGACCTCCTCCGAGAACTGGGCCATGAACTCCTGGATCTCGTCAAGCTCCTTCATGAGCAGCGGCTGGCCGCTGTTGGGGTTGAAGTAAACATTCATGAGCACGCGGTGCGAGCCATAGACGTCGCGGTTCTTCAACAGCGGCGACTCCAGGGCGTCCTCGATGGCCTTGGTCACGCGGCGCTCGCCCTTGCCGTAACCCGAGCTGATGATGGCGGCGCCGCCATTGCGCAGCGTGGTGTTCACGTCGTTGAAGTCAAGGTTGATGACACCGCGCACGGTAATCAGGTCGCTGATGCTGCGGGCCGCGATGGTGAGCGTGTCGTCGGCCTTGCCGAATGCGTTGGTAAAGTCAAGGTCGCTGTAAATCTCGTTGAGGCGCTGGTTGTTGATGATGAGCAGCGCGTCGACATACTTGCCCATCTCCTCGGCACCGGAGAGCGCCTTGAGGATCTTTTTCTGGCCCTCAAACAGGAAGGGGATGGTGACGATGCCGATGGTGAGCACGCCCTTTTGCTGGGCGATGCGGGCCACCACAGGTGCGGCGCCGGTGCCGGTGCCGCCGCCCATGCCGGCGGTGATGAACACCATCTTGGTGTCGTCGTCAAACAACTGTGCGATTTCGGCCTCGCTCTCCTCGGCGGCGCGCTTGGCGGTCTCGGGCACATTGCCTGCGCCCAGTCCGTGGGTGGTGTTGGGGCCCAGCAGCACGCGGTTGGGGACGGGCGACTCGTTGAGTTGCTGGCGGTCGGTGTTGAGCACGACAAAGGACACGCCCTCGATGTTCTGCTGATACATGTGGTTGATGGCGTTGTTGCCGCCGCCGCCCACGCCCATCACCTTGATGATGGTGGGCAACTTGGTCTCCTCCTGGAACCCGGGGTTCTCGCCCACCTTTGACATGATGTCCATGCCGGGCTCATGCTCGTCGCGGGCGATTCCGCTGAAATTAATACTTCCGTCTTGCATATTGTGATGTATTTGGTTTTTGTTGTCAGAGTGAAGTTATATGCGTTGTTTACTGGTCGTTGTCGTCGTCTTCGGACATGATGCTGTTGACCTTGTCGAGCCAGCTGGCAAACCGGCTTTTCTTCTTGCGGGCGGGCTCGGGCTTGCGTTCGGGCTCGGGCTTGCGCTCGGGCTCGGGTTCGGTCTGCGGGATGTTGATGCCCGGGCCGTCGTCATAGGTGTTCATTTCCACGCAGCTGTCGTTGGCGTCGATCTTGTCGGCAGCGGCGGCCAGCAGCGAGAACATCTGGATGTACTCGAGCCTGTTGTGCTCGGGTGACATGACGTTGAGCGACGAGGGGTTTTGTCCCAGCCTGACGCCGATGTTGAGCGTCTCGGCGAGCTTCTGCTGTATGCCGCCCATGTTGGCGCAGCCGCCGATGAGGACGATTTTCTTGACATCGTCGCAGGTCATGCCGGCGTTGACGAGCTGCTGGTTGATGTTGGCGATGATTTCGCCCATGCGTGCCGAGATGTACTCCGAGGCCTCGCGGCTCTTGATGCCCTCAATCACCACATTGCTCACGGTGGCGGGGTCAAGCGGATTGTTGATGTTCTTCTTGACGTTCTCGGCAATCTCCTCGATGACGCTCAGGCCGTTCACGAGGTCGCGGGTGAGGTTGCGTCCGCCCAGCGGCAGGGTGTTGACGTACTTGAGCGCGCCGTTCTTGTAGATGGTGACCGAGGTGGTCTCGGCGCCCATGTCCACGAGCATGCAGCCCAGCATGCGCTCGTTGTCGGTGAGAATCTTCTCGCCCACGGCGAGCGGGGTGACGATATAGTCCTTGACATTGACGCCAAAGGTCATCAGGCGGTTGAGGTTGGCCATGAGCTTGGGCTTGGCGACAATGAGGTTGACGATCATCCTGATAGACGAGCCATACTGGCCGACGGGAGTGGTTGTGAGCGCTTTGTCCACATAGTAGGCGCTGGGCACCACGTCGATGGTGTCGTGGTCCTTGATGGGCGAGCTGGTGGCGTCGCTGAGGATGCGGTTGATGAGGTCACGGGTGATGGCCTCGGAGGTGCCGATGCTGCGGCTCACCTCGTTGCCCACGCTGTGCAGCGACCTGCCGCTCACGCCCATGTAAACCTTGGAAATGCGGCCGTCAACCATGCTCTCGAGCTGACGCAGGATGCGGCTCACGCTGGTCTTGATGTTCTCGACATTTTGCACGATGCCATATCTCACGCTGTTGATATGTTTCTCTTCAAGCAGATGCTTCACGTTCAGGTATCCCGCCGGGGTCTTCTCGGCGATGGCTCCAACAATCTTGGAACTTCCGATCTCAAGTGCTACAATGTACTGGTTCTTTTCCATAAACTGAGTTGATAAATATTTTTTGTTCTTTTACTATGATTTTTTTTATTGGTTAATTCCCATTATTATCGACGGTGGCGGTGGACATGGTGCCGGCATCGGGGACCTCGGTGTCGTCGGTGTCGTCGATTTGCACTTCCTGCTTCACCGCCTTGATGCGCCTGGTAGCGACCACCTGGTGGTTCCACTTCACCGAGATGGTGTCGTAGGCCTGCCACCCGCGCGCGGGCATCACCTGGCTGTAGAAGAGCTTGAGCTTGGCAAACTTGCCCTCAAAGCCGTCGGCATTGCCCATGTTCACGACGTGTCCGCCGATGGAGGGCACCAGGATGATGTTGTTGGTGTCGCGCACGCAGTACATGGTCACCAGCGACGAGAGCAGCGTGTCGCTCTCGACATAGGCGATAAGGGGCAGGAGCCTGGTGGGCGGGTACTGCTTGTTGAAGTGCCCGCTCACCACCGGCACGTCGCAGTGGTAGAGCAGCGATGCCTCCATGCGCTTGCCCACGCGGTTGACATAGTAGGAGTTGTCGCCGTCAAATATCCTGATGACCGGGACCAGCTGGCTCACCTTGATGAGCACCTTGCCGTCCTGGCACTTGATGCAGTCGGCGCTCTCCAGATAGGGCGACATCCTGAGCTGTTGCTCGATGTAGCCGGCGTCGATGTCGCCCATGCGCTTGCCCACGACGCTGATGCCCTTGAGCTTGAGGTCCTCGAGGACACCCTTGGGGGTGACAAACGACGTGCTGTCGCCATTGACGACAATCACGTCGATGGCCGAGCACAGCTCGCCCTTGGCCTTGTTGCGCGCCCACAGCACACCTGTGGCGAGCGCAACCGCCATCACGAGCAGGATGATATTTTGTATCAGTCGTTTCAACTTCAATGTCACACGATTGACAACGGCGCGTCAACGCTGTTGTTTCTTGTATTCATCGCATATCTGTGGCAGCAGATTGGCAATGTCGCCAGCACCCGCTGTCAATAAAACGCCAAAATTACTAAATTTTATTGATTTAATCAAATCTTCTTTGGTGTAAATGCATTTTTTTGATGTAGTGACCTGATTCAGAATCATTTCGCTGTCCACTCCCGGAATCGGCAGTTCGCGCGCGGGATAGATGGGCAGCATGATGACCTCGTCGGCCAGCGAAAGCGCTGACGCAAAGTCACTTGCGAAGTCGCGGGTGCGGCTGTAGAGGTGCGGCTGGAAGATAACCGTCAAGGGCCGCCCACGGTACAGGTCGCGCACGCTGGAGATGCTTGCCCGCAGCTCGTCGGGGTGGTGGGCATAGTCGTCGATCATCACCCTGCCCTGCCGTCCCGGTTCCTTGAGCCAGAACTCAAAGCGGCGCTTGGGGCCCATGAACGTGGCCATGGTCTCGCGCATCACCTGGGGAGGGGTGTCCACCAGCCGGCAGGCCGCCATCGCCGCCACGGCGTTCTCGATGTTGATGTCCACGGGCACGCCCAGGGCGATGTCGGCCACGGTCTCCCACGGCGTCACCAGGTCAAATGTGATGTTGCCGTCGCCCTTGCGGATGTTGGCGGCATGGAAGTCGCCCTCGTCGCGGCTGTAGGTATAGGTCTTCACCCCCTGCTGCACGCGGGGCTTGAGCGCCAGCCCGGTGTGGACCACCAGCGCGCCGCCGGGGCGGATGAGGCTGGTGAAGTGGGCAAAGCCCTCGAGGTATTTCTCGGGCGTGCCGTAGATGTCCAGATGGTCGGGGTCGGTCGAGGTGACGACGGCGATATAGGGCTGCAGGTGGTGGAACGAGCGGTCAAACTCGTCGGCCTCGATGACCGAGAACGGGCTGTGGGGCGACAGCAGGAAGTTGCTGCCGTAGTTGCGCAGCACACCGCCCAAAAAGGCGTTGCAGCCCGTGCCGCCGCTCTGCAGAATGTGGGCCGCCATGCTCGATGTGGTGGTCTTGCCGTGGGTGCCCGCAAAGCACAGGCCCTTGCTGCCGCGGGTGACCACGCCCAGCAGCGCGGCGCGCTTGACGACTTCAAAGCCTGCCGCGCGAAAGTAGGCAAGGCCCTTGTGGCTGTCGGGCACGGCGGGGGTATAGACCACCAGTGTGCGCCCGGGGTCACGGCAGTAGTCGGGAATGAGCGCGGGGTCCTCGTCGTAGTCGATGTGCACGCCCTCCTGCTCCAGTGCCCTGGTGAGGTCGCTGGGCGTGAGGTCATAGCCGGCGATGCGCTTGCCCTGGGCCAGAAAATAGCGCTCCAGGGCTGCCATCCCGATGCCTCCGGCACCGACAAAGTATAGTGAGTCAAAGTCTTTCATTGCTTCCAGGTATTTATTGCCTACTCCAGGCCAACGATTTTCTCGACCTCATCGACAATGTGCTCGGCGGCGTCGCGCAGGGCCATCGCCGCGGCATTGGCGCCCAGCGCCTGCAGCTTGTCGCCGTCGGCGACGGTTGCCAGCATCGCGTCGACGAGCCGGGCGCCGGCGTCGGCGTCGGTAACCATGATGGCGGCGTCGCGGTTGGCCAGCGCGAGCGCGTTCTTGGTCTGGTGGTCCTCGGCGACGTTGGGCGAGGGCACCAGTATGGCAGGCTTGCCCAACAGCTGCAGCTCGGAGATTGAGCTGGCGCCGGCACGCGAGACCACGAGGTCGGCGGCACGGTAGGCCATGTCCATGTTGCTGATGAAGGGCATCTGCACCACATTGCCGGCACCCGATGCGTCCAGCGCCTCGCGGCACTGGCGGTCATAGAGCTTGCCCGTCTGCCAGATGACCTGCACGTGCTGGCTGGCGGCGCCGATTGTGTCGAGGCCGCCGATGATGGCGTCGTTGACCGTGCGAGCGCCCAGGCTGCCGCCAATGATGAGGACGGTGGGCTTGTCGGGGTCGAGGTCCAGGGCCTGGCGCGCCTGCTGCGGCGTGGCGTCGCACTCCAGCAAGTTGCGGCGCACGGGATTGCCCGTCATCACAATCTTGCCGGCAGGGAAGAAACGCTCCATGCCCTCATAGGCCACACAGATGCACTGTGCCTTGGCGGCCAGCAGCTTGTTGGTGACGCCGGCATAGGAATTCTGCTCCTGCAGCAGCGTGGGGATGCCCCGCTTTTGGGCCGCCTTGAGCATCGGGCCGCTGGCATATCCGCCCACGCCGATGGCGATGTCGGGCTTGAAGTCCTTGAGCACCTTGCGCGCCAGCCGCATGCTCTTGAACAGGCGGTACAGCACCTTGAAGTTGCGCAGCAGGTGCTTGCGGTCAAAGCCGCTGACGGGCAGTCCCACAATGCGGTAGCCCGCGGCGGGGACTTTTTCCATTTCCATGCGCCCCTCGGCGCCCACAAACAGGATATTGGCGCCGGGATGGCGTCGGCGCACCTCGTTGGCGATGGACAGTGCGGGGAAAATGTGCCCGCCAGTGCCGCCGCCGCTCACCAGAATGTTGAGCTGTTTATAATTGTTATTTCCACTCATGATTGATGGGTATTTCGGTAGGATTCCAAGCGTCGAGGCCCTCGATGTCGGGAATGTCCTCCTCGTTTTTGTGATTACTGTTATCGATGGCAATGGTGCGGCTCACGCTCAGCATGACGCCAAAGGCGACGCTCACCACGATGATTGACGTGCCGCCCTTGGAAATGAGGGGCAAAGGCTGGCCCGACACGGGGAACACGCCCACATTGATGGCCATGTGGAACAGCGCCTGGTAGGTGATAAACGACGCCATGCCGATGACGAGCAGCGCCGGCAGCACGCGCTTGCTGCGGCGCACGATGAGCGCGGCGCGCGCCAGCAGCGACAGGTACAGCAGCAACACGCCCGCGCCGCCCACAAAGCCCAGTTCCTCGACGATGATCGAGAAGATGTAGTCGCTGAAGGCCAGCGGCAGGCGGCTGCACTCGCGCGACTGGCCGATGCCCGTGCCGAAGACGCGGCCGTGGGCCTGCGCCATGCGCGAGAAAATCTGCTGCTGGTTCTGTGGCGTGACGGGCAGTTTGAGCAGCGAGTCGTTGCTCACCCAGTCGTCGATGCGCTTGGTCCTGGTCTTCATGCGGTTGATGTCGGCCTTGTCGCCGGCGGCCGGCGGCTCATCGGCCTTGATGGCCAGTTCCTTTTGCCCCTCCTTGATGACCTCGTCCTGGCCGTCGTTGTGCGACGAAATGATCAGGTACATGCCCCCCAGGAAGATAAAGAACAGGAAGATGTAGCCAATCTTCTTGAACTTTGCGCCGCCAATCAGCAGCATCGAGCCGCTGATGGCCATCAGCAGCAGGGTGTTGGTCAGGCCGCTGTGGAACATGAACCCGCCATAGAGCATGACAAAGAATGCGGCGATGGCGATGCCATTGTTGGAAATATCCCTGTTCTTCTGCGTCTTGGCGAACACATAGGACAGCAGCATGACAATCGACAGCTTGGCGAGTTCGGCGGGCTGCACCGTGAGCACGCCGGGGATGACGGTCATGGCGCGGCGGGCGCCGTTGATGGTCTCGCCCCAGAACATCACATACACCAGCGTGATGAGCGTGAAGATGAACAGGCCGGGAATCATCGTGTACAGGAACGCCGGCTTCTTGTAGTTCACCTTGTGCAGTCCGATGACGAACAAGGCGCCGGTGCCCAGGAAAAAGCACTGCTTGATGAGCGGCATGTAGATGCCCGCAGTGGCTATCTCGCGGCTCGACGCGCTGTAGCTCTCAATCACCGAGATGATGAGCAGCATGATGTAGATGCCCCATATCCAGGGGTCACCGTGCTTGAGCGATATCTCGGAATAACGTTTTTGTTGGGCTGGGCTCATCTATACTATTCATTTTTTCAGATTCTTGACATATTCCTTGAACTGGTTGCCGCGGTCGGCCATGCCGTTGAACAGGTCAAAGCTGGCGCAGCAGGGCGACAGCAGCACGGTGGTGCCCGGCGTGGCCAGGCTGCGGCACTTGTCCATGCACTCGGTCATGCTGCCGGCGTCGGCCACGACGGCGACCTTGCCGTCAAAGAACCCGTGCAGCTTGGCGTTGTCCTTGCCCAGGCACACGATGGCGGTCACCTTGTCCTTGACCAGGGGCTCTATCTGGCTGTAGTCGTTGCCCTTGTCGATGCCGCCCAGGATGAGCACGCACGGCTCGTTGACGCTGTCGAGGGCATACCAGCAGGCATCGACGTTGGTGGCCTTGCTGTCGTTGATGTAGCGCACGCCGTCGACGGTGTCCACATACTCCAGGCGGTGGGGCACGGCCTCAAAGTCGGCGAGCGCCTCGCGGATGACGTCCTTGCGGATGTCGAGCACCTGGGCCGACAGGCCGGCGGCCATGGAGTTATAGACGTTGTGGATGCCCTTGAGCGACAACTGGTCGCGCGGGATGTCCCAGCGGTCGCCGTCGATGTCAAACTGCACGGTGCCGCCGTTGAGCGTGGCGGCGCAGCCCTTGGCACCCTCGATGGCCGAGAACGGCAACAGCCTGGACTCCAGGTGGTGCCGGCGCAGCTGGGCCATGAGCACGGGGTCGTCCTGCCAGTAGATAAAGCAGTCCTCGCTGGTCTGGTTGCGGGTGATGCGGAACTTGGCGGCGGCATAGTTCTCCATCTTGTAGTCGTAGCGGTCGAGGTGGTCGGGCGTGATGTTGAGCAGCACGGCCACGTTGGCCTTGAAGTCATACATGTTGTCGAGCTGGAAGCTGCTCAGCTCAATGACATACACGTCGCGGGGGTCGGTAGCGACCTGCAGCGCCAGGCTCTGCCCCACGTTGCCGGCCAGGCCCACGTTCAGGCCCGCCTTCTTGAGGATGTGGTAGGTGAGCTTGGTGGTCGTCGTCTTGCCGTTGCTGCCGGTGATGCACACCATCTTGGCCGTGGTGTAGCGTCCGGCGAACTCAATCTCGCTGATGATGGGGATTCCCCTGGCGATGGCCTGCGCCACCATGGGAGCGGTGTCGGGGATGCCGGGGCTCTTCACGATTTCGTCGGCATTGAGGATCTTGTGGGCGGTGTGGCCGCCTTCTTCCCACGCCACGCCGTGCTTGTCGAGCAGGTCTTTGTACTTTTGCCCGATGGTGCCGGCGTCGCTGAGCCACACGTCCAGGCCCTTGGCCTTGCCCAGCACTGCGGCTCCCGCGCCGCTCTCGCCTCCGCCCAATACTACTAATCGTTTAGCCATGATGTTTCTATGTCGTTGTGTTGTTTGATTGTTGTTATTGCCGGTAATGTTTCTCTGTTGCCGTTGTCCCGCGTCACCTGATCTTGAGCGTCACAAAGGTCAGTGCCGCCAGCAGGATGCTGATGATGAAGAAGCGCATCACAATCTTGGACTCGGGGATGCGGTGGTCGGGCTTCTTGAAGGCATAGGTCCAGTGTATCTTCGCCGGGTCGGCGGTGAAGTGGTGGTGCAGCGGCGTCATCTTGAAGAGCCTGTGGTCCTTGCCGTGGCGCTTCACATAGGCCACCTGCAGCACTACCGCCAGTTCCTCGATGAGGAAGATGCCGCACAGCAGGGGGATGAGCCACTCCTTGCGGATGAGCACGGCGAACACGGCGATGATGCCGCCCAGGCACAGGCTGCCGGTGTCGCCCATGAACACCTGGGCCGGGAAGGAGTTGTACCACAGGAATCCGATGGTCGCCCCGATGAATGCCGCGGCATAGACGACCAACTCGCTGCTGTCGGGGATGTACATGATGTTGAGGTAGGACGAGTAAATCACGTTGCCGCCCAGGTAGCACATGATGGCCAGCGCCACCCCGATGATGGCCGAGGTGCCTGTCGCCAGCCCGTCCACGCCGTCGGTGAGGTTGGCGCCGTTGCTCACGGCGGTGATGATGAAGATGGTGACCAGGATGAACAGTACCCATCCGCCCATCTGCTTGTACTTGCCCATCCAGCCCGTGAAGTAGGCGTAGTCAAAGTTGTGGTTCTTGACAAAGGGCAGCGTGGTCTTGGTGGCCTTCACGGCCTGGGACTTGTGGATCTCGACCAGCTCGGGCGTCTCGTTGCGGTTGGTGACGTGCACGTTCTCGTTCATCACGATGGCGGGGCTGAGGTACATGGTCAGGCCCACGATGAGCCCCAGGCCCACCTGGCCGACAATCTTGAACTTGCCCTTCAAGCCCTCCTTGTGGTGCTTGAACACCTTGATGTAGTCGTCGGCAAAGCCCAGGGCGCCGCACCAGATGGTGGACACGATCATGAGCAGCATGTAGATGTTGTTGAGCTTGCCCAGCAGCAGGCAGGGCACCAGTATCGAGATGATGATGATGATGCCGCCCATGGTGGGGGTGCCCTGCTTGGACTTGTTGCCGCCCAGGCTCTCGTCGCGCTCCTCGTCGCACATCTGGTGGCTCTTGAGCCGCTTGATGATGCGGCGGCCTATCACGATGCCGATGAACAGCGACAGGATGAGGGCAAAGCCCGACCTGAAGGTGATGTACTCAAACAGGCGTGCGCCCGGCACGTTGTAGTCTTGCAAGAAATGAAAGAGATGATATAACATATCTGCTTGTCATTATCTGGTTTATAATCAATGTTCTAACTTTTTCTCGGCCTCAAACACCGCGAGCAGCTGCTCGCGGTCGTCGAAGTGGTGCTTGACGCCCTGTATCTCCTGGTAGTCCTCATGGCCCTTGCCGGCCACCAGCACCACGTCGCCCGGCTGCGCCAGCTGGCAGGCGGTGAGTATGCCCTGGCGGCGGTCGGTGATGGTGAGCGCGAGGGCCTGCTCGTCGGGGGTGAGGCCGGCGAGCATGTCACGCAGGATGTCGTCGGGGTCCTCGTCGCGGGGGTTGTCGCTGGTAAACACCACCTTGTCGCTGCGCCTGGCGGCCTCCTGCGCCATGATGGGGCGCTTGCCCTTGTCGCGGTTGCCGCCGCAGCCGCACACGGTGATGATGCGGCCCCGTGTGCCCAGCACCTCGCGGATGGCGCCGATGACGTTGACCAGGGCGTCGGGCGTGTGGGCATAGTCCACCACGCCGATGTAGCCGCGCGGCGAGCGCAGCGTCTGGAAGCGGCCGGCCACGGGAACGAGCATGCTCATGTTGACGAGCACCTGCTGCGGGTCAAAGCCCAAGAGCAGCGACGCGCCATAGACGGCCAGCAGGTTATAGGCGTTGAAGCGGCCGGTGAACAGCACCTCCACCTGGCGGCCGTTGAGCTCGAGCGACGTGCCGTCGAGGCGCGGCTCGACGATGCGCCCCTTGTAGTCGGCCATCGCGCGCAGCGAGTAGCGGTACTTGCCGGCCGCGGTGTTCTGCACCATCACTTCGCCCACCTTGTCGTCGGCATTGACCAGGGCAAAGGCGCCCTTGGGCAGCGCGTCAAAGAACATCTTCTTGGCGGCGATGTAGTTGTCAACGGTCTTGTGGAAGTCGAGATGGTCGCGGGTGAGGTTGGTGAACACGCCGCCGGCAAAGGTGATGCCCTCGATGCGGCGCTGCACGCAGGCATGGGAGCTGACCTCCATGAAGGCATACTCGCAGCCGGCCTCGGCCATCTCGTGCAACAGGCGGTTGAGCGTCAGGTGGTCGGGCGTGGTCTGCTTGGCGGGATGCTCGGCGGTGTCAATCACGTTCTTGACGGTGGACAGCAGGCCGGCCTTGTGGCCCATGAGGCGCGCCATCTCATAGAGGAGCGTGGCGATGGTTGTCTTGCCGTTGGTGCCGGTGACGCCCACCAGGCGCAGGCGGCGCGACGGGTGGTCGAACCACTCGTCAGCGATGTGCGCCAGGGCAACGATGCTGTTCTCGACTTGTATGTAGGTGGCCCGCTCGCTCATGGCCTCGGGCAGTTCCTCGCACACGATGGCGCGCGCGCCGGCGGCCACCACATCGTTGATGAAGCGGTGGGAATCGACAGCCACGCCCCTGACGGCGACAAAGAGCACGCCCTGGCGGGCCTGGCGCGAGTCGTTGATGACGTCGGTGATGTCCACGCCGGTGTCGCCAACGACCTTGAGCGGCTTGAGAGATGCGAGCAGTTGTGACAGTTTCTTCATTTCCAATCGGTGTATATTGTTTTTATCAGTTTCTCAATGTCAAGTTGATGCGTTGTCCGCGGTTGAATGCCGAGCCGGGGGCAAGGCTCTGGCCCGTCACCATGCCCGTGCCCGAGAAGGTGACCGAGAGCCCCGCGTTCTCGAGCACCCTGACGGCCTCGCGCACGCTCAGCCCCACTACTGCGGGAACGCCCTGGGCCTGCCTGGCCGGGCGGGCATACTGGTGCGGGGACTGCAGTTTCAGGCCCCGCGCCACGTTCTTGAGCAGGTTGTCGCCCATCGACGCATACAGCGTGGGATAGGGCGTGGACCCGCTGGCGGCGGTGATTTCGTGATTGATGTCGAGCAAGCCGTAGGCATACATCTTGAGCGCGATGTTCTTGAGCACCATTCCGCTGGTCGAGCCTGCCGAGCCTCCCGCGCCGTCAAGCACCACGATGCACGAGTACTTGGGCTTCTCGTAGGGGAAGAAGCCGCAGAAGGTCAGCCTGCGCCGGCCGGTGTACTGGCCCCTGACGGCATTGAACGCCGTGCCCGTCTTGCCGGCAATCTCCACCCTGTCGTCCTGCACCCAGTTGCGTGCGGTGCCGTGGTTGCCCCACACCACGTCGTGCATCATCAGGCGCAGCATGCGCGCGTGGTCGGGCGTGCACACCTGGTCGCGGATGTAGTTCACGGGGATGATGGAGTCGGGCTCGCCCTCGCGCGAGAGCTTGTTGAACAGGCGTGGCCGCACATACTTGCCGTCGTTGGCGATGGCGTTGTAGATGGCCAGGGTGGACAGGGGCGGAATCTTCATGCCGTAGCCAAAGGCCTGTCGGGAGAGGACGACGCGGCCGCCGGTGGCGATGTCAACGTCTTGATACCACGGCGTGGTCTCGCCGGCGATGCCCGTGTTGAAGGGGTCAAAGAAGCCCATCTCCCTGAGCTTGTCGTGGAAGCCCTGGGGGTTTTGGCCATATTTGCCGGTGATGATCTTGGCCATGCCGATGTTGGACGACATCTCGATAATCTCCCGTGCCGACAGCGAGCCGCGGCCCGTGTGGTCGGTGATGGGGTTGCCGCCGGCATAGGTCCAGCTGCTGCCCGTGGCAAAGTACTGGTCAACGCTGGTGACGATGCCCTCTTCAAGGGCGACCATCATCGAGATGACCTTGGCCACCGAGCCCGGTTCATAGCCCAGCACGGCATTGTTGCGGCCCTCAAAGTATTCGCCGGTCTTGGAGTTACGCTCCAGGTTGCTGATGGCCTTGATTTCGCCCGTGGCGACATCCATCAGCACGCAGGTGCCCCACTCGGCGCCCGAGCTGACGCACATGCCGTACAGTTCCTCCTCGACGATGTCCTGCAGCTGCACATTGATGGTGGTGGTGATGTCATAGCCCTTGATAGCGGGCACTTTCTCGGCAAGGAAGATGCCGTTGGTGAGCTGGATGTTGTGGGCCACGCCGGGCGTGCCGTACAGCAGCGAGTCAAGCGCCATCTCCAGGCCCGAGCGGCCGTGGATGGTGACGCTGGCGGTGTCCTCGCCCACGATGCCGATGCTGCGCGCCGCCATTTGCCCAAAGGGCTTGATGCGGCGGCTGTGCTTCTCGTAGTAGAATCCGTTTTTGTTGGGCCTGAGGCTGAGGAAAGGGAAAGTCTTCACCCGCTCATACTCGTTGTGGGTGAGCTGGCGGTCAAAGAGCTTGTAGGCCCTGTTCTTCTTGCCGCCCGCTTTGCCCTTGTCGAGGATGGCCTTGCGGTCGCCCAGGATTTTCTGTTTCCACTGCACGGGAGTCAGGGTGGTGTCGATGAGCGCCAGGCTGTCGCACAGGGGGTCGATGTTCTTCATCAGCACCGAGTCGCTGATGCCCTGGGTGAACCAGTCGATGCGCGGCGTGTAGTACTGCAGGTTGGCGGCGAGCACACTGCCGTTGTCCGAGTAGATGATGCCTCGCTCGGGCTCGATGAAGGTGGTGTCGGTCAGGATCGACTCGGCCTTGCTGTTCCACTCGTCGGCCTTGACGACGGTGGTCCTGAACAGGGCGACGAGAATCGCCGCCGAGAAGAGGAACATGATGCCCACCACCAGGAGGTACCGCATGAGGATATGCCGCTTGTTGTTCTGTTTCATGGCCATATCACTTGATTTGGTAAGGCGGCTCCTGGGGTGCCGTGAGGTTGATGTTCTTTTGCGACATGAGCTTGGTCATTTCGGTCTCGCGAATCATCGAGTTGTAGCGGGCGCTGGCGTCCACCAGGTCGGTCTGGGCGTTTTCGAGGTCGGTCTTGAGGGTGATGACCTCCTGCATGTTGCTCTGGCACACAAACTTGTTGGCGATGTAGGCAAGCGCCATGAGCACCAGCGCGATGATGTATATCGCGTTGCGCTTGAAAAAGTCCAGCGAGAAGAACCTGCCCTGGGCGAGTCCCTTGCCGGCTTGCCTGCCTACTTCACGGGCTATATTGTTTTTTTTAGATGCCATGGTCCGAAATGTTATTTGCCGGAATCGGGGTTAGACTTGTCGGCGCCGCGAGCGATGAGCTCGGCGACACGCAGCTTGGCGCTGCGCGAGCGCGGGTTGCGGGCCACCTCGTCGGCGCCCGGGGCGATGACCTTGTTGTTGACGAGGCGCCACGGCGTGTTGACGCGGCCATAGAAGTCCTTGTCCTGCCTGCCCTCGACGTTGCCGGTGCGCATGAAGTTCTTGACCATGCGGTCCTCGAGCGAGTGGTAGGTGATGACGACGAGGCGGCCGCCGGGGTTGAGCACCTCGAGCGACTGGGACAGCAGGCGGCGCAGCACGTCAAGCTCGTTGTTGACCTCGATGCGCAGGGCCTGGAACACCATCGAGAGCTCCTTTTTCTCCTGCGAGGGCTTGAGCAGCGGGCGCACGGCACTGGCCAGCTGGCCGGTGGTGGCGATGGGGCGGGCGCTGGCGATGGCCCTGGCCAGGCGGCGCGACTGGCGCAGCTCGCCGTAGAGCCACAGCACGTCGGCCAGGCGCTCCTCGCTGTAGGTGTCGATGAGCTGGCGGGCGGTGAACGGGGCGTTGCTGTTCATGCGCATGTCGAGCGGGGCGTCGGCGCGGAACGAGAAGCCGCGCTCCTCGTCGTCGAAGTGGTGGAACGACACGCCCAGGTCGGCAAGGATGCCGTCAACGCGGTCCAGCCCGTAGTAGCGGAGGAAGTTCTTGAGATAGGCAAAATTGCCGTGTGCAAATGTAAACCTGTCGTCGGCAATGCGGTTGGCCCAGGCGTCCATGTCCTGGTCCATGCCCAGCAGGCGGCCGCCGGGGCCCAGGCGCTCCATGATGGCACGGCTGTGGCCGCCACCGCCAAAGGTGACGTCCACATAGGTGCCATCGGACTTGATAGCAAGTCCGTCGATGCTCTCGACGAGCAACGCGGGTATGTGGTAAACCACTTGTTCCATTTCGTTTTGCCGCTATGCTATTCTCCTATCGTTTAAGGACCTCAAAGGTACAACATTTTTCGCGAAATTTACAAACCTAAATGCTAAAAATTTACAAAATAGAAACTTTTTTTATCAACAGCTTTTGTCAATAACTTTATATGTCGTGTAAATCAATGGGTTATAATTATTTTGCCAAAAATTTACAAGTGCAAAAACGGACGCATTTTTGGGGGTGGGTCATTTGGCGTTGCAGCATGGCGGCAGGGGATAATATGATTGTTGGCAAAAAGTTCTTTAATGAGACTTACACCAAAAATCAATATAATCGTCTGCTGGCTGAAACAATGAGGCTTGCAACTGAATTTGGGGAATGGCTACCTGACGCTACTTTTACAGGCAACGAACCAGGAAATCATCATAACCATCCATTCAAAGTTTATGAGACTACTTATCATGGGGTGCGGATAGTATGCAAGGTAAAAGATCTTCCCGATGGGTTATATGTGTACACCATGAGAATCTATCATTAGACAACAAAAAAAGGATTACCCTGGCCTCCCCGGAATTCAGCTTGAGCTGCCGGTTGAAGGTGGACTAATCCCAACTACAAAAGTAACACTAATTTTTCAATAAGCAACTATCATGTACAAAAAAAATAAAAAACGCTACTGCATCGACGAGAAACTCAACCGGCAGGCCGCCACGAAATGTGACACTTTGCGCCATTTCAGGGGTTAGGGGCCGCCCAAGCATAGCAAAATGACATCAAAAGGCAAAATTTTAGCCCCAAATCCCATGCCGATACAGAAAAATGAGTTAAATTTGCGGCAAACTTCAAATCAAATGATTTTCTATGGACAAAATTGATACACTTGACAAAAAGATTCTGGAGATTATCATGGGCAACGCGCGCATCCCGAGCAAGGACGTCGCCCAGATGTGCGGCGTGTCGCGCGCGGCGATTCACCAGCGCATCCAGCGCCTCATCGACGAGGGCGTCATCACCGGATCGGGCTACAACGTAAACCCCAAGCTGCTGGGCTACTCCACCTGCACGTTCATCGGCCTGACGCTCGAGCGCGGCTCGATGTACCGCAACGTGGTGCCCGAGTTGCTGAAAATCAAGGAGGTGGTGGAATGCCACTTTACCACGGGCCACTACACGATGATGATTAAGGTGTATGCACGCGACAACGAGCACCTGATGACGCTGGTCAACGACCGCATCCAGAACATCCCGGGCGTGGCCGCCACCGAGACGCTTATCTCGCTGGAACAGAGCATCAACCGCAACCTGCCCATCAACTACGGCATGTAACCCGAAGGCAGGGGCTAACCCTATAAAAAAAACACCCATCAAACAGATTATCATGAACAACAACCGTTATTGCGTCATCATGTGCGGCGGCGTGGGCAGCCGTTTTTGGCCCTACAGCAAGGCCGCGATGCCCAAGCAGTTTATCGACTTCTTTGGCACCGGGCGCAGCCTGCTGCAGATGGCGTTTGACCGTGTGAAGGACATCGTGCCGGTGAAGAACGTCATCGTCATCACCAACGCGACCTACCGGCCCATCATCGAGGAGCAGCTGCCCGAGATTGGCGCCGGCCAGATTTTGCTTGAGCCCGCACGCCGCAACACGGCGCCGTGCATCGCCTGGGCGGCCCACCACATCAAGGCGCTGGACCCCGACGCCCAGATTATGGTGGCTGCCAGCGACCACCTGATTATCAACGTGGAAGAGTTCAAGCGATGTGTCAACAGCGCCTTTGAGTTCATCGGGTCGCACGACGCGCTGGTGACCATGGGCATCAAGCCCGGCAGGCCCGAGACGGGCTATGGCTACATCCAGGCGGGCGAGTGCGTCGAGGACAACTTTTGGGCCGTAAAGACCTTTACCGAGAAGCCCGACGAGGAGTTGGCCAAGGTGTTCCTTGAGTCGGGCGAATTCTTCTGGAACTCGGGCATGTTCTTCTGGACCGCCGACAGCATCATCAAGGCGTTAAGCACTTGTGCGCCAGAGGTCAACACGATATTTGAGAAAGGCATTGGCTACTTTGGCACCGAGCAGGAGCAGGAGTACATCAACGCCAATTTTGCCGCCTGCCCCAACATCAGCATCGACTTTGCCGTGATGGAAAAAGCGCCCAATGTCTATGTCGAGACGGTGAACTTTGGGTGGAACGACCTGGGCACCTGGCGCTCGCTGTATGACAACTCGCCCAAGAACGAGGACGGCAACGTGACGCAGAACGGCAACGCGCTGATGTTCAACAGCCACAACAACATCGTTGCGCTCAAGGGCGACAAACTGCTGGTGGCCTCGGGCCTGGAGGGATATATCGTCGCCGACATTGACGACGCGCTGCTCATCGTCCCCATGGAGGAGGAGCAAAAGATTCGCCTCTATGTCAACGAGGTGAAGTCCAAGTACGGGGACAAATACCTGTAATTTACCGCTTTACAACACACAAGCACAGTCCCGCTGGTGCTGCCGGCGGGACTGTGCTGTTTCTTATTTTTTTTGGACGGATGGCGCCGCGTCACTGTGCGGCGGCCTGCTGGTCGTTGCGGGGGCGGGCCAGCAGTTCAAACGTGTCCACATACACCTCGGTGGTGTAGTGCTTCACCTGGTTGCGGTCCTCCCACATGCGGGTGCGCAAACGGCCCTCGAGGTAAATCTGTGTGCCCTTGCGGATGTAGCGCTCGGCGACCTCGGCGTTCTTGCCCCACATCACGATGTTGTGCCACTCGGTGCGCTCGGGCACCTGGGTGCCGTTGGCGTTGGTGTACGCCCTGTCGGTGGTGGCGAGAGTGAACGACGCAACGGGCTGGCCTTGTGCAATGTAGCGCACATCAGGGTCTTTACCCACACGGCCCAAAAGTATGACTTTATTGACTGACATGATGAGTAATGGTTTTGAAAAGTTGTGTAGAAAAGTGATGTTGTATTTATATTATATATAATGTATGAGTGTTGAGCACCGTCAGCATCCGGTGGCCTTCAGGGCAAGGCCCACGCGCTCATGCAGCCCGAACATGAGGTTCATGGCATGGACAGCGTTGCCGGCACAGCCCTTGAGCAAGACGTCCATCATGGCCTCGACGGTGAGTAGCCCGGTGGCATCGTCCTTGCAGAGGCGCAGCAGGCACTTGTTGGTGTTCTCGACGTCGGCGGCAGTGACGGGGCGGTCAACGATGAACACAAAGTTGTGGTCATCGTAGTAGCGCTCATACAGTTCGCTCACCATGGCGGCCTCGACGGCGCACTGGAGGCGTGCCGTCACCGCCAGTGCCCTGCGCTGGTCATGCGGGACGACGGTCATCGTCACAGGCTGTCCAAAACTGGTCTGGCAAGCGCCCAGGGCTGACGCCACCTCGCGGCGCTGGTCGTCGGCCCACGCCTCGCGGTCATCGCAGCGGGCGGTGCTGCCCATGGCCACGCACAGCTCGACGGGGCTGTTGATGAGCAGGTTGCGGGCCAGCGGCATGAGGGCCAGCAACGATGCCGCGGCGGCATTGCCGGGCACGGTCACCAGGCGCGCGTCGTGCACGAGCACACGGCGCTGCATCTCGCTCAGGCCGTAGGTCCACGGGCTGCCCTCGCCATGGTCCAGATTGTGGCACCCGCCCAGGTCGATGACGCGCAGGCCATCGGGCACGGTCATGGCCCGCAGGCGGCTTGCCGCCTGCTCACGGCTGCCGCACACGTACACCACATCCACATCGTCGAGCGGAGCCTCGTCGGTCACCTCAAGGTCACATTCGCCCACAATGCCCGGCACGACGGCGTCGAGACGCTTGCCGTGTGAGCATCCGTCGGCAACCCACTTGAGATCCACATCGGGATGGTTGATGAGAATCCTTATCAGTTCGGCCGCCGGCAACATGCCACAACCGATGACGCCAACGTTAATCATCAGACCCGCCTAATGTGTTGACAAGCCCCTGTTTGGGCATGAACTGCTTAAATGTGGCCAAGGCCTGCTCGTGGGTAACCCCCTCGGCGAGGATGGCGACCACGGTGTCGGCGCCGGCGATGGTGCCCAAAATCTCGGGCGGACGGCTCATGTCGATGTCATAGGCCAGGCCCGGAGCATAGCCGTTGCGCGTCTTGATGACGGCCAGGTTGCCCGAGAAGTTGATGGATACCAGCCCCACCTGCTTGGCAGCGTGGGCATCGGTCTGGCGCATGCTCAGCAGCCTGTCCTGCAGCTCATTGCTGTCGGGGATGATGTACATGTAGGTGTTGCGGTCGGTGGCCACCTTGGAGATTTTCAATGCCTTCAGGTCGCGCGACAGCGTGGCTTGGGTCACCTTGATGTTGTGCTGGGACAGCATCTCGGCCAACTCGCTCTGGCTGCCGATGCAGTTTGTCTTAATCAAATCGGCAATCAACTGTAAACGGTCACGTTTCTTCTTCACTAATGCTTTCTTTTTTCTGGGTTTCTTGTTTGTAGGCTCGTCAATCATAGGAAATAAATGTTTGAATTTCTGTTATGATTTGCAAAGTTACTCACAATATCCCAACAAAACAACATATTTATTGAATATTTTTGGAAAAAATCAATTTTCAACCAAATTATGAGCCTGCGTCGCCCATGGAGGAACAAAGCGCTGCAGCAAATCGCGGACTTTCAGCCCGCGCCCGCGGGACAATGCACGGCCAGTGAGCCGAGTCAAGAATCTGCCACGGCGTGTGGCCCTCTACGAGGCCCGGTTCTGATGGCCGCCTCTACCCCATGCCACCCAGGTCTCCGACCTGCTCGCCATGGGGTTTTCTTCAGGTCAAGGCCGCCGGCCTTGTGCGGGTCCCCAGCCTGCTCTGGCCATCTCTCCATGCTGTCCGGGTCTATGGGCCGCGGTGCCCGTGGGGGCGTGGGGGGATAGGGGGCCATCATATAATTCCATGGGCCAGCTGCTGTGTCATTGATTTTTTTTATAACTTTGTGCCCGATAAACCATCAACAATCATGAAGCAATATCTTGACCTGGTGCGCCATGTGATGGAGCACGGCATTGACAAGGAAGACCGCACGGGTACGGGCACGCGCAGCGTGTTTGGCTACCAGCTGCGCTGCAACCTGGCCGACGGCTTCCCGCTGCTGACGACCAAGAAGGTGCACTTGAAGTCCATCATCTACGAACTGCTGTGGTTTTTGCGCGGCGACACCAACGTGCGCTGGCTGCAGGAGCACGGCGTGCGCATCTGGAACGAGTGGGCCGACAAGAACGGCGACCTGGGTCCCGTGTACGGCAGCCAGTGGCGCGCCTGGCCCGACGGCAACGGCGGCGCCATCGACCAGATAGCCCAGGTAATCGACCAAATCACCCACACGCCCGACAGCCGCCGCATGATGGTGAGCGCCTGGAACGTGGCCGAGGTGCCGACGATGAAGCTGCCGCCGTGCCACTCGCTGTTCCAGTTCTATGTCGCCGACGGCAAGTTGAGCCTGCAACTCTACCAGCGCAGCGCCGACCTGTTTCTGGGCGTGCCGTTCAACATCGCGTCCTATGCACTGCTGTTGATGATGACCGCCCATGTCACGGGCCTGGAGGCGGGCGAATTTGTCCACACCTTTGGCGACGCGCACATCTACCGCAACCACTTTGAGCAAGTCCGTGAGCAGCTGTCGCGCGCGCCGCGCCCGCTGCCCCGCATGACGCTCAACCCCGAGGTGAAGCGCATCGACGACTACAAGTATGAGGACTTCACCCTCGAGGGCTATGACCCCTGGCCCGCCATCAAGGGCGAGGTGTCGGTTTAACGCTAAAAAACCTGACTGTGATGAGCGACAAATCCATACAAGCCATCGTGGCGGTGGCCAGCGACTGGGGCATCGGGCGCCAGGGCAACCTGCTGTGCCACCTGCCTGCCGACATGCGCCACTTCAAGCAGGTGACCATGGGCCACAGCATGGTCATGGGGCGCAAGACCTTTGAGTCGTTCCCGCGCCGCCCGCTGCCCGGGCGCCACAACATCGTGATTACCGGCAATGCCGCCTGGCAATATCCGGGCGTTACAACGGTGCACAGCCTTGATGAGGCCATTGCCGCCGCCCCGACCGACACGGTTTTCATCATCGGCGGGGCATCGGTCTATGCCGAGGCGCTGCCGCTCGTCGAGGTGCTGCACCTGACACGCATCAACGCGCGCTGGGCCGGGGCCGACGCCTTTTTTCCCGCGCTCGACATTGCCGAGTGGGAAGAAGTGGAGCGCGAGCACCACGCCAGCGACCACCGCAACGCCTACGAGTTTGACTTCATCACCCTCAAACGCCGCCATCAGCCATGAAATATTTCCTCATCGCCGGCGAGGCCTCGGGCGACCTGCATGCCTCGCACCTCATCGCCTCGCTCAAGCAGCGCGACCCGCAGGCCGAGTTCCGCTTGCTGGGCGGCGACCTGATGGCCGGGCAGGCTGGCGTCCAGCCCATTATCCACTACCGCGACATGGCCTATATGGGCTTTGTCGAGGTCATCAAGCATCTGAACAAGATTCTGGGTTTCTTGGGTGTGGCAAAAAAGGCGATAGACCAATGGCGGCCCGATGCGGTGGTCCTGGTCGATTACCCGTCGTTCAACCTCAAGGTCGCCAAATTTGCCCACAGCCGCGGCATTGCCGTGCACTGGTTCATCTCGCCCAAGGTGTGGGTGTGGAAACAGTGGCGCGTCAAGAGCATCCGCCGCTATGTGGACCGCATGTACAGCATCCTGCCGTTTGAGCCGGCGTGGTACCGTCAGCACGGCTACACGGCCACCTATGTGGGCAACCCCACGGTGCAAGAGGTGGCCCAGGCCAGCACGGAGTTTCCCGACTTTGGCCGCTTCATTGGGCAGCACGGCCTGTCGTCACAGCCCATCATCGCCCTTGTGCCGGGCTCGCGCGTCAAGGAAATCCGCGACAACCTGCCGGTGATGCTCCAAGCCGCGGCGCGGCATCGCGAGTACCAGGCCGTGGTCGCGGGCGCGCCAAGCATCGACGACAGCCTGTACCGCGAGACCATGGGCGGCATGGCGGTGCCCGTGCTGCGCGGCGCCACCTACCCTCTCGTCCACCTCGCGCGCGCGGCGCTGGTGACATCGGGCACGGCAACGCTCGAGACCGCGCTGCTGGGCACGCCCCAGGTGGCATGCTACCGATTCAACGGCAGCCAGTGGACCTACCGGTTCTACCGCCGCCTGCTGCACGGCAACTATGTGACGCTGCCCAACCTCATCGCCGACGAGCCGCTCATCCCCGAGTTGCTCATGCACTACTGCACCATGGACAGCATCGACAAGCACCTCACCGCTCTGCTGGGCGACACGCCCGAGCGCCAGGCCATGCTCGACGGCTACCGCCGCCTGGCCGCCACCCTGGGCAACGACATCTGCACCGACAAAGCCGCCCAGCTCATTGCCGAGTCGCTGCAATAGAGTTCACGCCTGCACAATATAGCGCCGAGGGCAAAGAAGCATGCGCCGCCTTGCCCTCGGTGTTGATTATTCAGGAACTCGCTAATAATGCTTATTTCTTGAAGTACCTGTTGAACAGGCCTTCAAAGCCCTTGCCGTGGCGCGCCTCGTCCTTGGCCATCTCATGCACGGTGTCGTGGATGGCGTCCCAGTTGTTGGCCTTGGCGTTCTTGGCGATGCGGAACTTGTCCTCGCAAGCGCCAGCCTCGGCGTTCATGCGCTTCTCGAGGTTGGTCTTGGTGTCCCACACAACATCGCCCAGCAGCTCGGCGAACTTGGCAGCATGCTCAGCCTCTTCCCAAGCGTAGCGCTTGAAGGCCTCGGCCACCTCGGGGTAGCCCTCGCGGTCGGCCTGGCGCGACATGGCCAGATACATGCCCACCTCGGTGCACTCGCCCATGAAGTGGGCATTGAGGTCCTTAATCATCTCCTCGTCAACGCCATATTCCTTGGCGATGCCAATCACGTGCTCCTGCACGAACTCGATGCCGCCCTCTTGCTCCTCAAGCTCCTTGAACTTGGAAGCGGGAACCTTGCACTGCGGGCACTGCGCGGGTGCCTCGGGGCCTTCGTGTACATAACCGCAAACGGTACAAATCCATTTCTTTGCCATAATCTTGATGTTTTAATTGTTTGTAAATGATGAATATTTTTATTGCTTTGATGTTGCAAAGTTACTGCTAAAAGGGCAACGCCGTGTAGACAAAAACGGAAAAAAGATGGCAGATTTGGGAATAGTTCCGCATTTTTTCTGCCATGCGGTGCCCTATAGTGCGTCCTGGCGCGGCACAGGGGTGACAGGACTACCGTGCCTCGTCCTCGGTGAGGCAGGCGGTGAAGCCCATGTCGCAGGAGCGTTGCTCGGCGAACATGCAGTAGGTGGCGTCGCCCTCGTCACACAGGTTGCCCTGGCTGTCGTGCAGGGTGACGTGAACGGTGTAGAAGTTGCGCACGTTGCCCGTGACGCGGCCGCGGATGGTGAGCTGCGGGTCGAGCGTCGAGACGGGCCGGCGGAATTTCACTTCCAGCCTGGTCGTCACGCCCGCCGCCTGCAGTTTGCGCGAGAGCGTCCAGCTGGCCACCTCGTCGATGAGCAGGCTGATGATGCCGCCGTGCAGGGTGTGCACCCAGCCGTCGTAGTCGGTAGAGGGTTTCCACATGGCGACGACCTCGTCACCGTCCTCCCAAAACTCCAGATGCAGGCCCACGGGGTTGTCGGGGCTGCAGCCAAAGCAGTTATACCCCTGCTTGTTGAGGTATGGATTGATTAGTTTCTTCATCTTCTGTCGCATTATAGTTCGTCAAGGTCTTCGCCCATGGTTTCCAGGATGCTGGCGGCGAGCGAGTCGGCCACTTGGATGATGGACACCAGGGGATGCTTGAGGCGGGCGGCATCATAGTTGCGCACGTCCTCATAGCTGTTCTGGTTCAGGCCAAAGGCGCCCATGTGCCAGCGTATGGCCAGCATCTCGTCGTCGCTCAGTTCCAGTCCGCTGCACAGCAGCAGGACGACCGACTTCTCGCCGTGGCCCATGGGGAAGTTCTTGTAGGTAATCTTGTAGGCGTCGGAGCTTTCCCACTGCCCCAGCACATTCTTGCGCTTCTTGACCGTGGGCTTGTAGATGTCGCTCTTGCACACGTCGTGCAGCAGGCTGGCGATGATGACGCTGTCGCGCTTGACGATGCGGGCGAGCTGTGGCTCCAGCGGCTGCATCCCCTCATAGACGGCGAGCGCCGCCTTGCAGGTGTTGAGGGAGTGCAGCACCAGCCCGCCCTCCACGTTGAGGTGGTGGCTCGCCGATGCCGGCGCCTCAAAAAATCCCATGTCCTCGAGGTCCTCGATGACATTGTCGATGCCCTCTCGCCCGGTGGAGCGCAGCAGGTCGATAAACTCTTGCTTGTTTTTCTTTACATCTATTGCTTCCATTAAGTTAGGAGTTAGGGGTTAGGAGTTGTGGGTCCGGCGGTGATGCCATATCTCGAGGCTGTTGATGGCGTTTTGCCACAGGATGTAGCACCCGGGGCCTGCCACCGACAGCGGGCTCAGGTAGGCATAGGCAATCCACACGGCAAAGGCGGTGTTCTTTTGCCCCAGGCCCTGCCCCGCCTCGATGACCGTGCCGTGGAAGCGCCCGATGTAGCGGCCCGCGGCAAACTGCGCCAGGCACACGACGAGCGACACGGCGGCTATCACGGCGAGGAACAGCACGGGCGCGCCGCTGTGGACGATGTTCTTGACGGTGCAGCCCGTGACAATGGTGAGCGAGACGCCCCACATGTAGAACGACAGGTCGCGGATGGCGACCAGGCGCGCCGTTATCATGGGCAGATAGTGCTTGAACACGTATGCCGCCAGCAGTGGCACCACGAGCACCAGGAACACCTTGTACAGTATCATCCAGAACGCCGTCCAAAAGCTGATGTCCACGCTGCTGTCGATGAGCGGAAACACCACGGGCACGGCAAACACCGTGACGATGTTGGACAGGAACACATAGGAGGTCATCGTCTCCAGGTTGCCGCCCAGCTTGCCCGTCACCACAGGCGCGGCGCTGGCGCCCGGGCAGATGACGCAGGTGAGGATGCCCTCCATGAGCACCAGATCGTTGCCCTTGAGGTCCAGGCCCATGATCACGGCGACAATGAGCGCCACCATCGCCACCTGCAGCACCGACACCCACAGGTGCCACATGGCGGGCCGCATCTTGTGAAAGTCCACACGCAGGAACGTCGTGAACAGGATGAGGCTCATGAACAGCGGCAGGATGGTGTCGAAGACGGGTGCCAGCATGTTACCCGCGCCGTCGAGCGCAGGCACCCAGTAGAATATGAGGTAGATGACCGTGCCCGACACGATGGCGCTGGGCAAGGTCCAGTTTTTCAAAAAAGTGATAATGGCCTTCATTGCGCTGCAAAATTACTGCAAATTTGCCCGTCACACAAATTTGCAGTACCTTCGCAGTCCAGAAACATGAAAAAATTGCTCAACGACATCGCCTTTTGGTGCCTGTACGGCCTGTGGTACGGGCTGTCGCTGCTGCCCCTGCGGGTGCACTACTTTTTCAGCGACATCCTGTATGTGCTCATGTACCATGTCGTTGGCTACCGCCGCAAGGTGGTGTGGCGCAACCTGTGCAACGCCTACCCCAACAAGACCGAGCAGCAGCGGGCGCGCCTGATGCGCGGCTTTTACCGCCACCTGTGCGACCTGGTTGCCGAGACAGTGAAATATACCAGCATGAGCCGCAAGAGCATCATGCGCCACATGACGTTCAAGGGCTGCGAGCAGGTGGGCGAAATCCTCAACAGCGGCCAGAGCATCGCCCTGCTGCTGGGGCACTACGGCAACTGGGAATGGGTGACGTCGTTTGCTCTGTGGCTGCCGCCCGTCGAGCGCGAGGTCATCCTGGCACAGCTCTACCACCCGCTCGAGAACAAGGTGTTTGACCGCCTGGTGCTCAAGATGCGCAACCGCATGGGCCCCGTGTGCGTGCCCAAGAACGAGGGCCTGCGATGGGTCATCGGCAACAAGCAGCAGGGCATCGTCACCATGCTGGGATACATCAACGACCAAGTGCCCAAGTGGCAGAACATCCACCACTGGCTCACATTCCTCAACCAGGACACGCCCGTGTTCACCGGCGTGGAGCGCATCACGCGGCAGCAGCGCCAGGCCGTCATCTACCTGGACGTGAAGTGCCCGCGGCGCGGATACTATGAGTGCGAGTTCCAGGTCATCACCCGCGACCCGGCAGAGCTGGGCGAGTTTGAACTGACCGACATCTACTTCAGCCGCTTTGAGCAGACCATCAACCGCGCGCCGCAGTACTGGCTGTGGAGCCACAACCGCTGGAAACGCACCCGCGAGGAGTTTGACCGCCGCTTCATGGTAGTCCGCGGCCGCGTCATCGAGCGTTAGGTCATGCCACTCCAGCCAGGTTGCTGCTCTCGAAAAAGTAGACACGAGTAGATGGGAAAATGATGGGATTGTTCAAGAAATACCTGCTCATTGGCGGCTTGCCCGATGCCATCAATTGCTACCTTGAAACAACCAACATCGTTGCGGTGCGCGGCATCCACAGCGACATCCATCGACTGTACAGGATGGACGCCGCACGGTATGAACAAGCCAGCGGCCGCAAACTCAAGATTCAGCGCATCTATGACATGATTCCGTCAAATCTTGAAAACATCAAGAAACGTGTTGTTGCACGCCGCATTGAAGACAAGACAAACGCGCGCATGGCTGACTATGAAGACGAATTTAAATCTCTGATTCATTCGGTCCAAGCCATCAAAGCCTTCCTATCCGCTCGTGCAAAACATGGGCAAGAATCTGCTCAAATTGTATCTCAATGACGTGGGCATTTTTACCGGCCAGCTTTATCATCAAGACATCAGCTCGGTCATGCAAGACGAGAGATCTATCAACCTGGGGGCGGTATATGAGACACAGGTGGCGCAAGAACTGGCGGCGCATGACTTCAATTTGTTATACTACGACAACAAGAAAAACGGCGAGGTGGACTTCCTTGTCGATGACTATGACAACATGACGGTAATGCCCGTCGAGGTCAAGTCGGGAAAAGACTATTTCAAACACCGGGCGCTTGACAGATTCATGGGCATCACGGAATACAATGTCAAGCAAGCCCTTGTGCTCAGCAACGATGCACGGGTGTACCGCGAGGGCAATGTCACCTATCTGCCGATATATTATATCATGTTCCTGCTGAAACCCGTGCCGGGCGAGGTGCGCTTTTGAAACCCGCCGGGGGCGAAATTATCTCCCGCCTTGTTTGGCAGGTCCAACTAATTGGAGTACCTTTGCACAAAGAAAAATTAACCTTTACAACAACAACATCTAAAGACCAAACTACTATGATGAACCGACTTTCGGACCGCATTAACGCATTGGCGCCCAGCGCCACGCTTGCCATGTCGCAAAAGAGCAGCGAGCTGCGCGCCCAGGGCGTTGACGTGATCAACCTCTCGGTGGGCGAGCCTGACTTTTTCACCCCCGACCACATCAAGGCCGCTGCCAAGCAGGCTGTTGACGACAACTTCTCGTTCTACTCGCCCGTGCCCGGCTACCTGTCGCTGCGCCAGGCCGTGTGCGAGAAACTGCGCCGCGAGAATGGCCTCGAGTACACCCCCGACAACATCGTCATCGGCAACGGTGCCAAGCATGAGCTGTGCAACGCCATCATGGCGCTCATCAACCCGGGCGACGAGGTCATCATCCCCACCCCCGCGTGGGTGAGCTACATGCAGATGGTGACCCTGGCCGGCGGCAAGAACGTGCTGCTGCCCTCGAGTATGGAGAAGAACTTCAAGGTAAACGCCGACGAGATTGAAGCGCTCATCACCGACAAGACGCGGCTCATCATGATTTGCTCGCCCAGCAACCCCAGCGGCGCCATCTACACCCGCGACGAGCTGGAGGCTATCGCCGCGATGCTGGAACGCCACCCCGAAGTGATGGTCATCGCCGACGAAATCTATGAGCACATCAACTATGTGGGCAAGCACGAGTCGCTGGCGCAGTTCGCCGCCATCAAGGAGCAGGTGGTGATTGTGAACGGCGTGTCCAAGTCCTATGCCATGACGGGCTACCGCATTGGCTACATCGCTGCCCCCGTGTGGGTGGCCAAGGCCGTGACCAAGCTGCAGGGCCAGTACACCAGCGGCGTGTCGTCGATTGCCCAGAAGGCTGCCGAGGCCGCCTATAACGGCCCCCAGCAGTGCGTCGAGGACATGCGCGTGGCCTTTGAGCGCCGCCGCGACCTCATCGTGGGCCTGCTGCAGGAGATTCCCGGCGTGGAACTGAACATGCCCGACGGCGCGTTCTACGCCTTCCCCAAGGTGGACTACTACTTTGGCAAGCGCAACGGCGACACCGTCATCAATGACGACGGCGACCTGGCGCTGTATCTGCTCAACGAGGCCCATGTGGCCACCGTGTCGGGCGCCGCATTCTGCTGCCCGGGCTACATCCGCCTGAGCTACGCCACCAGCGACGAGAACCTGCGCGAGGCCGCCAAGCGCATCGCCGCCGCCCTCGCCAAGCTGCAGTGACGCTACGGCACACCAACGGCACAGCGATGTTGCCCGGCATGACGGGGCAACATCGCTTTTTTTGGGCAATGATATAGCAGTTGCACCAACCCCTGCGGGGACTGATGCGGGGTACAAAGCGCTGGGGCAAATCGCGGACTTGCAGCCCGCGCCCGCCGGTGTGCCCGCGGTCCGGGGCCTCGCTCGCCGGGAGGCTCGCTCAACCCCGGTTACAGTTCGCTTTGCTCACATGTCGCGCTTTCAGCGCTCACGCCCCACACGCGGCGAGGGCATGGGCGGGCACATCCGCGGTCCGGGGCCGCCTGTTTGATGGGTGCGGAGATTACTTGGCCAGGATGTTGCCCTTGAGGTCAAACTTGGCGGCAAAGGTGCCTTGTTCCTCGATGTCGAGCACGAGTTCGCGGGTGTTGATGTTCCATATCGACGAGTGGGCGGTGTACCAGGTGCCGCGGGTGCGGTCGGTGTCGTAGCCCAGTTCTCGCCAGTTATAGGTGGCCTTGTTGCGCTCATAAGCCTGGACAAAGTCGTCCCACAGCTGGCCCGTGCGGCTGGCGGGGTCGTTCTTCCAGCCGATGAGCGTCTGGGCGGTATATTTGTCCGACGCATATTCGCTCCACATGTAGTTGGGGTCGTTGTAGTCAACGGTGTACATCAGGGAGTAAAATGCCAGCTTTGCCAGTTGCTCGGGTGTGGCCTTGCCGTAGTTCTGCTTCAGGATGTCGAAGCGCTCATAGCCGGCGCCGTGGCTCTGCACGTTGCCGCCGTTGGCCATGAGGTAGTTCGAGAAGTTGGTCATGAGGTTGCCATAGTCGGGGGCCGTCGTCGAGCGGGCATAGATGAACTGCGGCTTGCCGTTGATGAACTCACACACGAACGAGCCCTCGGCGGTGCACACCAGCCAGTGGAACTGGAAACCGTTCTTAATCATCGCGGGAGAGTCCTTCCAGGGAGTACCCTTGATGATGTCCTCGGCATCCTTCAGGCTCGTGGCATGGTCAAGCACCAGCCGGGTGAGGTAAACGAGTTCCAGCGGCTCGCACTTGCTGTAGCGGGCTCCGTCGGCGGGCTTGTAGTTCACATCGCCCGTCGAGCCGTCGGTGCTCATCTGGCCATAAGGCACCACGTTCACGCCGATGTACACGCCGGCGCTGTTCATGCCGTCGTTGGTGCCGGCAAGCAGCAGATTGCACATCTCCATGCCGGGGTGCAGGTTGTTGTAGTCATGCTTGACCGCATCGTTGAGGCCGCACACCTGCAGCGAGGCCAGGTGCCGGTCGGTCTCGGGGACAGCCACCACATAGGCCGCCTGGTCGTACTGGAACCAGTCCAGGTTGCGGACCACCGACTCGCCCACGCGCACCTCGGAGCAGGCAGCGCCCTGCTGCGAGAGCACGCCTCCGGCGGCCACCATCTTGTTGAAGTCATAGTCGTCGAGCTGGAACAAGACGAGCGAATTGATGCCGGCAACGTTGGGGGTCACCGTGACTGCGGTGGGCATGTTGCCGCTTTCATAGTCAGTTACAATCACATCAGCAACCTCTTTCTTGCACGAGACTAATAGGAGCATTGCGCCCATGAGCGCGGGCATAATAGACTTAACTTGCATAAATGTCTGATTTTTATTTTTATATATAGTGTAAGACATGATGTCCTCAGCCATCATGTGGCGCGCAAAGATACGTACAATTATTTATATAGGACATCACTATCACACGATTTTCACAATTTGGACACTTTTGCGCGGTGCAGTCTTTGCCCTTTGGGCAATAGGTGCTATCTTTGCCGTGTCAAATCCAACAAACGATATTTTGGCGATGAAGAGACATTGGATATATGTGCTGCTGGCGGCAGTTGCCATGACGGCGGCGGGCTGCGGCGGCAACCAGAGCAGCCAGGACGGGAGCCAGGTGGACTCGTTCTACAGCGCTAACCGCGACAAGAAGGCCGGCCAGGAAGGCAAGGAATACCAATCGACCGGCGACCAGTCGCTGCTCGACGTCAAGCTGCCCGAGCGGCTCGACAACCAGCGCGTGCAGTACAAGGCCATGGTGGTGTACTTCAACAAGTACTACCGCGTGCCCAACTGCGTGGCCTATGAGCTGACGCGCACCCAGACCTCGATGGCCGACTCACGCGACGCGCAAAACCGCGACAACTACAAGTTTGAGAAAGACGGCAGCGTGAGCGGCTGCCCTGACTGGTGGGAATATAAGGAGAGCGGCTACACCCGCGGCCACATGGCGCCCGCCATGGACATGCGCTGGGGCCGCACGCCGATGACGCAATGCTTCATGATGACCAACATCTGCCCGCAGGACGACGAGATGAACGACGGCGAGTGGCGCCACGTCGAGGAGGCCGTACACAAGTGGTCGCGCTCGGTGGACCGCCTGATTGTGTTCACGGGCCCCGTGTTTTCGAACAACATGAAGCGCATCGGCAAGCACCGCGACATCGCCGTGCCCGAGCAGTACTTCAAGGTCATCTACTCGCCCAGCCAGAACAGGGCCATCGCCTTTGTAATGCCCAACGAGTACATGCCCAACAGCTGGACCAACTATGCCACCACCATCGACCGTGTGGAGACGCTCACGGGCTATGACTTCCTGTCGTCGCTCGATGACAGCATCGAGGACGTGGTCGAGAGCAAGGAAAACATCAAGGACTGGCCCAAGTACTACCCCAGCCGATAACTCCCAACACCTAACTCCTAACTAAAAAATGTCACCCAACGACACCATCTGCGCCGTGAGCACCCCGCCCGGACGAGGCGGCATCGCCGTGGTGCGCGTGAGCGGCCCGCAGGCGTTTGCCGCCGTGCAGCGCTGCTGGCGGGGCAAGGCCGTCGCCGGCATGGCCAGCCACACGGCCCATCTGGGACACGTGGTTGACGCGGGCGGCGACGTGCTCGACCAGGCGGTGCTGACGGTTTTCAGGTCGCCCAACTCATTCACGGGCGAGGATGTGGCCGAACTCTCGCTGCACGGCTCCACATGGATTCAGCAGCAGGTCGTCCAAGCGCTCATCGACGCGGGCTGCCGTCATGCCGCGGCGGGCGAATTCACGCGCCGCGCCTTTGCATCGGGCAAGATGGACCTGTCGCAGGCCGAGGCGGTTGCCGACGTCATCGACGCCCAGTCGCACGCAGCCCATCACGTGGCGATGAACCAGATGCGCGGCCGCTACAGCGACCAGCTGGCGGCCCTGCGCAGCCAGCTGCTGCGCTTTGTATCGCTCATCGAGCTGGAGCTGGACTTCGGCGAGGAAGATGTCACCTTTGCCGACCGCGCCCAGGTCACCGCCCTGGCCCGCGGCATCAGCGACCTGATTGGCCGCCTTGCCGACAGCTACCGCGACGGCAACGCCATACGCAACGGCACGCCCGTGGCCATCGTGGGCCAGACCAACGCCGGCAAATCCACGCTGCTCAACGCCCTGCTGGGCGACGACCGTGCCCTGGTGAGCGACATCCACGGCACCACGCGCGACACCATCGAGGACACCGTGGTGATGGGCGGCACGCTGTTCCGTTTCATCGACACCGCGGGACTGCGCCAGGCCGCCGACGCCATCGAGCAGATGGGCATCGAGCGCTCTTATCAGGCCATCGGGCGCGCCGCCATCGTGCTATGGGTCATCGACACCGCCCGCCCCGGGGGGCTTGAAGACATGGCCCGCGACATCACAGCACGCTGCTGCGACAAGCGTCTGATTGCCGTGCTCAACAAGACTGACCTCGCCCCAGCCGCCGAAATCAAGGAAAAAATATCCGCATTGCTCCCCCAGGGCACCCCCGTCGCCGCCATCTGCGCCAAGCAAGCCGGCAACCATGAGCATGCCCAAGAAATCGCCGCGGCGCGCCAGGGGGGCAACAGCCTCGACGCCCTGCGCGGCCTCATCGTCACCGCCGCCGCCCTGCCCAACGTGGACAGCGACGCCGTCATCGTCACCAACGCCCGCCACTACCAGGCCCTCGTCCGCGCCCGCGCCGCCATCGCCCGCGCCATCAGCGGCCTCGAAGGCGGACTGAGCGGCGACCTCCTCGACCAGGACATCCGCGAATGCCTCCACTGGCTGGGCGAAATCACCGGCGAAATCACCACCGACGATATCCTGGGAGAAGTCTTCGCCAACTTCTGCATCGGCAAGTGACCCCTTATAAACAACTCTGAACAACTTGGAGCAATTTGAACTAAGTCCCTCTAAATGAGGGACTTTTTGTATTTTAACACTTCAAGTTGCATATTTGTTAGTTACAGTTTTTCCAGTTATTTTTGCACCATATTTCTACCGCGAGTGTAAAATAGAAAGTCGATTTCACACCAAGATGACATCATAGGTACAAGCGTGAGACGCTGTGAGAAAATGCCAAAATGCAATCGAAGGTACAACGTGAGACACCATGAGACGTGGTGAGACACTATGAGACACTTTAGCAGGAGAAAATTCACTAACGAGTGCAACAATTATGGAGATTCAGAAACGCTGCAAGTATTGTGGAAGATCCTTTATTGCGCATAAGATGACCACTATCTATTGCTCACCTTCGTGCAATAATAAGGATTACAAGAGAGCAATCCGAGAAAAGCAGATTGCCGAATTCATGGAGGAAGAAAAGAAGAAGACACCCAAGGTAGATATTCTTGGGGGCAAGGAATTCCTCACCCCTACTGAAGGTGCATCACTGCTTGGACTGAGTCGTGCTACTTTCTATCGCTATATGAGCAATGGAACCATCAAGGCTGTCCAGCTTCGTGGTAAGACTATCATCAGGCGAAAGGATATAGAGCGATTGTTCGACAATCCCCCTACCTACCAGTCCCATTCCGAGAAGAAGCAGGAGAAGCGTGAATACTATACCTTCAGGCAAATCATGGAGAAATTCAAATGCTCCAAGAAGGCGGTCATGACCAGAGTTGAGAAATACAATATACCCAAAGTATATCAAGGCCGCAACTGTTTCTTTGATCGTGCTCTTGTTGATGTTCATTTTGCTCAACTTATTGCGGAGATAGACCTTCGTGACTATTATACAATTCCGCAGTTGGAGGAGAAGTACAAGATGAGCCACGCAGCAGTATTATCATTTGTGACCAGAAACAAGATTCCACGTATCACCCAAGGAAGAACTGTCTATTATTCCAGGGCGCATATCGATACGATAAAAGGTGAACGTGAATCCATCGACCCGAACTACTATACCTACTCGGAGATTATGGAGAAGTATCACTTCACAAAAGACCAAGTTGCCTACTATATCCATAACTACGAGATAGACAATCATAAGCAGGGACGATTTACGGTCATCAACAGAAAGGAGTTTGATCGTATCATCAAGGAGCGCATGGAAACAAATGCCCTGGAAAAAGAGAAAGAGCGGAGAGCAAAACTGCCGAAACTCAATGAAATTCCTGATGGCTATATTTCCGTTGCACAGATAGCAGAGAAATATGGAGTCACAACCAAACATGTCCAGGCTAAGACTCGTGAGGCAAAAACACCAAAACTTATTATCAAGCATTTGAACTACTATAACGAGGCTGCCATTGAACAGCTGTTCAACAGAGACCCGGAGAAGTTTGAGGTTCCCGAAGACTATATCACAGCACAGGAGATTGCCAAACGTTTCAAGGTCACAGTCCATCATGTGCATGGACGAACCAGAGAGGCTAACATTCCAAAGATAACTGTGAAGCACGTCAACTTCTACGAGCTGAAAGCCGTCGAAGCCCTGTTTGCAAAGAACGAAGCCTGTGAGGAGCTGCAAAAGGATGAAAATGCAGAATGGATATCTGGTACTGATGTGGAAGAGATGCTTGGCATTACGACGTGTGCAAGAAGGTCGTTCGTTTCACGTCATAAGATTCCATCCAAGAAAGAACACGGTATTGCCTATTATCTCAGGTCTGCTATTGAAGACGTAAACAACACATTGGCAAAATACGGCGAGCATTACTATACCGTAGAGCAAATCTGTGAGAAGTTCAACATGGACAGGGATAAGGTTTACGGGATGCTGAGATATAGCAATGTAAGAAAAGTCCATGAAGGAAGATTCGTTTTGTTCCTCAAAGAGGATATCATAAAAACGATCCATGAGCGACAGTTCACATAAGATTACCAATTACTCAGACTTATTCAGCCCTTATCCTAAATTATAGAAGAATGAAGGCTGTCAGTATCAAATAAGTAAAGACATTTGCAACCAAATTAAATAATAAAGACTATGCAGTATTGTAAGACAGTAACACTTCGGACACGCCCCATTAAAAATGGAATGTTGTCGTACTACTTGGATTACTATCCAGGCTACAGGGACATCGTTACGATGAAGACAACTCGCCATGAATCATTGGGTATCTACATTTATGCAGACCCCCAGAACAAACGAGAAAAGGATTTCAACGACAGGATGACAGAAAAAGCTGAAGCCATCCGATGTCGGAGATACGAAAGCGTTGTCAACGAAAGATACGACTTCTTTGACAAAGCAAGGATGCAGGGTGATTTCCTTGACTACTTCAACAGAGTTTTACAAGGGAAAGACCCCAAGTGGAAGTTCGTCTATGAACATTTCAAGTATTTTGTCGGTGGCAAATGCAGATGTGAAGAAGTTGACATCGACCTATGCAACAACTTCCGTAAGTATCTGCTTACAGCCAAGAACCTCAGAACAGGCAAGCCTATGTTCATCAACTCTGTTGCTGGATATTGGTCAACCTTCCGTGGATTCATCAATATCGCATACAGAGATAAGATGATTCGCACCAACCCGAACGACTTCCTCGAAAAGATTCCAACAGTCCCTGTTAATAAGGAAAGCCTGACACTGGCAGAGCTACAAAAGCTCTACAAAACTCCTTGCGAAATAGATGTCCTTAAAAGAGCCTCTATTTTTGCTTGTCTAACAGGAATGCGTCGAAGTGATATTATAAACCTAAGCTGGGGAAATATCAAATCTTATTCAGATGGTGGTAAATATGTGGAATTTTACGCTCAAAAGACGAAGGCGCGAAATATCATTCCTATTAGCGAGGAAGCATACAAACTAATTTCTCAGAACAGGAAAAGTATCAACGGCAAGGTATTTGAGGGGTTCGAGATTATCATGGCACAAAAGCCCTTAAAAGCCTGGCTAAGAAAAGCAGGTATCAAGAAACGCATAACATTCCACTCTTTCCGACACACATTCGCATCATTGCAAGTAGAACTTGGAACAGATCTCTATACGGTCATGCAGCTGTTGGCTCATAAGAGCGTGACAACAACACAGATATATGCTTGTCATGCAGACCCGAAAAGGCGAGAAACGGCAACAAGAATCTCATCTAAGGTACTTGGCAAAGAGAAGAAAGCCAAATAATGCTCTATATTTTGAGCAAACAAACATTTTTCACAATATATCTCGCCACCATAAATGAGGAAAGACAAGGAATAATATTAAAAATGCCCAAAATATCGTAGTATAAAGAGATTATCTTTCAGTAATTCAAAAATTCTCCTTAACTTTGCAGTCCGAAAACTCAATTAAATCAGAGTAAGTATGACTAACAAAATTAAGGAGAATATTATAATATTTTGGGGAGGATTGGCAATCTGTCTATATATTGCAAACTCCTTTGAATGGATTGATATAAACCAGTGGCTCCAACAAGCCATAAATTATAAATACACCTTTGAAGAGGTCACAAGAAAGGCCTTTCCTATATTATTAAGCATTTTAGTCCTGATTGGAATCGCTAAAATCATCATCGTTAGCTTTCAATTAGGACAACTATCCATACCATCTGCACGATGCAGCGGAAGGCGGGAGGTAAAGCTGCTTCCGTCATTATCCCTAGATGAGCAGCCTTTCTCAGAGCCACATGAAGATAACTTTACCTCTTTGAGGACACCAACGACCACTGAAAGGATTCAGCACATACGCGACAGACATCTGCAAGAGCAGATAGCCTTACGTCAACAAATTATGAATAGCATTCACGATTATCTTTTCCGTATTCTACCACCCTATATGAAGGACAAGGATATTGAAACCTTATACGAGAACGTTGATTTATGGCAGTATTCCCAAGACACTCCCCTATCACCAACCCTGACAAACGGAAAGCTTTCCACTCTGGACCTAAGGCATCTTGCATGGAATGTTGGAGAGCGACTGAAATGGGCAGGTGAAAAACGAGCACTTTTCATCAAGCAATCTTTCCCAAACGAGTTTAGAGACTCTGACATCTCTTCCATTCGCAGAAACCTCCGACAGCAAGGAGATTGTATCATTAAGATTGATGTTCCAGATAAACACGATTATCAGTTCCACCTATTTGAGGTATAATCTCGCTTTTTATGACTTATTCCAAACTTAACTCGGAATGACGAAATACAGCGTTGAATCAGTCTGTTCCTTTGCACTCAAATTACAAATTGTTTGAGATCATGCAAGAAACATTGACATTCAATGACCTCCCAGAGGTCGTTTCCCAGGTTCTTTCCAAAGTGGAGAGACTGGAAAGAGTACTTGACATCATCAAAGATGAAGTGTGCAAGAAGTCTTCACCATCAACAGACCACACGCCCATGACCATTGACGAGGCATGTGACTTCCTGAAGATGAAGAAATCCACCATGTATTACCATATCGAGCGCAACAATATTCCAGCCACCAAACGAGGAAAGAACTACATTCTTTTCAAAGACGAGCTTGTTGGCTGGCTGGAGTCTGGCCGTAAATCTCCCGTCGCATTAACGCCGGAAGAAATGAATGCTCAAAAGCTGTCATCCATCAAGCGCAAACCGCGCAGGTTCGGAAATTGATGAACCAACGGTATTGGCATGTTCCTCATTCTCTTGACTGACCAATGCCATGTGACAGTCATCGGGAGACTCTGTGATGTATGCACGGGAGAATGCAAGTCTATCCAGACACGCCTTCTCCTTTTCCGTTCATATACCACGGAGCCTCTGATCCAATGACATTCAAATGTCACCGCAACAGACTTTGCTTTGTCAGTCAGGATGCGTCACGGCAGTACCGATGACAACATCATTTCCCTAAAATCCGCAGATATTTTTTCGAGTGTCTGATTTAGCCCTTGCTTGTGACG
>R27__coassemble_125_pt1 | contig 65362 bp, 51 predicted proteins | sample R27__metabat2_low_PE_027 | metagenome-assembled genome bin R27
CTGAATTTCAATAATTTCAAAGAACTTTTATGATTTTTTAGTGGACACTAATGATATATTATATATGTTCTATACTAAACGCCGAGCAATTATTGTGCCAAACTTTTTAGCTGTCAATTTGTGTCCTGTAATGCTAACTATGCGTCGTACAAGGGGTTATGTTGTTTGGTTGATAAAGCGCATCGGACTGACAACGTGGCTTGGCACGTGACAGTTTGGCATTGCCGTTGAGTTATTAATAGCGTGAGAGTGGGGGATACAAAAGGGGTACATTGCTACATATAAAAAATAAGCAGCTGAAAATCAGCGACTTATTTTTGATTTTGTGGAGCTGGAGGGGTTTGAACCCTCGTCCAAACGCGGAACTAATAAGTTTTCTACATGCTTAGTCTCGGCTTGGTTTTCGACCGACGGCAGGCCCGAGACGGCCAACCGGCGGCTTATCCTCTAAATTTCGGAATCGGCCCGAGGCTTGCCTCATCCTATCGCCGATATTCCAGCACCACCGGTTCGACGAGCCTCGGCGCGAGGGCAGTCGGGTGATGTCTCGTCACCGCTCCTTGAGCGATGATAAAGCCGAACTTACTGTTCTTCGGTTAGGCAGCGAGAGCGTAGTTGTTTTCGCCAGTTAAAAAGAGTCGATAGCTGAGATTCAAGAGCATTGCCATCATCGCTCTGCATGCTTGCTTACCACCTCTACACGCTGTCAAAGCCAGTCAGCCCCAATTTGTCGTGTGTCGATTGTAATCGGCGTGCAAAGATACGGCAAATTTTGTGCCACATGTGCATTTGAGGCGCATTTTTTACGAAAAAATGTGGTTTTTGGTGATTTTGTCAGGCGTTTTCCTCGACGACTTCGTGCCAGTAGGGTGATTGTTCGGGGATGAATTGGCCGGACTGGAGCCGTTCGAGGATGCGGATGCAGGCCCAGGCGTCGATGGAGGCGTAGCGCTGCTGGGCCTCGGTGAGCTGTGGCGCTTCCCAGTTGGAGAGCTGCTGGCTCTTGCTGATTTTTTGCTGGAAGAGGATGGCGTAGATCTTTTGCAGGCCCAGGTCGGTGATGGCATATTCTGCCACCAGTTGCTGCAACTCGATGAATCCGGCGGGCTTGAGGCTTTTTTCGCGCTTGATGAGCTGGCGGAAGTCGTCGCCGGTGGAGAGACCCACCTTGACGCAGGTTTTGTCTTCGAGGAATTGCTTGAGCGGCGCAGGGATGCCCGTGCGGTTGAGGCGGAAGAGGAAGGCGTCGTCCTTGGTTGACAACTGCAGCAGGGCCACGATGTGGCGCTCGCCGCGGCGAAAGGCGGGGCGCGTCTCGGTGTCAAAGCCCACGATGGGGGATGTGCGCAATGCCGTGACGGCGCTCTTGACTTGCGATATGTTGTCGATGACGTGTATGCGGCCTGGGAACGAGACGGTGGGCATCTCGTTGATGGCTGTCTTGTCGATAGATACTGCGTGCATTCGGTTTTCTCGGGTTTACGGCTATCCTCTCGGGTTTAACCGCTGCAAAGGTACTGCTTTTAGTCGAGAGGAGCAAGAAACGCTATGGCAAAGGCAAAAAAAACGGCCGGCCGTGCGATGCGACACCTTGATGTGATCAACGGTGGAGCAGGGGCGGGACTTATATCCTCGTCACCTGCTTGACGCCCTTGACGTTGAGGATTTTTTTGATGAGGCCGTCAAGCAGGGCGATGTCGCTGACGCTCACGGTGAGGTAGCCGTCAAACAGGCCGTCACGGCTCTGGATGGAGATGCCGCGCAGCAGGCAGTCCTCGGTCTTGTTGATGACCGATGTGATGGATGACACGATGCCGATGTCGTCCTGGCCGAGCACCTTGAGCGATGCGATAAACTGGCTGCCCGCCTTGCCCGTCCAGCGCGTGTCGATGATGCGGTAGGGGTAGCGCTGCTTGAGGTGGAGCAGGTTTTTGCAGTCGGCGCGGTGGATTTTGATGGCGCCGTCGCCGGCGACAAAGCCCTCGATGCGGTCGCCGTGGATGGGGTTGCAGCAGCGCGCCAGCTGGTAGTTCACGCCCTTGACGCCCTCGCCGATGGTGAGGATGTCGTCGCCGAGTTTGCTCTCGGGGGCGTCGCTTTGCTGCAGCACAAAGTCCTCGGCAGCGGCCTTGACGACTGTCTCGCGGGCCTTGGCGGCAAGTTCTTCATATTGCTCGACCACAGTGTTTACATTGATGAACTCGTCGTGGATGGCGGCATAGAAGTCGCCTGTGGTCTTATAGCCCAACTTTTTCATCACGCGCGCCAGCAGGGCGTCTTCCACCTCGATTTTGCGGTTCTTGAAGCGTCGTTGCAGCGCCTCGCGCGCCAGCAGCGTTTGCTGGGCGCGCCGCTCGTTGACGGCAATCTTGATTTTGTTGCGGGCCTTGGCGGTGACGACAAAGTTGAGCCAGTCGAGGCGCGGTGTCTGTGTGCTGCTGGTGATGACCTCAACGGTGTCGCCGCTCTTGAGGCGGTAGTTGATTTTTTGGTTCTTGCCGTCCACCTTGCCGCCAATGCAGGCGCTGCCCACGCGGGAGTGGATGTGGAAGGCAAAGTCCAGGATGGTGGCGCCCTGGGGCAGGCGCATGAGGTCGCCCTTGGGGGTGAAAACAAACACCTCGTCGCTGTAGATGCTCGTGTCGTTGTTGTGCGTCAGGCCCGCCAGCCCTTGCTTGCTGTCCGATTCAAGGATTTCGCGCACGTTGTTCATCCACTGGTCCATGTCGCCCTCGCTCTTCACGCCCTTGTAGCGCCAGTGCGCCGCCAGTCCGTGCTCGGCCACGTCGTCCATGCGCGTGGTGCGTATTTGCACTTCCACCCAGTTGTGGCCCGGGCCGTTCACAGTGATGTGCAGCGACTCATATCCGTTGCTCTTGGGGATGGTGACCCAGTCCCTGAGGCGTGACGTGTTGGCGGTGTAGATGTTGGTGACGATGGAGAAGACCACCCAGCAGTCCTTTTTCTCGTCCTGGGGTTTGGAGTCCAGGATGATGCGTATGGCGAACAGGTCGTAGATGTCGTTGAGCTCAACGCCCTTGGTCTGCGTCTTGTTCCAGATGCTGTTGATGCTCTTGGTGCGCCCCTTGATTTCATATTTCATCCCCGACTTCTTGAGCGCCTCCTCGATGGGCTTGGTAAATTCCTCGATGTACTTGTCACGCTCCTTGCTCGTCTCCCGCAGGAAGTTGGAAACCTTGATGTATTCCCTGGGTTCCAGATACATGAGCGAGAGGTCCTCGAGTTCCGTCTTGATGGCATACAAGCCCAGTTTGTGGGCAAGTTGCGCATACAGGAAGCGCGAGTCCGACGCCAGGTTGTAGATGAACTTTTCGTTGGGGTGGTTGGCGATGGCGCGCATCAGGGCCAGGCGGTCTGCAATCATGATGAGGATGACGCGCACGTCCTCGGCAAACGACATCAGCAGCTTGTGGAAGTTCTCGTCCTCGACCGAGGCCTGTTTCTTGTACAGTTCGGCGACATGCAGCAGGCCGTGCACCATGCGGGCGATGTCGTCGCCAAAGGTTTCCTTGATGTGCTCAATGCCGATGTACTCGCCGCGGCACAGGTTGTAAGTGAGCGCGGCGATGACCATGTTGCGGTCGGGCGCTATGCTGTCGCACAGGGTGACGGCCGTGCGCAGGTGCCTGATGACGGGGTTGATGCCATACTGGTCACGCTGGAACACGCTGCCAGTGGCAACGCCGTCGCGGATAAGCCGGTCCACGCGGTTGATGTCGTCGCGTGTCACCAGTTTGCCCAGCTTGCTCGTCAAGTCTTTGACAAGCTGCAGCACCAGAGTGCGTTCTTCGGCCGTGAAGTATTCCTGTGTCATCGTCAAGTCGTTGTCTTTTGTGCTGCGCCTAATAGGAATCAGCTATCAGGTGGCGCAAGCGCCGCCCGTCGAGGCGGATTTTTTGCAAATTTAATGAATTTTCGCCAAATGTTTGCATATCCCCGCCAAAAAAACTAATTTTGGGGAAAAATAACAAGGCCGCGCCGCAGGCTCACGTGGCAACCGACGAACCATAAAAAATAGATATCGATATGTTAACCGAGAACGACAAACTAATCATTGCTGGCAAAGGCATCGCCCAAGACGCTATCGCCGCACAGCTCAAGCGCTTCGAGACGGGCTTCCCGTGGCTCAAACTTGACGCTGCGGCCACTGTGGGGCGTGGCATCACTGTGCTTGACGCCAAGCAGCAGGCCCAGTGCATCAAGACGTGGAAGGAGTTTCAGGCGGGAGGCGCCAGCATCGAGAAGTTCCAGCCTGCCTCGGGCGCCGCAAGCCGCATGTTCAAGAATCTGTTCGCTTTCATTAACGAGGGCAAGACGGCTCCCGAGACTGACTTCGAACAGCAGTTTTTTGCCGGCATCTCCCAGTTTGCCTTTTATCCACAACTCAACAAGGCTTGCTTGAACCTGTATAAGCACAATGTTATCGAACTTGTGGGAGCAGGCCGCTATGGCGACGTCGTCAGGGCCTTGCTGTTGCCCGACGGGATGAACTATGGCGCCTTGCCAAAGGCGCTGCTGCGTTTCCACCGCGCCGCTGTGGGCTCGGTCCACACGCCGCTCGAGGAGCACCTCGAGGAGGGCGCGCAGTATGCTGCCGACCGCAACCGCCGCGTGCGCATTCACTTCACGGTATCGCCCGAGCACCGCGACGCCTTTGAACGCCTCATCCGCGCCAAGGCGCCCCTGATGGAGAAGGTGTGGGGCGTGACCTATGACATCACGCTGAGCGAGCAGAAGGCCTCGACCGACACCATCGCCGTCAACATGGACAACACCCCCTACCGCGACGGCAGCGGCAATCTGCTGTTCCGCCCCGCAGGCCACGGAGCGTTGCTCGAAAACCTCAACGAGCGCGATGCCGATGTGGTGTTCATCAAGAACGTTGATAATGTGGTGCCCCTGCGCCTGCGCAGCGCCACCACCCGCTACAAGAAGGTCATTGGCGGCTACCTTGTTACCATTCAGCGCCAGTTGAAGCGTTATCTTGAGAAACTTGACCAGCCCGAGGTCAAGACGGCCCAACTGCACGCCATGCTGCACTATGCCCAGGAGACGCTGTGCATCGCCGATGCCGCCGCGCCGGCGATGGACGATGCCGCCCTGGCCGCATGGCTGCGCGACAAGTTCAACCGCCCCATCCGCGTGTGCGGCGTGGTGCCCAACGAGGGCGAGCCCGGCGGCGGCCCCTACCTGGCCTGCAATGCCGACGGCAGTTCATCGCCCCAAATTCTGGAATCGGCCCAAATCAATCCCGACGACCCCGCCGCCGTCGAGATGATGAAGGGCGGAACCCACTTCAATCCCGTGGACCTGGTGTGCTACATCAAGGACTACAAGGGCATCAAGTTTGACCTGCGCAAGTTTGTGGACCCCGAGACGGGCTTTATCAGCGTTAAGAGCAAGGATGGCGTGGATATCAAGGCGCTTGAGTTGCCTGGCCTGTGGAATGGTTCGATGAGCGACTGGAACACCGTGTTTGTCGAGGTGCCCATCGACACCTTCAATCCTGTCAAGACCGTGAACGACTTGCTGCGTCCCAGCCATCAGTAAACCCTAATTTGACATGAAAGTTTTTAGATTGATTATTTGTCTGTTAGCGCTCGCAATGGGCGCGACGGCAGCGTCGGCCCAAGATTACAACCCCTACGGCTCGGCCGAGCAGGGAGGGCGCGACATGATGGCCGCAGTGCAGTCCGCCAGCGACGCCGATACCATCTACACCGTCCGCAACATGACGCAGGAGCAGTTCAAGGCCATCGTCGCCGACTACAGCGCCCGCGACTGGAAGATGGTCAACCCGCGCCCCGTGGTGGTGGACTTCTATGCCGACTGGTGCCAGCCGTGCAAGCGTCTTGAGCCCATCTTGCGGCAGATTGCCCAGCACTACAACGGCGCGGTGGACTTTTACCGCATCAATGTGGACAAGAACAGCGACATCGCCGACGTGTTCCAGATCCGCAGCATTCCGTTCCTGCTCATTTGCCCCCTCCAGGGCGAGCCCAAGTCTGTAGTCGGCCTCTATCCACAGGCCGAGTACATCCGCGTCATCAACACCGCCCTGGGCAACTGAGCGGCCCCCCGCCAGCGCACAAATCACATTATATAAGAAAAAAGTCGCGATAATCCCTTGTCGTTTCATGGATTATTCGTAACTTTGCACCGCTTTTTGAGCAAACATTTATTAATTAACTTATTTTAAACGATTTATGAACAAGTACGAAACCGTTTTCATTTTAACTCCCGTTTTGTCTGATGATCAGATGAAGGAAGCGGTAGAAAAGTTCAAGAAGGTGATTACCGACGACAACGGTGTCATCGAGAACGAAGAGAACTGGGGTCTGCGCAAGCTCGCTTATCCCATCGAGAACAAGAACACTGGTTTTTACACCCTCATTGAGTTTGAAGGTGAGTCCACCCTGGTGAACAAGCTGGAAACCGCTTTCCGTCGCGACGAGAAGGTGATTCGCTTCCTCACGTTCCACCTCAACAAGTTTGCTGCCGAGTACGCCATCAAGCGTCGCGCCGTCCGCAAGGCTAAGCAGGAAGAGCGCGCTGCCGCCGAGGCTGCCGCTCCCGCACCCGAGGCTAATGAAGAAACCAAAGAGTAAAACTTTAATTAGGAGGTAAAAACTATGGCACAAGAACAAGTACGTCCCAACAACCAGGGCGAAATCCGTTACCTGACTCCCCTGTCGGTTGACAATCGCAAGAAGAAATACTGCCGTTTCAAACGCAGCGGTATCAAGTACATTGACTATAAGGACCCCGAGTTCCTCAAGAAGTTCCTCAACGAGCAAGGCAAGATCCTGCCCCGCCGCATCACCGGCACTTCGCTGAAGTTCCAGCGCCGCGTGGCCAAGGCTGTGAAGCGTGCCCGTCATCTGGCATTGCTGCCCTATGTGACCGACTTGATGAAATAAACAACACGATTACACAAAGGAGGAAACAATTATGAAGATTATTTTGAAAGAAGATATCGTCAATCTTGGTTTCAAGAACGACGTTGTGGAAGTGAAGAACGGCTACGGCCGCAACTACCTCATCCCCACCGGCAAGGCCATCCTGGCTACCCCCAGCGCACTCAAGGTGCATGCCGAGAACCTGCGCCAGCAGGCTCACAAGATTGCCAAGGTCAAGGCCGACGCCGAGGAGGCTGCCAAGGCATTTGACGGCGTTAGCCTCACCATCCCCGTAAAGGTCAGCCCCACGGGCACCATCTACGGCAGTGTTGGCGCACAGCAGATCCACGAGGCTCTGCTCGCCGCAGGCCACAATGTTGACCGCAAGATCGTCAGCGTTGCACAGGCTGTCAAGACCGTCGGCAAGTACATCGGCATCGTTCGCCTGCACAAGGAAGTTGCCGTCGAGATTCCCTTTGAGGTAATCGCCGAGAACGCCGAGGAACTCGCTGCCGAGCGCGCTGCCCGCAAGGCCGAGGAGGCTGCCCACCAGGCTGCCCTCGCTGCCGCTGCCGCCGCCGAGAACGGTGAGGAGCCCGAGGCCGATGCTCCCGCCGAGGAGGCTCCCAAGGCTGAGTAATAAAACAACATCTATATTGAATGAAAGCACCGGTCCCCTCCACATGGCCGGTGCTTTTGCTATAACAAGCAACAAGAGAAAAACTATGGTCAAACACATCGTAATGTTCAAACTGCAGGGCAGCGGCGAGGCCCGCCGCGAGGTCGCCCTGCGCTTCAAGGACGCCCTCGACGCACTGCCCGCACAGATCGACGTGCTCCAGAGCATTGAGACATCCCTCAACGAGAACCCCGCCGAGGACTGGGACATCGTCCTCACCGCCATCGTCCCCACCATGGCCGACGTGGCCGTCTATGCCAAGCATCCCGCCCACGTGGCCGCTGCCGCCATCATCAAGGACGCCAAGCAGTCCCGCGCCTGCGTGGACTATGAGGTGAAGTAGTGCCCCCGCCACATCCGCCTGCACTGAATCCATCCCCACTGCCATTCCGCGATGTTGTTGCTCTCGTAAAAGTGGGAAAATAAGGAAGTTTTCCGCCCAAAAACATGGGTGTCAACATCGTGAAGTACAGCAATGGCAGCGTGCGCAAGGTGTTTGTAAAGTAATATTTCTTCATAAAATCCAAAAATAAAGGACTGGCTCGTGGAGTCAGTCCTTTATTTCAGGTGTCTATATCACTCTCGCGTTGAGTGGATTGGGCATGGTTACAGAATCTTGGCGACCAGTTGTGCCTGCTCTCCTTCAAAAAAGGCGGGGGCGGTCACGGGGTGATAGGCATATTCCTCGCCAAACTGGTGCAGCTGCAGCGCCACGAAGTTGTTGTCTTGGGACAGGCAAACATCCAGCTGGACATTGCCGATGGGCTGGGCCTGGTGCTTAAAGGCCTTGACGGCAGCCGCAAGGTCTTTGGCACCGCTTTCGATAATGCGTTGCAGTGGGGCAAGCGCTTCGGTATGATAGTTGTTTTTGACCACATTGACAGGCGAGCCTGTTGGGATATAGACCAGCCGCTTCTTGAGGCCGAAAAGTGAGGATTTAACAGTCAGGACACTATTGTCATTGAGGGCCTGAGCCATCTGTAATTTATTGTAATTAGCCATGATAGTATTATATTAAATGTGTTAGATATATTGAATTGTGCCGGTTGGCCGATAGCCATGCGACAAACTTGCCGTGCCTGGAGCACGGGCTTGAAAGAAAAAAGTGATGAAGAATCAGAAGTGTCTGTTATCTAACACAATAGTCGGCAGAGAGTGATGACATAAAAGTCAGCGGCTCTCGTTTCACGCAATGGTGAAGTCAATCGTTCGACAACAAATTGCCCGGCAGTTGCCAAGGGGGCATAGATGTTGTCCATCAGGCGGTTAGCCGAACGGCGCAGGATGCTGGCGCGCATCAGTGACACGCGATGCTTGGCGGGCGTCACTTGGCGGGCGCCTTGTGACGGCACTATTGCCGGACTCTGGCTGGGTGCGCTCAGCACCTGGCTGGCATCGTAGGGCAATGGTGTGGAATTATCGTTAGGCGCCACCAGCCCGCGCTTCATGGTGTCGTGGCCGCATGGCACATCATGTTGGCATAATGCAATGCTGGCAGTGGCCAGCATCGCCATTATCGCGCACAATGCCCATATTCTAAACCTTGATCTCATGATAATGCCATTAACGGGTTCGGTTGCAAAAGTACAACGAATAATCAATATTTTCCCGATTTTGAAACTTTTTTTTGATAATCTGTCGTTGCAAAATAAAAAAAGCAGGGGGGCCGCATGGCTGTGCGAACCCCCTGGATTATGCTTGTTGGCTCAATGATGGATTACATGGGCCAGTTGTCGTTGAGCAGATAGTCGATGAGGGCGCTGATGTCGCCGGGGTCGATGTCGCCGTTCTGGTCGCAGTCGGCGTTGGCCTCAACAACTGCGCTGCCGTTGAGCAGGTAGTCGATGAGGGCGCTGATATCGGCGGGGTCAATGCTCTCGTCGCCGTTCACATCGCCGCGGACAACAGTGGGAAGCACCTCATAAACAGTCAGTGTCATGTTGTCAACACTCAGCTCGAGGTCCCAGATGCCTGCGGGAATCTTGAAGGCGGCCTCGCCGTTCCTCAGGCTCATCGGGGTGTTCAGGACAACCTCAAAGTCGCCGTCGGCATCGGCACCGATGCGCTGGCCTGCGAGCTCTTCCCAAGCGGTCTCGCTCGAAGCGAGAATCTTCGAGAAGCTGAAGTAGCTGTAGCCGTCGTTCTGGCCCTCGGTGTAAATCTCAGCAGTGTAAACGTTGTTCTCCTCGTCACGGGTCATCTTCACGCCCTGGTTGGGATACCAGCCGGCAACCTCGCTGACCTCGCCCAGGATGTAGATGTCACCGGTGTAGTGCTCGGGCTCGGGGGTGCTGGTGAGGGTGGCCGAGAAGCCAATCTCGGTGGTCTCGGGGTTGAAGGTGAAGACGATGTCATAGGTACCGTCTGCGGTCACGTCATAGTACCAGTTGTCGATGGGCCAGCAAGTGCTCCAGTTGCGGTTGGCAACCACCTTGAACTCGATGTCGTCGGCGCTGGTGAGCTCGATGCCGCTCTTGGTGAGGGTGTAGATGCCGTCGTCGCCCTTGACCATGTCGTTGTTGGTGTCGTTGGGATCCCACTCGTTGCCGAATACGGCAGCGGGAGCGCCGGCTACGGTGTAGGTGTCCTCAATCACGGGAGAATCACCCTGCTTGGTGACGGTGATGCCTACCGTGGTGTTCTCGGGATTGAAGGTGAAGACGATGTCATAGGTGCCGCTCTCCTCGATGTAGTAGCCGTAGTTGCTCTCGGGCCATGCATAGTCCCAGCTGTGGTTGGAGGTAACCTTGAACGAGATGGTGGTGCCGGCATACAGCGTGATGCCAGTCTTGGTGAGGGTGTAGATGCCGTCGTCGCCCAGCACCATGTCGTTGTCGGTGTTGCCAGGAGCCCACTCGGTGCCGAAGATGCTGGCGGGAGTGCCGGCAACCGTGTAGCAATCGAGGGTGATGGGTGCCACATAGCCTTCAATCGTGAACTGGAACGTGTTCATGTCAAAGGTGATGGTGTACTCATTGCCAGTGCCTGTAAACTTGTAGGAACCGCCGCCGCGGGTAGCGGCTACGGTTTGACCGGCCTCAACGGTAACGTCGCCGCTCACGGGAGCGATGCGGTACTGGTTGAAGCCGTTCCAGTCGCTGGCATCGGTTACCAGACCGTCGGCAAAACAGAACCATACGGAACCGCTGATGGCGGTGGTGTAGGTGTAGATGCCGTCACCATTGTCGGTCATTTCCACGCCGCTGTTGGTGACCCAACCATTACCGAGGGGCTCGTTGCCCACGAGATAGACGGCTGCGTTGGCGTTGATGCCAATCAATGCCATCATTACTAATGCGATAAGAGTTAACTTTTTCATAAAAATCAATGAAAATAAATAGTTATTAATAATACAGTTATAAGTCTTTGTATGATGATAACCACTGTTGTAAATCAACACTTCAATCTGATTCCGGCCCAAAGGTACACATATTATAAAGCGCGCAATTCATTGAAAAACCGAAATTTGACGCAAAAAATGTGCAAACGATTGCAGATAAGCCTGTTTTTGGTAATCAGTCAGTTATGCCAGATTACAAGTTCCTATCAGTTCAAAGGGCAGCGCCTGGGTGATGCGCACTTGGGCGAACTCGCCGGGGACGAGGGGGGTGTCCTTGGCGATGAGCACCTCGGGGTCCACCTCGGGACTGTCCCACTGGGTGCGCCCGATGTAGTAGTCCTCCTCCTCGCGGTCCACCATCACGCGCAGCGTCTGGCCCACCTTGCCCTGCTGGATGTCCATCGAGATGTCCTCCTGCAGTTCCATGAGCCGCTGCAGGCGGTCTTGCTTGACCTCCTCGGGGATGTCGTCGGCCAGGTGCTCGGCGCCCCATGTGCCCGCTTCCTCGCTGTAGGCAAACGCGCCCATGCGCTCAAAGCGTGCCTCGCGCACGAACTGCATCAGTTCTTCAAACTCCTGCTCGCCCTCGCCGGGAAATCCCACCATGAGCGTGGTGCGGATGTGGATGCCCGGCACCTCGCGGCGCATGCGCTCCAGCAGGTCGAGCGTCTCCTGGCGGGTGATGTGGCGGCGCATGCCCGCCAGCACCTTGTCGCTGATGTGCTGCAAGGCGATGTCCATGTAACTGCACACGTTGCTGTGGCGCGCCATCACGGGCAGGATGTCCATGGGGAATTGGGCGGGGTAGGCATAGTGCAGGCGAATCCACTCCACGCCCTCGATTTGGGCCATGCGGTCGATGAGTTCGGGCAGCTGCTGGCGGCTGTCAAGGTCGAGCCCGTAGGACGACAGGTCCTGGGCGATGACGTTGAATTCCTTGACGCCCTGCGCCGCAAGGCACCGCACCTCGTCGAGCAGTCTGTCCATGGGCACCGAGGTGTGCCGTCCCGTGATGAGCGGGATGGCGCAGAAGGCGCAATAGCGGTTACAGCCCTCCGATATCTTGAGGTAGCAGTAGTGGGGCGGGGTGGTGAGGATGCGCTCGCTCGCAAGGTCGTCGCGATAGGCGTGGCCCAGGTCGGCAAGCATGTTCTTCCAGTCAAATTTGCCGTACAGGTGGTCCACCTCGGGCAGTTCCTGCGCCAGCTCGGCACGGAATCGCTCGGCGAGGCACCCCATGACATAGAGGTTGCGTATTTTGCCCTGCCGCTTGGCCTCGCCCAGTTGCAGGATGGTGTCGATGGACTCCTGTTGGGCGTCGGCAATGAAACCGCAGGTGTTGACCACGACGGTCTCGGCGTCGATGCGCGCGGGGTTGTGCGCCATGGAGTAGCCCGCGGCCTGCAACTGGCGCATGAGCCGCTCGCTGTCCACAAGGTTCTTGGAACAGCCCAGCGAGACGATGTCTATCTTGTTTTTCCTCATGTCAACGGTGGCATCAGCCGTTCTCCTTGACGCCGAACAGCGACTTCACAAACTCGCGTTTGTCGAAAATCTGCAGGTCGGTCATCTGCTCGCCCAGGCCGATGTATTTGACGGGAATCTGGAACTGGTCGCTCACGCCGATGACTACGCCGCCCTTGGCGGTGCCGTCGAGTTTGGTGATGGCGAGGGCGTTGACCTCGGTGGCGGCGCTGAACTGCTTGGCCTGCTCAAAGGCGTTCTGCCCCGTGGAGCCGTCGAGCACGAGCAGCACCTCCTGCGGTGCGTCGGGCAGCACCTTGCGCATCGTGTTCTTGATTTTGGTCAACTGGTTCATCAGGCCCACATTGTTGTGCAGGCGGCCGGCGGTGTCGATGATGACCACGTCGGCGCCCTGCGCCTTGGCGCTCTGCACCGCGTCAAAGGCCACGGCGGCGGGGTCGGTGCCCATCTTGTGCTTGATGACGGGGACGCCCACGCGGTTGCCCCAAATTTCGAGCTGCTCATCGGCGGCGGCGCGGTAGGTGTCGGCGGCGCCCAGCACCACCTTGTTGCCCGCCTGCTTGAACTGGTAGGCGAGTTTGCCGATGGTGGTGGTCTTGCCAACGCCGTTCACGCCCACGACCATGATGACATAGGGCTTGCTGTCGGCGGGCACGGTGAAGTCCTCGAGTTCGGCATTGTTGTTGTCGGCGAGCATCTGCGAGATTTCGTCGCACAGCAGTTCGTTGAGTTCGGCGGTGCCTACATACTTGTCGCGTGCCACGCGCTCCTGCAGGCGGTCGATGATTTTGACGGTGGTGTCAACGCCCACGTCGCTGGTGACAAACACCTCCTCCAGGTTGTCGAGCACATCGTCATCGACGGTCGATTTGCCGGCCACGGCATGCTTGATTTTCTCAAACACGCCCTGCTTGGTCTTTTCCAGGCCCTTGTCCAGGGTCTCCTTCTTCTCACGCGAGAATATTTTCTTGAACAATCCCATTTTTGTATTCTTTGATTTGTTTGTATTTAGGGTGCAAAGTTACAAAAATTTTCCTCTATGCTTGCTCTGTTTTTGGGAAATATCTATTAATTTTGCACGAGTCAAGCCTAATCCTTGACTCCCTGACTATGAAACATATCGTCACGCTGTTCACATTGCTCCTGCTGGCCTTCAATGTCTCGGCCGCCCACCTGTACTATGGCAACTCGACCTACTCCAGCGACATCATGTACACCTACGAGAACGGTCATGTGTATCGAGGCAACTCGACCTACTCGAGCGATATCCTCTACACTTTTGCCAATACGGGCAAGATTTATCTGGGCAACTCGACCTACTCGTCCGACTTTGTGGCGATGTTCGACGGCAGGCATCTCTATGACTCGCCGTCGGGCTACTCGAGCGATATTGTGCTCACATGGCAGAACGGCCATGTGTATCAAGGCAACAGCACCTACACGAGCGATATTTTGTTGACGATTCGCGACAACAAGGTGTACCGCGGCAACTCCACCTACACGAGCGATATCTTGTTCCGATGGACGGGCACGATTCCCGTTAGCGCGGTCATCATGATGGTGTATTCCTCCATGTAAGCGCCTTTGAATGAGTGGCATGAAGTTGTTTGGAATAGCCATAACGGTGCTGATTGTCGTTGCTTTGGCGGTGATGGCTTGCGGCAGCCATGACCAAGCGCCGTCGCCCCAGGCCCAGGCTTTGGTGAAGCGCATGCAGGCTCTCATCGGCGAGAACAAGGTCATCGAGGGCGACTATGACGGGCAACTGGCTGTCGATGCCGCCAATGGTGTGTTCGTGGGGCAGATGGAGGACAGCCTGATGGTCTTTCGCGGCATCCCCTATGCCGTGCAGCCTGTTGGTCCCCTGCGCTGGTGCGAGCCGCGTCCCGAGCCCGATAGCCATCTCGTGCGCGAGGCCTATTACTTTGGCCACTCCGCCATCCAGCGCAAGTCGCCCTACAACAGTGCCTCCCACTACCGCATGGGCGAGGATTGCCTTACCCTGAACGTGTGGACCGCCGCCGCTGGTATGCGCTCCGCCCGCCGTCCCGTCATGGTGTGGTTTCACGGCGGTTCCTATAACTCGGGCGGCACCGTCGCGCCCGGCAGTTGGGGCGCCAGTCTGGTGAAGGAGCACCCCGAGGTAATCTTTGTCTCGGTCAATTACCGCCTGGGCATCCTCGGTTTTCTTGACCTGTCGTCCTTGCCCGACGGCCAGCGCTATGCCCGCAGCGGCAACCTGGGCATTTTGGACCAGGTGGAGGCGCTGCGGTGGATTAAGCGCAACATCGCGGCATTTGGCGGCGACCCCGGTAATGTCACTGTCTTTGGCCAGAGTGCGGGCGGCGGCAGCGTGTCCATCCTGATGAGCATCGACGAGGCCCAGGGCCTGTTCCGCCGTGTCATCGCCATGAGCGGCTCGCTGGCACTCTCCAGCAGCCGCGACGACTGCCAGCGCCTGACCAAGCGCGTGCTTGACGAGACGGGTGCCAAGACCGTCGGCGAACTCGTTGCCCTGAGCGACTCAGACCTCATTGCCCTCAACGACAAGGTGGGCGAGTTTGCCCGTTTCCCCATGCGCGACAGCCTGCTCATTCCCGCCAGCCCCTACGCCCGTTTTGACGGCTTTACCGCCACAACCGACCTGCTGATTGGCACCACCGCCGACGAGGTGCGCCTGTGGATTGACGACATGGGCGGCAAGACGGGATTTCGCGCGGGTGTCGAGTTGTGGTACCGCTACATTGGCATGTCGCTCGACGATGCCCAGCGTGCGGCAGCCGCCCAGTTCCTTGATGCGGTGCAGGGCAAACGCGTGTGGCGCATAGCCGAGTTTTTCAACGACCTCATCTTCCGCGGCCCTGCCATCGAGCAGGCCCAGCGCCATGCGGCAAGCGGTGGCAAGACCTATATGTATTATTGGACCAAGGCCGGCAGCGACACGCTCAAGGGCGCCTGCCACGCTTGCGAGATGCCCTATGTGCTCAACAACACCAGCGACAGCGCCCTCAATGCCGCTTTGGGCCGCGAGGTGCGCCAGATGTGGGTGAACTTTGCCGCCACGGGCAACCCCAGCACGCCGTCGCATCACTGGCCTGCCTACGATGCCGCGTCGCGGCGCACGATGGTGCTGGGCGACACCATCCAGGTCGTCGATGACCCCTTGCCCCGGCAGCGCCGCCTCATCGCGCCGTTGCTGCGCAACTACATCTCGCCCGTGTTCAGCGACTTGAAGGCGATGATGCCCTGGATTGGGGGCATCGCCGCCGGCACGCTCATCGCCGCCTTGCTGCTCATCGTCTGGGCGCCGGTCAAACTCCGCCGCCGCAACCGCAAATGACGAGCCAAAGGATTTACGGCGTTATTCCATAAAAAACAGCCGAGCGCAGCCCCATTTATGAAGATTGCGCTCGGCTTGGTTAAGCGACGTTAGGGTTTCTTGTCTGACTCTAATCATTTAACCAATAATTTATCGGTATATATTTGGTCACCATGAATTGCGCGAATGGCGTATGTTCCGGCACGCCAACCGCTTGTGTTGATAATTGCTTTCTCGCCTTTGATTTCTTGTTCATATTCTTTTGAAGCATCCCATGTGTTGTATATCTCGAGTTTCCAGGTTTGTTCCGGTTTTCTATACTCGTTCAAGGCTTCAACGCTTGATTTTGAGATGAGATGCTCATTCTCGCTTTCTTTGTTTAGGCAAATTTCGTATTCGGATGAAGAAATGGAACTTACGCTCAAGCTACTATTGCCGTTACCAGAATATGAGAAAAAGATATACTGGTATTTTAATGTTCCGTTATCGTCCCTGACTTGAACGCCAAACGGAATGCCTCCGGAGCCCAAGGGCAGTGTGAATTGAACATTGTCAATGCCCACATACCAGTCATCAGGAGTAACACCAGAATGTGAAATGTTTCCATAGTGCTGATAAAGTCCAAAAACTTCATTATAGAGATATACACGACACCCTTGATGAACATGAGCCTGACCGCCAGAATTGATGGTTGTTATTGGAATTGCAGGATGCCCCACGCCATAGAAAGTGCATGCATTTTGCCTGTATGTGGCAGCTTCTGAAACATTTAGCCCAAGAACTGTCGAATGAATCACTTGATTGTCTAATTTAACTTTCAACAAAATTGAACCAGTAGGACGTCCACTTGTTGATTTTGTTAAAGTGCAATAATCTGTACCTGTGGCCGAAATGTTCATATTGCCAGCCAACAAAGTCCATTCTGCAGTGAAATAGTTCGAGAAACTATTGCCTGCTGCTGAAACTGTGATAGTCATCTCATTCTCGCCGTTAAATGATTTTCTTGTTGAGAATGTTGGCAACTCTCTTTTAGCTTTGTTCACGGCCGCTCAAGCATTGACGAGACCATATCCGTAAGCATGATCCCAGTGCTCGACACCCAAGTCAATTGCGGTTTCTCTTAGGATTTCGCGAACACGATGCTGGGTAAGAGTTGGATTAGTAGATAGCATCAGTGCCGCAACTCCTGCGACTTGAGCAGCAGCAGCTGACGTGCCACCAAAGTTATCACAATAGTTACCTGTCGAATATCCATTAATTCCACTTATATCAGTAGATACAACATCACCATTACCATTACCATTGCCCATATTACCGCTGGGAGCAACAAGATCCAAACTATCTCCTCGACAACTGTAGATCCATACGATGCCATTTTTATTTACCGCACCTACGGTAATAACATTTGCTATGTCTGCTGGGAATGTGATGAGGCGGCCAACAGGGTCGTTACCGGAAGAAAATACAACGACACAGCCCTTTCCACCCCTTCCGTGTGTGCAAGCATAATTGATGGCGTTTTCAACTATACTATTTGGGATAGAAAGGATCCATGAGCAACTTAAAATGTCTGCTCGTGGTGAGGCCCAGTTAATTGCCTCTTCAATATCTTCATCATCAATTTCACCAACACCAGTATTAACAGGTAAAATTTTCACGCCGCTTGCAACACCACAAATGCCGATGTCATTATCAATAGCACCAATTATTCCGGCACATGCGGTACCATGGCTAACATCATTTAGAACATCTCCCCAAATGGGCATTCCATTTCCACTGGGAACTCCCACAGTATATCCCGTTAAAACATTTGGTGCTAAATCTTCATGTGTCGTATCAACACCGGCATCAATAACTGCCACGGTGATACGGGGACTGCCATTGACAGTCTGCCATGCAGACTCAACATTGATGTCAACTCCAGGGCTGCCTCCATTCTGCCCTGTGTTTTTCAAATAATACTGCTGAGGATACAGGGTGTTGTTAAATCTGATATGAACCATCAAATTTGGCTCACACCACTCAACGCCAGCCATTTTTGCAATTATGTCAACCATCCGAAGTACATCGTTGTCACAATGGGCATTGCAATTGAACTTATATATACCGCATGAAGTACAGGAGTCCAATTGCAATTTGTCTTTGTAAGTTTTGCATATTTGCTGTGCTACGCAATCTTCATCTATTTTGGCAAAGATTCTTGGTAGTACAACTGTTGTGTCACCCTTTGGGGTAACCCTAAGGTTAACCTTGTATGAAGAACACAATTTCTTTTTATTAATTATTTCGTATGCAGAATTAATCATTGGCTCGTTTGTTTCGTCAATTGAAACAAGGTTCCCGTTGTCTTGGTTCAGCACACTGTCAACGGGTTTTAGTTCTATCCATTCGGAGTGATACCAATATCCATTTTGAGCAGAAATAGATAGCCACCAAAAACAGGCAAAGATTGACAAAAAAAATCTCATAACGAAATGTCGTTTAGTAGTTTAATGTTTGCAATCCAGTAACAGCGATTTTGTGGAAGGAGATAATTGTAAGGAAATGTTTCAGGGAGGTTTCTGAAAGCACTGTAATCAATAACCTGGAATCGAATAGCAGTTCCAGAAGCAATGTTTCGATTTGGAAAGAGGTTGCGGTTAATGTACACATAACCACCAAGGTCTGGCGAGTAAAGTGGTTCGGCATCATCAGGTAAAATGGTGACTTCACACCATAAGCCAATTTTGTCCTTTGGGTTATTCCAGCGGATAATGCCTTCATAAGTGCCATCGGTACAGTTTTCGTATAATAAATTCTGGAAATATTCTTTCCAAAAGTGCTCATCATCGCCAGAGCAGGAGCAAAGCATCATTAATACAAAGATTACAAAAAAGGTCTTCTTCATCGTGTGTAGATTTTAAGATTTATTGTTAATAAAAAGCAATTAGCGAGGTTTATTAAGTAATGAAACGGGTGAAGGGCTTCATTGCCGCAAACCTATAAATTATTTATTAGCATAACAAGTGAATTATGAAATTTTATAGAATTTTTGCACCTGTTGCAAGGAAGTTGCAACTATTCAGTGATTATTTGTTATCTTTGCCGTCGGCAAGCAACCGAAAATAAACCCTAAAACCAATCAATGATATGACCATGACAAGAAAACTGTTGGCCCTTGCGGCGGCTGCGATGTGCGGCGCCGTGATGCTTGGGCAGAGTGCGGGCTACGAGCCCAGCACCGAAAACCTGCGTGCGCGCGAGCAGTTCCAGGACAACAAACTGGGCGTGTTTATTCATTGGGGCATTTACTCGATGCTTGCCGACGGCGAGTGGGTGATGTACAACAAGCGCCTCAACCGCGATGAGTATGCACAGTTGCCCGCCGGATTCTATCCGTCGCGCTTCGACGCCGATGAGTGGGTGCGCGCCGTCAAGGACGCGGGCGCGCGCTACATCACCATCACCTCGCGCCACCACGATGGTTTCTCGATGTTCAACAGCGCCGTCACCGACTATGACATCATCGACGCCACCCCCTTCAAGCGCGATGTGCTCAAGGAACTCGCCGACGCCTGCCAGCGCCACGGTATAGCGCTGCATTTCTACTACTCGCACCTGGACTGGCATCGCCTGGACTACCCCTTGAGCCGCCATGCCAAGGACATGCCGCACGACCCCTCAACCACCAACTGGGGCACCTACTACAAGTTCATGAACGACCAGTTGACCGAGCTGTTGACCAACTACGGCCCCATTGGCGCTATCTGGTTTGACGGCAAGTGGGAGCACGATGCCGACACGGTGCCCTTTGACTGGCAACTCGACGAGCAGTATGCCCTCATCCACAGCCTGCAACCGTCGTGCCTGGTGGGCAATAACCACCACGAGGTGCCTTTCCCTGGCGAAGATATACAGATTTTTGAGCAGGATGTGCCGGGCGAGAACACGGCGGGCTATTCGGGCGAGAATGGCATCAGCCGGCTGCCGCTGGAGACTTGCATGACCATGAACAACGCGTGGGGATACCGCATCACCGACAAAAAGTACAAGAGCGGCGACGACATCATCCGCACACTGGTCAAGGCCGCGGGCATGGGCGGCAACCTGCTCATCAATGTGGGACCGCGCCCCGACGGCCGCTTCCCCGACGAGGCGCTCGATCGCCTGCATCAGCTGGGCGAGTGGATGCGCTGGGGTGGCGAGACTATCTACGGCACGCGCGCCGGCATCATCGCGCCCCACGACTGGGGCGTGACCACCCAGCGCAAGGGCACGCTCTATGTGCACATCCTTGACCTCAAGGACGATGCCCTGTATCTGCCATTGAGCGGCAAGCGGGTGAAGGGTGTGAAGATGTTCAAGGGCGCTGCGCTGCGCTACACCGCCACGGGCAAGGGCATCACCGTGCAACTGCCGTCGGTGCCCACAGGCGTGGACACCATCGTGGAAATAGCGCTCAAGGATTAAGCGCCGTCCAGCCCAGCAAGAAAAAAAAGGGGAAGAGGTTGCATGCCACGGCATGCAACCTCTTCCTGTTCAGGATGCCGGACCTCCGCCTGCAGGCGGGGTCATCGGGTTATCGGCACATGAGGAACATGGGAATGCTCTTCTTGGCCTTGATGCTGGCTCTGGGGCCGTTCAACAGATAGTCAATCAGTGCCGAGATGTCAGCGGGGTCAATGGCGCCGTCGCCATTCACATCGGCGCAAATCTCGCAAGCCTGCGAACCGTTCAGCAGATAGTCAATCAGTGCCGAGATATCAGCGGGGTCAATGGCGCCGTCGTGGTTGACATCGCCAATCTCGTAGCCGTGGCCGGGCTCTAACAGGGTCACCTCCTCGGTGTTGCTCCACTCGCTCTCGGTGCCGTCGGCATAGACGGTCTTCACCCTGTATTCATAGGTGCCGCCGGCGGTGAGGTTGGCGACATTGTAGAACTTGTCGGGGGTGATTTCGGTGATCAGGCGATAGTCCTCGCCGCCCGGGTCGTTGACCATGAGGCGCGGGGCAGTGAGCATCATGCTGTAGTTGCCCGTGTTGTCGCCGGCATAGACCTTGACGGATTGCAGGCCATAGTAGCTGCCAGTGCCCGTGATGGTCACCTTGTCGTTCTGGGCGCAGTTGAGCACGCAGTAGTAGGTGCCCCACGATTCGCTGGTGCCCAGCGAACCGCCTGTCGACTCAAGGCTGGTGGCGATTTCCAGACTTGCGGCGCCGTAGTAGCTGGGATAGTAGCTCATGGCGGTGAACTCAACGGTCACCACATCATAGCCCGTGAGGTCGAGCGTCGGGGTGCTGATGGAGCAATCGTCACCGCTGATGATGTAGCCGTCATAGGCCCACAGGCCGCTTGTGGCGGTCCAGTCGGTGGGCAGGTAGTCGGCATAGTTGTCCACCACGTTGGGCAGGCCGCTCGAGCCCGATACGCTGGTCGTGCCGCTGAAGTCGGCGCTGGCAATCTCCTTTACCTCGTGGGTGGGCTCATCGGGCTTGGTGTAACCCTTCTTGTTGATCTCGAGGGTGTAGCTGGCCACGCTGGCGGCGGGGCTCTGGTCGGTCCAGTCGGCGCGGAAGCCAGTCAGGCTGATGTAGTCCTCGTCGGCGGGAAGCATCACGGGAGCATACTTTACCAGGTCGGCCTGGCCGTTGAGGGTAACGGTCACGGCTTGGGCACCGCCGCCGCTGATGGTGATGGTGGCACTGTTGGTCCCGAAGGCCTGGGGATTGTAGGTCACCGTCACGGTCTTGCCGCTGGCGGCCTGGTTGGCGGTAATGGTCGTGGGGCTGACGCTAAAGGCGCCATTGCCGCCCGACAGCGAGAGCGTGAGGTTGCCCGTGAGGTTGGTGCCGGTGACGGTGAAGGTCTTGGTCACAGGTTGTCCAACGAGCGTGTTCATGCTCAGCGTGGCGGGGTCAACGGTGATGAATTGCGCGGGTGCGGGGTCGCTGCCGTCGCCGTTGACCACGTTGAAGGTGATGACACCGTTAGTCTCGGTAATGCCAGCGATGCCCATGTCATTGCCCGCGCCGCTCCAGGTCTTGAGGCTGGGACTGGTAGTGTTGTTGACGGCGGTGACGCGGCGTGTGCCGGGGTAGGGGTCGCTGCCGCTTGATCCGTTGCCGTTGCCGGCGCGCAGCAACTCATAGTACATGTGCGAAGCGTCGCAGTTGATGGTGTTGTACCACCACTGTTCTTCGTCATACTCGACACGCGCAATCATCATGCCGTGGCCTGGGATGTAGGCGTCCCATCCCGTCTGCTGACGGTTGTCGATGACGAAGAATTCGTTGTCGTTTTGGGTGGCAATCATGAATCCGGCATTGCTGGTGTTGACGGGTTCAAGGACATAGCCTTGCGTCTTTTGTTCGATGAGCGTGAGCTTGTCGGTGAACCCCAGGCGGTAACGCTCCCAGATGGTGAATCCGGCGGGAGTGTGCGAGTCGTCGAGGTAGCTGGCGCCCGACATCACGTCCCACTCGCCCGGGTCGTTGGCGGTGCCGTTGTCCTCATAGTCGGTGTCGTAGAGGTCCATGAGGCCCAGGGCATGCGAGAATTCGTGAACCACGGTGCCGATGCCGTCGGGGTCAACATAGCCGTAGCCTTCCCAGCCATAGATTTCGCCCGAGCACGAGTAGGAGCCGAGCTGCACGCCGTCGTAGGTATTGTAGGTGTAGGCCCGCATGTCGTACTGGTGGGGCCATAGGTAACCGCTGTTGTTGCCGCCAAAGTTGGAGGTGTAGCCAGCCACGATGAAATAGATGATGTCCACCACGCCGTCACCGTCCAGGTCGTAGTCGCTGAAGTCCACATAGCTGTTGACGGCATCGACTGCACTGACAAAGATGTTGCCGCAGTTGTTGTAACCCTGGGGGTAGGTGGAGTTATAGTTCACATCAACGGGGCCCACCACATCAAAGTGGGGCAGGAACTGGCCCATGCTGTTGTCGCGAAAGTAGTCGCGGGCGCTGCCCGTGCACGACACAAAGTTGCCATTCTTGCTTGTGTAGCCCGTGTAGTAGTCCTTGTTGAACATGTCGTCAAACATGGTGCTGGCGTAGGAGAACTTCTTGTTCTTGTAGTTGATGAGGATGACCAGGCCGCGCCAGTCGGAGTTGCCCTCCTTGAGCGACTTGTCAACCGAGGTCTTGAGCGACGACACCTTCTTGTCGCGCGACGAGCGGGCGTTGCGGCCCTGGGTGAGCAGCGACTGGTTGTGCAGGCCGTGCTGCAGTGTGGCCATCATGCCCAACTCGGCGGCGGTGCGCTCCTGCGGGTTGTGGGCAATCACATTGCCGGGCACCAGTTTAGAGCCCGATTGCACGGCATACACATAGTCGCCGTTGGCGCGCTGCATGAGCGTGTAGCCGTCGGTGGTCATGGTGCGGTGATAGAACTCGTCGCCCACGAGTTTGATGGTGAGTTTACTGCCGTCACTTTGCATGACATCAACGGCCTTGGGGTGGGCGGGAACGGCCTGGGCGGTCATAGCGCCCAGGAGTGCTGCCGCCAGCGCCCAAAGTAGTTTCTTGGTGTTAATACTGATTTTCATTGTGTAATTTGGTAATTTATAATGAAATTGATGGTTAGATGATAATTTTTCGCCCCAAATGTACATATTAATTGCGATATGTGCAATATATGCAGGATTTTCAATCTCGAAAAATGAGTCAATGACATAGCAGTTGGCCCTCTCCGAGGCCCCGGCGAGCGGGCACACTAACGGATGCGGGCTGAAAGTCCGCGATTGCCCGTGTCTCAACATCGTGTTGTCAAACAACAGGAACAACTGGTAACAACTTGGACAACTTGTTTTTTTTCTTCAGCGGTATGATTAAAAAAATCTGTTGTTGCTGTTGTTCCTTGTTGTTATGGTTGTTTGAACTTGGTTGCCAAAAAAAACAGGCGGCCCGCGTGGTGGGGCCGCCTGTGTGGTCAGGTGGTGTCTCTCCCGCTTGGGAGAGGGTGTTTACTTCATCACCTTGGCGGCGCTGGTGGTGCCGTCGGTGTAGGTGGTAACAGCGATGCAGATGCCGTTGGCCTCGCTCATCTGCTGGCCTGCCATGTTGTAGTAGCGGGTGCTTGCCACGGTCTTGCCGGCGTTGAGCTCGTCAACGGCGGTGGTGTTCTCGTTGAGGGTGAAGCTCACAAACACGCTCCTGGACGCGGTCTTGCCGTCGGCGATGGCATAGGCCTCGACCATGTAGGTGCCGAAGTCGCTGAAGGTGACCGTGCCGTCATAGGGCATCCAGTCGCTCCAGTCGCCGCCGTCGAGCTGCACGCGGTAGTAGAGGTCGGCATCGGCGTCGCTGGCAGCAGCAGTGATGTTCAGGCAGTAAACCTGCTCGCCAGCGGTGATGGAGATGCTGGGACTGGCAGTGGCCTCCATCTCAACAATATTACTGAAATTGCTCCAATAATCGGTATTCGCATAGGAATCACGGGAGCCGGCGGGCACATAGAGTGTTGCCAAATTACAAGTGTAACTCCCAAATGCAGTATTTGGTATGGAGACAGCCTCGGGCCTCAGGCTGGTAACCGTCTTCAGGGCAGGGCAATTAAAAAACGCCCATTTACCGATGTTGGTGACTGAGTTGCCGATGGTAACGCTCGTCAGATTAGAGCATCTTTCGAACGCTTCTTTGTCGATGTTGGTGACCGAGTTGGGGATGGTCACGCTCGTCAGGCCACTGCAGAAATAGAACGCAAAGCTGCCGATGGTGGTGACCGAGTTGGGGATGGAGACGCTTGTCAGGCCACTGCACTCAAAGAACGCACCGCTGTCGATGGCGGTGACGGTGTAGGTCGTGTCGTCGTAGGTGACGGTAGCAGGAATGTTCACTACGGTCAAGTCACTTCCGGTGACGGTAGCTTCGGTGCCACTGGTGCTGTAGTTGATGCCGTCCACGGTAAAGGTTGCGGCGGTGGCGGGCAGGAGCAGGGCAACTGCCAGCACGATGAGAGTTAAGACTTTTCTCATAATTGTTGAATAGATTTGTTTGCCTTCGAAGCCCTGAAAGGCGTACTTGTTTTTTGGTTGTTCCGCAACAATGCTAAAAGCGCGGGCCTCCATGTCCCGCAATGTCCCCGGCAGTGCCGTGGAACAAAGCATCCATGACGCTTTTAGCATGATGTGGTGTCCCGCCCCGCCGCTCTGCCTCAAGGCCCGCCGCGCGCCAAGACGGTGCAAAGATACACAAAATTTGACAAATCAGGCATATATGCCCCCCCCAAAAAAAACACACGGCCCATCAACATCGTGTTGTCAAACAACAGGAACAACTGGTAACAACTTGGACAACTTGTTTTTTTTCTTCAGCGGTATGATTAAAAAAATCTGTTGTTGCTGTTGTTCCTTGTTGTTATGGTTGTTTGAACTTGGTTGCGTAAAAAAATCCTTTGCGCTGGCGCCACTTCAAAACTATTTCATTACCTTTGCATAATAGTTGCATCGCATAATCACCAACAAAACAAAAGGACAATGACTCGAAAATTGATATTCGCCTTGACGGCAGTGATGGTGGCGGCAGCGGCGGCAGATGCCTGCACCTCGGCCATCGTGAGCGGCAAGTTGACGGCCAACGGACGGCCGCTGCTGTGGAAAAACCGTGACACCAACGACTTGAACAACCGCGTGGAGCGCATTCAGGCCCACGATGGCTTGCTGGAGTTTGTGGCGCTGTTCGATGCCCGCGACACCCGCGACACCGCGGCGTGGATGGGCTTTAACACGGCGGGCTTTGCCATCATGAACACCGCGTCCTACAACCTGAATGGTGACGACGGCGTGACCAACATGGACCGCGAGGGCGAGCTGATGCGTTATGCTCTGGAGCGCTGCACCACGGTTGACGACTTTGAGGCGCTGCTCAAGACGCTGCCCAAGCCATTGGGTGTCGAGGCCAACTTTGGCGTGATAGACGCTGCAGGAGGCGGGGCTTATTTTGAGACGGGCAATTTCAAGTATGTGAAATATGACCTTGCCGACGCTGCGGACGGCATCCTGATGAGGACCAACTTTTCGATGAGCGGCACGCAGGACAAGGGTTTTGGATATGTGCGCTTCGACAACGAGACGGCACTGTTGCGCCCCCACATCGCCGCTCGCGACATCACCCCGGCGGTGTTCACCGAGGAACTGTCGCGCACGTTCTACAATGCGCTGCTGGGCAAGGATTATACCCGCGGCGGCGACGAGTGGCTTGTGGACCAGGGCTTTATCCCGCGCCGCATCTCCACGGCCAGCGTGGTCGTCGAGGGTGTGCTGCCCGGTGAGGACTCCCGCCTGACGACGATGTGGATTGCCCTGGGCTATCCCCCCTGTGCCGAGGTTTATCCCGTGTGGACGGGCGACGGCGGCGTGGCACCCGAGCTCACGGGCACCACGCCCGACAACCACAGCGTGCAGTGCGACCGCGTGAACAAGCGCAAGGCCGAGGTGTTTCCGGTGGAACGCGGCAACGGCCAGGAGTACATCAACCTGTCCAAGCTCTATAACAACGAGGGCACGGGCTATTGCCAACTGCTCACCTTGGAGAACCGCAAGGCCTACCAGCGCGGATATGAGGAAATCGCCAAGCGCCGGGCGGCGTTTGCCCGGGGCGGCAGTAAGAAGAAAACTGGCAAATAATTCAGGAGTGGCTAACGACTGCACAGCAATAACCGCCCAGCCGTTCAGCGTCACGCCGGGGACTTACATGCGCCACATTTGCGCCATGTTCGCCGCCGACAACTGGCTGTGGGCTGCCGCACCGCTGGCGGTGTGTGCTGTGCTGGCCATCGGTATGGATGTGCGTTTTGCCGTCGTGGGGCTGATGGTGCTGTTTGTTGCCCTGCCCATGGCGCTGGCGCTGGTGTACTTGTGGTACGGGTTCGCCCCCGAGGCGCGCTGGTCGGTCATGCCCAAGACGGCGACGCTCGACAGCGAGGGCATCCACTTGGATTTTGCCGACCCAAGGATGAAAAAACACACCATCGCCTGGGGCGAGGTGTGTGATATCGTACAGAAAAAAGACGCGCTTCTGCTCATGCTCAAGGGCAAGCGCTACACCTGCCTGATGCTGCCGCGGTCACTTGTAAATCCAGACGTGGCGCAACGGCTCGGGCAACTGGTCCACGAGGCCCATTAATGTGTCAAAATCGTCGCTGCTGGCCACATAAATGCATGTAAACTTATTGTGCTTCAGCGTCTTCATGTAAGGCACGAGTTCGGGATAGGAACGCTTGAACTTGTGCATCTCGGCTTTGTTGCGCACGGTGGCGATGACCATGCGGTACTGGCCGCTGGTGTTGCCCACGCTGGCGATTGTGGGCTTGGGGGCGGCGGCCGGGGCAATCTGTTGTGCCTTGGGGGCCGTCACCGCAGGTGCCATGCTGGCGGTGTTGTGCTGGTTGTGGTCCACAATGACGGGTGTCGTCAGTGCGATGCTCAGGCCGATGAGCACAGCGATGCTGGCGGCAATCTGACCGGCCTTGCGGGAGAACAGATGGCGCCCGGCGGGCACGATGGCCTCGCGCTTGGCTTGCTCGGCAAGCGCTGCGGCGGCCTCGCGTTCGGCTTGTTCGCGCTCGAGCACGGCAACGGGTTTGATTGCCAGGTTTTCGAGGCCAAAGAACTGGTCAATGGCATGGACCGGGCAGAACGGCACAAACTCCAGATACTTGCCGCTTGAGCGGCGCAAGTAGCCCAGCCTGCCCATCGACACCTCGCCGCCCATGGCCAACTGCTGGCGCCAGGTGGTCACGCTGTCCATGATAAAGGCCATGGCCTGGACATAGCTCATGCCCTCGCGGCGCATGAGCGACTGGGCCAGCAGGCCGTCGTTGTGGCTGACGCTGGCATTGAAGCCGATGGTGCGCCGCGGGCGCTGCATGATGTGACGGCCCTCGTCGTAGCGGGCGGCGCTATAGTTGGCGATGAACGCGCCCCAGTTGGGCACTGCCACGCAGTCGTGGCTCATCATCAGGTATTCGATATGCTCAATAATGGAAAACATCACACAAAGGTACTCACTTTGCTGCCAACGGCAAAATCTTTGCTCCAAATTTACCGCTAAAAGTTATTAACAAGGCGGGACTTAACTCCTCACTCCTCACTCCTCACTCCTCACTTTTTTATAATTTTGCAAACAAAAACAATGAGCCGCCCGTCATCCATAGCCCAGCTGCAACAGCAGCGCCACTTGCTCCAACTGGAATACCAGGAGGAAAAGGAGGCCTATCGCCAGCATTCCCAGAGCATTGGCCTGGCGCGCAAGGTCACGCGCGGCGATGCGTGGTTTCCGCTCAACGCGGGGCGCGCCTACTACAACTCGTTGAACCAGTACTGCATCGAGGTGACACGCAAGGCCGACGAGGAGATTGACCACAACTTCGAGTATGGCAAACCCGTTGTGTTCTTCAGCGCCGAGGCGCCCGGGGGCGACCTGAAACAGGCCGGCAGCATCCATTGGTTCAACTTCACGGGCAACATCTCGTTTGTTGACGGCGACCGCATGGTTGTCGCCATTCCCGAGGGGCATGCCCTGGAACTGCAAAACAGCAGCCAGCCCATCGGCGTGCAACTGTTCTTTGACGAGACCAGTTACCGCATCATGTTCGATGCCCTGGACCGCGTCATCAATGCCAAGGGCAACCGCCTGGCCTACCTGCGCGACCTGTTCTATTCACGCCAGCCGGCCCAGTCGTTTACCTTTGACGCTATGCGTTTCCCGTGGCTCAACGCAAGTCAGGAGCGCGCCGTCAACGACGTGCTGCGGTCCAAGGATGTGCGCGTGCTGCACGGCCCTCCCGGCACGGGAAAGACCACAACGCTTGTCGAGGCCATCAACGAGACGCTCATGCGCGAGAGCCAGGTGCTCGTGTGCGCCCAGAGCAACACCGCGGTCGATTGGATTAGCGAGAAGCTGGTGGACTGCGGCATCAAGGTGCTGCGCATCGGCAACCCCACGCGCGTCAATGACAAAATGCTGAGTTTCACCTACGAGCACCGCTTTGCCGACCATCCCGACTATCCCAAGTTGTGGCAGGTGCGCCGCACCATGCGCGAGATGAAACGCCGTCGCCGCGAGACGGGCGATCGTTTCCACCAGCGCATCGACCGGCTCAAGGAGGTGGCCACCGAACTCGAAGTGCGCATCAATGCCGACATCTTTGGCCAGGTGCGCGTCATCGCCTCAACCCTTGTCGGCGCCGCCAACAAGTTGCTCGACGGGCAAAAGTTCGGCACGGTGTTCATCGACGAGGCGGCGCAGGCCATGGAAGCGGCATGCTGGATTCCCATCCGCCGCGCCTCGCGCGTGATTTTTGCCGGCGACCATTGCCAGCTGCCTCCCACCGTCAAGAGCCTCGACGCCCTCAAGGGCGGACTGGGCAAGACGCTCATGGAGCGCATTGTCGAGAATAAGCCCGAATGCGTGTCGCTGTTGCAGGTGCAGTACCGCATGAACGACGAAATCATGCAGTTCAGTTCCGACTACTTTTACCATGGCCAAATGAAGTCAGCCCCCGAGGTCGCCCGCCGCGTCATCCACGAGGGCGATGCTCCCATCCTGTGGCTCGACACCTCGACTATCAACCTGGGCGCTGACGAGCAAGGCAATTTCAGGGAACAGTTCATCGGCGAGTCGTTTGGCCGCGTCAATAAGGGAGAGGCCAATCTGACATTGAGCCTGCTGCAAATCTATTTCCAGCGCGTCGGCAAGCAGCGCATCCTCGACGACCGCATCGACGTGGGCATCATCTCGCCCTACCGCGCCCAGGTCCAGTACCTCAAGCGCCTCATCAAGAAGCGCGCCTTTTTCAAGCCTTTCCGCCACCTGATTTCGGTCAATACCGTGGACGGATTCCAAGGCCAGGAGCGCGATGTCATCCTCATCTCGATGGTGCGGTGCAACCAGGAGGGCCAAATCGGTTTCCTGCGCGACCTGCGCCGCATGAATGTCGCCATCACGCGCGCCCGCATGAAACTCATCATCCTGGGCGATGCGCCCACGATGACACGCCACCAGTTCTATAAAAAGCTGTTCAACTACATCCAAGCCCTGCGCGGACAGGCATAAAAAACATCATACTATCACGACGATGAACAAGAAAATCTATTTTGCTGGCTCGATTCGTGGCGGACGCGTGGATGCTGCGCTGTACAAGCAAATCATTGAGCACATCCAGGAGCGCGACATCGTACTCACCGAGCATGTGGGCCACACCGACCTGAGCCTTGTTGAGCAAGGGCGCGACCGTGACGCCGCCATCTACAACCAGGACACTAACTGGTTGTTGCAGTGCGACATGCTCATCGGCGAATGCACCTGCCCGTCGCTAGGCGTGGGCTACGAACTCGCGTTTGCCGAGGCGCACGGCAAGCCCTGCCACATCTTTTACGACAAGACCAAGACGCAACTGTCGGCCATGCTCACGGGTGACGAGTACTTTAATATTTACCCCTACGCAACCAAAGAGGAACTGTTCGCCCAACTGGACTTGGTTTTGGACCGACGCTGACGGCGGCGGTCAGGCCGTCATTTTGAGCCACTTGCGGTAGCCCAGCACGGCCATCACGGTGTAGAAGCCATACAGGCAGGCAGTGAAGGGAATCTGCTTGTAGATATAAAGGGCAGTGCACACGGCATCGACCACGAGCCACAAGAGCCATTGTTCGGCATACTTCTGGGCCAGCGCCCACAGCGCCACCATGCTCAATGCGGTCGTGAAACTGTCGCACAGGGGCACCGTGCTGTCGGTCCAGGTGATGAGAATCCAATAGATGGCCGCCCACAGCACAGCACAGACGACAGCCACGGGCACAATCCGCCGCAGGGGGAATCGGGTGATTGGACGCTCCCTTGGCCCGCTCTTGCCACCCTTGGCCCAGCGCCACATCGCATAGCCGTATACGGCGGCGAGCACATAGTAAATCTCCATGCCGAAGTCGGCATACAATCCGCGCTCCCAATACAGGTAGCCGTGCACGATGGGCATGATCACGCTCGCCAGCCACAGCCAGATGCTGGCCTTGAACTCCAGCCACAGGTACACCAAGCCCAAAATGAGCCCGGCGACGTCGATGGCTTCTACCCACCCGAAGTTGGCGAAATAATGTGTGATGGCATCAAACATGGCTCGGTAATTAGAATTTGAATGTCACATAGCCCAGTGCGTTGATGCCCGCCATGGGGTAAAACCGCGGGTCGCTGTACAGCGTGTAGCCGCCCACCTTGCAGCCGGCGGGATACAGCGCACAGGTCTGCGAGTAGCCATTGGTCTCATACTTCTCGTCAAACAGGTTGTAAACCGTAACGCCGGCCGTGACACTGCGCACATGCGGCAACTTGAAAGTATAGGCCACATCCAGGTTGGTGACAAAATAGGGGTCCAGCGAGTCGTCGCGGCTCTCAAAGTTGTCCAGGTACTGGCGCGACACATACTGCGACTGCAGCGAGGCGGTGAAGCCCTTGCAGTCAACGGCAATCATGCTGCCGGCCGTCACGCTGGGCGAAAAGGCGATGGTCGTGCTGCCCTTGCCGATGGCGGTCTGGCTCCACATGTCGGCCCAAGAGTCGGCGGCATAGTCGCTCACATATCCCGTATAGTCCTTGATGCGGTTGCGCGACAGCGTGGCGTTCACATCCCACCGCAACCACGGCGTGACGCACCACCCCGCCGTCAACTCAATGCCCATGCGGTAACTGTCGGGCACGTTCTCGGCCATCGGTTCGCCGATTTCGTTGATTTTGCCGTTCAGCACCAGTTGGTCCCTGTAGTTCATGAGGTACAGGTTCACTCCGGCGCTGAAATCAGTGCTTGTGAACATATAGCCCGCTTCGGTATCAAGCAGTTTCTCGCTTGTGGGATGCACGGTGAGCAGGCCGTCGGTGTAGTTGTTGCGGGTGGGTTCCTTTTGCGCCACGGCAAACGAGGCGTATGCACGGTGACGGGTGTCGATTTGCCAGTTGACGCCGGCCTTGGGGTTGAAGAAGTCAAACGGCTCGTCGATGTCGAGCGTCTGCAGGTGCTCGGGCTGGGCGGTCCAGTCCCACTTGTCGTTCACGCCCGTGATGCGGTAGCCAATGTGGCGGTATTGCAGGTCACCGTATGCATTCAGGCCGCCCGCGATGGCATAGTTGCCCTTGACATAGATGTTGAAGTCGGTCTTGCGGCCGTTGTTGCGGTAATACTCGTGTCCAGGGTCAAGCGGGCGCGCATAGTTCTCGACCCACACCACGCGGCCGTAATGGTCGTTGCTGTAACGGTTGATGCAGCCGCCCAGGGTCACCGCCAGGCGGTCGCCCTCATACTGCACGGCAAACACGCCGCCGCCAAAGCCGCTCTCCACGCACTTCTTGCGCACGAGGCTGGACTTCGTCAATATCCCCTCTGCCGTCTGAACGGGCTCGAGCAGATATTCCTTGAGCGTGCGCGCGTTCTTGTACTCCTGATAGTAGCCGTTGCCGCTGGTATAGTGCAGCGCCACCTTTATTTTCCACAGCGGGTTGAACGTCTGGTTCCAGATCAAATGCCAGTGGTTCTGTCGGTAGATGTCCTTCTGGTCATCGTAGAATCCCGTCACCACGCCGTCGTGCTTGATTTCGCCGTTGGGGTTATAGGTGCGGTCGCTCTTGAGCATGTCACGGCTGATGCCGTCCCAGGCGTGATAGGTATCCTCTTTGCCGCCAAAGGCGATGAGGCGCACCGACGTGCTGCGTCCGAAGTAGCCCAGTTGGGCAAAGTAGCCCGTGAGCGCGCTGCTGGCACGGTCGCGGTAGCCGTCGCTGCCGATGTGCGACAGGCGCGCCTCGGCCGACCAATGCCCGTTCAGCAGGCCGCTGCCCACGCCCAGGGTTTCCTTGTTGGTGTTAAACGAGCCGTAACTGCCCGAAAACATCGCGTATGGCTCGCTCGAGAAGGCCTGGGTGCGCATATTGACGCTCCCCCCAAAACTGCCTGCGCCGTTGGTCGAGGTGCCCGCGCCGCGCTGCACCTGGATGTCGCGCACCGACGACACCAGGTCGGGCGTGTTCACCCAGTAGATGCTATGGCTCTCGGCATCGTTCATGGGGATGTCGTTCATGGTGATGTTGATGCGCGTAGCATCGGTACCACGCACCCGCAGCGAGGTGTAACCCACCCCAGTCCCCGCGTCGCTGGTGGTGATGGCGCCGGGCGTCATCGTCAGCAGCAGCGGGATGTCCAGGCCGTGGTTAGCAGATGCCAACTGTTTACTGTCAAGGGTCGCAAAAGCGATAGGCGTGCCCACACTGGCGCGCGTGCCCGTCACCTCCACCTCATTCAGCGCGATAGCGGGCACAGTGTCGCTGCGGGCGGGTTGCGCCGCTGCGGCAAAGGTTGCCAAAATGGCGGCAACCGACAACAAAGTCTTTTTCATTGCTGTTCATTAACAAGTTTAGTTCTCTACGCCGGCATTGTCCGGTTCAGATTCTATGGGTATGTTCTCAGCCCCCTATTCAGCCGGGGCACCCCCAAACTCATTGAATCGTGCCGCAAAGGTACAAAAAAAAACGCAACCGCATTTCATCTTTTGCAAAAAAACGAAGGCACATGACGATGGACCAACGACTTTTCACTACCTTTGCCATCAATAAACCAAAAGAACATAAACCATACGATATTATGACACTCAAACACATGTTTATGGCGGCTGTGTTGATGACAGCATGCAGCATGGCAGCGGGCGCACAGGCGCTCGACGAGAACGAACTCTTCACGCAATCGTGCACCAGCATCATGGTGGGCAAGGCGGCGAGCGCCGACGGGTCGGTCATCACCTCGCACACCTGCGACGCGCGCTACCGCACATGGATGGCCATCGTGCCGGCGAGCGACCACGACAGCGGCGCGGTCACGCCCGTCTATCGCAACAGTTACCACACCCAGTCGCCGGCCGACAGCACCGGCATGAGCCGCGCGGGCGTCATTCCGCAGGCGCGCCACACCTACCGGTACCTCAATAGCGCCTATCCCTGCCTCAACGAGAAGCAATTGGCCATGGGCGAGACCACCATCTCGGGCCGCGACACGCTACGCAACCCCAAGGGCATGTTCATGGTCGAGGAACTGGCGCGCATTGCCCTTGAGCGCTGTGCCACTGCCCGCGACGCCATCCGCCTGATGGGCGAACTGGTCAAGAAATACGGCTACGGCGACAGCGGCGAGTGCCTGACCGTCGCCGACAAGAACGAGGCGTGGATATTTGAGGTGTTTGGCGAGGGTCCCAAGAACATCGGCGGCGTGTGGGCTGCCGTGCGCGTCCCCGACGATGAAATCTGCGTGTCGGCCAATATCTCGCGCATCTCCACCATCGACATCAACGACCCCGACCATTACATGGCATCGGACAATGTGTTTGACGTGGCGCGCAAACTCAAACTGTGGGACGGCAAGGAGCCTTTCTGCTTCTGGAAGGCCTACAGCGGCACCAACTACCAGCACGAGGTCAAGAACTACAGCACGCGCGAACTCTACATCATGCAGCAACTGGCGCCGTCGCTGGGCCTCAACGATGACATCGAGGACCTGCCCGTGAGCGTCAAGCCCGATGGCAAGGTAAGCGTCGAGGATGTGTCGCGCCTGCTGGGCAGCTACTACGAGGGCAGCCCGCTGGACCTGAGCGCCCGCCACAAGATACCCAACCCCCGCCGCAAGGACAATCAGGGCAATCTTGTCGAGAATGAGCCCGACAGCATCGTGTCGCCCGTCGCTAACCCTTGGATTACCACCGACCAACTCAACATGTTCTACGCTATGGGCGACTCGGCGATGAAGTGGACCCGCACCGTGAGTGTGCCCTGGTGCTCCTACAGCACCGTCATCCAACTGCGCTCGTGGCTCCCCGATGAGGTGGGCGGCGTGGCTTGGATATCATTTGACAACCCCGGCCAGAGCCCTAGGTTCCCCGTCTTCGGCGGCAACACCGCATTGCCCAAGGCGATGCTGGTGTGCGGACAGGCCGCACAGCGCGACGATGCCGTGCTGTGGCGCTTCCGCAAGGCCAACCGCCTGGCCACCGTGAACTGGGGCGCATTCCGCAAAGTGATGGAACCCGCCCGCGACCACTTCCTCGAGAAAGGGTTGGCCGAACTCCCCGCCGTGGAGCGCAAGTGGCAAGACCTTAACAGCCGTGACGCCGCCCGCGCCGCACTGTACCTCAACAACTACACTGCCGACATGCTGGGCGCCGAGGTGTTCAAGTGGGAAGAAATGGCCCGCGACTTTTGGCTGCAGACCTGGAAGGGTTTCTAATGCGAAATTTTCTTGTTTGCCCTCCAAAAAACCAGGCGGTCACTCAATAGCGGGTTGTCAAACAACCTGAACAACTGGTAACAACTTGGATAACTTGTCTTTATCTTTAGCGGTATGGCTAAAGAAATTTGTTGTTGCTGTTGTTCCTTGTTGTTATGGTTGTTTGAACTTGTTTGCATTCTTGGAGACCAAAATGATTTGGAGCAAATGAAATAATGTGCTAATTTTGTACCAAAAATAAATCTCTAATTACTAATTTTTATCCTCCGCGCCGCCCCGGAATCTAATCTTAGGACGGAAACTACAATGAAGCATCTTTTCTCTGTTCTTTTACTTGCGCTGGCTGTGTCGATGCCGTCACAAGCTGCGGTAACAGATGTCATCGAGATTAACGACCTTGAGGTATCCAAGGACAATCTGATTGACTACACCCAGATTTTAGGCCTCTTCCAGGTGGTTGGCGTTAGCGCCGATTATCAAGTGCTTTACACCGTCGATGCTCCTCAAGTCGTGGGCACTTATGGCTGGGAAGACATGGACCCCGACTATCCTGTCTCGCTGTACATCGCTGCCGAGGACCAGGTTTATAACGCCATTGATGCCGACCTCACCGTCAACCGCAGCAGCAACGGTTACACCTTTGACGGTCACATGACCATCGCCGACGGCCGCATGTTCCACATCACCATGAACTATGTCATGGAAGAGGCACAGGAGTATTACTACGATGTCACCTCGTTCTCAATCGATGACCTGTGGGCTGTCATGGGCGCGCAGATGATTTACATGACCAACGAGGACAACAGTGCCGAACTCATGCTCATGATTAGCGATTCTGAAATCGTTAGCGGCTACACCTATGGATATAACCAGTTTGACCTCACAATGAGCATGTTGATGGTTGACAACAACTTTATTGCTATCGCTGGCGGTGACTTCACCTATACCCAGATGGCTGGCGGCGAGATGGCGACTGCCAATATCACCGATGCCGAGGGCAACATCTACCACTTCAACTATGAGAACATGCCCACCGGCATCGACGAACTCAAGGTTGGCGCCGACAAGCCCGTCAAGCGCCTCGTGAATGGTCAGGTGGTTATCGAGAACAACGGCATCCTCTACAACATCATGGGACAGCCCGTCAAGTAACGACACTTCAACATACGTCAATAGAAGGGGGGCAAAATTCTGGCACACCCTCTTTGTTGTCATTGTTCCCTCGCGTCTCATGCCGGTGACGAGCTTGCCGCAGGGGAGACAGCGGATGGGTCTCGCGGTCGTAACGTGCGGGGGAGCGCTGGAGGTGCGATATATGTGTTGACGTGCGGGCGACCTGAAACTGCGATGTGCGTGCCGTGGGAGAGAGCAGGAAGCGCGATGTGCGAATCTTCGGCTGCTTTTTTCTTGAGCATTGTAAATCGCGGACTTTCAGCCCGCACCTTGCGAGTGGATGTCTATCCGAGGCTTCGCTCGCCACGGGCTCGCTCAACCCCGGTTACAGTTCGCCTTACGGCTCACATCACGCACTTTTAGTGCGTCCCCATGACACACATCGCCCCTCTACCATATACCACATACTACACACATGTGGCGTTTCCAGCGATCTTCTCACACACATCACTTTCACCGCCATCGCCGCAGGGGGGCATAGATGCGGTAAGGATGATGTCGATGAGGTAATTGATGTCCGCAATGTTCACCTCGCCGTCGTGGTTCACGTCGGTGTCAGCGTCGGCGGCAAACGGCGGCTGGCTCAGAATCAAGTCCACCAGCGCATTCACGTCGGCAATGTTGGCCTCGCCGTCGAGGTTCACGTCACCTTTCACGGCGGTTACAGGCGAGTCCGGGTCAAATTCCTTGATGTGTATAAACCGCTGCCACACGGGAGCATTGCGGTAGGCGGCGGCACTCCCGGCGGGCACATACAGCACACAGGTGTTGTAATCGACCTGCTGCAGCAGGTTTTCATCGATGCCGATGGGCTTGGACCTGCGGTTATACAGCCGGGTGAGCCGCTGGCAAGAGCCCAGCGGCCAGTTGCTGCTCGCCTTGATGGATTCAATGCCTGCGCCCAGCGTCATGGTCTTGACGGCATTGCAGCCGTTCATCAACCCGTAGTCCACCCGTTTCACCCCGTCGCCCAGGCTGATTTCCTCCAATGCCATGCACTCTGCAAAGACAAATGTGGACAAATCGGTGACCGAGTTAGGCACCACCGCACGCGTGAGTTCGCTGCAGTAGCCAAAGGTCTCGCTACCGATGCTGGTCACCGAGTTGGGTATCACCAGTTCCTTGAACTTGCATCGTGTGAACGCCGATGCCTCAATCACCGTGACCGATGACGGTATGTCAATCTCGGCGAGCGCTGTGCTGCTCAGCATCGCCACGCTGATGGCGGTGAGCGACTGGGACAACTGCACGTGACACAGGCTGCGGCAGTTGGAAAATGCCGAACTGCCGATTGTCGTCACCCCGTTGCCCATGTGCACGTCCTCCAGCTGCTTGCACGACATGAATGCATCACTGCCAATATATTCGACCGACGCGGGAAGGTTTACATGCAATAGCCCGGCATTCATGAACGCCCGCGCCTCGATGCGGCGCACGGCGGGCCCAAACACCGCTTCCTTCAACTTGCCGCACTCGGCAAACGCGCCCGCTCCCACCTGCGTCAAGCCGTTGCCCAGCGTCACGCGCTCCAAGTTGCCGCACTGGTAGAATGCGCTTGTGCCCAGCCACGACACATTGTCGGGCAAATCAACCGCCCTTAATCCGTTGCATTGATTAAATGCCATCGACCCGATGCTCTGCAGTGACGATGGCCAGCCAATTTCCTCAATGCCGCTCATGTAGAAGGCTTGCCCGCCGATGGCGGTGACATGGTCGGGCAGGGTGATGTGCTTGAGTTTCGTGCAGCCCATCAGCAGGGCCTCAGGAATCTCAGTCAGTCCTTCGCTTAGGCTCACCCGCGACAATTCCCTGCAGGCGGCAAGCGCGGCAGTGCCCATGCGGGTCACACTGTTGGGTATGTCAATCTCACGAATTCCCGTCATCGTCAGCGCCCCGTCGCCAATCGTGGTCACCGTGGCGGGGATGTTCACGCTTTCAAGATACACCGAGCCGTTGAATGCGTTTGTCCCTATCGTCGCCACCCCGTCGGGCAATGTCACTTGTTTCAGACTCATGCACTGCACAAAGGCGTTCTCGCCGATGGCGGTCACCGCATAGTCCTGTCTCCCGTGGCTCACATGCGACGGCACCCTCACCGCACTCGCCCCCGTGTAGTTGGCATACGGGTCGGCATCGCTCGGCATGGCGGTATAGGTCACCGACACCGTTGCGCCGTCGGGATTGATGTCATAGGCAATGCCGTCGGCCATGAAGTCATAGGCACGGGCCGTCAGCCCCAGGCAAGCGGCGCACGCCAGCGCCGTCAGCAGGGCGTTAATTCTAATGTTCGCTTTCATCAGTTTCATTTATACTTGTCCCTCAAGTTGTAGATGGCCTTGAAGATGTCCTTGTCGGCATCGGTGAGTTCGACCCCGCGGCGCGCCATCACGCGCTCGGCAATGGCATAGAAATTTTCCAGCCGTACATCCTTGAAGCCGGCGGCGCTGCTGCCCTCCTGGAACGATGGCACAAAGTTGCGCGGGAAACCCGAGCCATGAATGTTGACCCCCACGCCCAGCACCGTCGCCGTGTTGATCATGCAGTTCACGCCCAGTTTGCAGTGGTCGCCCATCAGCAGGCCGCAAAACTGCAGTCCCGTGCGCTCAAAACTCTTGCTGGCATAGTTCCACAGCCTGATTTCGCTGTAGTCGTTCTTGAGGTTGCTCGCCGTGGTGCCGCCGCCGATGTTGCACCACTCACCGATGACCGAGTCGCCCACAAAACCGTCGTGAGCCTTGTTGCTGTAACCGATGAACACCGAGTTCTCCACCTCGCCGCCAATCTTGCAGTGCGGCCCCAGCGTCACCGCGCCATACACCTTCGCGCCCATGCGCACCTTGGCGCCGTGGCATGCGGCAAAGCCGCCGCGGATGCACGCGCCCTCCATAACCTCGGCATCCCTGCCGATGTAGATGGGCCCCTCGTGGGTGTTGAGCATCGCGCCCTCGACATAGGCGCCCGGCTCGATAAACACCCGCGACGGGTCACCGATGACGGTGTTGGTCGCCGACAGCGGCAGTGACTCGCGGCCGGCAGTCAGCCGGTCAAAGTCTGCCGCGAGCACCTCGCCATTGAGTTCAAAGATGTCATACAGATGCCTGACAGCCATCGGTTTGTGACTGGGGCGAACCACCCGCCCATATTGCCTGGTGTCAAAGTCCTGCGCCGTGCCGTTAAAGGCAATCAGCGTCTCGTCCCACACCAGCGCCTCGCCGGGCTCCAGCGCCAGCACCTCACGCGCCAACTCGGGCGTGGCGATGACGTGGCCGGCAACCATCAGGTTGGTCGTGCGGCGCACGTGCAACGGGTACTTCTTCTTGAGGTAAGGTACCGTGAGATAGCTGTATGACGCGTCATCGCCAATCAGCGACTGCCACTTCTCGGCAATGGTGGTGATGCCCACGCGCAGCAGTGCCGCAGGACGGGTATAGGTCAGCGGGAGCAGTTGCTTGCGCACCTCGTTATCGTCAAACAGGATGACATTGATGGCGGTCTTTTTCATTGCATGATGCGGGTTTGTTATACATTGCGTCAGGCAAAGGTAGCATTTTTTGCCGAAATAGGGCGCGACCGTGGCGAGAAATCACTACCTTTGCACATTGCAATCAATCACAATCATGAATTTCATCGAACAAGATATCAAAGGCGTGTGGGTCATCGAGCCCCAACGGTTTGGCGACAAGCGCGGTTATTTCTGCGAGGTGTTCAAGCAGGCAGAGTTTGACGCCCATGTAGGGCATGTGGATTTTGTGCAGGACAACGAGTCGTTCTCCACCCGCGGCGTGCTGCGCGGGCTGCACTTCCAGCGCGGCGAGTGGAGCCAGGCCAAGCTCGTGCGCGTTTCACGGGGCACCGTCCTCGATGTCGCGGTGGACCTGCGTCACGGCAGCCCCACCTGGGGCAAGCATGTGGCAGTGGAACTTGACGCCGACTCGGGCCGCCAACTGTTCATCCCCCGCGGATTTGCCCACGGCTTTGTCGTGCTCAGCGACGTCGCCCAGTTCCAGTACAAGGTGGACAACACCTATGCACCGCACAGCGAGGCCACCCTGCGCTTCGACGAGCCCGCCTTGGGCATCGACTGGCGCATCAGCCCCGAAGACATGCTTTTGAGTGACAAGGACCTGAAAGGCAAGACGCTCAACGAATTGACACCCGAATTCCTGGGGTTCTAACCCGCATGAACCATACAAAAAACAGCGCATGGAGGCGGCAATTGATGCCCGCCCCCATGCGGTTGTTATCTGAGATTGAACATTAGTTCCTGAAGAGCAGTTCACCATCATCGGCGTCAATGGTGATGGGACGCTCGCGGTTGACCTTGGCGGCGATGATGTCCTTGCTCAACTGGTTGAGCACAAGGCTCTGGATGGCACGCTTGACAGGACGCGCGCCAAACTCGGGGTCATAGCCCGCATCAGCAATCAACTGCACGGCAGCAGCGGTAAACTCCAGCGTGAGGCCGTTTTTGGCCAGCATCTTCTTGACAACGGCAAGTTGCATCTGCACGATTTGCCGTATCTGCTCCTCGTCGAGCGGCGTGAACATGATTATCTCGTCAATGCGGTTCAGGAACTCGGGGCGGATGGCCTGTTTGAGCATCTCCATCACCTCGTCACGCGTCTTGCCCACCACCTGCTCACGGTTGTCAGGGGTCAGGCGCTCAAAGCGCTCGCGAATGAGGCTCGAGCCCATGTTGCTGGTCATGATGATGATGGTGTTCTTGAAATTGACCGTGCGGCCCTTGTTGTCGGTCAGGCGGCCGTCGTCCAGCACCTGCAGCAACACGTTAAACACATCGGGATGGGCTTTCTCGATTTCGTCGAACAGTACCACCGAGTAGGGCTTGCGGCGCACCGCCTCGGTCAACTGGCCGCCCTCATCATAGCCCACATAGCCGGGAGGCGAGCCGATGAGCCTGGTCACCGAGAATTTCTCCTGGTACTCGCTCATGTCGATGCGCGTCATCATGTTCTCGTCGTTGAACATATAATCGGCCAGTGCCTTGGCCAGTTCGGTCTTGCCCACGCCCGTGGTACCCAGGAAAATGAACGAGCCGATGGGTCGGCGCGGGTCGTTCAGCCCCGCACGGCTGCGGCGCACGGCGTCGCTGATGGCCTTGATGGCCTCGTCCTGGCCCACCACCCGCTGGTGCAGCTCGTCCTCGAGGCGCAGCAGCTTGTCTTTCTCGCTCTGGAGCATCTTGGCCACGGGAATGCCGGTCCACCGCGAGACCACGCCGGCGATGTCGTCGCTATCGACTTCCTCCTTGATGAGGGCCTTGTCGCCCTGCATCGCGCGCAAGCGCGCTTGGATGTCGGCGTTCTCGGCCTGCTTTTGCTTGATGAGCGAGTAGCGGATTTCGGCCACGCGGCCATAGTCGCCGTTGCGCTCGGCGCGCTCGGCCTCAAAGTTGAGCTGCTCGATGTCTATCTTGTTTTGCTGGATTTTGTTAATCAGCTCCTTCTCGCTCTTCCACTTGGCGTTGTAGTCTCGCTCGCGGTCTTTTAGGTCGGCAATCTGCTTGTCGAGGTCGGCGATGCGCTGCTCGTCGCCGTCGCGCTTGATGGCAGCGCGCTCAATCTCGAACTGCGAAATTTTGCGGGATATCTCGTCAAGCCCCTGAGGAACGCTGTCCATCTCGATGCGCAGTTTGGCGGCCGCCTCATCAATCAAGTCAATGGCTTTGTCGGGCAAGAAACGGTCGCTGATGTAGCGCTCGCTCAACTGCACGGCGGCGATGATGGCGTCGTCCTTGATGCGCACCTTGTGGTGGTTCTCATATTTCTCCTTCAAGCCGCGCAGGATGGCAATCGCGCTCTCCTCGTCGGGTTCATCGACCATGACAATCTGGAAACGCCGCTCCAGGGCTTTGTCCTTCTCAAAGTACTTCTGGTACTCGTCAAGGGTGGTTGCGCCAATGCTGCGCAGGTCACCGCGGGCGAGGGCGGGCTTGAGGATGTTGGCAGCGTCCATGGCGCCGCCGCTCTTGCCCGCGCCCACAAGGGTGTGGATTTCGTCGATAAAGAGGATAATCTCGCCGTTGGACCTGGTAATCTCGTTGATAACCGACTTGAGGCGCTCTTCAAACTCGCCCTGGTACTTGGCGCCGGCAATGAGCGCGCCCATGTCGAGCGAGAACACCTGCTTCATCTTCAGGTTCTCGGGCACATCGCCGCGCACGATGCGCTGGGCCAGGCCCTCCACAATGGCCGTCTTGCCGGTTCCCGGCTCTCCAATGAGGATGGGGTTATTCTTGGTGCGGCGGCTAAGGATTTGCAGCACGCGGCGTATTTCGTCGTCACGGCCGATGACGGGGTCGAGTTTGCCCTGGCGGGCACGCTCGTTGAGGTTGACGGCATACTTGGCCAAGGCGTTGTACTGCTCCTCGGCGCTCGCACTGGTGGCGCTCGTGCCCTTGCGCAGCTCGTCGATGGCGGCCTGCAATTCGCCTCGCGTCATGCCGGCGTCCTTGAGAATGGCAGCGGCGTCCGATTTTACATCAAACAGCGCCATGAGCATCGCCTCGATGGTTACATACTGGTCACCGCCTTTGGCGGCAATGTCGTTGGCCTTGTCAAAAACCTGGCTGCTGCCGCTGCTCAGGTAGGGCTCGCCGCCGCTCACGCGCGGCAAGCGTTGCAACGCGGCATCGAGCGGACGCTCCACGGTGGCGGCGTTGATGTCGAGTTTTTGCAAGATGAAACGCACCACGGTGTCGCCCTCGGTCATTACCGCCTTGAGCAGATGCTCGGGCTCTACGGCGGGGTTGCCGCCATCGCGCGTGAGTGCGATGGCCTTTTGTACGGCCTGTTGTGCTTTGATGGTGAAATTGTTAAAATTCATATAGTTTCTCCTTTTATCAGATATTTTGTTTTCAACCACACTACCTCAACACTTGTGCCAACAGGCAAAATCGGACATTTTGTCACCCGATTTGTCATGCCTGCAGTCCCCAAAAAGGGCGGTCCGCCCCGCCTGTGGAACAGACCGCCTGATGCGTTGTTATGTGCTATAAAATGGCCAGGAATACGGATGCTTAGCCAGGAATGCGGATGACAACTCCTAACTCCTAACTAAAAAATCACTTGTTGGCAAGCACGGTAACGAATGTGACGACCGACATGAGCGTTCCCAGCAGCGAGAAGCCGAAGGTCAGTTGCGGAGCCACGCTCCATGCGCTACGGGCCTTGACATCGCTGGGCTGTACGTACAGGATATCATTTTGCTGCAGCTCAAACTCGGGCATGGTCATGAAGTTGGCGTCCTGCAGGTTGATGCGCTTGACCGTCCGCTGGCCTGTGGCGTCGGTGCGGATGAGCATGATGTTGTCACGGCGTCCCTGCAATGTGAGGTCACCCGACAGGGCGATGGCCTCAATCAGGTTCAGGCGGCCGTTGGTGGCCTCGATGACGCCGGGCTTGGTGAACTCACCGATGCAGAACACGCGAAAGTTCTGGATGCGGCACTCCACGCCGGGCCTCTCGGTTAGGTAGCGGGGATAGATGAGGTTGGCCACATAGTCCTGCAGTGCATTCTTGGTCATGCCGCCAATGTGCAGCTTGCCCAGCACAGGAAAGTCGATGTTGCCGTTGTCGTCAACGAGATAGAACACGGTGCTGTTGTCGCCAATGTTGTAGGCCAAGCCGCTGCCGCCGCCCTCGCCGCTGGTACGCGGCATGTACTGAATCTTGTTGAACGGTGCTACGGCTTCGCTGCTGGATGACGCAACATTAATCGCCAGCATGTCGCCCGGCTTGATGGTAAAATCACCCGCTTGGCCCGTCGCCGTCGCCAGTGCGGCAGCGGGAATCTGGTCAACGTTGGTCATGTAGGGCACTTCCTTGCCCGAACCGCACGACACAAGCAGCAGTGCGACAGATGCTATCAGGAAAAGATTTCTTAGTTTCATATACTTTTTGATTTTAATGATTTGTTCGTTTTTCTAAATTGCAAAAGTAATCAATTTTTAATCACCAGCGCACTTTTTTGGCCAAAAACATTCTCTGTCGGCGTTTTTTCCGTTCCTTTGCACCCATGAATGACAATTCGGCACCCATCGAGCGGCATCCGTGGCCGCCGTTTGTCCCCGACGGGGCACAATACCTGTTCCTGGGCACTTTCCCGCCACAGCCCAAGCGCTGGAGCATGCCTTTCTATTACCCTAACAGGACCAATGACTTCTGGAAAATCATGGGGCTTATCTTCCTGAACGACAGCGGGGCGCTGTGGAACGGTGCACGGGTTTGCTATGACCTTGACGCTATCAAGCAACTGCTGTGGCGCGAGCACATCGCCCTGTGGGACACAGGCATGGCGGTGCGCCGCCTCAGGGACAACGCCAGCGACAAGTTTCTCGAAATCGTGGAGCCCATCGACCTCAAGGCCCTGCTTGACGCTCATCCCTCCATCACCTGTGTTATCACCACCGGCGAGAAGGCTACAAGTGCCATCGCATCGCAGGCGGGCATCCATGTGCCGCCCATCGCCGTGCCCGTGCAGTGCCGGGTGGGCGGCCATGCCGTCACCCTGTGGCGCATGCCCTCAACCTCGCGGGCTTACCCGCTGGCGCTTGAGAAAAAAGCCGCTGCCTACCGCATGGTGTTCGACAGGCGTTAGCCGTTGCACGGTCGTCTAATTCAGTATGTCGTTGCTGTGGAGCATGCCGCTGTAGGAAACGGCGTCGCGGCCGCGCGGCATGACGTCGATGGTGGTCTTGCCGTTCATGAACACCTCGATGTGGAACTTGTAGCTGTCGTCGCCGTTGTTGACGTCGAAGGTGACGCGCGCCCTGTCCTGTTTGGGGAACTCGACATTGTAGCCGGTGATGGGTGCCGTAAAGTCCATCGCCTTGTATCCGCTGGCGCCGTAGCCTGCAAACATTGCCGAGCCGGCATAGGGCAGGGCACAGGTGATCATGCCGTCGCGCACAATGATTTTGCGGCCTTGCGCGACGCTGACGGTGGGGCCCGACAGGGGGCGCATCGAGCCTGCCATGACGGTGAATTCGCCGTTCTTGAGCAGGGTGCGTATGGTCTGCGCCGCCTCGAGTTTGGCGACATCAAGTTCGCCGCCGGCTTTCTTGCCCGTTGAGCACGAGGCCATCGTCAATGCCGTGACGGCGACGAATAGCAGTGTTTTGAAGATTTTCATAGTCTTGAGGGTGATGGTTGGAGCGGGCGTTTATCAGTCACTGGCAACCACTTCGCCGTCAAACGAAATGGAGTCGCGGTCGCGGGCAAACACGTCGATGAGGGCTTTGCCGCCCGCAAAGATGGTGAGCACATAGCGGTAAGTGTCCTCTTCGTTGACGATGGTAAACTCGATGCGGGTGCAGTCGTCGGCGGTCCGGGCCGCGGCATAATCGCGCATGGTGGCTTCCTCGATGCGCAGGCCCTTGCTCTCGCCATAAACCGCGCGGTACACCTCGCCGATGTAGGGCAAGTAACTGTGCACGACCTCGCCGTCGATGGTGAGGCTGTAGTTGCCGTTGACATGGCGGGCCGGTCCCCGCAGGGGGCGCATCCAATCCACGGCAATGGTGTATTTGCCGGCCGTCAGGCCCGCCTGCACTTGACGGGCATAGGCGGCCTTGCGCTCGGCGCGCGCCATCTTGCTGGCCGTGCTGCACGATGCGAGCGACAGCGTCAGCGCGATGGAGAGAAACAGCAATATCTTTTTCATATCTTGTGCTAATTTGATGGGTTGTTAGCGTATTACCGCAATCTTGGTCACGGCGCTGCCATCGCCGCCGCCCGCCTGCGAGCAGATGACCAGATAGACACCCGTGGGCACGGCGTCGCCGTATTGGTCACAGCAGTCCCAGGTCACCATGCCGCCCGTGGACTTGAGCTGGCGGATGACATTGCCGGCCGAGTCGGCAATCTTGACCAGCGAGTTGTCCATCATGCCCGTGATGGTGACGTCGCCGCCATACTGCGGCCGCACGGGGTTGGGATAGGCATAGATGTTGTCATAGGTCGGCTCGGCGGGGCTCGAGTCGCTGAAGTACTCATACATGCCCGCCGGGGTGGTGACATACACCGAGTTGTTGCTGGGATTGCAGCACACGCGGTAAATGGTGTTGGACACCAGCGGGCTGTTGCTGGTGTTGAATTTTTTGATGATTTCGGTGCCGTCGGCGCTCACGAGGAACAGGCCCGAGGTCTGCGTGCCTATCCACTTGCGGTTGGCGCCGTCAACGGCGATGCAGTTGACCTGGATGCCGTCCATCAGATAGTCGGCCATGCCGGTGCCGTCGTTGCGGGGCACCTTGATGCGGTTGACCGTGAACGGCGTGGAGCCGAAGGCTGCCGCTGGGTTGAACGAGACGACGCCCTCGGTGCTGCCCATCCACACGTTGCCGGTGAGGTCCTCGGCGAGGCACATGATGTAGGTCCAGGCAACGGGCAGGCCGTCTTGGTCGGTCAGGCGGTTAAAGACCTTGTGGGCAGGGTTGCTCACGATTTCGCCGTTGTTGTTGTACCACATCACGAGCGGCATCTGGAAATCGCCGTCGGTAAACACTTTGATGTCGTAGTTGCTGTTCTTGGTCGAGATAAAGCTGGCGCGCTTGGTGTGGCCCGTGTACAGCCCGCCGATGCTGGGCGTGAGCCAGTCGCTGGCGCTCACCTGGCTTTGCTTGGCCTTGGCGGCAGGCAGCACCATCACGGGGTGCTCCTCGTTCTCAAACGACTGCACTACCCACACGTTGCCGCCGCGGTCGATGGTGGCGATGGGGTGCATGGCGCCTTGCTTTTTCACCATTGGGCTGTTGTCGGCGTTGTAGGTGAGCACGATTTGGTCGTTGGTCACCTTGTGCAGGCCGTTGGTCCATCCGCCGATGAAGTAGGTGCTGGGGTCATCGGGCATGAAGTCTATCCAGAAAGTGCCGTTCTTGGGCGCATCCTCGGGCGTGGCGTTGCGCCAGGTCATGCCGTCATAGGTGTTGATGTAGGTCGGCATCGTGTTGGGGAAAAAGGCGTTGGTCGCCGGACTTGACACATACAGTTTGTCGCTCGTCTTGTTGTAGGTCATCCAGAACGGTGTCGAGAATGTCAGCGCGTTGGGCACATAGTAACTGGCCTCGCCCACCTTGTGCAGGCCTTTCTCGCCTGCCGCCCACACGGCGCCGTTGCAGTTGGGGTTGCTGCTGGCAATTTCGCCCTCGCTGTCGGTGCCCACGGGGTTGAGTCCCTGCTTGTCGGTCAAGAACCATTGGCCCAGGTTGGGCACGTTGAGTATGAAGCCGTCGGGAGTCTTTTGCAGCACGGTGGTCTTGTTTTCGATGATGGCATAGGAGCTGAATGCTGTGCCGCCGTCCTCAAGGTCCCTGACGGTCATCACAAATGTCCAGCCTGTGAGGCAAAAGAACGACTTGTCGTCGATGGGCACCAGCCGGCAGTCGTGGTGGGTGTCGGCGGTATTGAACGACGACAGCAACTCGTGGTACTCGCCCGCGTCGCCATAGTAGAAGGCGTCGGCCGACGACAGCAGCAGCACGTTGCCCACCTGCGCCACGCTGGTGAGCGGCGTGCCGTAGATGTGCGACTCCTTGACGACAAACTTGCTGTCGTCGATGACCACATAGCCAAAGTCGGTGGCAAGGTAGATGACGCCCTCGGCAAAGGTCACGTCGTTGATGCCCTTGCTCGATGTCATCACCGCGTCTTTGACCTCGGGCATGTTCACCACGCTGCCGTCGGTGCAGATGATGTCGATGTTGGCGTCGCTATACACGACCACGAGGTAGTCCTTGTCGCTGTTGTAGTATATCTGGCTGATGGTCATGTCGCTCAGGTCGTTCACCTTGTTGAGTGCCTCATTTTCCTGGGTGCCCTTGTCGAGGCGAAACAGGTCAGTGCCCGACAGGTAATATACCCACTGGCGCGTGTCGGCCACCGTCTTGACTTCGCTGCCCACAAATGCCGTGTGGATGCGCCAGTCGCCCACACCGTTCTGTGCCGTTGCGCTCAGCGCCATCACGGCTGCGGCCATCGCCGCCATCCATATTTTCTTGCTCATTGTTGTCTTGCTGTTGTGATGATTATATTTTAATAACGTGAGTTGGTGCGGGAAATTGTGTGCGCCTCAGCGCCGATTTTTACCGCGACAAACGCTGCGGCGAGGCCGCCCCTTTTCATTCCTTGATGATAGATAAGCCGCATGTTGTTTGTGTTTTCCTCTTTTTTTATAATTTTGCATCTTGCAAACTTTGGTAATACAATAATTATTAAAAACATAGACAGACATGAAGAGATTATTGCTTTCACTGATTTTAGTGTTAATAGGTCTGGCGCCCGCGTGGGCCGACCGGATTTATGACCATGGCGACACCAACGGCGACGGCCTGGTAACTCCCGAAGACATTTCCACCCTCATCGACTACCTGCTCAATGGCGTGTGGCCTGCCGATGCGCCATTTGTCTATAATGTCAACGGCGTGACGTTCAAGATGGTGTATGTCGAGGGCGGCACCTTCACGATGGGCGCGACGGAGGAGCAGGGCACCGAGTCGGCCAGCAACGAGCGGCCCGCTCATGAGGTGACCTTGTCAACTTATTGCATCGGCCAGACCGAGGTGACGCAGGAACTGTGGGAGGCTGTGATGGGCGAGAGCCAGGCGGACATCTGCTCGCGCCTCAACATCTCGGCCTGCGGCGTCGGCAACGACTATCCCGTGTATTTGGTGTCGTGGGAGACATGCCAAGCGTTTGTCGCCAGGTTGAACGAATTGACGGGCCTGGCCTTCCGCCTGCCCACCGAGGCCGAGTGGGAGTTCGCCGCCCGCGGCGGCATCAAGAGCATGCACTACAAGTACTCGGGCAGCAACCAGGTTGATGATGTGGCATGGTACGTCGATAACCGGCCCAAATACGGCACGCAGCCCGTGGCGACAAGGGCCGCCAACGAGTTGGGCCTGTATGACATGAGCGGCAATGTGCAGGAGTGGTGCCAAGACTGGTTCGGCAGTTACACCAGTGACGCGCAGACCGACCCGCAAGGACGTGAATCGGGCTCTTACCGTGTGTTCCGCGGCGGATGCTGGGCTCGCGACGCATCCTACTGCCGTGTGTCCCACCGCAGCAGCAACTTCCCCACCTACCACCTCAGCGACGTCGGCCTGCGGCTCGCGCTTTAATGTTGAATGTCAATGGCAAATATGATGAAAAAGACATTGCAAGTTACGATTTTTGCGCTGCTGTCGCTGTTGTTGCCGCTGGCGGCGTGGGGCCAGTCGCTGGACTACAGCCGCTCCAAGTGCGACGTGAACGCCGACGGCGAAATTAACATTGCCGACGTCAACATGGTGATTGACGCCATCTTTGGCGGTGGCGAGGCAGATGAGCCTCAAGCCATGACCGTCACCGTCTGCGGCGTGTCGTTCAAGATGGTACCTGTTGCCGGCGGCACGTTCACGATGGGCGCCACCGCCGAGCAGGGCAGCGACGCTTGGGAGGGCGAGAAACCCCCGCATCAGGTGACGCTGAGCGACTACAGCATCGGCGAGACCGAGGTGACGCAGGAACTGTGGCAGGCGGTGATGGGCAGCAATCCCAGCGAGAGCACGGGCAACCTTCAACGCCCCGTGGAACAGGTGACATGGGGCAATTGCCAGACGTTCATCGCCAAGTTGAATGAGCTGACGGGCAAGACCTTCCGTCTGCCCACCGAGGCCGAGTGGGAGTATGCGGCGCGCGGCGGCAGCAAGAGCAAGGGCTACATGTACGCCGGCAGCAACGACATTGACGCCGTGGCATGGTATGTAAATAATAGTTTTGCTTTGGGCAGTAGCAGTCCCGTCGCCGCCAAAGCGCCCAACGAGTTGGGCCTGTACGACATGAGCGGCAATGTGTGGGAGTGGTGCCAGGATTGGTATGGCGGTTACGCCAGTTCGCCACAGGACAATCCGGCTGGTCCTTCGGCAGGCTTCTATCATGTGTTCCGCGGCGGCTGCTGGGATTATGATGCCGTCTGGTGCCGTGTCTCGTTCAGGAATTTCAACACGCCGTCCTACCGCAACTATGGCCTCGGCCTGCGGCTCGCCCTTTAGTCCCTTCCTTCATTCAATCGCCCGCGAATTTGTTTTGCGCCGGATTTCTTAAAATTATCGCCGTTATTTTACTCATGGTTTATATTTTTATATATACCTTTGCGGCTTAAAAATCAAGAATCAAAGAACAATCACATTAACCAAAATGCAAAATAATCAATGATGAAAAAGACATTGCAACTCACGATTTTCGCTTTGTTGTTGCTCTTGTTACCGCTGACGGCATGGGGGCAGTCCTACAACCGGTTGACCGACGGCGTTTATCAGGATGGACAGTCGCTTTACATCTGCAGCAGCGTGACGTCGCTGGCCGACCTCAACCTGGATGCCAGCAACATCTATTGCTATGCGCCCGTCCCGCCTGCCTGTTCAGCGGGCACCTTTGCCGACTACAACGCGGCACTCCACGTGCCCGCCACGTTGATGGTGCCCTACTTTACGGCATCTTACTGGAACAACTTTGAAAACATCATGGGCGACGCCATCGAGCCACTGTTCGTGTCGCTGGGCGACAGCAGCATGGAACTGGAGATTGGCACCTACATGTCGCTTAACGCTGTGGTCACACCCTCCGATGCCACGCCCCGCGCAGTGCTGTGGTCCTCGACCGACTCCACTGTCGCCAGCGTGCAGGGCGGCCTGGTCAAGGCGCTGGCGATTGGTGAGTGCGACATTGTGGCATCGTGTCTCGACAAGCAGGCGGTGTGCCACGTGACGGTTACGCCGCTGCGCGTTCACATCACGCTCGATGATGCCGAGCTGAGGGTGGTGAAGAACCATGTGGTGCCCGTCACACCTCACATGTCGCCGGTAACGACCGAACTTGCCGCGACAACGAGTAACGACAGCGTTGCCATCGCGCGCGTGGTTGGCGCCTCCGTCCAGGTGCTGGGCGTTGGCGAGGGCTCCGCAACCGTCACCATCGGTTCTGCCGACGGGAGAGCCCATGCCGCCACACTCGAGGTTACGGTCTATACGCTCATTGGCGACGTCAATGATGACGGCTATGTAACGACGGCCGACATCAGCGCGCTGATTGATTACCTGTTAGGCAACGAATCATCTGCGGTCAATCCCGCCCGCGCCGATGTCAACGGCGACGGCAGTGTTACGCCCGCCGACATCAGCACGCTCATTGATTATCTGCTGGGCAACATTGACCTCAACCCCGAGCCGGAGCCTACCGCCGTTCCTGTTGTCACCGCAGCAGTGGGCGACAGCGCGGTGACGGTGACTGCCGCGGGCGAGGGCGATGTGCGCCTCTATGTCAACGGCGATGAAGTGTCCAATCCCTACACCGCCATCCGCGGCGCCGAGGCCTACACCCTGACCGCCCATGCCACTGCCAAGGAGGACGGCAAGAAGATGAGCCGTAGCGAGGAGCAGACCATCACAGTGCCGTCGCTGGTTCCCGAGGATCAGACTTTCACGGTGAACGGCGTGACCTTCACGATGATTGGCGTGGCTGGCGGCACGTTCATGATGGGCTCGACAGCCGAGCAGGGCAGTGACCCCTATGATGACGAATACCCCGTACACCAGGTGACGCTGGACGGCTACAGCATCGGCGAGACCGAGGTGACGCAGGCGCTGTGGCAGGCGGTGATGGGCAGCAACCCGAGCGACTTCACGGGTGACCTTCAGCGACCCGTAGAGGAAGTGTCCTGGAACGACTGCCAGGCATTTATCACCGAACTGAACCGCTTGACGGGCAAGAACTTCCGCCTGCCCACCGAGGCCGAGTGGGAGTACGCGGCTCGCGGCGGCAGCAAGAGCCAGGGCTACATGTACGCCGGCAGCAACGACATTGACACCGTGGCGTGGTATTGTGACAACAGCGGAGAAAAGACCCACCCCGTCGGCGCCAAGGCACCCAACGAGTTGGGCCTGTACGACATGAGCGGCAACGTGTGGGAGTGGTGCCAGGATAGGTATGGCAGTTACAGCAGTTCGCCTCAGACCAATCCCACGGGACCCGCGACGGGCTCCAACCGCGTGCGTCGCGGCGGCTGCTGGGACAACTATGCCATTGACTGCCGTGTGTCCTACCGCCACAGCTACACGCCGTCGTTGCACTTCAGATTCCTTGGCCTGCGATTGGCCCTTTAGCTCTTCCTTCATTCAATCGCCCGCCAATTTGTCTTGCGCAAAATTTCAGGCAAAATTATCGGGGCTGGAGATGCCCCGTGAGTGATACAATAGCCGCCGCAATCGCGACGGCTATTGTTGGGTTAAGTGCGGTTTTTGGGCGTTTTTTTTGTAAAAAATTTGCACGGGTGGGGCAAATGGTGTACTTTCGTGACCAAGAAAAATCATCACAACCAAAACAATCACAACCAATCACCCAAACACAGACACTATGAACGACGTTAATTTCTATCTTGAAACCGCCGAGTTGAAGATGCAGGAAGCCGTTGACTTCCTCGACGACACTCTGGCGCACGTGCGCGCCGGCAAGGCCAATGTGAAGATATTGGACGGCATCCGCGTGAACTACTACGGAGCACCCACGCCGCTGGCCAATGTGGCCAACATCAACACCCCCGACCAGCGCACCATCGCCATCATGCCCTGGGAGCGCACGCTCATCGGCGCCATCGAAAAGGCGATTATCGACAGCAACGTGGGCATCATGCCGGTGAACAACGGCGAGGTGATCCGCCTCAACATCCCGCCCCTGACCGAGGAACGCCGCAAGCAGCTCGTCAAGGACTGCAAGGCCGAGTCCGAAAAGGCCCGCGTGAGCATCCGCAACGCCCGCCGCGAGGCTATCGAGGGCTTGAAAAAGGCCGTGAAGGACGGCATGAGCGAGGACGTGTCCAAGGACGGCGAGGACAAGGTGCAGAAACTCCATGACAAGTTCATGAAGAAGATTGACGAGGTGTTCGCCGCCAAGGAGAAGGAAATCCTGACCGTATAAACCAACACGGGATAATAACAGACAACGTGGACAACTTGGGCAATGTTTTTTGTCACGGTTGTCCTTTGTTTTAGGACGACGATGAGCAAGCCCCGCGCCATGGCAGGGCGGCATGACGGCCGCTGGCACGGCATCGCCTATTGGGCGGTGCTGCTGGCATTGTGCGCCGTGTTCATGGCGATGAACTTGCTCACGACCATGAAGGAGGACGACCTGGCGTTCTCGCTCGTCGAGGGCGAGTGGACGCCCATAGGCTCGCTGGCCGACGCGCTGAGGTCGCACGCCAACCACTTTATGCACGCCAATGGCCGCACGGCCAATCTGCTGGCCGCTATCTTTTGCGGCATCACGGGCAAGGGAGTGTTCAATGTGCTCAATGCCGTCGTCTTTGGGGTGATGGCGCACTTGATGGCCCTGCTGTCTGCGGGGCGCCGTTCCATCCTGGCCGTCACTGTGTTTGCCGCTGTGACGGGCACTTGTTTCCCCATCCCCGGCGAGACGATGCTGTGGCTCGACGGCAGCTGCAACTACATGTGGGCCATCACCATGTCGCTGGCGCTGACGTGGTATCTGTCGAAGGAACGCACGGCCCGGCTGGGGTGGGGCCGAGGCGTGTTGCTCGGGCTGGCCGCCGCGGTGGCGGGCAGCATGAACGAGGCCACGTCGTTTGGCTGGTTCGCGGGTCTGTGCCTGTACTATGCCTTCAACCGCCGGCGGCTTGACCGCCGCGCCCTCGTTGCGCTGGCGGGCTATCTCGTGGGCATCATCATCATCATCGCCTCGCCCGGTGCATGGGACCGCGCCGCCAGCGGGGGCATTGTCACGGACTTGGGGGCGGGCGACCTGCTCGCCAGCCGCTGGCACATCTTTGCCGACAAGATGTGGCGGTTTTATCTGCCTGTTATCGCCATGGCGGCAGGTGTCGTGGCATGGCGGGCATGGGGGTGGAAAACCCTCAGGACCGCGCCGTGGACCTACTTGTTCGCATGCCTGGCACTCACATTGTTTGCGCTGGGCATCATCCACGAGCGCGCCTATGCCGCACTCGTGACCGCCGCGCTCATCGTCATCACCGCCGTTATGGAGCGACTGCTTGATGGCCGCTGGCGCCGGGCGCGCATGGCCGCCATTGCAGTGTGTCTGGCGCTGGCGGCGTTCACTTGGGCGCGAGGCGTTGATGCGCTCAAGCGTTACAAGGCGTTTGACGCCCAGGCGGTGGCCGAAATCAAGGCTGCCCCTGCCCAGGCGATATTGCAGGCGCGCCGTTTCGACGGCTACAGCCGCTTTGTCAAGCCCATGAACTATGATTCGGGCGACTACTTTGCCCACGAGGTCATCTACCGCGCCTATTATGGCAAGCAGAATGTGCAGTTTGCAGGCGACTCGGTCTATCATCGCTTCCATGGCGGACATCTGCTCGATAACGCTTATTTGCTCCCGCTGGCGAGCGACCGCCCCGACGTGGTGGGCGCCGTGCTCGGCTTCAGGGGGCAGGACTATATGGCCGCCGTTCTGCTCACCGACACCCTGCCGTGCACTTTCCAGACGGCGCGCTATGTGCTGGCGCAGTCTGGCCTTGACGCCGGCGAGCGTGCCCGCCGCGCCCGTTATGGCTTGGAAGAGGAATACACCCCCCGAGGCTGTTATCCGCTGGAATACCAAGGGCGCAAGCTGTTCATCTGCCCTCTCATCGACGACGCTACGGACCGCATTGTGCTGCCGCTGGACCTGTGGGGCGGCGAGGTGACCCTGACGCGCAAGCCATAAAATTCCGCCCCTTTGCTGCACGGCGTTTGCGCATAATGTCGTAACTTTGCAGAGAAATGGGATATCCAAAGTTCATCATCACCAGCAAGGGCTGCCTGCGGTTGGGCATGGTCACCCTGCACCGCCAGCTGATTGAGGCGGGCGAGCAGTGCCTTGGCGGCGGCTTCTATGAGTTTGATTACACGGCCCGGCGGCTGTTGCTGTCGGGTGAGTCGTCTGACTACGGCCCCCCGCGTTGGCGGCGCCTGGCGGTGCTCAAGGTGCCGTCGGAGTATGCCGGCTGGGGCATCATCTATTCGCTGCACGGTGAGCGCGACATGGACATCGCTGATGAACTGGAGATTGAATATGTGTGACAAGAAATGGTATCAGGATATGAAAGACTATAGCGGATTCTTAAAAGAAATCGGGCGTGAACTGCCCAAGGAGAGGATTTATACCGATGAGCTGCGAACCCTGGCATGGGGCACCGACGCGAGTTTTTACCGCTTGACGCCGCGCATTGTCGTGCGCGCCAAGGACGAGCGCGAGGTGTCGCTCATCGTCAGCGCTGCCGCCCGCCGTGGCCTGCCTTTCACCTTTCGCGCCGCGGGCACCTCGCTGTCGGGGCAGAGCGTGAGCGACAGCATCCTCATTGTGGCGGGCAAGCACTGGGAGCAGTACAGCATCGCCCCCGACGCCTCGGCCATCACCCTGCAGCCCGGCATCGTGGGCGCGAGGGTGAACCAAATTCTCAAGCCCCACGGACGCGTCTTTCCGCCTGACCCCGCGAGCATCGGCTCGGCGATGGTGGGCGGCATCGTCGCTAACAACGCTTCGGGCATGAATTGCGGCACACACGCCAACAGCGACCGCATGCTGGTGTCGGCGCGCCTGGTGCTGCCCGACGGCACCGTGCTGGACACGGGTGACGAGCGCAGCCGCGAGAGCTTCGCCCAATCACACCCCGATTTCATCAGCAAGATAGAGGCGCTGCGCGACCGCGTCCGTGCCAATCAGCCGCTGGCCGACCGCATCCGCAAGAAATACAGCATCAAGAATGTCACGGGCTTGAACCTCAGGCCGCTCATCGCCTATGACGACCCGTTTGACATCATTGCCCACAGCGTGGTGGGCAGCGAGGGCACGCTGGCCTTTATCAGCCAGGTGACCATGCGCACGCTGCGCGACTATCCGCACAAGGCCACTGCCATGCTCTATTTCCACACCATGCGCGAGAGTTGCGAGGCCGTGGTAGCGCTCAAGCAGCTCAAGGCCGGTGACGCCGACGTGGCCATGAGTGCCGAGGACCTGATGGTCAAGAGCGCCGAGATGCTCGACTACCTGTCGCTGGCATCGGTCGATGACCCGGTTTACCTGCAGTACAAGAAGGATGTGGATGCCGGCAAAATCGACGGCGTTGAGCCCGGCGACTACCATAACCTCACCGCCATCCTCACCGAGACCAAGGCGACCAGCCAGGACGACCTGCAGGCCCGCATAGCAGCCATCACGGCGGCGTTGGGGCGCTTTGATACCTATATCCCCGTTGCCTTCACCCAGGACCCCGCCGTCTATGGCAAGTACTGGGCCATCCGCTCGGGCATCTTCCCCAGCGTGGGCGGCGCGCGCCCCATCGGCACCTCGTGCCTCATCGAGGATGTGGCGTTCCCCGTCGAGGACCTGCCCGAGGCCACCGTCAAGCTGCAACGCCTCATTGCCGACCACGGCTACAACGATGCCTGCATCTACGGCCACGCCTTTGAGGGCAACTACCACTTCATCCTCAACCAGTTGTTCAGCGACGAGAGCGAGGTGCAGCGCTATGCCCACATGATGCGCGACGTGGCGCGGCTGGTAGTCGAGGACTATGACGGCTCGCTCAAGGCCGAGCACGGCACGGGCCGCAACATGGCGCCGTTTGTCAAGTATGAGTGGGGCGACGAGGCTTTTGCCGCCATGCGGGAGTTGAAGGAAATCTTCGATCCCGGCTATCTGCTCAACCCCGGCGTCATCTTCAACGACGACCCCGACTGCTTTATCAGGCACTTCAAGCCGCTGCCCGAACTCAATGTGGAGCGCCCCGGCGACGACATGCCGCACGGCACCGCCCGCACCGCCATGCAGGGGGCTTGGGAGGCCAACAAGTGCATCGAGTGCGGATTTTGCGAGGTGAACTGCCTCACCTGCGGCTTGACGATTTCGTCGCGCCAGCGCATCGCCGTCAGGCGCGAAATCGCCCGGCTCCAGCAATCGGGCGCCGACAACGAGCGGCTGGCAGCGCTTGTCAAGCAATACAAATACTATGGCAACGAGACCTGCGCGGGCGATGGTTTGTGCTCCACGTCGTGCCCCATGGGCATCAATGTGGCGCACCTGACGCACCTCATCCGCCAGCAGGCGGCGCCCAGGGGCAGCATGGCCTATCGCTTGGGCGACAGTGCCGCCAAGCATCTGGCGGGCGTGAAGGGCGCCCTGCGCGGCGTGCTGCGTGTGGCCAATCTGGGGCACACTGTGCTGGGCACCACGGCGATGAATGGCATCGCCCGCGGCATGCACAAGGCGGGCACGCCGCTGTGGACATCCGCCATGCCGCGAGCCGCGAGCCAGCCCAAGGAGGGCAGCGTGGGCAACGCCGGGCTGAAAGTCGTCTATTTCCCCTCGTGCATCAACCAGACGATGGGCGTGGCCAAGGGCGCGCCTGTCAAGAATACGCTTGTCGATGAGATGGTACAGTTGTGCCAAAAGGCTGGATACGAGGTAATTTTCCCCAAGGGGATGAAGAATATGTGCTGCGGCACCATCTGGGAGTCCAAGGGCATGCTCGACATCGCCGACCGCAAGACCGCCGAACTTGACGAGGCGCTGTGGCAGGCCAGCGAGCAGGGCAAGTGGCCCGTGCTGTGTGACCAGAGCCCCTGCCTGCACCGCATGCGACAGCGCATCACGCGCATGAAACTCTACGAGCCCGCCGAGTTCATCTGGACTTTCTTAAAGGACAGGCTCGTGTTCACGCCCATCGACCGCCGCGTCGCCCTGCATTTCACATGCTCGACGCGCGAAATGGGGCTTGTGCCAATCTTGACCGACCTGGCGCGCTTGTGCAGCAACAATGTGTTTATGCCCGAGGGCGTGGGTTGCTGCGGCTTTGCCGGCGACCGCGGATGGACCCATCCCGAGGTCAATGCCTGGGCGCTGCGCAAACTGCGCCGGCAACTCGCCGCGGACCGCATCGAGGCGGGCTACAGCAACAGCCGCACCTGCGAGGTGGGCCTGCAGACCAACGGCGGCGTGCCCTACCAGAGCATTGTCTATCTGGTCAACGAAGTCACGCGCCCTAAACAATAGGGTAGAGGATAAGTGATAATGCCAGTGCCATGCCGCATTCGCTGGCCGGGGTTAAGCGAGCCACATGCGAGCGCGGCCCCCGGATAAACACCCTCCCGTGAGGTGCGGGCTGAAAGCCCGCGATTTACACGCTATATCAAAATAATCCCCTAACTTTGCAAGAAAATATGATAACGGGCAGAGACATATATGTTTGGAAAACACTGGGGGCGTGCCTGATTGTGCTGATGCTGATGCCGTTGGGGCATGCGCTGGTGATTTTGATGGAACATGCGCTCAGTCCTGCCGCATTGCATTATTCGGCCTTTGCCATGGGCTTTGTCGGTCTTGCCGTTACGCTCGCCGGGGTGTTTGTCAATGGCGACACCCGCCAGACCTGCTTTGGCCTCGCGGGCTCGATGCTGTTTTGGATGGGCTGGGTGGAGTTCCTGCTGGCCTATTATGCCGAGCGCTATGGCGTGCATTGCGACCTTGTGGGCAGCGGTGTCGTGCAGACCGTCACCCAGTATGTGGACGGCATGGCCGTGAACCGCTCGTTCACCATCGACGGCACGCCGCTTGAGGCATTTTCTCGCCAGGAGATTAAGGCCTTGCGCGGTTCCCGGCCAGAGTACCTCATCATGCCCGCCACATTTGGCATGTGGATGATGTGCGTGGTGATATGCGCGTTTTGCACCAGGCATGGTTGCGCTTTCATGAACTGGCTGCAGCGCCGCTGCGGGGCGAAAAATCTGGTGGAACTGCGCCCGATGGCGCATCACTCGAGCATCATCGTGTTCATGGAGTGGAATGTGCTGATGTGGGGCTTGTACTTGTTGTTGATGTTCTGCTACGACCCTGTGTTCTTGGGCGACCGCCATCCGGTGACCTATGCTGTCGCCGTCGCTTGTCTCATCGCCTCGGTGCTGCTGTTCAAGCGGCAACTGCACATCGCCTCGTGGGGCGCCAGCATCCGCATGGCGCTTGTTGCGGTACTCGTCTTTTGGACTTTTGTCGAGGTGATGGCGCGCAATGGATTCTTCAAAGAGGCATGGGTGGATCCTGTGAACCATGTTTGGGAGATGGCGATTGTCGTGGCGGTGATAGTGGCGGCGGCGGGTGCCTGCTGGATGCACGGCGTCTGCCGCAAGGCTAAAAACGACAAGTGACCATCAGTCTAATGATGGTGAACATGCGATATATCCAATCAGTTAGAATTTTTTCGTTGTCATGCTCTCCCTAATGGGAAATTTATAGTACCTTTGCGGAGATAAAAATCGTGTTGAGGTTTCGGGCGGTTGTATGGACCGCCGGAATTAATAGGGAATCAGGTGTAAATCCTGGACAGTACCCGCTGCTGTAACTCCCCACGACACATCGCGCGGCAAGCATGCCACTGGTCAGCAAGCGCCCCTCAAGGCTCTGCATCATCACCGGGAAGGCCGCCAGCGTGATGCGGGAGAAGTCAGAAGACCTGCCTTGGCACCGCCAACATGTTCGTGGTTCACGCGGCACTTGAACCCTGGCGAAGTTGATGATGCAGAGCAGCAATCCCTTGCATGCTTGACATTTTCTTCCCGCGCTAATGTGGATGCCGCCCCTTGCTCTGCAACGGGCCAATCCATGTCGCCTGAATTCACCGAAAAAGAGATTTTTCGTGAAGTTTAACGTTAATATCAATGTAATGATGATGAAAAGAATTTTGACTTTTGCAACCGCAGCCCTGCTGGCAGTGACCGCTTGGGCCGATGTGATTACCCTGGACTTGGACAAGCCCGTCAATCCCGCTGTGCTCGAATTTGCCGACAACGGCGTGTGGGCCGATGCCTACGGCGAGGACTGCATGTGGCTGCAGTTTGGCGACGAGGCGGGTACCGTCAACCTGTCGCACCTCATCGGCGGCACATCGTGGGGCGGGGTGTATTGGGACGGATTCATGCCCGCCAGGGGCGGTGACCGCAACGACTACAGCGAGGGCGCCGACGGCAAGACGTGGTACACCGAGTTTGCCGGGTGCATGGCGGGCGGCGGTGTCAGGACCGACGAGGCTGGCGTTATCGTGCTCAACGGGGACGGCACGGCCCAGGCCGATGCCGACAAGGCCTATATCGTGGGATTCTGGGGCTTCTTCGGCGGCGAGCAGACCAACCAGGTGAGGCTGGCGCGCGGCGGCGAGGAGCGGGCGTTTGAGCCCGTGGGCGTGTATGTGTGCAACGCCCCGTGGACCTACTACACCTCGCAGCACGGGTGGCTGTCGTCGCGCGCGTTTGTCGAGGGCGACCACATCGACCTGAATGCTGTGGGCGTGGCCAGGGACGGCTCCGAGAGGACCGCGAGCGTCAAACTGATGGACTACAGCGGCGGCGCGCTCAAGGCGCTCAACGAGTGGACCTATATGGACTTGTCGTCGCTGGGCGAGGTGACATCGGTGTATTTTACCGTGACCTCGACCGACGTGGGGGAGTATGGCATCAATAGCGCTAACTACTTTTGCCTCGACAAGTTCCAGGCGCGCGAGGCCGATGCCGGCGTGACGGCGGTGGCGGCCGACAGGCAAGCGGTGAGCGTGAAATATGTCAACCTGGCCGGCCAGCAGAGCGATGTCCCGTTCAGCGGCATGAACATTGTGACCGTCACCTACAGCGATGGCACGGTGAACACCGCCAAGGTGATGAGGTGATGAGAGGCGTTTGATATTGAGAACGACGAAATGTTTTTTGAATTGGCATCCGCAACAGGGTGCCTTTTCTTTGTATTATCACACTACCGAAAACAGCAGTTTTGTTTTACCTTAATAATATAATTATTAAAATAGGTGGCGGGCAAAAAAAAAGGCGTGGCGGTGTGCCGATTTCAAATTATTGCCTTACCTTTGCACCCGATTTTTGAAACATACACCTTATTATAAGGTATAGCATAAGGAGAAAAAAGTAAATATGGCAAAGAATTTAGTTATCGTCGAGTCTCCGGCCAAGGCCAAGACCATCCAGAAGTTTTTGGGCAATGATTATAATGTGATGTCGAGTTTTGGACACATCCGCGACCTGCACAAGAAGGACTTCAGCATCGACGTTGAGCACGGCTTCAAGCCCCTGTATGAAATTCCCGAGGATAAAGTTGACCAGGTCAAGAAACTCAAGGCCGAAGCCGCCAAGGCCGACGTGGTGTGGCTCGCCAGTGATGAAGACCGCGAGGGAGAGGCCATCGCATGGCACTTGTTTGAGGTGCTGGGGCTCAAGCCCGAGGACACGCGCCGCATCGTGTTCCACGAGATTACCGAGCCCGCTATCCTCGAGGCCATCAAGCACCCGCGCGGCATCGACATCAACCTGGTTGACGCCCAGCAGGCGCGCCGCGTGCTGGACCGCATCGTGGGCTTTGAACTGTCGCCCGTGCTGTGGCGCAAGATTATGCCGGGACTCTCGGCCGGCCGCGTCCAGAGCGTGGCTGTGCGCCTTGTCGCCGAGCGCGAGAAGGAAATCAAGGCTTTCAAGAGCGAGCCCTATTACCGTGTGTCGGCACAGTTTGCTGGCGACGGGGAATTCCAGGCCGAACTGAACAAGCACCTTGCCAGCCATGACGACGCCCAGGCGTTTCTTGAGCACTGCATGGGCGCCGAATTCCAGGTCAAGGACGTGACCGTGAAGCCGCTCAAGCGCACCCCGGCTCCTCCCTTTACCACCAGCACACTGCAGCAGGAGGCCGCCCGCAAGTTGGGACTGTCCGTCAAGCAGACCATGAGGCTCGCGCAGCGGCTGTATGAGGAAGGTCTCATCACCTATATGCGTACCGACTCGGTGAACCTGAGCAACCTGGCGCTGAACACCATCAGCAAGGAAATCAAGGAGAACATCGGCGAACAGTACCTCAAGGTGCGCCGCTACCGCACGACCAGCAAGGGCGCGCAGGAGGCTCACGAGGCCATACGCCCGACATATATCGCCAACCACACCATCACCGGCACCGCCCAGGAGAAGAAATTGTATGACCTCATCTGGAAACGCACCATTGCGTCGCAGATGGCCGATGCCGAACTCGAGAAGACGACGGCCAACATTGCCGTGTCGGGCCGACGCGAGATGTTCGTGGCCGAGGGAGAGGTGGTGAAGTTTGACGGTTTCCTCAAGGTCTATTTCGAGAGCACCGATGACAATAACGAGGGCAAGCAGCCCCAATTGGACCTGCACACCCTGCCCCAGGTTGTCAAGGGCGAACTGCTGCGCAATGTGTCAATGACAGCCATGCAACGCTTTACCCAGCAGCCCAACCGCTACAGCGAGGCATCCCTTGTGCGCCGTCTGGAGGAATTGGGCATCGGCCGTCCTTCGACCTATGCGCCCATCATCTCCACCATCCAGGACCGCAACTATGTCGAGAAGGGTGAGGACAAGGGACAGAAACGTGAGTATGAGGTGATGACGCTCATGAACGGGCGCATTTCCGCCGGCAAGAAGAGCGAACTCTTCGGCGTGGAGAAGGGCAAACTCATCCCCACCGACATCGGTATGGTCGTCAACGACTTCCTCGTGAAGTATTTCCCCGCCATCATGGACTATAATTTCACGGCCAAGGTCGAGAACGAGTTCGATGAGGTGGCACAGGGCAATGTGGAATGGAACAAGGAAATCGCCGACTTCTATGGCACTTTCCATCCCAGCATCGACGAGGTTTCATCGTTGCGCCTCGAGCGCAAGGTGGGTGAGCGCGAGCTGGGCGTGGACCCCGCCACGGGGCTTCCCGTGATGGTCAAGATTGGCCGATATGGCCCCCTGGTGCAGATGGGCAGCGCCGACAACGTGAACAAGCCGCGCTTTGCCTCGCTGCAAAAGGGGCAGAGCATCGAGACGCTCACCCTCGAGGAGGCGCTCAAACTCTTTGAACTGCCGCGCAATCTGGGCGAGTTTGAGGGTGCCGAGGTGACCATCGGAGTGGGACACTACGGTCCCTACGTGAAGCACAACGGCAAGTATGCTTCCATCCCCAAGGAGTTCTCGCCCACGGCCATCTCCCTGGACGAGGCTGTCGGCATCATCATGGCACAGCGCGAGGCCGATGCCAAGAAGGTGCTCAAGACCTTTGACGAGGAACCCGACTTGAAGGTGCTCAACGGACGCTACGGGCCATATATCGTGTACAAGAAGCAGAACGTGAAAATCCCCAAGGGCATGGATGCCGCAAGCCTCACGCTTGAGCAGTGCCGCGAAATCGTTTCGGACGAGGCTAACATTTCCAAGGGTACAGCGCGCCGCCGCACCACCAAAACCAAGAAAACGGCTGCAAAGAAATAATCATATCTAAAGCAACGCTTTAAGCTGCCATTGATAACAAAATCTATGGCAGCTTTTTATGTCTATAAAAGTGATATTTATTGAAAGAAAAACCAATATTTTTTATGAAATAATTTGCGTTTTTGGACCCGTATTCAAAAAAAACATAGTAATTTTACCGACTGAGAGCATAAAATCGGCCTTTTTATGCCGAAATTATTGCAGGATAAATTTTATATCTTTCTGTAAAACAAACCATTCGATATATAGTGTTAAAGTAAAGATATAAATTATGGAGCAGTGGCTCCTTTGGATAGAATAATGTAAAACAAACCAATACTAAAAACTACGAGGAATTATGTCATTAATTGATTTGATTAAGAACGCGTGTGGCGGCTCGGACGACAAGGAGTATGATGTGTTCGGTCAGCCCACCACATTTGTGAACCCATTCGCAAAGGACAAAATCGTCGCAAATCATGAGGCCGGCAAGAGCCAGGACGAGGTGCAGGTCGATGTGGACAAGCAAGAGGGCTATGCCATCGACGCTGAGTTCGCCGACAAGGCGGCACGGCTCATGGACGAGCACACCCAGGCCGTGATAGGCATGATCAAGGGCTCGTGGAAGACCGAGCGTGAAGAACTCCTGAAGCAGGTCGAGGACGCCAAGAAGGCGGTAGAGGACATCAAGGCGCAGATGCAGTCCAACGAGGCCAACCGCCGGCAGGCGCAGAGCCGCGCCAACGACATGTCCGCCAGGATTTCGGAGGTCGAGGCCGAGCGCGAGAAGTTTGAAATCGAGAACAAGAGCCTTCAAAGCCGCCTCAAGGCGATGGAGGCGAAGGGCGGCGTTGACAACCTCAATGCTGAACTCGACAGGGTCAAGAAGGAACTCGAGGAACAGACCGCCGAGGTGGAGCGCTTGACCGCTGCCGCCAAGGAGGCCGCCGAGGGACCTTCGGTCGAAGAACTCAACAAGCAAATTCAACAGCGCGACGAGGTCATCGAACAGTTGCGCGTCAACAATTCCGAAATTCAGGAGCGGCTCGCCGAGTATGAGGAGGAACTCAAGGGCGCCGAGGAACTGCAGGCGGCATTGGTCGAAGTGGAGCAGTTCAAGGAGAAGAAGAATGCCGAGATTGCCGCGCTGCGCCAGCAGGTGGCAGAGTATAAGTCCCGCGACACGGAATTTGACCAGATGCGCAAGGACTGCATCGTCTTGAGGGACGACAATGAGAAACTCAACCGCGAAATCGAGGAACTGAAGGCAACCGCCGAGGTGCAGTATCGCCGCAGCGTGGAGGCCGGAAACACCATCGACGGACTCAAGTCGCAGTTGGCCCAAGCCAAGGCCAGCGCCGATGACATCAACAATAAGTTCAACGCGCTCAATGCCGACGGCAACGAGAAGCAGGCCAACTTCGCCAAGATTGTGGCCGAGCGCGACGACGCCAGGGCCGAACTCAAGCGCGCCAAGGTGCTCCAAGACCGCCTGCAGCACGAGGCCAACGCCATGAAGGATGCCATCGTCGAGAAGGACCGCCAGATTGCCGCCCTGCGGCAAATGGCAGCGTCCAAGATGAGCGCCGCAATGCCCGCGTCCGCACCGCTGGACAACGATATCCCCTTCGATAGCGGGGAGGATGCTTTTGTTGACGATGCCGACGACACCGCACGCCCGCCGCATCCCGGCGACGATTCCCAGCTCACGCTGTTCTAGGGATGATAGCTACACATTATATATTATGGGGCCGCCTGCGGGTGGCCCCATAATTGTTTCTCGGGCTCGGAGGAGTGAAATTTTCCCTAAAAATTATCCCTTTGACTATCAGCCACTTGTGCGATTTGTTGAAAATTTCTTGAAAAAAAGTCTCGAAAATATTTGGCGGGTATGTGA
>R27__coassemble_126_pt1 | contig 65326 bp, 61 predicted proteins | sample R27__metabat2_low_PE_027 | metagenome-assembled genome bin R27
TGCTCAGGAACTTATAAAAATAGTTAAACTAAAGTGCTGCGGAATTAAGGTATTTGGAAAAACCCCACGATTTCCTTTGTCACGTCATCGAAAAGTCGTAATTTTGGAAAATTTTAGAGCAGGCAATGCGCGGGCGCCCCGACAGCGGTCCCGCCAGCCGCGCTAAAATCATGACTGGATTTAAGTACTGCGTTTTTTAATACATTTATCTATCATTTTTATGAGACTGAAACTGTTTTTGCTATTGGCACTCTTTGCCGCTCTGCCGCTGTTAGCGCAGCGCACGGGTGTGCAAGGCGTGGTGATTGACGTCAGCAGCGGTATGCCCGTCGAGGGCGCGACCGTCATGCTTGACAATCAAGGCAACGCTACGACCACGGGTCCCGACGGTGCATTTGTCATTGACGACGCCCAGCCGGGAACCGACATGCTGCTTGTCATCGGTTACGGATTCAAGGACTGGTCACAGCAAGTCGTCATCAGCGCCGGAACGGTGTTTGATGTCGGCACTGTCAAGGTTTCGATGACTTCGTTTGAAAACGCCGAGTCGCTCGAGAACCGCGAGACGATGGCCGACATGGCCCTGAGCGAGTCGCAGCTCGAGGACGAGGAAGGCAATGTGCAGGAGGTCGCCCTGTTGAGCGGCGCCACCGACAATCCGTTCTACCAGGCCTCGAGTTACACCTTCAGCACCGCCCGTTTCCGCATCCGCGGCTACGAGAGCCAGAAGACCGAGACCTACATCAATGGTGTCCCGTTCAACGACGGTGTGCGCTTCTCGTTCAACTACTCGATGACCGGCGGCTTGAACCAGGCGTTCAAGAACAAGACCATCGGCATGGGTCTGGTGAACAACAGTTACGGCTTTGGCGGCATCGGCGGCGCCAATAACATCAAGACTTTTGCAGCCGACTATGCGCCCGGCACGCGCCTGAGCCTTGCCTACACCAACGGCAACTACCGCTGGCGCGGCATGGTGACGCACAGCACGGGCCTGAACAAGCACGGCTGGGCTATGACGCTCTCGGCTGTCACCCGTTATGCCGACGAGGGTGTCTATCCGGGTTCGTTCTACAACAGCTGGGGTTACTTCCTGGCACTGCAAAAGGTGATCAACCCGCAACACTCGCTCACGCTGACCACCTTTGGCGCTCCCACCAAGCGCGCCGCCAATTCGGCCATCTTTGCCGAGTGCGGCCAGCTCACAGGCAGCAATATGTATAGCCCTGACTGGGGCTGGCAGGACGGCAAGAAACGCAACTCCAAGGTTGTCGAGTCGTTTGACCCCACTGCCATCCTCAACTGGTTGTGGAAACCCAACGAGAGCACCTCGCTGAACACAGGTTTCAGTTATCACAAGTCGTTCTACAGCAAGGCGGCCCTCAACTGGCACGACGCCGCTGACCCGCGTCCCGACTACTATCGCTACCTGCCCTCGTACTATGCCGACGAGAACACCAAGGAACTCTACACCGACCGTTGGGAGAGCGAGAGCGAGTACACCCAGATCCTGTGGGACAACCTGTACCAGACAAACTACAAGAACAATTACATGGCCGAGCAGACCGGCACTGAAATCGGCTCGACCTATATGCTGGAGAAGCGCCACAGCAACCAGTCCAGCTTCACGCTGTCGAGTGTGCTGAACAAGCGCTTTAACAACCAGCTGAGCATGCAGGGTGGCGCCAGCGCCAACTACACGCTGTCGTCCTACTACAAGACTGTCAAGGACCTGCTGGGCGGCAACTTCTGGCTCGATGTGGACCAGTACAGCGAGCGCGACTTCCCCGACCAGACTTCGATGGCGCAGAACGACCTCGACAATCCCAACCGCCATGTCATGGAGGGAGAGCACTTTGGCTATGACTACGACATCCTCACCTTCAAGGCCGAGCTGTGGGACCAGTTTGTCCTCAACCTGCCCCGCTGGGAGATGTTTGCATCGGTCAAGGGCAACTACTTCCAGTTCCAGCGCGATGGCCACATGCGCAATGGCCGCGCCCCCGACAACTCCTACGGCAAGGGCAAGACCCACAAGTTTGTGACCTATGCCGCCAAGGCCGGCCTCATCTACAAGCTCGACGGACGCAACTCGTTTGTGGGCCACGCGTTCTACGGCACCGAGGCGCCGCGCCCCTATGACGCCTACATCTCGGCGCGCGTCAAGGACGATGTTATCGAGTTGAAGACCGAGAAGGTCTTTGCCGCCGACCTGGGCTACCAGATGAGTTTCCGCAACTTCAAGGCCATCGTCACCGCCTTCTTTGCCGACCAGCGCGACAACACCGAGCGCACGGCGTTCTATGACGATGTGCGCAGCACTTTCATGAACTATGCACTCATCGGCGTCCACAAGCAGTACAAGGGCGTTGAGGTGGGCGCCAGCTACAAGCTGTCGTCGTCGCTCACCGTGAGCGCCGCCGCCAACATCGCCCGCTACCAGTACAAGAACCGCCCCATCGGCACACGCAGCTATGAGAACGGTGTGGAGGAGGATGTGACCAAGCAGGTCTATCTCAAGAACTTCTATGTCGCAGGCACGCCCCAGGAGTGCTACTCGCTGGCTTTCAACTGGGCAGGTCCCAAGCAGTGGTTTGTTGAATTGAACGGCGCGTGGATGAACCGTTCCTATGTGAATCTGTCGCCCATCCGCCACGAGGTGTATGAGGACCTCTACAAGCTCGCCAACAGCGAGGAGGAACTCAAGCAGATGATCAAGGACCTGAGCCTGCAGGAGAAACTCAAGGAGGCCCTCATCATCAACGCCAGCATCGGCCATGTGATTTACATCAACCGCACGGCATCGTTCAACATCAACTTGAACCTGAACAACATTCTCGACAACAAGAACATCCAGACCGGCGGTTACCAGCAGGGTCGCACCGACACCAAGGACATCACCAACACCGCCACCAAGTTCCCCAACAAGTACTATTATGCCCAGGGGTTCAAGATGTTCCTCAACTTGGGTCTGAAGTTCTGACCATCAACAACATTTTCAATTCAACAATCACAACAAGATAAAAATAAAACAAAAATAAAACTGCTATGAAACGTTTTAATTATTATCTCAGTCTGATGCTCCTGTTGGTGTTTGCCGCATCGTGCAACGATGAGTTTGACCAGCCGCCCATGGTGATTCCCGTGGCCGAGCACACTGCCAACATCACCATTGCCGAATTCAAAGCCAAGCACTGGAGCGACGCCCGCAACTACATCGACACCGTCAAGGAAGACGAGGTTATCCATGGCTGGGTGACCAGCAGCGACGAGTCGGGCAATGTCTATAAGTGCCTCTACATCAGTGACGGCACCGCAGGATTGGCCATCTCCATCAATCAGAACAGCCTTTACAACAACTACCGCCTTGGCCAGGAGGTCGTTATCCCCATGAAGGACCTGTTTGTGGGTAAGTACAATGGCCAGCAGCAGCTGGGTTACCCCGAGTGGTATGCCCAGGGCAACTCGTGGGAAGCAACCTTCCTGCCTCAGGCCATGTGGGAGGCGGCAGTGGAACTCAACGGCCTGCCCGACCTGTCCAAGGTGGACACCACCGTTGTGGACCTCGCCGACTTTGTCAACAGCCAGGACAGGGAAACCCTGCTGAAATACCAGGGCAAACTCGTGCGCATCAACAATGTGACCTTTAACGAGGCCGACGGCGTGACGCCCTTTGCCCCCTCCGACGCTTCGGTTAACCGCACCATCACCGACGAGAACGGCAACAGCCTCACCGTGCGCAATAGCAACTATGCCGACTTCCGCGCCGACATCCTTCCCGAGGGTCCCGTTGACATCGTGGGCATGCTCGGCAGCTATGGCACCACCTGGCAGCTTGTGCTGCGCTATGCGAGCGACGTGATTGGCGGCGGCGGCAGCGGCACCAGGGCAACCCCCTACACCGTGGCCGAGGCCATCGGGTTGGCGGACACGGGCACTAAAGGCTGGGTAGCCGGATATGCTGTGGGCGCTGTCGCTCCCGAGGTGACCACCATCACCGGCAACGGCGACATCGAGTGGAAGGCTCCCACCACCCTCGACAACACCCTGGTGCTGGCCGACGACCCCAACTGCAAGGACATCTCCAAGTGCATCATCGTGCCGCTGCCCCAGGGCTCGCCCCTGCGCCAGCAGGCTAACCTGAAGGATTATCCCAATGTTTATCAGACCATCGTCAAGGTCAAGGGCTCCTTTGCTCCCTACATGGGCGCTGTGGGCGTGGCCGGCAACAACGGCCAGAGCGACGAGTTCCAGCTGAGTGTTGTCACCGGCGGCCTCACCGAGCTCACCGAGACCTTTGACGGCGCTATCCCCAGCACATGGACCAATGTCGCCGTGAGCGGTGACAAGAAGTGGTACCAGACCACCTTCAACACCGAGAGCTATGCCGCAATGACCGGCTTCAATGGCACACAGCCGCCCTTTGACGCTTGGCTCATCTCGCCGGCAATCGATATCCAGAAGGCCAAGAGCAAGATTCTCAACTTCTGCAGCCAGGTGAACGGCTACGGCAACAAGACCACTGTGTTTGAGGTTTACATCCTCAACTCGCTCAACCCCGCCGAAGCCACCGTCAAGGAGAAACTCAATCCCGTCATCGCCACCGCTCCCGCCAGCGGCTACAGCGGCTGGGTAGAGTCGGGTGACATCGACTTGAGCCAGTGGGCCGACGGCAGCTACTACATCGGCTTCCGCTTCTACGCCACCCAGGACGCCAACTACGCTACCTGGTGTGTTGACAATGTGACCTTCGGCAAGGGCGCGCCCGCCACGGCTGCCGACTTTGAGACCATGGGCTCGCCGAGCACCAAGCTGGGCACCTACACCTCGCGCAAGGGCTGGGTGGGCTCTAACTGCACCCTGCTGGCAGGCGGCGCTGCCGACGGCAACCCCGTGTTCACGTTCATCGGCTATGTGCTCGGCTCGACTTCGACCTATGCCTACGCTCCCACTTTGAACGGAGGCACCTCCAGCGTCGGCACCCTCGTTTCGCCTGTCCTCAAGGGCGGCATGAGCAAACTGCGCTTCAACTATGGCGCTGCCTACTCCGGCGCTTCCATCTCGTTCCGCGTTGATGTCAAGCAAAACGGCAATGTCGTGAAGAGCTGGACCGTGACCGAGAACCCCGTGACCCAAAAGCATGCCTACACCTTCGAGCAGGAGTGCAAGGTCAACGGCGAGTTCACCATCGAGTTCACCAACCTGTGCCCGTCCAAGGCCACCGGCAACAAGGACCGCGCCTCGATTTGGAATGTCAACTGGGACGAATAATGGAATTGATTCCCCTGTGGGGCGCGCTCAACGCCCCGCAGGGTTATAAAGGATTAAAAACCAAGAACCAATGAAAAGATTATTTTTAGCCGTTCTCGCACTGGTTGTCTTGCTGCCCGCTTTGGCCCAGCAGGACCAGGAAAAGCGCTACCACAGGTATGGCATCATGTTCTACAACCTGGAGAACCTGTTCGACACCATCAACGCCAACGGCACCTACGACAAGGAATTCTCGCCGCAGGGCGCGCGCCAGTGGAACTCCACCAAGTATTGGCAAAAGGAGCACAACATGGCCTATGCCATCAGCCAGATGGAAGTGGCCGGCTCGCCGGCCGACGGCCCCGTCATCGTGGGCATCAGCGAGATTGAGAACATCACCGTCATCCAGGACCTAGTGCGCCAGCCCGAAATCAAGGATCGTCATTACCAGATTATCCACCACGACAGTCCCGACCGTCGCGGCATTGATGTGGCGTTTCTCTACAACCCCCGCTACTTCAAGGTGCTCAACGTCACCTACCAGAGCATCAACCCCTATCTGCCCGACTATCCCACCTTCCGCTCGCGCGACCAGGTCACCGTCACCGGCATGCTGGCTGGCGAGAAGGTGTCGCTCATGATCAACCACTGGCCCTCGAGGCTGGGCGGCGAGGAGCAGTCGAGCTACCTGCGCGAAGCATGCGGGCGCATGGCGCGCCACACCGTGGACTCGTTGCTGCGCGACGACCCCAACCAGGGCATCATCATGATGGGCGACTTGAACGACGACCCGCAGAACAAGAGCTGCTGCGAGGCCATGGGCGCAAAAAAGGAAATCAAGGATTGCACCGAGCCTGGCTCAATCTTCAATCCCTGGTGGAATATCCTCAACCAGGGCATCGGTACCCTTGCTTACAAGGGCAACTGGAACCTGTTTGACCAGATTGTGCTCACCGACTATTTCCTCAAGTACTATGAGGGCAAGGACAAGCCACGCTTGACCTATTCGGGCGCCGAGGTGCTCAACCGCATGTTCTTGCGAGACTTTGAGGGCACGCGCGACGGCTACCCCAAGCGCACCTTCTCGGGTGGCGTGTTCCTCAACGGATACAGCGACCACTTCCCCACCATGATTTACCTGGTCAAGGAAGTGAAGTGATGCAACTCCAATAGGCTTTAAGCCGGCGGGCAGGGTTCAAGCGGACTTTGCCCGCCGTTTTTTGCCCGCCCATGCCCCGCGTCAGCGGCATGGTGCTGACTGTCGTGGCACATTGTCAACGTATACATGGATATGATGACAATTTGCCAAATAATGCCATATTTATGGCTGACCTAGCCAAATATTACCCATAAAATCGCCATTTTTGATAATTCTTGTCTAATTTTTTTGATTTTTCTTTGTTATTTTGAAAAATATGTCTAATTTTGTATAATTATTGTCATGTGATTATTTCATTTTTTTTGTGGCAATAGGGTTCAAATGTTGACAAAATTGACAGATGCCAATAGTTAGTAGGGTTGTTTTCCTCTTGACGATGGCAACGTTCCAAACTTGTGAGAATTAATAATAATAATTAGCGTAAACCATAATTATGAGAACCTTAACTAAAAACCTTTTATTGTTTGCATTGCTGTTTGTTGCAGTGCTAACGGCGTCAGCGCAGTCGCGCCAGCGCCTGGGCTTGACGGTTACGCCTGCGAGCCAGTATTCTACTGTGGACCAGTGTAACCACTATTCTAACACACTCACCTTAAGCCAGCCCCAGGCGAGTCAGAACAGGCTTTTGGCCAACGTGCTGCGTGAGGGTAACAATTACTTCGTATTCCATCGCTCCGACAACCAGAGCAACTCCGACTATGAGTTTGCCCGCATCAACCTCCAAACCGCATTTGCTTACGAGCTTGGCAGCGTTGACTTCTCACAGGGCACCACATTGTCCTCTCCTTGGAGCGGCAGTGTCACCACCTACTCTGGTGGCGCCTACATGACTACTGACACAATCAGGTTTACCATCCCTGCCGGTGTGACCAATTCAAGGATTACGGTTGCTGTCACGACATCGACCAGCGATGATGCCAAGGGCAATTTCTTGATCAAAGGTAAGAACTATCGCGCCTATCCCAACGTCACCAATTACTTTGTGTTGGATGGCACCTACAGCACGGGCGACGTGATTTCGCTTCCCGCTTGTGACAACCGTAACGAACTGGCTAATTACTCGTGTGACATGATTACGTCGGGCAAGGCCATCGTGGTCTATGCCGGTGTTAAGACGTCTGCCAACAGCTCACCGATAGTTTTGGATCCCTATGTACAGACCAAGACGAGTCAAGGTTGGGCCAGCACCGTTACAGACCTTAACGATATCACCATCAATAGCATTACCGCCGAGGTGCCCCTGTCCAATTTGAGTGTTGTGGATTCGTTTACCGCAAGCACCGCTAACAACGACCACCCCGAGTCCTACGACTATAACGTGAGCTACTATATCGGTGAAGAAATGGCCGAGGCTGGCGATCCCAACCTCACCGTTTCCACCAATGCCGTCACCATCCAAGACGGAGCGACGACTGGCACGTTCACTGTTCGTGGTGCCAACTTGGTTGGTGATGTCCACTTGGCTTGCAGCGATGCCAACTTTAGCGTTAGCCCCGCTACGATCAGTGCCGCAAACGCTATGAGCGGCAACCAAACTGTGACTGTTACATCTAACGTTGTTTCGGGTCACAACACGACGACCGGCAATGTAACCTTGACCACTCCTGGTGCCAAGGCCAATGTCTTAAGCACTTATACTCCCGCCGATGGCCATGCCAACGGCGACCTCCTCTCGGGCATTAGCTTCGCTTCCGGTGCGGTTTCGTCCAGCGGCTATTACAATTTGCCTTCACCTTGGGGAAATACAAGCAGCGGGTTCTATATCAGTACCAGTGGTTATGCTTATATCCGTAGTGGTAATTACACCCTCAATTACACCGTACCCGATGGCTATAGCAATGAAACCCTCATCCTCGCCATCCAAACCTATAATAGTTCTAGCGGTGCGGGATATGTCAAAATCAACGGCAGTAGTGTAATCCAACTGACCCAGGGCAAGGTCAACTACATCACGATTTCGGGATGCAGTACTGGTAACCAGATTACGATTAAGGGTTCTACTTCCAGTGGAAGCAACTCCAGGTCTCCTTACATTACGCTTGTCGCGATGCTTTACGGCGAGCTTTAAGCCAAGAAAACAATTAGTAACGGTTAATGACAAAAAAATCAAGAAGAAATGAAAAATATATTCAATAGATTTGGAAAATTACGTCTTGCGCTGCTGGTTAGTTTTTTGGCAGTCGGCATGACGGTTTTGGGCCAAGCCTTGCCCAACCAGAGCAAGTTGTCAATCTCTACCCAAATGTTCCTGGATGAAATGTCGGGTAAAATCACCTTTGATGAGGCCCCTGCTCCAAAAATCATGGCCCCCGATGGCAACCAAATGCGTTTGTACGGTGGCCGCATGATTGCCAAACCCGACACCATCGATGGCAAGATTTATATCGGAGCTACGGTACGTGTAACCGACGAGAGCGTGCTCAACGAACTCGAGAGAATGGGCGTTGAGATTCAGTGCAAGTTTGATAAAGGCCTCACGACTGTCAACATCCCCGTGGATAAAATCCTTGAAGTGGCTGACGTCCCGGGTGTGAAGCGCGTCAATGTCGCTACGTTGATGCGTCCCTTGACCGATTTGACGCGCCAGACGACCAATGTCGATGATGTGCTCACCCTGTCGCAGGATGCCCTCAACGCAGGTCTGCTTCAGACTTATGATGGCACGGGCGTTATCTTGGGCGTTATTGACGATGGTATCGACTTCCAGCACAAGGCATTCCAAAAGGCCGATGGAACCACTCGCCTCGTTCGTGCATACTGCTATAACGGTAGCAGCACTACTGAATGGACAGGTTCGGGTTCTCTGCCCACCACCGATGACAGTGACGAAGACCATGGTACCCACACCAGCTCTATCGCTGGTGGTTCTAGCGTTACCGTCAGTGGTACCAATGTCACTGTTACCACCAGCCACGCCAATGCTACCTACGGTGGTATGGCTCCTGGCACTGACTTGTACCTGTGCGGAACGCAATTGAACACAAATGCAATTCTCAATTCGTTCCAGAGGTTGGCCACTTATGCCAGCCAGCAGCACAAGCCCCTCGTTGTTTCCAACAGCTGGGGTAGCGGTTTTGGTCCCCGTGACGGCACAAATGATGTCTCAGATGTAATTAACCAGTACTTTGGTGATAACCATCCTAACAATATCTGCTTGTTTGCCGCAAGCAATGATGCCGGCAAGGCTGCAGGTGGTGTCGCAGGCGGTCTGCATGTGATGGGAACTGCCTCTCAGTCCAACCCCTTGGGCACGGTCATCCGTCCCGTATCTTATCTTTCGAGTTATGGTTATGGTTACTATTCTGGTCTGATGATGACTGCCTGGACCCGCAGCAATGTTCGTATTGCCATGAATGCGTATGTCATCAACAAGAGCACGGGTAACGTTGTACAGACGTTTTCTAACGTTACCTCCAACACGACTTTGAACACTAGCACTAACTTGGGTCGAAGCATTACCGTTTATTTTGACTATGTAGAGTCTAACAACAAGCACCAGGTAATGCTTTATTTGAGCAACTATACCACCAGCACCACCAATGTTCTTGCCGTTGAGGTCTATCCCGTTAGCGGCAGCTCAACCATTGATATCTGGGCAGGTGGTTATAACTATTTGGCTGGCTCTCCGGCGAGCAGTGGACACACTTGGACTGTCGGTAATGACGACATGAGCGCTGGCGACGAGGCTACTATGCCTAATGTTATCTCGGTCGGCTCCTATGTAACGCGCAGCAGTGGCGGCAACAGCGTCGGTGATATATCGGACTTCTCAAGTTATGCTCTCGCCAGCGATGCTCCGACGGGAGAGATGGTTCCTTGGATTACCGCTCCTGGTGAGGTCATTATTTCGGGATTCAACCACTATGTCAGCCATGGTAGCAGCGATGGCGTTGTTGTCAACAACTCAACCAGCCCCTATGGCGAGATGTCGGGTACCTCGATGGCAACCCCGGCCGCTGCCGGCGTTGTGGCGCTGTGGATGCAGGCAGCCACCGAGTTTGGGCACCAGCTCACCCACTCCGAGGTCAAGCAGATTATGAAGGAGACGGCCATCCACGACGATTGGACCGACACGCGTTCCAACCACACCCACTTTGGCAACGGCAAGATCAATGCCCTGGCCGGCATTCAATATATCCAGAACCATTGGGGCCGCACCGACCCCGTGATCTATGCCGATCCCGAATCGCTCACCATGACAACGGTTGCCGGCGGCACCGTGACGGCTACCATCAACGTGTCGGGCATGCACCTCACGGGCGCAATCAATGCCACCCTCTCGGGTGCGGGCGGCGTCTTCAGCATTTCGCCTGTCAAGATTAACGACAACGGCACCATCACGGTCACCTTCAGCCCCGTGGACATCGGCACTACCAATGCCACGATTACCCTGTCAAGCACTGGCGCGACCAGTGTGGTGATTACCCTCACGGGCATCGCCACCGACCCCGAGGCCGACTTGCTCATCAGCAACACGGTCACTGTTGATGTGCCGCACACCGACGCACAAGTGCTGGCGCCCTACACGTTGGAGCAGATTGAGAACGACGTGGATTACTACAACGGCCTTAAGCCCATCACCAACACCCAGGTGGATGTGCTTGCCAAGAAGGAAACGGGCGTTACCAGTTACCACCTGTATCACAAGCAGGCATCGAGCACTGGTTCCTCCAACTGGGCAACCGGCAACATGAACGATGCTGTGGCACGCGCCGACCGCCAGACCAACAGTTATGTCCCCTATTCCAAGAATGCCAATAACAACAATTGGACTCAGGGAACTGCCGTTAACATTCCCGCCAGCACCAGCGAGGTGTGGGTATCCCTGACTGACAATATCGTTGTTGAGGATGACAACACCCTCTACGCTCCCGTGGTTGTGGCCAACGACGGCAGCACCTATGGCTCGCCCATCAAGGTGAGCCGGCTGGGAAGCTGCAATATCTCTGTCGGTTACGATGTTTCCAAGGAGAAATATACGGCTGGCGAATACAAGATTTGGACTGCACAGGTCAATTTCAACAACTGCCAGGTGCCTGTTATCGACAACGAGAATTATCACTACGAGCCCTACAAGGTGCGCGCTTGGCGCGAATATGTGCCTTACGTCGTTGGCGTGGGCGCCCAGTCTCGAGTCATTGAATATATGGGTGAGCAGGCTTTGAATGGCAACACCAGTGGCGTTGTCGGTATCGAGAACTTCGTCATTACTGATAATGTATGGGTTCCCAACGAATTCTGCTTCTACACTCCCGCCGACGAGACGCCCACCTTCTACGGACGCTTCTACTATCGCCTTGTTGCCAACAATGCCAGCAGCATGTTGGCCGCTGGCGGCGGCGGTGGCGGCGGCGTCGGTGACAACGGTGCTGACGGTGTGCTCCCAGGCTCCGTTCCCACCGGCCTGCATGAGTTCGCCTTCAACAGGGGTGTCATGGATGTGATGTATGTCAATCCGCAGGGCATGACCTCGCGCCATCCCTTTGACGGCATCAACATTGTGGTCACCCGTTATGACGACGGCACCACGACCACCCAAAAGGTGATGATGAAGTAATCATTTTATAGAAAGATGTGAAGAGGCAATCGTTGCCTCAACGACAAGGGCGCGCCACACGGCGCGCCCTTGTCTGTTTTCGGCTAAACAGGGCAAAATTGGGGCGTTTCTTGATTTTCCGCGCCAAAAGTGTTAAAGCTCCAAGATTTTTTGCTAATTTTGCATGCTATGTCAATTTCGCTTCAAGATATCCAATCCCAGCTGCAGCCGCAACTCGACGCGATGAATGAAATCATCGCGCAGACTTTGACCAGCGGCAGTCAACTGACCAACAGCATCGTGGCCCAGTACCTCAAGAGCAAGGGCAAGATGCTCCGGCCCATTGTCACCCTGTTAAGCGCCAAGTTCTTTGGCGGCATTACCGAGAAGGCGCTGCTGGGGGGCGCTGCACTCGAAATCCTGCACAACGCCACGCTCATCCACGATGATGTCATCGACCAGGCCAAGGAGCGCCGCGGCATCGCCACCGTCAACAGCGTGTGGAACAACCATGTGGCGGTGCTCGTGGGCGATTTCTTTGTCACTGGCGCGATGCGTTGCGCAATCAAGACCGGCGACGGCCGCATACTCGACGCGCTGGCCGACATGGGAAGCGACTTGTCGCTGGGCGAGATTGACCAAGTATATATTGCCCGCAACCACAGCATCGACGAGGATACTTATATGGCCATTATCCGTGCCAAGACCGCCTCGCTGTTTGAGTGCTGCGCCGCTGTGGGCGGCTATGCGAGCAATGCGCCGCAGACGGCAATCGACGAGTTGCGCCGCTTTGCACGCCTGCTGGGGCTTTGTTTCCAAATCAAGGACGACACCTTTGACTACTTCCACGACCCCATCATCGGCAAGCCCACGGGCAACGACTTGCGCGAGGGCAAGGTGACACTCCCGCTCATCTATGCCTTGCGCCGTGACGATATGCCCGAGCACGACGAGATGGTGGCGCTGGTCAACAAGCCGCAACTCACCAGCGAGGACATTGACCGCCTCATCGACTTTGCCAAGACAGCGGGCGGCATAGACTATGCCTATCAGACGATGGAGCGCCTGCGCGACGAGGCCTTCGCGGTGCTCACGCCTTATCAACCCGACGAAACGGTTGAGCAGTTCAAGCAAATCTTTGACTACGTCATCGAGCGTAAACTATAACCAGTGAGGAGTGATGGCCAAGGAGTTGACCCCTCTAACTCCTAACTCCTAACTCCTAACTCCTAACTAAGCGAAGCGCCATGCTTCAACCCTATTTGATAGAAGGCCGCATCGAGGCGGGATGTGACGAGGCGGGGCGCGGATGCCTTGCCGGGCCGGTCACGGCCGCCGCCGTCATCTTGCCGCCTGACTTCCACAACGACCTGATTAATGACAGCAAGCAGCTCACCGAGCGCCAGCGCGAGCAACTGCGTCTTGTCATTGAACGCGAGGCGGTGGCCTGGGCGGTGGCCATGGTCTCGCCTCAGGAGATTGACCGCATCAACATCCTCAAGGCATCGATTGCCGCCATGCACCGCGCCTTGGACCAGTTGCAGGTGCGCCCCCAGGGCATCCTCGTTGACGGCAACCGCTTCTATCCCTACCAGGGCATCCCTCACACCACCATTGTCAAGGGCGACGGCAAGATGATGAGCATCGCCGCGGCATCCATTCTGGCCAAGACGCACCGCGACGAGCTGATGCGCCGGCTGGACCAGGATTTCCCGCAATATGGATGGGCCCAAAACAAGGGTTACCCCACGGCCGCCCACCGCGCCGCCATTGCCCAATACGGAGCCACCCCGCACCACCGCCGCACCTTCCAGTTGCTGCCGCAGCCCACGCTGTTTGACGGCATGGAGTTGTGAAAAGGAATTGTCTTGCAAACCGCCGCCGAATATATACAAAGTACAAACAAAAGACTCATCGCTCATGGAACCAGTACCCAATGCCAAGAAACTGCTGTTGCTTGATGCCTATGCGCTCATCTTCAGGGCCTTTTATGCCATGGTGCGCAGCGCGCGGACGACTTCAACCGGCATCGACACCTCGGCCGTGTTTGGCTTTGTCAACACCCTGCAGGACCTGCTCAAGCGCGAGCAGCCCTCACACATCGCCGTGTGCTTTGACCCGCCGGGCGGCAACACGTTTCGCCACCAGAGTTATGAACCCTACAAGGCCAACCGCGACAAGACGCCCGAGGGCATCCTTGTTGCCGTGCCCTATATCAAGCGCATCCTTGAGGCCTACCGCATCCCCGTCTTTGAGGTCGAGGGCTATGAGGCCGACGATGTCATCGGCACGCTGTCGCGTCTGGCCGAGCAGCAGGGTTTCTTTACCTATATGGTCACCGGCGACAAGGACTTTGGCCAGCTGGTGACCCCCAATATCAAGATTTACAACCCCGCCAAGGGTGAGATACTGGGCGTTGAGCAAGTCAATGCCAAGTACGGCATCGAATCGCCTCGCCAGTTGATTGACATCCTGGGGCTCATGGGCGACTCGGCCGACAACATCCCCGGCTGCCCCGGCATCGGTCCCAAGACGGCCGAGAAACTGATTCAGCAGTATGGCTCGGTCGAGAACCTGCTGGCCCGCGCCGACGAACTCAAGGGAGCGCAAAAGCAGCGTGTGATTGACAACGCCGAGCAGATACGCGTTTCCAAGTGGCTGGCGACCATCGTCACCGACGTGCCTGTTACCCTTGACGAGCAAGCCCTGCGCCGCGTGCCCGTTGACATGGATGCCCTGCGACAGGTGTTCAGCGAACTGGAGTTCCGCACCCTCACCCAGCGCATCATTGACCTGGGCGAGGCCAATGTCGGCCTCAATGTCTCCGCTCCGCCTGCCCCGTCTGTGCCACAGCACCAAAGGCCAAAGCCTGCGGCAGGCACCCAGTTGTCGCTGTTTGACCTCGATGAGCCGGCCACCGCCGCAGCCCCAGTGCCTCAGGCACCCTCGTCGTTGGATGAGGTGGAATGCAACTATCGCCTCATTACAACACCGATTGAGGCTGCAATGCTGGTGGACGAATTGCTCGTCCAGCCGCGAGTCGCCGTGAGCCTGATGGCCACGGGCAGCAGCGCCATGCAGGCAAGCATCATGGGTGTGGCCCTGTGTGCCCGTGAGCACGAGGCGGCGTTTGTCCTCTGCCGGGGCGACCAGGTGATGCTCAAGGTGCTTGCCCCGCTGTTTGGTGGCATGTCCTGCATCGTGAGCGGTGACGTCAAGCGCTTGATGGTCACGCTTGACTGCCATGGCATTGCTTTCACGGCGCCCTACTACGACACCGCCGTGGCCCACTATCTGCTGCAGCCCGAGCGCGGCCACTCGACAGCCGAGGTGGCCTATGAACTGATGCACTACTCCGCCATCACGCCCGAGAGCCTGCTGGGCCCCAAGGGCCGAGACCAGCTCAAGCCGCATCAGCTCGCTCCCGAGGCGATGTGCCGCTGGGCATGCGAGGCGGCCGACCTTACCCTTCAACTGCCCGCTATCCTTGACGCGGCGCTTGACGAACAAGGCCTGGCCAAACTTTTTACCGAGATAGAACTGCCGCTCATCCCCGTGCTGGCCAGCATGGAACTGGCCGGTGCGCGCATCGATGTTGATGCACTCAAGCAGTATTCTGTGTCGCTCACGGGCCAGATGGACAGCCTTGAGGCCGAGTGCCACCGGCTGGCTGGCGCGCCGTTCAATACCGCATCGCCGGCGCAGGTGGGCGAGGTGCTGTTCGACCGCCTCAAGATTGACCCCAAGGCCAAGAAGACCAAGACGGGCCAGTACAGCACCACCGAGGACATCCTCTTGAAACTGCGCGACCGCCATCCGCTGGTCGACAAGATATTGGAACTGCGCGGTATCCGCAAGCTGCTCTCCACCTATGTCAACGCCCTGCCGGTACTCATCAACCCCGCCACGGGCCGCATCCACACGACTTATAACCAGACGGTGACCGCCACCGGCCGCCTGTCATCGACCAACCCCAACCTGCAGAACATTCCCGTGCGCACCGACGACGGCAAGGAGATTCGGCGCGCGTTCATCCCTGCCGACGGCAATGTGTTCTTCAGCGCCGACTATTCGCAAATCGAACTGCGCCTGGTGGCCGACATGAGCGGCGACCGCACGATGCTCGACGCCTTTGCCCACGGCCATGACATCCACGCCATCACCGCCGCGCGCATCTATCACAAGCCGCTCGAGGATGTGACTGGTGATGAGCGCCGCAAGGCCAAGACGGCCAACTTCGGCATACTGTACGGCATCAGTGCCTTTGGCCTGGCGCAGCGCCTCAACATTCCGCGTGACGAGGCCAAGCGCCTCATCGACGGTTATTTCGAGACCTTCCCCACGGTGCGCGGCTACATCGACCGCTGCATCGCCCAGGCGCGTGAGCAGGGTTATGTGACCACGCTCTACGGACGCCGCCGCATGCTGCCCGACATCAACTCCCGCAACGCCGTGGTGCGCAGCTTCAGCGAGCGCAACGCCATCAACGCTCCCGTGCAGGGCACCGCCGCCGATGTCATCAAGCTGGCCATGGTGCGCATCTTCAACCGTTTCAAGCAAGAGGGCCTGCAGTCCAGGATGATTTTGCAGGTGCACGACGAACTCAACTTTGACGTCGTCCCCGCCGAACTGGAAACGGTGCAGCGCATCGTCGTCGAGGAGATGGAAGGCGTCTATCAGGGCAATGTCAAACTCACTGCAACCTACGGCGCCGCCAGCAACTGGTTACTCGCTCATTGATAGGAGTTTATAGTAATAGAGAGAAATATTTTTTCTTTTTATTGCTTGATTTCCAAAATTTAGCAGTATCTTTGCACCGCTCAAAGAGCTTCGGGGTGTAGCACAGTTGGTTAGCGCGCCACGTTCGGGACGTGGAGGTCGGAAGTTCGAGTCCTCTCACCCCGACCATATGTGGTCTAACTTGTTTAATGTTAGCGAGTTAGACCACTTTTTCTAAAATAGCCGGGACAAAAACGGGACAACAGAAATTGGACGTTTATTGGCCCTTTTGTTAACACAGGTGGCGTTTCGAAGAAATGTCATCAAAAAAATGTTGACACCAAAAAAATCAAAAAACCACTTTATTTTGCCGTACAAGCGTGGCGGCATCGATTATGTAAAGCAGTTTACCATGCCGGTTCTACGAGAAGGAACTGAATGGTACATCGAGTTCTATGCCTTCGACCCTGTGCAGAACCGACTTCGCCGGAAGAAAATCAAGGTCAACAGAATCAAGTCCATCACCAGGCGCAGGGCATACGCCCGTGACGTGATCTCCAGACTGAGCATCCAACTACAACGTGGTTGGAATCCATGGATCGCTCAGGACGTTGGCGACCTCCACCAGTTTGATGATGTCTGTGATTCCTATGAGCGATACATCGACAAGATGTACTCTGCAGGGAACTACCGAAAGGAGACATACGTGGGTTATAAGTCTTACCTCAGGAACTTGAGGGGCTATGTCGAGGACCACCCTATATATTATATGTATCAGCTTGACCGGGCTTATATCGTCGAGTTCCTGGATTACATCTTCATCGAGCGGGACAACGGCGGCCAAACCCGCAACAATTATCTGTCCTGGTTGAGTAACTTCTGCGGCTGGGCAGTTGAAAAGAGTTACTTAACAACTCGACCCACCGACGGCATCCCCTACATAGACAAGAAGCATCTGAGGAAGAAGCGCCAGGTCATTCCCACCAATGTTGTCAAGGAGATATCGGTCTATCTGAAACAGAATGATCCTTTTTTTCTGTTGGCGTGCCAGCTGCTGTATAACTGTTTCATCAGACCCGTAGAAATGACCAGGCTAAGAGTCGGCTGGTTCAATATCAAAGCCGGCACAATTACCATCCCTGCAGATGCCGCCAAGAATCGAGAGACTATGGTGGTAACTGTGCCGAAGAAAGTGATGGCTCATGCCATAGATCTCGGCATCTTCCATGCCGCCAGTCAGGATTTCTTGTTCTCAATCGACCTGCGGCCAGGTGATCATCAGGTTGATCCTGTTATATTCCGTCACCACTGGGCGGTAGTGAGGAAGGCACTGAAGTTGCGTCCTGAATGGCAGTTCTACTCCTTGAAGGACACCGGCATCACCGAGATGCTGGACAGGAACATCGCCAGCATTGCAGTCAGGGACCAGGCACGTCACAGTTCCTTGGCCATCACCGAGCTTTACACACGTCACTTGCAGCGTGCCAATGAGCAGGTGCTGACCTGGGAAGGCTCACTCTAAGATCCTGTAGAATGTACCCTTTTTCAATTCGCTCATGCCGTTCTCTGAGATATCCGTCTTGATGGAGCTGCAGAGGTACTTTTTTCCTCGGATGATGAAGGTTGCCCGGACATCAGGCATCCCATCCATAAGGAAGGAAAACTCATACTTTTTCTTGTTGTCGATGTCGATGGTCTGTATTAGTTCTTTGCCCTGCCCGTACTTGTCGCTGTTCAGACGAAGGCTTCCATGGTGTTGAGAGTTCAGGATGGAGAAGATTTGCTGGTACCAGACTGGAGAAACCAATGTATCAGTCGTCACCTCATATTCATCAAGGAACGGGTGCGGCAACTGGTTCAGCCCATAATAATAGCTGCCAGCACCATACCAGAAACCCACCTGCAGTGTGGAATAGTTCGTCTTGCCATCGTTGTCGCCCTCTTTGATGATCCTGAACTTCGTCGACTGAAGAATCTGGTCAGGTTCCACGTCCCCATCATCATTCGCCGGAGTCCAGCCATTGTAGCTTTTCTTATACTGCAGTCCTGAAGAAGATGTATTGTCCAGCTCCCCCGCCTCGAAGAACGGCAGCCAGCCCCTGTTCGTCTCGTCGAGCCATGCCGGCACGATGCCGATTTCCTCTTTCTCGTCCCATTTCTCATCGTCAAATATCCTCGTGCCGTAAGCGTTGAGCGGTAGCAGCTTGTACGTGTTGAGGTATTTGTTCACGTCGTTGACCTGGTTGCGGTCATACAGGTAACGCCCGGTGACGTACATAATGAAATAGTTGTCGACATCCTTGGCGTGGAAGATGATATCTTTGGCTTCGCCATAGAACCAACTGGCCGGTTTGCCATTGAGTAAGGCCACAATCTCCAGCAAAGAATCATACTCCTGCACCCACACCTTGCTCTTGCGGAAGTACCATTCGCAATCATAGATGTTTGACATGTTATGTCCACCGTCAGCATAGCCGATGTTGCGTTTGCCCTTGTACTGGCTGTCGTCATCCTTCGACACCGATGCCGTGAACTCATCCACCACCTTCTCGATGTGGACAGTGCCAGCGTTGGCAACATTTTCGTTACTCCACGAAAATGAAATTGTCTTGTCCTTATGGTTGATCTCAAACTCGCACAGCATCAGTTTCTCCAGGTGGTCAAAGAACTCGTTGACTGACCAATGAGGCAGCGTGTCCTGCCAGCTGCAGGCTCCCCATGCAAACGGTACCGAATTGAACGAATAAAGGTAGTAGTAGTCGCTCTCCACCCAATCCTGTGCAGACAGTGAGTAGCCAAGCGCTGTGCAGATCAACTGAGCCAGGTAATACAGTCGAGCCTGGCAGGAGAGGCCCTTCACCAGTTCCGTATCGTCATCATCATCCTGAGCCACATGCCACACCCACTGATAGCTGCCGTTGTAGTACCCATAATCTGCCCTGTTTTGGATGTTGCCGGACGAAGCGTTTACCCAGGGCAGCGCGACGACATCTCCAGTACCCCATGCCTGAGCAGGTGACTTATCCTCCGAGGAGACCGAGGTGTTATCACCTCGCGACCCTGACCCTCCAGGACGTGTAGAAGGACGGTCATTTTGTTTATTGCTACCGCCTGAGGCCTGGGCCTTATTATCGGGAGTCCACACAGGGATAGCCCCCAGATCCAGCTCATCGATATAGGTGTTATCGAATGCCGGGTAGAAGTTCTGGAATGAGCGGCCAGCGATGAACTGCACCTTCGCCACTGTTTCCGTAATGGAGACAATCACCACCGCACCCGACTTATGGAAGTTGTCCGCGATGATCTCAGCATCGAAGTAAATCTTGTCAATATCGGCCTCTTTTCGGTGGATATTTCCGAAGATTTCCGCATTCTCTGGACAGTCAAGCGGCAGCTCAATCGACATCGTGTAGTCGTCACGGTCATTGAACAGCCGGTTATCCGAAACATAGTCAAAACTCGACCCCTCTTTGATGGCCGCAGGCTTATGGTCAATCAGCAGTATCATTTTCTCTTGTTCTTATGCAGAGTGTTGTTCATCATCTTCTGGAAGTCATCCTGGGCTTGTTTGATGCCCATGTCTCCAGTCACCGTATTGATGGTGACAAACGGCTCATCCAGGCGGTCACCCAGACGGCTCATTGTTTCACCGTAACGGCTCATCACCACCACCATTGCCTCCATGGTGCGTTGCATCGTGCCGTCGCCTGCAGCACCAGCGAGCACCGAAGGAGCGGTGACTGTCCTGGACACATCTGCAGCAGACAGGCGTCCGATAGTGTTGTTGCGCTGAGCGTAGTCCAAAGCCTCGATGGCAGCCCTTGTCTGGGGATTCTTCAGCAGCTTTTGTGATGCCACCCACTCACCAGCATGAACGATACCGACAGGCTGATCAGGTCGCCCATCAGGCGTGAAGCCACCCGTCGAGTAACCTTGTGCCAGAGATGCTGCCTGTTGTTTTTTGATGGCCGCAATCTGGATGCTACCGGCTGCTACCGCCATGGCTGCAGCGATAGGACCCCATATCATAGTAGGCTTAGGCGCAGAGGCATAGGCATTGATGGCAGCCAGCGCCGTTTCGGCCACAGCCGATATCACTTGCTGGGCGAACTGGCGCTTTGAGGCCTCAGCCTTCAGTTTAGCCTCCTCTTTCTTTTTCTTGCGCTCGATCTGCTGTACCTTATAGGCATTGCCTTCAGCCATCGATATCTCACGCTCGTAGTATTTTTCGAGGCGGGCCATACGGATTTCGTTGTCCGCTTCAGCCATCTTGTTCAGGCTGTCATATACTGAGGCGATGGAAGACCACATCGACTTGATCATGTTGCCGTACTTCTCCCATGTGCCTTCACCGAACAGTTTATCCAGCAGCGAGCCTATCCATTCCTCGAGGCTCTTATCCTGGTCCTTGGCTTCCCCGTAGATTTCCTGGTACAGTTTCTTCAGGGCTTCAGCATGGCGCCTGTTGATTTCGGTCTTCTTTTCCTCGTTATCGCCTACTTTGGCCAGTTCAGCGCCATACACCTCATCGATGAGTTTCTTCATCTCGGCATAGCGCTTATCCTTCTGCTCCTTGTCAGAGAAGTAATACTTGTCATAGACCTTGGCCAGTTCCTCCTGGTGCTTCTTGACGGCAGCCTCATATTCCTGCTGTTTCTTCAGCTGGTCCTTCACCATTCTATCACGATATTCCTTTTCGGCCTTGGCTCGCTCATCGGTGTCCTCCTTGGTGATATAAGTCAAAGCCCTCATGTGGGCCATCTCGATATTCTCCATCTGCATATTGTAGGACTCCGTGGTGATGCGCTTCTGCAGGTAGTCCTCCTGGATCTGGCGCTTCATGTCCTCATAAGCCTGGTTTTCTTCCTCGATGGTCCATTTGTCGTACTGTTCCTGCTGTTTTTTTTGGGCCTCCAGGTATTCAGCTTGGATGACCACACGCTCATTGCCTTCAAGATCCTGATGTTCGAGGCGCTTTTTATGATATTCCGTCTCAATCTCGAGCATTCCTTCAGTATAGCTCTCATAATCCTGTTTTCCGGTTAACCAGGCAATCTTATTAAGAGCAAGTTCACGTTCACGCCATGCCTTTTCGGCAGCGAACTTGTCAGGCTTGGCAGAGCTTCCACCTTTAGAACTGGAGCCAGAGCCACCACCGGGAGTATATCCGCCACCGCCTGGACCCATTTCTGCACCTATCGCAGCATCCATTTCACTCTCATAGGGAGCCCACTTCTGATTGACCGCTATTTCATGAGCGCGTGTGCTCACATATTGACGGATGAATGCGCCCATAGCTTGGCTGACAGCCATATCAGCATTATTTGAGCCGGTACCGATATCGCCAAAACCAGCCTTTCTTAGTGTTGATACGTAAGCGACAAACACCGCTTGTTGCAGAGACTTTGCGTCTCTCTTTCCAGATTGAAAGGCTTCATCAGTGGCAGCTTTCAGCCATGCGCCTGTAATCGGGAATCCAGCACTACGAGCCGCTTTATCAAAGTCAGCCAACCTTTCAGCTTCCCACCCATAACGAGGTGTGACCGTTTCTTTGATATCTTTCTCTTTGGCCTCTAAAAGGATCTTGGCACGGAGCTGGCGCACGACTTCAGCATAAGCAGCAGCGACTTCTTGTGCCGTGGATTTCTCATTAAGCAGGTTTGTAAGATATCCACCAAACCTGTTGTTGAACTCTCGAATAAGAGCGTTGCGCTTCTCGCTGCCTATATTTTCAGCATGGATGGCGTTTGTTAGGCGCAACACAGCAGATGTTTCTTCACCTATTCTCGCTTCTGCTTGCCTGATTGAATCAGCTGCTTTTTTTGATTCTTCATTCAGCTTTTTCTGTTCAGCGGCAGCCTCCTCTGCTCTTTTTTTGTACATATACACCGCCGATGCCAATGCAGCGAACGCCGAAATAATCAAGCCTACAGGATTAGCCTTCATCGCCAAATTCAGTGCCCTCTGTGCTACAGTGGCCAATGTGATTCTTCCCGTCAATAAGGACACGACCGTAATTAGCACCTTCAGTGTACCAACATACAAAGTATTGAGCACAGTGCCCGTTCTAAGCGCTGCATTCTTGATAAACTGAGCAGCAGCTGCCAGTTTAACTACTACTGTATAAGAGGCAATAGCAGCGACGAGAGGAACTATCACCGCTCTATATTTTATGATAAAATCGATGGTGATGGAAAGCGCCCTCATCATCGCGCTGGTTCCAGTGATAGCGTATCGCATCACAGGAATCAGTTTTTCGCCGAGAGTAACGGCCAACTCATTGAATCTCTTTTTCGCCTTCTCCAGTTGAGCCTGCACTGTATTATTCTGGACGTTGAACTCCTTATCGATAGACACAGCCTCCTCGAAGGCCTGGTTGGCCGCTGCCTGCTGCGCCTTCACCTCATCGATGTGGGTGGCCAAGGTTGACAGTGCCTGAATGGCACGCGCACCATTCTCGCCCATATCCGCGAACATCGGAGAGAGCACATCCATACCGCCGGCATTGTGCAATGCTTCCAGGAACTGGAGCAGTGCAGCGTTGGCATCATTTTTCAGCAGATTCGTAAACTCCTTTACATCCAGCCCAGCCACTTGAGCATATTTCGCGGGCTCACGGTAGAGCCGAACAATCACCTGCGACAGTGCCGTTGAAGAGGCCTCTACTTTCTGGTTGTAGGAATCCAGAACGGCTCCATACCCCATGATCTGCTGCGTCGTCATGTGGGCCTGGGCACCCACACCACCGAGACGGCTGGCGAACTCCGTCAAATAAGGAGCTGCAGCCGTACTGTTCTGTGACAGTTCGTTGATGACAGAACCGACGGCCAACAAGGATTTCTCCACACCCAGGCGTTCACGATCACCGAAAATGTTGGTCAGTTTCGATAATGTAAGAGTAGCCCCATCTCCTAACTCATCCAAAGCCACATTGATTTTGTCAGATGCACGAACAAACCCCATCACATCTTCCTCACTATGCATACCCAGACGGCCAGCCTCTTGTGCCAGTTTATTGAGCTGCTGCCTTGGTGAGCGAGTGTCCATCTTTTTGAACTCTTCATTAAGACTTTCTACCTGCTCTTGAGCCATATTCGTATATTTTCTGACGTTGGCCATTTCCTGGTCCATCTCGGCAAAGGCGGTGACCGCACGTCGACCGCTCATCACAAGGCCAGTAAAAGTGCCCGCCAATACCATGATCGCGTTGCCCCACTGGAACATCGTTTTTGAAAAACGTGTCCACAGGCTTTCATGAGCCTTCATCTGCTTATTGACCATATCCAGCTCGCGCTGCACCCGTTTTATCTTCTCCACATGCTGGTTCCATGCAGCGGATCCACGCTCGATGTCATTCAGTTCCTTCTTCAGTTGGCGAAGGGCGGCACTCAGTTGTTTGGGTGTCGCCTTATCCAGGTGCTGCATCACATATTCCGCTGCCTGTGCCGCGCTCTCGAAGTCCTTGAGCTGTTTGCGGGCTTCCTTCAGTTCCTTCTTCAGGTTTTTCAGCAACGGTTTATTGCCGGCCTTGGCAGCATTGTTCACGGCCACCTCCAGGTCAACGATCAGTTTCTTGAGTTTGGGTATTTCCGACTTTGCCTGTTCGCCATTGACCGACAGGACAGCAGTCGCTTTTGTTGTGTAATCGCTCATATCTTACATTGGATGCGTTTTGTAGAAGTTTGAGTTCCTGCGGAGTTTGTCATAATCCAGTGCCTCGCTGAACACACCGAGGAACTCTTTGCCGATATTGTCGGCCATAAACTCCTTGATGTTCATCAGCGACGAGTAGTATTTCTTGGACATCCACGGGCGGGCGACACGGACTTTTGCCCTGCCGATATCTCCAGGGTTCCCCCGGTACACTTCCCGACCCGTGCCATAGTTCTGCCAAATACCATATTCATTGTATTCCCATTGATAGCTTGCTGACTTGAAGTCTCCAGAAGCGCTGTAACTATCCTCTCTCACTGAGTTCAGCAGCGCCATCGTGTCCATCACGCCAAGCAGGGTGATCTGTTCACGCCAGATATTCAGCATGGTCAAGTAGAAGGCACTGACATATTTTTGTCGTTCCTTCAGGGCTTGTTCCTCTGTCAGCTTAGCCATTCTTCAGGGCGATACACCAGGTTTGTATAGACATCGAAAGCAATCTGGAAATAGGCGCAGGCCGCGCCCATGGCGAAGTACTGCTCTATCTCCGTGAACTGGACACGCGGATCCAGGTAGAGGACACCCTGCTCGATACGGGTGCGTTCCTTGAACAGTACCGACATGAACTGCCGGAAGATCTCGCGCATCTCATCCATGCACGCCTGGCGGGTATCCATGTTGTTCAAGGCATGGCGTTTCATAAGGAAGACCGTCTTGACGCGCCGGGTGTGCGGTGTGTTGTTCATATCCGTGAAGCCAGGGCTGATATCAGACACACAGATGGCCGCTGTCGCCGTCTGTGCCTGCTCGATATATTCCTCCAGTCCGGCCAGACCGCTCACACGGGCAAAGCGGTAGCCCTTTTCCTGAGCGAGCTTGTTCCGGCTCACCAGGTCTCGGAAGAAAGACGTCGCATCCCAGTTATAGTTTTTCTCAAGATTTGCCATATTTTCTCCTCATTTCTTCGGCCTCCTTGGCCAGTTGATTCAATTCCGTCAAAGCCCGAGGTGTAGGCATAGCCAGCACTTCTTTCTCCTTGGTAATGTCCCCTTTCGTCAAAGCCCTGATTTGGGCATTCATCGCCTCGCGCAGCTGCTGTCCTATCGACTTGGCTGAGCCGAGCAGGTTGCCGTCATCCCTGGATGACATCGGCACGAAGAAGTCGGAGAACATTTTGCTGAAGTAGGTCTTCAGAGCAGTCCACCAATAGAAGATGCTCATTTTCTCAGCCTGGTTAAAGTGCATCCCATCGGCATCGTAAAGCATTTCACCCATTTCAGACAGCAGCGCATGGTTCTGCGTGTGCAGATACCCCTGATAGAGGTTTTCCATATACAGATAACGCTCAAAGGGCACATCATCCAGCGTGGCATCCACCGCATAGTGTTTGCGGATTTTCGATATACGCACCGGCTTGTCCGGCATGTCCTCCAGGAACATGAGGGACTGCATCGCTCCGGCAATGATCTCGCCAGTGACATAACACTCCAGCCTGTTCTTTTTGATGATGTAGCCGTCGCCATAGCGGCACACGACCCCCAGGCCTCCCCATCGGAAGAAGCAGTATGAACGTATCTGTGCCCCGCTCAGCGAATCGCCGATCAGGTCATAGACATAATAGAGCTGTTCGTTCGACAGCTCAGCCCACGATTTGGGCAAGGTGATATTGATGGTGACTTTAGGATCCATATCTAAAACCAAAAGCCAGAAGATTCTTTCTCGTTTTTGAATACCGTAGGTGCTTCATAGAGCATCGCTGTCTCGCTGGTCGCCCAGTCGGGGAACAATGTAGGGTGCTTGCGGATGTAGTCAGTGATGCGATCCAGATCCCAATGGTTGCGTTGGTTGCCACGCAGTTCATTGAACACACAGGCCCTCACCTTAACGGCCACATTGACAAGTTGAACATGTGTCGGGTGAAGCAGGGCCAAACGCAGTTGAGTCATCACCTCTGGGCTGATCCATTTCTCAGCAATGGCATCCTCGATCGTTACCGCCCGTTCGCGCAGCTGCAGGAACGTGTCCCACTCTTTCCCTTCCCTGATACGGTCTGAGGCACCCGCCACGCAGGCTTTCGGGAACTGCAGCAACGAGGCGGCAAACCAGGCATGTTGTTGCGTGGCCACCCAATCCTGATTGTCTGACAGGTCATCGAGCAGCAGATTGATGTAGTAGTCGCGTTGATAGGCCATCTGATTGACGAGTCTCTCAATACGTTCCTTGCTTGCCGGTGCCAGGTTAGAGTTGGATACGATACCGAAGCCGTTAGGCGTGAGCACGACATCCAGGGAGGGGATGGCGTTGCGCAGCGCCTCACACACCACCAGAGAGGCAGTGTGTCTCCAGATCCCCGAGCTGGGGATTTTGTCAAGACTGTCCAGAATAGCGTTACCTGTAAACGTCTTGCTCACCCAATCTTCAGCCGAAATCAACCACTGTGAGATTTTCTCAAAAAGTGGTTTTTCCCCATCCACCGACGTCACCACATTGGGGATGAACGCCATCAGCATCTCATTTGTTTTTATTAGTCTCATCGCCTTTAGGATTTTTAGATTTCACTTCTTTCGCGTCGGTACCTTCGTCCAGCGTCGTCAACTGGATGAACGGGACTTCCGGCACGACGCCTTCCCAGCCGTTAAATTTGATGATAATGCGGTGAACCAGGAACAGCAGGTCGTGGTAAGGTTTCTGCAGGGCTTGTGCGATCGTGTAGAGTTCACGCTTGTCACTGCCAGAGTTGTTCATCTGGCTCTTGCCCGGCACGGACCCTACCAGGTTAGAGTGAACCTGGAACGTGAAGCAGATCATGTTCACGCTCTCCTGGATATCGCTCTCCCAGTCGCCGCCCTCCTTCTTGTCATCCACACGGGTAATCATCACATCGTGGTTTTCCTTGCCGTCCGGTGTCACCCAGAACCCCGAGAACCACACTTTGCCGGAGTTCTCTGTACCCGACACGAAGTCAATGATTTCCTGCTTTGCGCGGACAACACGTTTCTGGCGTTCAACAGGATCCGTGATACTCTCGCTCTTAAACAGACGCTCGAAGTATTTATCAGAGATTTCCACTAGATAGCGGATAGGTGCCGAGTTCTTGATTTTCGACTTCTTGGCCAGCGCGATCAGACGCTTGATGTCATACCAGTTCGACTTGAAAATAGCCGCCCAGTAAGGAATAGGGTAATAGGTATGGTCAGCCGTCGGCATCCGAGTGACGATGGCGAATTTCTCATCCTTCGTGTTCTCGGCGATCCGGCCCTTGAGGTCGCCCCAGGGATTCAGTTCGTCAAGCAGTGGGATGGTTTCTACGTCCTCCTTCTTCACTTCTTCACGCCAAGCGCCGTAGTACACCTTTTTGATGGTGCCCGTCTTGTCGTCCGCCTTGGCGAATCGGCAATAGCACGCCTCTTTGCGAATCAGCCGGGCGATGCGCGTCCGGTCCTTGCTTAGGATAATCACCGAGATGGCGAAGCCCCAATGCTTCATGTCTTGGGCCACGCCCAGAAAGTAGGATGTCAACGAGTTCTCCATCAGCCATTCCTCAACATCGGCGGCCACTTTCTTCTTGGCATTCTCTGTATTGTACTGCAAGCCGGAGCCATAGCACATCTGCGCATTCCACATCAGACACGTTGCCACCGTCTCGTCATTTTCGATGAGATCCAGGATTTCGTAAGGCATTCTGTTGTCATTTCCCCAAGGCATGTAGTAGTCTTTGTCACCGAGGCTCACGGCTTGGGTATTGTCTTCGCGGAACACGCTGGAGCTGTCCTTGATGTTAAAGAGCACCTGCGCATCAACACCGGGGATGCGTTCAACGCTCGGGAACATGTATCTTTCTTTACTCATAAGTATATTGTCATGTCGTTAATTCTGTACAAACACACGTCTCTGATGGTGCGGATTTGTCGGCTGGCCAGTAGCTTGATGTTATGGGTACCCGCACGAAAATTGTAGCTCAGGGCTACGCAATCCTTCAGGGTAATCAGGCTGCCGTCTTTCGTCCAAAATTCGATGTCGACAGGATCCGGGCTATCGAGGATCTTGCGGGCGGTTGATATGTGTATCGATTTTGCCATTTTAGTCGGATTTTAGTCAGATTTTAGTCGAACTGATAGCTATAGGGAGGCTTGATGAAGATGTTGATGTCCGTTTCATCGATGTTATTCAGGTCACGCCCGTCGTCACGCTGCCAGGTGAACTTCACTGAGTTCATCACCGCATAGTCATCGCTGATGGAGGCATCGCCGTCCGTGATCACGATGGCCGTGCCGTCGCCCAGCCATGCCAGGGGAGAGGTGAGCAGCTGATCGAGCCAGTTGGCCTCAGCCAGAGGCAGCGGGCAGGTTTCCACCTCGTGCGTCACCTGCAGATCCAGGTCATAGAGCATCGCCCGGTGTGCCACATGGGCGACCTTGCGGGCATCCTTCGTTTTCTTCGTCGTGACGCAGTTCAGCCAAGCGATCTCGGCCACGTTGAAGCAGTTCAGGAACGCGAACGCCGCCGTAGGTTTCACCGCTGGCTTGTAGTAGTTCATCACGCGGCTTCCCGCTTGGATGGTGAAGGCCAGCACTTCCTCCACGTCCTCATTCGCTTCCTGGGCGGCATCCAGCACATCATCCAGCGTCCAGGACAGCACACCTTTCACACCCGGCGAGACAGTGACATTTCCGAACACGCTTACCTCGATGGAGCGCACATCTCCGCTGGCAAGCCTGCAGACAGCATGGGTCACAGGGGACACCACCATTGCCCGAGGGGCAAAGAATGTGAGACGTTCCGTAGCACCAGTAGGCGGCAGGGGCTTACTTTTCAGCGTCGTCAGGAAATGATTTTCTATCCATGTGCTACAGCTCTCGCCCACATTCTTGCTGCAGTAGTACACCTGCAGCGTGTTAGACGATGTATAGGCGTTGCTTTCAGGTTCCTTCCACTGCACCACCAGGGGGATGTAGGACTTATTCAGATGTCGCATCCTGCGCTCCACGGCCTCACGCACCTCCAGCAGGGTAACGGTACCACTCACAGCGGTCAACGTCACCTCGAGGATGCGTCCCACATCGCCGGCCGGGCAATAAAGTGATACGGTCAGCGCATCGAGATCCGTTGACCATTCCAGATCCGGCAGTTGACTTGTGAAATAGAAAGCCAGCAGGTTATTTGTCAGTGTCGTTGCCATACTACAAAGATATTTCAGGCTACATTTAAATGAAAAGACATAAAAATCGGGTCTCCCCTTGGGGAGCCCGATTTTTTCGCGCAGGTTTCCCTCAGACCTTCAAGGCGGCACCCGCGAGAGCACCGCCAAAGGTCTGAAGCCCATCAAATCACATTGTTAGAGCGGAGGAAGTTCACAAAAGCCAGGTTTTGCGGCAATATCATCGTCTGCTCGGCGGTCTGCGGCTTGTAGAGGTCGGTGGCGGCGTTGTACATGTCCCAGGCTGAGAGTCGGCCGTTATGGTGTTGGCGTATCAGCAGCGCCTCCGTAAACTTGGAGATCTGCGCCTGGTTGAGGGGGTACACGTTATTCACCTTGATGTCCTTGTGGTTCGTGTCGGCCTGCACCCGTGCGGCGGTGAGCATCCCGATAACCAGCAGAACCTGGGCGGGGGTGAGAACGGCGCGTCTCATGCGTTCGATGTTCTCATCATCTTGGGCGATGATGTCCCGCAGGTCACGCATCCACTGGCGTACGGTGGCCAGCATCTCGGCGGGTGTCTTGTGGGTGCCCTTGTGGTCAGCCATCGAGAAGTCGGCCACATAGTGCTCGGCGGCTAACATGCACTGGTTATGGCAGACCATCACATTTCGGCCGATGCCGATTTGCAGGCCTCTCTGTGTGTAGCTGATGGCGATGTTAGTTGTCAGTTCTTCCGTGTCGAAGTCACGGAGCCGGATGTTGACAAAAAGTCGGCGGATGGTGTGCGCCTCTACCGCCTTGGGGCCATATTGCGCCTCCAGTTCGGGATAGACACTCACGCCCGGGGTCATCTTGTCCCGGTTGTTGGTAGCAAACATGTCGTAAACCTCGGGCGCGTAGTTGTACGAGCGACAGATATCCATCACGCCGTCAATGAGGTCAACGTGTGTGATGCCGTGGATGGCGTCGCCTTTCTCCGCATCGTGTTCGCGCAGGGTGCGCCTCAGCTGCTCCAGCGAGAGCGGCTGCACCTTGTTTTTCTCGAAGTCCAAAAAGCGGTCATCCTCGTGGAGTTCCACGGCGGGCACCAGGGCGGCGGCCTGCTCCATGGCGGGAATGATGTTAAGTGTCTGACTGTTCATTGTACCTAAATCCAAATCGTTAAACATAGTAGTATGCACTTTGTCCGTGTCGTGCGCAACTTCTAATGAATAAATGTGACTTATAAAATTTTGTAGATGTTCATGTAATTGACCTGCATCCCATAGACGAGAGCTTCCGCCTTTTCGGCTGCATCTGCGTGGCTTGCTGCCTCCACCTCAAAATCCTCGGTGGCTCCATCGAAGTCCACCACCTCGACCTTGTAATTATTGAGCTCGCGAGAGCGGTAACCTTTTTTACCCGTCTGGCAGCCAGAGGCTGTCGGGGAACTTAAAACCGATGTGTTGAATGTTGCTGTCATAATCTTTCTGTTTTAGTGAGTTATTAAATCATTGATCACGCTGTCGCGTATAACCTTTTTACGATGCCAACCAAGTAGGCGGTGTTAGCGGCCAGGCAAGGGCGTAGGGAAAAAATACTACCCCGTGAGGGGCTGGAGATTTTTGCCTGGAGTGCATTTCACCCTTGACGGGCAGCGTGCCGCACTACCTTTGCAGCGAAAAAGTTAGCGACGACGTGACCCAATAACCCACTGAAACGATTCCATGACAGCCGCTCACATCGCCATTTCCACGACATCACCGCTGCCAGTAAAAAAAAGCCGGATGTCTCACGACATCCAGCCCAAAAATGTATATAATCAAATCAAGAAGTTATCCAATACCAACAAACGAGTAGTTACTCGGCACCACCTGCTGAGGGAACTTTTCACACCCGATATAAAGTGTATCAAAGGCATCCGTTCCGTCTGTTCGGTGTTCCAGCAGGTTCTCTTCATCCTCCGCCAGTTTCTCACCGCTCTTGTTTTTGCGGAAACCGTTGCGCCCTCGTTCCACGCCTGCAGTCTGCACCGCCAGTATCAAGTCATCATTGTTCTGGCGGTTGAAATACGGCATCAGCCGCTGTTTGCCCGCAAAGCCATGGTTGATGAGCAGGTATTTCTCGTCGTGACGCATGGGATTTCCAAGGTAAATGTCGATGACCTGCCAGCCCCTACGCTCAAACTCATGGACTATTACCCAGCGGAAATCCTGGTCATTGACCGCATAGTTTGAGCCGAGGGCGGTGGCATCATAATAGAAGACCACCGTCTTTTCCCTGTGGTGCATGTAGTAGGCGCAGAACTCAGCCACCAGCTCGGGCAATTTGCGCTCATACTTCACATAGAACGATTTAATGACCAGCAGCTTGCCAGCGCGAGGCTGACCGGAAACAATCCAGTTGATGTTGGCGTTATAGTCCATGCCGATGCAGATGGGAGCGTCAGGATCCACGTCACGGTCGGCACGGCTGTCCAAGGCCAGCGGGTCAGGATGCCAGCCCAGGCTGTCGAGATATTCAAAGTCGCTGGCATTGTATTTGTGTCGCTCGCGCATCGACGAATAGAAGCCGTCCTTGGCGATGCCCAGGCGTTGGCACAGGATGGAGGTCTGGAAGGTCAGCGGCGTCAAGTCACGCTTCATCTGTTTGATGTAGTTCTCGCCGATCAGCTGCAGGTTCTCAATCGATGAGTATTCCTTATAATAAACCGCCACGCTGCGCATTCGGTTCAGATCGCGGTCAAGATGGCGCAGATGACCCTGCAGGTAGCCAGGCACTGGTTTACCTGCGGCCAGCATCTCACGGATGCGTTGCTTCGTGCGCCAGATCTCATAGATAGTGCCTTTGATCGTCTCGATCAGTTCCGCATCCATCTTCTCCCGGTAATGCAGGAACCAGGATCCTTTCTGCGTCTGTGGCATATCCGAGAGGATCATCACCGAGTGGTTGAAACTGTGCTTGCCGAAGTGCGTCTTGATGCCGCCATTGGCGGGAAACACCTCATCCTTCAGCTTGTTGTAGTCGATGAATTTAGCCTCATCCACCAGCACCCATGACAGTGTCAGTGAGTTTGCCGCACCAGGTCTGTCCTGCGAGAGGATGATGGCCACGCTGCCGTTGTAGAAAGATATCGTGTGCTCATGATGCTTCGGGTCAATAATCGGAGATCCGAAGGACTTGGGCGGCTTCCTGCCCACCACATAATGGACACCCTCGAGGAAGCCCCAACGCTTCCAGGCTGTCAGCAAGCCCGGGATGGTGTTCGTCAATCCGTGCAAAAATGTCGGCACCACGATGCCGCCCGTCGATCCTGGCATGCGCTGCATGTTGCGCAACACAAAGGGGGCTGCAATCGAGTCCGTCTTACCCGTACGGCGGCCGGCCACGATAACAGTGGTGTTCGCCCCGATGAGTTGGGCCAGGCGCTGCGGCTTATTGAAGTATATCGGGTTCGGGTCCTTCATCATTTTTTATTATAGGGAACAGTTCATTTTCCTCCAGGTCGGCTTCCTCATATTCCACATCCTCGATGTCGATACTCTCCTTGCGGTATTTCTCAATCAGTTCCTTGATGCGCTTCTCGATGTCCTTGATGGGCTTTATGCCCAGCACGCTCGGGTCGTTCGTCGCCGTAAAGGGCTGCACCACAATCTGGTCGTATGGCATGACCTGTTCATCCTCCAGATCCACACGGTTATACTTGGCATAGGACGATGCGGCCCGTTCCATCGTCTTCGTGTCCTTGCGCTTCTTGGCCATCTGATAGGTCTCGAGTAGCATCTGGTTGGCCTTCCAACGATGGTAGTCACGGCTGGAGCTCGACAATGCCGGCAACAGTTGCTTGATGATGGCCAGGTCGGCATAGATGGCACGGTCACTCAAGCCTGTGCGCCCCGTGAACTCGTCGATGAAGGCACGGTCTGCCAGGTCAGGGTTTGCCAGCACCCACTGGTATTCGGCACGCAGGCGCAGCAGCCGGGCTATCGTAACCGCATCGTAACGGTCTTGTAACTCAGCTTCGCCGGTGAACAAATCCACCTTGCAGACTTCTATTATCTTCGGGAGCGGCATGTAAGGTTGTAACTTGTAACCTTTTAAGGTTAGCTTGTAAGTTTGTCACTCATCATCCTCCATGTCGATGAGCGCCAGACGGGCATTCTCCAAGGCGAGAGGCGAGCCCACCTGTGCCAGTTGGATTTCCTGTTTGCGAAGTTCCAGCTTACGCATGGCCTTACCTCTATAGTAAGCGATACTGGCCTTGTTGCCTTTGATATGGATTTGCTTGCGCAGTTCCTCCGGCCACACCCCGATGATGGTGGCGATATCCGTGACTGACAGATAGAGCGATGCCATCTGTTCAATCTGTTGTAATTCTTTGTCTGTAAAGGTCATGGAGCGGGACACTATGGTTAGTTATCAGATTTTCCACCTGGTGCTTCATTGCCGTGAATATTACCAGGTCAGTAGATATAAATGCGCTCTCTGCACGGTTGCCTCTGGTCAGGTTCTGACTGGTGATCACTGTCACCACTTCGCCCTTCTCGCTCTGCACCAGCAGCACCTTGCTGTGGTTGTCGGCCAGATAGGTCTTCTTGATGACCTGCGTGATGAACGGCCACAGGACAATAGTCTTGTTCGTCGATTTATAGTCGAGTACCAGGTTAAACTCTTTCACCTGACCTCCACGCTTGATGAAGTAGAGGCGGCGCAGGAACTCCTCGCTGATTGAGAAAGAGGTCTGCCAGACCGTGGCTTTGCCTACCTGGTCCAAGATCCATTCGAGCACGTCAGCCACTTGCAGGGCATTTGTCAGGTACGCCTGATATGGTGCCTCTGCAAGTGGCTTTAACCATTGCTCGATATTGGTACCGCGTTTCATCAGCCTTCAGCCGGAGCCTCTTCCTGCTCGGGGCCTCCGATGATGCCCAGTTCAATCAGCTCATTGGTCATCTTCTCCGTCGGGTTGATGACCAGGGCATAGTTGTCGGCCAGCTGCTTCTTCAGTTCCTCAGTCGGGTTATTGCGGTAGCGGCCTTTCTTCAGGTTGATGAAAGCGGTGGCCTTCTTGCTGGCAGCTCTGGCATCAAGGTTCTCGACTACCTCACCTGTTTCCAGGTTGAAGTCGTCATACTTCTGCCAGTTCTCGCGGTAGGTCTTGTCCAGTTCAATCAACTCCTTCAGGAATGGATAGCGGTCGCTGTCCTTGCAGAAGCGCTCGTTCTTTTCCGCTTCCTCCTCCAGGAGTACAAGTCTGTTGTGGAGCATCCTCATGCGCTGGAGGATTCCCAGGTTATCGGCGTATGCCGCCTGAATCTCTTCCGGCAACTGGTCATGGTCGGCACGCTTGCCGGCTTTGAAGTTGTCGGCAGGATTGTCCTCTTTGAGCTGGGTCATCTTGCCCACCTGGGCACGCATTTCCTTCACCTGCTCGTGTGTCACTTTGGCGACACGCATGTTATACCTCTTCTGCAGCTCTTTCTCCAGATAGGAGGCATACTTCTTCGGGAACATGATGATGTTACGGTACATCACCTGGTTCTTGTTCATCTTCAGGAGCAGCGTAGCCCCTTCCTGGATATTTCTCTCTTTCGCTGGCGTTTCCAACCAGGCTTGGATGCGCTTAGTCAATTTCTCGTCAATCATAATTTGTTGTTTATACATGTAAAAAACACTAAATTCTTATCATATTTATCGAGCAGCCTTTTCATTGCCGCCAACGTCTGCCCAGTCGTCACGAAATCATCAAACACAATGATGTTGGGTTCCTCGGGCAGCACGTTCAGCTCGAAAACGGCGTTCACGCGCTGGTGGGTGCGGCACAATGCCACGTCCTCATAAAATGGAATGACCAGGGACTCAGCGATGCGCTCGCTGATGAGCGACGCGAAGTTCCTGGCCTTGTGTCTGCGCTTGGGCGATGTACAGATGCACTACCCGCCCTTGTCGAGAGACGCGCCCAGCGTCTCTCTGATAACAGGAACGATGTGCTTGGCGAACACCTCCACCATAGCGGGGTCGCTCTTGATGTCTGTCAAGGTGCGTCCGACGATGGTCTTCTGCCAGATGGAGATGAAGTTGACATCGCTTCTGCGCGTGATCCTCAGCCGGTATGAGAAGTCACAGCGGGCTTCTGTGGACTTGTCCCAAGCCTTTCGCTGAACAGGAGCGAACAGGTCTTTGGACTTCGGCGGATCCTTTACGTCATCCAAAAGGGAGGAGAGCCCTTGAATCTCCGGCACATCTGTCAAGAGTCCGTCCATCATGCTCTCCTTCCTATTTTTCAGACACGGGATTAATTCCCACCTCCTCCTCCAGCGTTGGCAGCGGCCATCTCGGCGGTCACCTTCGACGAATAGACGTCGCCGTCCTCCGTCTCCAGCTTGCCCACATAGAAGGGAGCGGCGATCTCATCGGTCACCTCCACATTGACGGTGGTGCTGGCGGGGTTAGTGCCCTGACCGTTATCTTGATTGACGGTGGTCTTGGTCGGCCACTTGTCGTTACCGAGGACGCGGAAGTTGCCGGCCATATCCTCAACGACATAGACGTCATCACTATTGTTCAGGTAACCTGCAGCAGCGGTGGCATCCTCATCAACGCCGGGGTGAACAGCCACGAGCTTGTTGAGCTGGGTCTGGCTGGGAGCCTCACCCTGCGGTTCGCTGGTGAGCTGCGACTTGTCGGCATTGATGTCCATATACTGGAACTTGGCACCTTCCACCAACTCGAAGTTGCCCTCATAGACGCTCGAGGTGGGACGGCCCATCGCGTCACGTGGAAGCGTGGGGTACTCCGCGATCAGGTTCTTGTTGCAGAAGTAGATGCGGCGACGGATGCCCGGGTACTGGGGAGCACCGAAGCACCACTCAAGACTTTTCTGCAACGCGGTTGTACATTCTCTTGCCATAATATACGATTGTTATTAAAGGTTCGACAATGTTGATTAGGATCCAGCCGTCACGGTCACGGCAACCTCTACCTCGGTGGCATCTTGACCGGTGCCATGGGTGGCAGTTACGGTGGCTTCACCATCGGCTACACCAGTGATCAGACCGGCATCGCTCACGGTGGCCTTAGCCTCTGCAGAGCTCTCGAAGGCCCAGTTATCATCGTCGGGGCTAACCGACAACTGCTTGGTACCGCCGACAGCGAGGTTCACCGTGGTCGGGCTCACAACGGGAGTCACGGGATTCAGCTCGTCGTGCTCGGGGAACAGGTTGATGGCGCTGGCCATCTTCACCACCTTCAGGAAGCGGTAGTCAAGGGTGCGCAGTTGCACACCGAAGAACATCTTAGCCGCCAGCGTGAAGGTGTCCACATCCATACGCAGCACCTCAAGGCGCTCGAGGTCACCCATGCCGTCGTAGCCGTAGATCATGTTCATCTTCGGAGCGATGATCAGGTACTCGCTGCCTGCCAGGGCGGGCAGCGGAGCGAAGGTCACACGGCGGTTACCGCCCTCGATGTAGGGCTGGTTATACTGCGTGTTGTAGGGCAGTGCGGGGTTGGCCAGCTGGTAGCCCTCGTTGTAGAGGTCAACCAGGGCGGGGTCGCAGTACACGAAGATGTTCTGGCGACGCAGGCGCACGTCCAGACCGAAGATGATGTACTTCATGAACTCGACGACGTTGGTGGCGTCGATGGCGTCACTCAGCTCCAGGTAGTTCTTCTTGGCCTGGCCGATGGTACCGGCGGCAATCTCCTTCTCGATGATGGTGATGTAGCCGTCGAACAGGTCCATCGTGGTGTCGCCCTCAGCGTCACGCTCGGCGGTGGCAAGAGCCAACTCCAGGTGCTCTCCGGCAATGGCCATCACCTGGCTCAGGATGAGCTTCGCCATCTCGCTCTTGGCCTGACCTTGGCCCAGCACGGCAGCATGCTCACCCAGCATGGTCTGAGCAAAAGCGTTGGGTTCAAAATCCTGATTCATCGTGCCGAAGTTGATGGGCAACTCACGGAAGATGATCTCCGTGGCACCCTCACCGCGCTTGTTGGGCGCGTAGGGGTAGAACTGGGCTTCGGTGCTCACGCCGCCCAGGTACTGGTTAACGCGGCAGCCGGGAAGCCCGGTCAGGAACTTGGTGCTGTCCTCCATGGCAAGCACCGGCATCTTCAGCAGCTGGCGATGCCACTTCTTGGCCGCCTGCTTCCAGTCCTCCTCGCTGGGGAGGATGTTAATGAGATGATCAGTGGTAGCCATAATTACTTCTTCAGTTGGTCGAGCGTCTTCTGTGCCTCTGCCATGTCGTCGCAGAAGTCCTTCAGCTCGTTGGTTTCAGTCACGGTGGTTTTCCCACCCTCATTGTTCACCTGCTTGGTATCGTCGGCTGGCTTCTTGCCCAGCGCCGCGATCTCAGCATCCTTGGCCGCAATCTGGGCCTGGAGTACGGCAATGTCTTCGTCGCGCTTCGCGACATCAGCCTGGAGCTGTGCCAGCTTGTCGCCGTCGGTGGCCATCGCTTCATCGATGATCTGCACCTGCTCCTCGGTCATAACGATCTTGCCGTCCTCGCTTGCGTCAAGACCCTCACACTTGAGGATCCGGCAAACGTTGACATACGTTTTCTTCATTGTGCTTAATACTTGGTTTGTGGTTTCACTGTTAGAATAAAGTCCCCTCAAGAACTCCTTCAGTCTGGCAATGATTCCGCGCTCGTCACCTTCTTCACTCTCTTCCATGGGCACGTTGGGCATCGGGATGCCCTCAGCAGCCAGGAAGTTCTTCACCTCCTCGGTCATCCGGGGTTTCTCGTCTTCACTCAGGTCGGTCACCTCATCCACGAAGCCCCATCCGAGGGCCTCCTCTGATGTGAGCCAACCGCCTTCCTTCATCAGGGCGAGCAGGTCATCTTGGCCTTTCTTGCATCGGGCGGCATAGCCGCTGGCGATGTTCAGGTCTATCTTGTCGAGGTTCTTTTTCGTCTTCTCACATTCCTCGATGAATTGCTGCAGCTGGTCGGCGTTCATCTGGTCCCACAGCAGCATGAACTGGCTGCACTTGTGTACCAGGTACATCGCCTGCCTGTCGATCGTCACACGTTTCGCGCCCAGCGAGGCGATGGTGGCCGCGCTCGCGTTCATTCCCACATAATGCACGTGGACGTTGCCGTGGCGCTTGAACGATGAAGAAACCGACAGTGCCGCAGCCACTGACCCGCCCAGCGAGTCAATCAGCACATTCACCTCTTGGTCTTTATATTTCTCAAGGATGTAATCCACGTAGTCGCGGTTGAAGTCCCAGCCGCCGACGTAGCCCTTGAGATGCAGATGGTAGGTCTTTTTAGCCATGATTGTCAATCTTTTTGCACAAAGTTACCCTCCGCATCGCCCGCTATAAAAGACCTGAAAGCCTATCTTTCAAGCGGAATCAGGGCTTTGTACGCCTGATATTCCACGGTCACCGTCTTGATGGCGCGGTCACCGCCGGGCTGTCCTGTCGATGTCTGGATCTTGACGGTAGGGTACGGTTTTTCCCGGCTACCGATCAAGTACCATCCTGATGAGGCTTGCTGGATCATCCACACGACTCCTTCCCTGGGCACGTCGTCCACCGTCATGAAGGAGATCGTCGCTTTCTCGTTCCGCCCGTTATTGGCGTGTTCCTCTGTTGCCTGGCACGTCGCTTCCCCATGGAGCGATACCTGAGTGCCCGACACGAACACCGATACGGGGATTCCTGCCAGATAGGAGCTGATGATGTCGCCGCTGACATCTTCAGGGGCGAGATACCGCACATCGATGATGCCCGGCATACTGTAACTGTCCTTTTGCATATTCTTGCGCTTTGTTATGGTTTGTTGAACTTTGTACGCTTAGTTGAGGTTTGTTAGTTTTGTATCTTCAATTCTACGTTAAACTGTGTTAAAATTGATGATTTTACCGTTTTGGGGGCACATGACCTTCCCGATAGGCCTTCCGTTGCCTGAAGAACATCTGCCTGATGGCCTCCCAGCTCTTCTCCTCCGGCTCGATGCCGTGACGCTCCATCCAGTCGTAGATCGAGTCGGTGATGGGCAGCGACAGTTTATCCACCTTGTAGAGGTCGTTCCACAACTGCACCCGGAACCTGACCATGATCACGTGCGTCAAGGTCTTGCGAGCGCTCTCGCTCAGGCAGCACCAGTAGGGCGCAGGTTTGCTCTTGAAGTCCGGGATCTCGATGGCGAGCTGCCCTTCCTGTCGCTTCTCCGGCTCTTCGCCTTCGCCCAGTTTGTCCAGCATCATCTCCAGCACATCGTTCTCGGCACTACCCCTTGGGAACCGCACAACGCCCTGAGCGTCGGCCCAGTCATGAAGGCACCACTCGCGCAGATATTTCGGTAAACTCAGGTAAATATTCATAATGGTTTGATTTACTTGCCACAAAGATACAATTTAATTACCATTTCCGTTAAAGTTGGCGAAACAAAAAAGTGTGTTCTTTACATTTTAATTTCTGTCTCTGGGGGTCTCTGAGAAAGGCTTTTTTTGTGTGCAAGTGTACGGAGGTGGGGTAATAATAGGGTTATTCCGTTGTGTGTCAGCGCTTTACAAAACGCACACTTTTTGCACACTTTCCGGGACCCGTACTATTGTACTGTGCGCACAAACCCGCACTTTTTTTATGCCCAAAAGTGTGCGCACCTAATTTGCTGATTTTTGGTAACTTAACTGCCAGCCGTACGATTGTACTCTTTTTTTCTACTTAAATAGACTCAAAAAATAAAAAAAAGAAAAATTTATGTCATTTTTCGCTTTGCGCTCGCTTTCAGTCGGTTAGCTTGGTATTTTACCAATATGCCCCTGTACGTCAGCTCGCGGCGGCCACGGCGGGACTTCCCCGCTCCCCCTCCCATGGGCGCAGTACAGCCGTACACCTGCACACTATCATACCCTTGAAAGTGGGGGTCCGGGGGTTGGACTGGTCCCGAACGGGAAAGGGGCCCCGCGTCTCACGACGCAAGGCCCCCCAATAGCCTTTTGTTCAACACAAAAAATGTCTCTTATGTTACTTTCGCCTGGCACGCATTGCCCAGCCGTGTTTCCCAGTCAAGCGGTAAACGATTCTGTAGCCTGCGGCCATCATGAGGGTGGCCACCTCGCCCGGCTGGGCTTCCACCATGTCCTCCAGCTCGCGCTCGAGGGCCTCGGTGGTCCTCAATAGTATGTTCATGTCATCGGCATCGTCCGGGTTGGCGGGTTCCCAGTTCTCCAGATAGGATGTCAATGCCATCTCCAGTATCGGGTTCGTCCCTTGTTCAGTCTCGTTCATTGGTCACCTCCTCTCTTCTCATGTTCCTTCATCATTGCCAGGTAATCGTTGATGGCATCGGCCAGCATCTGCAGGTCGGCGATGTCGTCCAGGTAGATGCGGTCGTCCGGCAGCTCGTTCAGCCTCGGATCTGCAGCAATGATGCGGCAGGCCACCGGCACCGACTTGTCATCCACGTTGATGATGCGTTCAATTGTGATCTTGAGCGCGCCCCTGCCATCGAAGTGGGTCGAGACGGTCTTTTCTCCATTGATGATCATACCTCACCTCCTTCCTCCGGTTCAAAGGCAAGAGTGCCGGACTCTAGCTTATCCATGTCAATCTCCCCGGCAAGGGGAGCCAGCAAGATGACTGCAGCCTTGGGCTGGCCGCTCATCGATGTGGGGTCGCCGCAATAGATGGTGATGTGGTTCACATCTCCCTGCAGCGCGTAGGACTGCACAATCAGCGGACGGGTCCTCTGGAACTTCTTGTCCAGGATCTTGCAGTAGTCTTTGATGGCCTTAACCAGCGCTATCGCGGGCTTTTTCCCCTTGAAGAGCTTATGCTTGAACCGCATGACGTAGTCATTAACCAGTGTGCTTTTCTGGTTTTTGACATTGTAGGTAATGACCTCTGTGCAGATATAGGTCTTCATTGGGCACCTCCTTCCTCGGCTTCACGCTCCTGGCGGTTCTGCTCGACATGCTGCAGGTAGGCCTCATGCAGTTTTTCGGCCTCACTGATATAATGCTTGTTGATGGCCCGGCGTTCCTCCTGATTGTCCTTGCACCGGTTGTCGTAGGCTGCCTCAGCATCATTCAATGCGGACACCAGCTGGCGCTCCAGCCCGAGGCGCTGCTTATGCAAGCCTTCGATTTTAGAGGTAAGATTCTCGAGCATGGCGCTGTCGCTTGGGTCGATGCTGTCATTCTGAATGCTCAAGGCGTGGCGCAGGTTGCAACGCTGGTCCTTCAGGCGTTCCACCTGGGTCTTGAGGTTAAGACGGCGCAGGCTGTACTCCTCCTTGATGCTGATGCGCTCCATGCGATAGGAGTTCTTGATGATCTTGTGTCGCTCATCCACCTTGGCAAGCTCGCATTCTTTGGCCTGGCGCAGGCGGCGAAGGTCAGCGGCATACTTGGCTTCCACTTGTTGGGCTCGGCGTTGTCTTGCAGTCTCGATCATAATTCGGCACCTCCTTTCGCGATATCAATGGTGAGCATGACGGCCAGGTGGAATGCCCAAGCGACTGTTGCAAAAAAGGCAACAGTCGTGTGCTGCTCCGTGATGAGCCAGGACAAGAGGCACACCAGGGCGACAGCCGCCAGCAGGATGTTGACTTGCAGGGTTAAAAACTTCAGCACGATGTGACCCAGTGCTGTGGCCAGAGCTTCATACTGCTCTCCTCGGGATTGAATTTGAACTGTGTTGTTCATAATGACTCAATGGTGGTAAGCAATAGGCAGACACAAAAAACACAGGCTGCCAGTTCCGTGTGCTTACCACCATTGATGTCGTCCCGAGGGAGCGCCAAAATGATTCACGAAATGGCAGCCTTTCAGCTATATGTCCGGGCATAAAAATAGCCCGACTGGTTCGAGCGTCTAACCTGCGCTCCTGCGGTGGCGACTAACGCCAATGGTGATAAGCGCTGCAAAGATAAGACGCATATTGTAAATGTACAACATGTTTTGCCAGAAAAATGCCAAAATATGCTGTAAAACATAAAAATCAGGGGAAATTTTACCGAAATTTCCTCAATTTTCCGTGAGATTTCCGTGAGAGCCGACTGCCTATTTTCGCTTGATCACCATGCCAGTGACCTCTACATACTTTGTCCGGATTTTACCATCGATGAGGTCTGTTTCCAGATTGGTTCTCAGTCTGATGATACCATCGCCGCCAAGTTCCTTGGCTTTCTCGACAGCAAAAGCAAGGGCTGACCTGGTATTAGCTTCTCTCAGTCCTGTGGTCGTGTAATAGTAGGTGTCCTTGTCCCCATAGATGTCATCGGCACCTTTGTTCTTTTTCTTTTTGTCGATTTTCGTGTTGCCGGTTGCCTCTATCACATAGAGGCTGGCCACGCCAATGTAATCGAAACCGACGGCATCCGATTCTGTAATCAGGAAATTCGGGCCTGCAATCTCGGCATAGTTCAGAGAAAATGCCTCCTGATAGAACATTGGCCCCGTTGGTTGGCACCCGGTCATTGCCAAGAGAAGGGTTGCGATAATGATTGATTTCTTCATGTCATTATGTCAGTTATTTCTTGCCGTGGCAGTTCTTATACTTCTTGCCGCTGCCACAGGGGCAAGGATCGTTGCGTCCCGGCTTCTTGACCTTTGGGGCGTGCAGTGCTTTGCCTTGAATGTCTCTGGCCAGGTAGTCGATGGTCTCTATTGATGGGATCCTGAAGGAGAAGGTGGTCTTGCCGCCGACATTGGTCACGGCGAAGTCACCCTTGCTGATGACATCCATGCCGATGAGCATATCCACATCACCGAGGTCGTTTCCCGTAACAGGCAGCAAGGCGACGCCGACGCCCATAGGCAGGTGCAGGTTGATGACATAGACGTAAACGTCCACGACACCTGCGGCGGTGTAGTTCTTTGCTTTACTGATAGGCTGCAGGTTCAGCGCCTGGACCACGCGGTGCGATATCGATGACATCTCGGCACCGGTGTCCCAGACGGCCTCGAGTTCAATCATCGTTGGGGCCAGGCCGCTCTGCAGTTCCTGCACGGACGCGCCTTGGCAGACGGCGCACTTAGTCCTCAGCGATGAAGCGAGCGACGGGTTTTCAACTGTGAACGCTTTGTACTGAGGAATGGGGTATTCTTACTCTTGAGTGATACTTGGCCGTGTAGTCTTTGTCACCTTCAGAACATTTCTGGATCAGGAAGGTGCCCAGCTCGTATTTCTGTCTGGCATACTGGAGGGCGTTGTTGAGCGTGGCATAGTTGCCGACAACCGCCTCATCCTTGATGACAAGGTAACGGCCGTTGTACTTCTCGACGAGTTCGGCCTGATGGTCGAGATAATATTGGAATTCTTTGTCCAGCATGATTGTTAGTTATTGGTTATAGGTTGGTTTGGCCGTGCAAAGATACACATTTTTCGTTGTATATTTACATTTACGGCTGTAATTTTACGCTTTGCGGTGTAAATATACGCAAATCCCGTGCCAATATGTCAAGGACTGTTAAAATCCTTGGACCTGCTCCCGACATCGATGTCGGGAGCAAAAAAGCCAGTGATTTCATCGCTGGGGACGTGATGAAACGGCGGGACGTTTCGTTAATTTTCGTGAACCTGAATCTCACGAAAATACAAAGGACTGTAAAACAGTCCAGTTAGGGGATTATCAAGGGGAATTTTCCCCTTGATTCCGTCGGAAGACCCCCCGCCCGCCCTGCGTTGCGTGTCCGCGACTTCGCCCCTTACGTTAGCGGAATATGTGAACGCTTGTTAAAATTGTGCGTGCGAGCGAGGCCGAGCGAGCCGATGCGCGGTGATGCGCCGGGCGCACGAGCGTCGGGCGTATCAACATCAGACGATGTGCGTGTGTGCAGCGACGATGCGGGCATCATGCCGGCATCCCAAGCGCACTCACGCCTACCTATCTCCAAGGCGTCCTGTGTCCTTGACACTGGGCGGCCACAAGCGGGAGCCGATGATGATGCAGTGTGTCCAGGTAACGGAGTGGGAGTGCCATGGAAGCAGTGGGCGACGTGAGCGTCACCGCACCCCGGGGAGCGCAGCGAAAGTGTCGGGCAGAGGTCACAGCGTACAAGCGAAGGAACGAAGCCTGTACCCTGAGACCTTTGCCGGGCACGTCCGGGTTGCGATGACATCAGCGAGCCAAAGGCCTCTGAGTAATGGCGCGTGAACGTAGTGGACTGGGACAGACGAAATCATCATGGGCTTCCGGCTCTACCCATCGACAATCGCGAGCAGAGTCAGGGAAGAGCCCGCCCCCGGCGGTCTCGACCTGGCCTGTGAGCCTACCGCTTAACGAGACTGCCCGATGCTGTGATCATGCACAGCGCCGGGCAGTCCGAACATTAACTTTAAAATTTTATGCTATTGTGTTAAGCGTGCAGATGCAAGGAGACCGAGAGCGCAGCGAGCGGTCTCTTTGCATCCTAGCGCTTACCGATGCGTGATGCTATGGCCAGAGCTGCCACAGCCAGGATGATGATGAGTGCCCAGGGGGGCACTGGTTTGGCGACCGCGGTGGAATCCACCGACTTCTCCATCGTATTATGGGCGGCCTCGTGCCGGATTGTCGAGTCCTCGAGATGAGCTGTTTTGACGTCTTCATGCTCCTGTGCTGCAGCTGCCGTGATTGTCGCTTTCCTTGCCCTGAGACGCGCAGGCACCCGAAGGTTGCCAAGCATCGAGGGGGCTTCCTGCCACGCCAGCCCTTCCACGCTGTCCGTCATTTCGCCCAGGGCGAAACGACCGTCAGCGCCTGGAACGGGGAACAAGATCTCCAGGTCGTCGAGCTGGAGTGATAACGAGCGGTCGAGCTTCTGCCGCGAGGCAGAGGCGAGATCCTGGGAGGCAACCGTAGCGGCCATGGCCGATGCGGTTGCCGACTGATTCGTTTGCTTCTGCGTGTGGCAGGAGGAAGACGACATACACAAGATGAGCAGCACGACTACCATCAGGAGGATGAAGACGATACTCATGAAACAGGATTTGTAGCGGTCATTCATAACTGTAGTTATTTACAATTTTATTCCGGAATAATACTTACCACCACGGCATGTTGTCTTGACCTTACGGTTTGCCCGGCGTGTGGTGTAGCTCACATGGATCCAATCTGGGCGTCCGTTGGCATCTGGGTACTCGCAGATGACCTGGTCAAACTCAATCCCGCTCTGGAGCAGGCAACGAAGCAGTTTCATGTTGTCCTCACGGCTGTCACTTACGGTTCGGATGTCGGCAGCTTCGCCCTGCATATGCTGTGAGGTCTTGGATGCGCCAGGCGTTGCAGCATTGACCTTTGGCGAACGATAGCCACTGGAGACGATTATTGGCGCACCGAACTTCTCACGCAATGGGTCCAGGACATTATCGACAAGCGCATTGAGGCGCCTGGTAATCTCGGGCGTCGGCGTGTTGTCGATGCCCAACTTGGCCGCTGTGCGGCTCTTAGTCAGTTCTCGGATCGTGAAGTGTTTCATCGTTATCGGGTTTTTGGGTTTGGTTTAACAATTCTTGCTTGAGCTGTTCAAATTCCTCCTGCATGTCATCCCGGGCCTCCTGCACCTTTGACCTGGAGTACACCGTCAGGCCGAATACAGCGCAGGCGAAGCCGACGGCCTCGCCCGTGTATGTCAGCACCGATGCGTGGATGAGGCCCAGCCAGATGAACGACAGGATCGACAGACCGATGGCGGTGCCCACCATGGCCACCGCACTGCCGTATTGGATAACATCTTTCGTATGCCGTTTCATATAGCGAAATTACCATGCTTTGGGACTTGTGGAAAAGACAGCGCGAACGCTCGGCCGCCGTGCTACGCTCAGCGTGGCACGGCGGCCGCCGGTCTCCCCTGGGCATGCCTATCCAGGCGCCCGACTGTCTGTCTGGCGCCTGAGCTCTGGCGTGTTTGTCTGGCCTATTATGCGGCCTCTTTCTTGGTGCGCTTGGTGTTGCGCTTCTTGGGCTTGGGCTTGGGCTTAGCCTCCTCGACGGGGGCGGCCTCTTGCACTGGTGCGGGTTCGGGTTCGGCCTGTTGTGCGGTGGTGGCTTTCTTGGCTGCCTGCTTGCGCTCTTCCTCGGGCATGGCCTCGATGGCTGCTTTCAGCTTGTCGTAGATGGCGGCAGGGATAAAACCGCCTTGTTTTTTCTTGAGCACATAGGCATAGCGGAGGGCCTTCAGCGCGTTGGCGCAATAAAACGGCTTGGACTCGGTGCCGTCGGCGGCTCTGCGGTACACTCGCCACATGATGGCCCCGCTTTTCACCTGCTTCTCGCTCGCCAAAATCAAATTGAGATTATTGGGATTGGAGGAGCGGAAACCCTTTTTACTCTCATTACTCTCGGCGGCTGCCGACGAATTGTTCACTGAATTGTTGATAGATGTAGTCATAACTTTTTGTTTTTTAAAAAATTAATAATCATTGGTCTTGTTCTCGCGTATAACCTTTTTACACTGCAAGCGAAGTATGCGGTGTTAGCGGCTAAGGCAAGGGCGGAGGGGAAAAATACTACCCCGTGAGGGGCTGGAGATTTTTGCCCGGAGTGCATTTTACCCTTGCAGGCCGCGTGCCGCACTACCTTCGCGGTGTAAAAAGTTAGAAGCGGGGTTAAGACCAAGCCACTACTGATGACCTTAAAAACAAAAGTTATGACCTCCTATCCCCATGCAATTCAGAGAGCGGTTCGTCGAGAAAGCAGCAGCCGGGAGTGATGAGCGGACAATGTCTATTCCTATTTGCAGCGATGGCGGCTCTCACGAGTCGCCACCGCCAGATTAAAGTTATGTTACAAAACTATTGACTACAATTCCTTTCCAATTCTTTAAGATTCTCCCAGGACTGGAAAGAATCATGCCACTTGGACATAGATGCCCACGAGGTCGGCCAGGTTGTTGTACACCGGCACGCCCGTCGAGCGGATGCACAGGTACGTCACCCCATCCTGGGAGTAATACTTCCCCTCCTCCAGCTCCATGTTGTTGTTGTACGGTATCGGATTGTCGTGCGTGCCCTGTTCAGGCGATGCGGCCACTTCGGTAAACAGCGATGCTGCCACATCGGGCGCCCAGGAAGCCTGTGCCGTATGGTCCTGCAGCACCTTGTACAGGCGGCGGCGGTAGGTGTATCGCTCGCCCGCCTTCAGCTGCTTGCCCATCTGGTCTGCCCAGAGCGGGAACAGTTCCGGCACTTCCATGGCCTTCTCGTCCTCGAGGTCTGCAGCGTCGTCCTTTGCCAGGATCACGGCCGCCGACAGCTTATCGATGCCGTCTGCCCCCTCGATGGTCTCGTCAGGAGACTCGGGGTCAGGAGACGGCTCAAGTTCTGCAGTGGCCAGGTCGTTTTCTGCTGCCCACTGCATGACTTCATCTGCCAGGTGTTTTGCCTTTTTTCTCCACTGCTGCATCGCCCTATGCTCGTTGCGGGCATCTACGTCAGAGAGGTCGGCCAGCACATTCATTGTGATGGCTTCCATCTTATCGGCACTGTACTTCATGCGGATGATCGCCGAGATGATCAGGTCACGGCGCCATATACCTGCAGGCAGATCAGCGCTTCCAATTTCCACTTGTCCGTCGGGCGTTTCGCCGATGGGCACATTTACCGTGAACACGTTTTGGCACAGATCCCGTCGCACGGTTACCGGCGGGACCGACATTGCGTTGCAGAGATTCATAATGGTCTGTTTTAATTAGGAATTGTTCGTAGTTATACTTGCGCAGGTTGAATGTACTATTATGCACACAAAAGCCCATGTATGAGTTCAAACTGTTCACCGCTTCAGGTCTTCATCCGTGAACAGTTTGAGCTGCAAAGGCACCTCATTGTGCGGTGGCGCAACGGGTGCCCGTTCAGCCTTCTGCTGTTCAGCGAGTGTAAACCTTGTTTTTCGGATCCATTTTCCAGCCTGGTCAGCGATGGTATTAAGCATATCCAACGCTTGGGCATACTGGCCGTGTGAGATCGCATTACGCCGCACACGGTTCATGAGCCGGTATGACGTTTTCACTGAGGTCATGCGCATGACCACCGCATTGATGCACTGCATTCGTTCCAGAGGGCCTTCAGCCTGGAAGGTAAGCACCACAAAATCCAGGTCCTCTTTGAGGTCTCGGATGAGCAGGCCGCCAAGTTCCTTATACGGCAGGGAACGGGGTAACCGCTCGACCACCGGAATTGACCATTCGAGCAGTCGTTCGATATCCCTGTAGATAGATGCCTGATTCGCTTTCATCGTCGCAAAGGTAGTAAAAATCCCAAAAAAAATCGTACCGCTTCGCGGTTATCGCTGGGGGCGTCAAAGCTCCCAGCTGATAAATTCAAAACGCGACCACCGCTCGCACCATGTAGCCGTAGGACTTATGGCCGCCAACCTGGCCATTGCCACCATGCATATAGTACGCGTGAGTGTTGCTGTTTTCGGTTGACGTCCAGTAAAAGTTGGCCCAAAGTTTCTTGTATTGGCCGGCGTTGAATGAAGCATTAAACACGGTGTCGTGCTGCTGCAGCCAATATATGCGGGCCAGTTCGCCTAAGCTTGGCAGGAACCATTTGTGTGCCTTGAGTTTTGGGCTCAGAGCCTCACCTGGAAGCAATACAGTGGGCTCGTAGGCGTAGCAGTAGCTCGCTGCCGGGTAGTAATATGTGCTGTAGTTATTGCCCTTAATTCGCTTTATTTCGGCTATCAATTCTGTCAAGGCCTCTGTTTCCGTTGTAGAGGCAGTGGCCGTTGGCACAGACAGGGTAAAGTCGGATGGAGTGCTCTCCCTGATGATTTTATTGCGGTGCTGGATAATCTTCAGTGTTTTGTAGTGGCCAACACGCAGGCTGTCGATGCCAGCCCTGTAACCACCGATGTCCTCAGTTAACGGCACCATGCGGAAGTCTCCGATGGCCGTGTCAGTGCCATAGTCGGAGAATGCTGCCATAGATGCTAGGTTATCCACATCGTCTTGACCGATGTTTGTGATGTTGTTGATTGGCGTGTCGTAGCAGTCGTAGTTGCCCAGCGTAACATTAGGCACTGAGCTACTAGCCAATCCCCACGGCACTCGAGAGTTTTCGTCTCTTGTATCTTTAAGGGCGACCGCCAAGCGGTCGGTCTTATCGTTAGGATTCACATAGAAGCATTGTGCTACTGCAGTTTTGTATGTCAGCAGCTCGTCACTGAATGTACCGTCTGCATATACATAATCTCCCACTTGGCACTCATGCTCCTGCAGATAGAAGCGCTTCGTGTCTGTCAACTGTGTGCCGTCCACTAGGGTGACAAGCACTGTCACATCCGCATATGAACCATCCACGAGGTCAGTGACTGTCACTACGCCATTGTCTGGATCGATAGTGGCATATCGGTTAACCGTCATAGACCACTCTATCTCCGTGAAATTGTTGCCGTCGCTGTCGATTTCAAGCTGGTGTTCGCCAACACTCTCGAGATATTTGCTTGTTCGGATACGAACGCTTTCTACCGTAACGACAGGGTAAGTGATGGTCAAACCTTCAGAGCCATGGTCAACGTCACCCCATGCTTGTACCCAACGGCGTTTATCCTCAAAGCTTACAGCCACATTCCTGATCAGGATGTTTCCATAGAGTTTGCATGCCGGTCCCATTTCGGCCAGGCTGTTCAGCAGCCTCAATCCCCAATCGCTTTCAAGCGTCCAGCCTTCATCAGGGAGGTCAATATTGATTCTAGTGAGATGGGACAAAGCATCACGGACTATGGCAAGACTGATAGCTGATCCAGCTGGCGAGTCTTTGATAGTGACTTCCTGAAGATAATCCACATCGACGGACGTACCGAGAGAGAATTGTTCCAGACTCTTGCAACCCACCATTGTCAAGGACTCCAGTGTATCAGGCAACGCCACATATCTCAGCGAGCCCGTCGAGGGCAGCTTGACAGCCGTGAAGCTCGTGCCCTCCACATTGATCTCCTCCAGTCGGACGCAGGCCGACAGGTCGAGTGTTCCGCTGGCCAGCGGTGTGTTGCGGTGGATGTAGCGTTTGATGTTCGTGGAGTTCACACGGACAGCCGGAGCGCTCCAGCGCACAGGGTTGTTCGTGCCCAGCGGGTTCACGGTAATCTGCTGGAGGCGTTTACCCGTGAAGCCGAATTCAGTCACTGTCTGGTACTGGTCCATATCTCCCAGGTCGAACAGGTAGTCATTGCCACGGATGGCCAGCGCCGTATCGCCTTGGGAGGACACAGCGTTGAACGCATGGGCCTCACCAGGCGCACGCAGCGCCGTGCCGCCCACGTTAGACGAGCCGACGGCGATACGCGGGTACATCCATTTGGCGGGCTTGACGGTGATATAGTGCGTACCTGTCGCACCACGCCAGGACAGACCGCCGGCAGAGGTCGCGCTGGCGAACTCGCCGTACTGGCACCAGCTGGAGATGAACATGATGCGGTCAACGAGCCACTGGTATTCCGACCAGCGCTGGGAGCCGCAGGATTGCGACAGCGCATTGGTGTCGTTGCTGTACTCACCCGTCAGCTGCAGGCGGTAGCTGTACTCATAGACGGCGCGGGCCTGCTCGTTGTAGGCGACAGCCGGGAAGTAGTCGGGCACTGACAGCAGGTAGTTCTCGAAGAAGCCCATCACGCTGCCGCCTCCCAGGGTGGACATGGCGGCCAGCATGTTGCGCATCGTCTGTTGGATGTTCGGCTGTCCCGTTTCGGGCGTGTCACGGTCCCAGGCCTCCTCGAGCAGGCAGTAGAACGTGCTTTCCTCGGCCTGCCAGTAGTTCTCGCCGCTTCCGTCCTTGGTGTGTTCCTCCACCCAGTACGGCTTGCGGTTCTGGCCGACGTTATTGGTCTTCAGCACCGTGTCCACATCGTCCTGCATCCAACGGATCTTCAGCGTCACAGGGTCGGTGTAGTAGTAGGTGTTCTTGCAGCGGTTGTCGGTACCGGCGATGAGCTTGATGAAGCAGTAGTGGTACAGCGCGTCATCCACATGGAAGAACTCGGCGGCATGAGCCTTGAAGTGTGCCAGACGTGCGGCCTTGAAGGCCTCGTTTTTGGCCTGGCTGGACTGTGACGTGTTGAAGGCGTTGCCCGTGAAGTCCTCATACTGTTCCAGCAGGTTCAGCTGGGTGTTGTCGGGACCAGCGGGCACCCATCGGCTGGTCTTCTCGTCATAGCGATACAGGTCATAGGATCCTGTGAGCCATTTCTGAGGAGACAGGCGAGAGCCTGACGTGCGCTGCAGGGCGTCCAGCGAGCCGTTGAAGAACTCGATCTTGGTGCTGTGCAGGTACACGAAGTTGAAGAAGTTCTTTACTGCAGTCAGGGCATCCGTGTCGCTGGGAATGTCGCTGGAAGTCTTTCCGAAGCCGAAGTTGATGTTCTTTGCCCCGTTGTACATCCATGCCTCCTTGTCAATGTCATAGGTGATGTTCGTGTCATCCCACGGCATATTGAAGCGTGCCAGGGGCACGTCGTTGTCTGCACCCTCCACCATCAGCATGTGGCCGGTGGAGTTTTTGTTGAAGCCGAAGGTCGGTTTGTCGCCCTTGCCGGCGCCGAAGGTCATCAGGTTGCGGAACTCATAGCGGCTGTTGGCCTCATCCCACACGAAGAACAGGAAGGGTTTCTCGAGCACGGCCAGGCGTGCATTGGGGAAGGTGGCGAACTGTCCTGGAGAGCTCATGTTGCCGTCACGCATCATCTGTTTGAAGACTTCGGTGAAGGCCTTGGTGAGGCCCAGCTTGTGGGACTGCATCGAGGAGGCGAAGTTGACCTTGCCCACCAGTTTCGTAGCAGCATATTCCTCTGCCTGGATGATATAGCCCGCACCGGTCTCCCCTTTCGGGTTGCCCTCATCATCGAGCAGCTGGGTATTGTCGGTGGTCTTGTATTGCTGGTTCCACCAGTAATACGTCATGGCCGTAGTACCCTGTCCTTTGTTGTCAAGCTCAGTCAGGGTGCCGCTGTGTTCCTCATCGTCTGGCATGTGGATCTCGATGCTGATGCCGTGCTGGGTGTTGTTTTCCATACCCTTGTGCAGCAGCGGTCCCCTGTGGCCGATGATGTTGTACTTACCCAGGCACTTGTCCCAGTCGATGCGGCCACGGTCATCCAGGATATCGTTGGCCGCCTCAAAGGCGATCTTCTCGGCCGTGGTGGACATCGACGCCTTGTAGTCCTGCATGACGGCCGACGAGCTGAGCGCTGAGCGATAGCAGCGCATACCGTAGATATCGATATCGCTGGAGGTGTTGCCGATGACCATTACCGCATTCTCGGGAGTGAAGCGGTCATCCGTGTCGTAGGCAAATTCCCTCTCGAGACGGCCATTGAGGAACATGCGCACGATGTTCGGTGCGCCTTCGCCGCCATACTGCGCCGTAATGACCAGGTGGAAACGCTTGCCCTCTGCCCATGCCAGATCCTGGTCGGGCTCGGTGTATTTGTTCGCCGTGAGCAGCATCGCGCGAGAGGGCATCATGCGGAAGCCCCACCATACGCCGTTGCTGCGCAGACTGCCCAGCTCAACCAGCGGTTCCTCGTCGTCCACGATATTGTCCACCACGAAGTCCATCTCCCATGCGAAGCTGCGGCCCGTATTGTCGGCGCCGGTGAAGTCTGCCATGGGATTGTGATGGATGGTCAGCTGACGCCCTGCAGGGATGCGCAGCACCCTCACCGTCGAGCCTTCGTAGGTCGTTTCCTTCCAGCCGTCGGTGGAAAAGTCGAAGTTCACGAACTCTGCCTGCACCGTTTGGCCGTTCACCGTGTTGATGATGGTGGCGGGATTCTCCTCAGCATTGGAGCGCACAGCGGGTGAGAGGACGAAGGACGCGCCCGCGTTGGGTGCGAAGCTCGCCTCATTCTCCAGTCCGAACTCCACGGGATCGTGGAGCGTGTTGCCCTCGCTGTCCTCGATCAGCATCACGGCATCAATCCAGGTGTCGCTCACGCCGTCGATGGCCAGCTGCGTCGTGAACGGGTATTTGTTCCTGGGAGCGCCGTTGAACGACCAACGCGCATATTCGGTGGTGTTGTCGTTGGCATCCACCAGCCGCATGATGACGTTCATGGGATTTCCGTCAGGCGTAAGGACGGACCAGTCGAAGAAGTGGACGTCCGTCCAGTTCGAGAGTCCGTCTGAGATGTTGTTGACGGACACCACAGGGGCATCGACACCGAGTACCAGGTACTCGCTCATAACCCAATCCGTGGCCAGGTCATCATTGTACTTCAGCCGGGCCTCCACAGTGTGGAGACCACGTGTAAGGACATCCGTCAAGCCCTGCACCTCGCAGGAGTAGGGCGTGTCGGCATCGCTGTGCGTGATGCTGTCGATGACCAGTTCCTTGCCGGTGCCGCCGCCGTCGAACTTCAGCAACAGCGTCTTCGAGATGTTGCCGGTGATATAATACTGCAAGGTAAGCAGCGCGTCCTGATCGAAGGGGACCTGGAATGCCGTTGCGGGCGTCAAGGTCATGTTCACGATGTTGACCTGGAAGGTGAACGGGATGGCCGTTGAAGCCTTCTCAGCGGCGGCCGTGATGCGGACATGGACATTGCCGGAAGGCAGGATGCCTTTCATCGAGATGTAGTTGTAGCGGTTGGACTCCACAGTGAAGCGTCCGCAGGTCACCCAGCGCTGGTTGTTGTCCATTCGCTGGACGGTGAGCGTCACCCAGTCGGGGACTTCCTGTGCCACACCGCCCGAGTTGTACAGGTAATTCGCCTTCAGTCGCACGGAGAAATCGTTGGTCATTTGTACGGCAACAGGTGTGTTGCCCTCGAGGGACAGTGTGTAGGCGCTCTCGGTGCTCCCCTTGGGGATGACAATGTTGCTGATGGGAGTCACCGCCTCGTGATCCTCCAGCCAGGCTTCGTGGTCCGACAGCTTGGCGAAGCCCAGCAGGTGCAACTCGTCGTTTTCCTCATCCTCCCAGGTGCGCAGGCATCCGATCTTGCCAGTGTTCAAGGTGGAGATCAGTGCTGTGTTGGCACCGAACATCTGCTTGATGAAGCGCTCCACCTCAGCGAAGTTCATGCCCCATTTGTACCCGTCCGGCACTTCGGTGCCATAAACGGTGATAGTCTCACCGGTGTTATTCTCACCACCCCAGACATCCTCCAGCGAGGTCAGCAGGTCAAGACCTGGTATGATGATTTCCTTTTCTTTTGCCATAATGCTATGCGTTTTATGTTGTTAATGATGGAACCAGCCACGGCTATGCGACCAGCCCCGGTTGTGAAACCAGGCTGCATATACACGCGTGACCTTGAGCCAGGCCAGGTGCACGCCGTCCTTGACAACATACACCGCCTGAAGCCCGCGCTGCCCGATGGACAGGTCGCCGATTTGTCTCAGTTTCTCGATGATCATTCTTCCTCCTCGTAAACCAGGTAAATGGTGTTCTCGCTCAGTTCACCGGCTTCGCGCTTGCGCTCGAACTCCTCCGGCTCGATGGCCTCATGGCGCAGCACGGCATTTCCGTCAATGCCGTTGCGCACGCGCATCTCGTTGGTCGTGCCGTCACTGTAGATGAAGGTGACGATGTTGTAGCCGCCGCTCTCATGGCTCTCCTGGACCTCATAGTCCACGATGCCACGGCCGTCACGACCGCTCACGGCCATGAACACGGCGGCATCCAGCAGATGGGTCTCGCTGTTGAACTCGACGCCGGCAGGCAGTCCGGCTGCCGCCGTCTCGTCAACGATGATGACCGTCGAGCTTTTCTTGAAGCGGCGGCGCTTGCCCAGGTAGTCGTAGCAGATAACCGTCACGTCATATTTCCCCTCGATGAGGTCGCCCGGCTCCGTGGCGATGGCCACGTTACCCTGCATGTACGCCTCCAGTACCGTCTGCGCCGTCCCCTTGGAGAGCACCACATGGACGGGATAGTCTTCGTTGGGATAGAAATCTGAAGGGGTGGACACCGCCTCACCGTTCACCAGGGTCACCGTCTCGAGGGTCAGGGGTATCGCCAGCTTCAGCTCGTTGCCCTGCACGCCATAAGCTACTGATTGGGTCTGTTGTTCTGTTGGATTGCTCATGATATAGGTGTTGCTTGGATGTAGATGTCATATCGTGCAGGATCCTCCAGTGTCACCGTCAAGACGCCTGTCGTGGCGTTGTACTGAATACACCCGTCGTTAAGCAGGTCATGGGTGATGTCATTCTCTTGGGCGACACCTTGGCCGTCGTAGATGGTCACACTGTTCACGCCCACCTCATAACCCGTCTTGGCCTTCACCTTGACATTGATACCGCTGTCAACAGGCCCGAGGTATGCAGGCACGCTCTCCTGCAGGGTGCAGTTCGTGAGGTTCAGCGTAAGCGGATAGTAGGTGTCCGCGTCTACTGCATTCAAGGCACTTTGGAGCGCAGAGAGCGATTGAGCGCTCAAGATCATTTGTCTCATGTTGCGGTACCGGGCCTCATTTAGCTGTGTCTCCCCATGGAGCACAACGCCCTGCTGGGCCGCAAGCGCCGCAGTGGCACCACCAGTCACGCAGTCGTTGACGATGGCCGGTTGGTCGCTGATCTGCACCATGGCCTCCTCCTGATCGTCCCAGTAATAGGATTTGCCTGTGTAGATGTTGCGGTACTCCATGTTGATGTGCGGCTCGATCGGCTTGAACAGTCGTACTTGAATGCGCAGCCAGATCATTTTCGTCTCAGGGTCAAAGTAGGAACCGCCGATGGGGCAGCCGCCATCGCTCGACTCGCCCATGCCGTACAGCAGTGTAGGCGGCATATTCCTTGGGGAGATGGTATATGTGTCCGAATCGAGGCGAGCGAAATACTCCAGCGAACTGTTGATGGTGTTCTGCCAGATCTGCAGTGTGTTGATGTTGGACGTGGCCGCATCGAGTGCCGTCTTGTCGGCTGCCGTCATCAGACCGGCTTCACGCGTGGAAGCACCGACGAAAGTGAGCTGGGTGATCGTGTCGTCACCACGTTTGTAGTTCATGACAACACGGTCTTCGTAGCTGGAGGTGGTCAACTGTTTCAGGCGCTTGTTGTACGCCACATCCAGATGGTATTTGTCCGTGGCCGAGAGCAAGCCCGCAAATGTCGTTGTGGCTGCAGGGATAGCGACTGACACACTGTTCCCGCCGTGTTGTGTCACGGTGACGGTGACATCAGAGGCTGTCTGGTCAACCGTCAACCCGTCAATGACATTCGCGGCAGCTTGGGATTGCGCTTGCTGGGCAGCCTGCCGCGCAGTCTCACAGTCGCTCACGCATTGATTGAGCCGGGAAAGGATATCTGTCGCCTCCTGCTCCGGGATCTGGCTGAGCGCACCGATGAGGTCGGTAATCTTCTGCAGGATCGATCCGAGACCTTCCGGCGTGATGCTGTTCGCTGAGGTCTGCGCCCGCATGGCTGAGATCATTCTTGTGATTGCTGAGATGTCTATCATAATGTTCGCGATTAAGTTTTCCACGAATTTACGCTCTCCCCTTGGGCTGCGAAAAGACAAGGCAGGCGACGGTAACTTCAAGACGTCAGGCGCGGTGTGCGGTGGCTGTTTCTCCGCTCGCCGAAAGGCGAGGGTGTTTAAGATGCTAAGCGGCAAAGAAACATAGATGAGCGTTGGGGTGCTTGGCGGGTCCCCATTTGAGTACAGCGCCAGGCACAAAAAAAGCCCGCGTGCATCCCTGCAGGCAGGCTCCAAACTAATACATCTTCTTTCTATAACGAACTTTATTATTAACCTTTAAATCTTTAGTTTATGAAAAAATTATACTTTATTCGCTGTCGGTCAGTATTTTTGTGTAATTTTGTCCCTGTTAATGGAAGTCTATTGGGTTTGGGCGACCACGCCTGCCCGACTTCGCCAGTTCTTATGCTGGGGCTTCCACATCGGCGGCAGGTGAGTCCTGGCCGTTTTTTTATACTGGCCTTCGGTGAACGCTGCCATCCATACCGATAACTATAACACGTTTGATTTTCTCTTTTGCTCTCTGAGGCGAATGCTCGCGGAATAGATTGATCTGATTCGTGATGTATTCGCGAGTCACAGACGATGACCGCTGTAAGACGACAACTGTTTCTGCACCTTGCTTTGAGGCATAATCCATTGCACTCTTCAAGGTCCATTTTCCAGGGGTTTTTATCGCTTTAATGTCCATTGGCGACTGATAGAGTCTGCCATCTTTCGCGGTCTGCCCCGACACAGTGCTTCGTTCACGATCAAGATAGACCTTATAGCCTTTCTTCGCAAGTTTTTTACCTGCTTCCAACTCATTCTCATTGTATTTTCGCTCATTGTGGACAACAACAAATCCACCGCTCTTATCCATGTATGAATTGGACTTATCATAATTCCCAGTGCCCATCAGGCGGTTGAACTCTCCTTGACGTTTACCGAGCGTTCCCGGCTGACTGGCATAGTTACGAGTGCCGCCAGATGTCTTGTCGCTATTCCCTCCCATCTTTTTTTGCTGTCATGTAATCGTGAATATAAAGAAGTGATTTCTCGCAGCAGAACTCGTGAACCGTCCTGCCCCCACCATACACAATCAGGTTAGGGGAATCCAGACCCGAAATCTGGCGGGCAATCTCGTATTTTGCCTTCACGAGGTCAAGACCGCTCAGCGTACCTCGAGTGGCAAATGCGTTATAACCGTCAGGTATGCCCAGCCTATTATACTCAAAGAACTTGCTGCTTACGTTCAGGTCTGCATAGATCAGGATGCCGTTTTCCTGCCAATATCTTGCGATCCAGCGTTTTTGATAGATCAGCTGCAGACCGAAAGCCAGCGGTGTCGTATCAAACAGCGAGTAGTTCGGCTCGACGGCGGCATTCACTTCGTCGTCAACTATTTTTGCAGGATTTTTCCACAAAGCTGAAAACCTGTAATCGTCAACATAGAAGTGAAGCGTAGCGGCTCGCCGGTTCTTACGGCCAGTACCGTAAGGTGCAAAAGGTAGCACAAGGTTACGGGCCTGCATGTCAAGGCGCAGACAGGGGATGTCATACATGTTATCCGACGGATATAGGCAATCTTCTATGATACGCTGTGATTGACTCATTGTATATACGATTTTGCAGGATTTCTTTTCATTCTTGGCAATTCTCCCCTTGATTCTCAGTTAGCGCAGATTGAACCCCATCTTTGAGTTCCTGGAGATGCCCTGCTATTAATGTCAAAAGATCCTGTAATTGCTTGCCAGAAAAGCCTGATTCTGCCAAGGCGATAGTCATCCATTCGACAGCACTGGTGGATCCAGCCTTCCAGCCACGCTTGAAAGCACTGGGTTTCTCAAACATGTAACCGGCAGCGAAGAAAACAACTGCGATAGCCAGCAGAAAAATGATGTAAATTGTTTCACTCATCGCTTACCTCCTTTCTCCGCCTGAGCAAAGATTTTGTCGATGCTCATGTGGCGGCACTTCTCGCTGTCAAACAGCAGATCCTCTGTCCCATCCTCCAGGACACGGTAGAGCTTCGTCGGGGCTGCAACCGTGGCTTGCTTCGCGTCTATCACAGCCGCCCTGGTGGTCGGGTACGATTGGTATTCGTCACGATCCTTGGTGACGATACGGAATTTCTTTTGTTGATTAGTCGTCTTGTTCATGTTTAACCTTATCTTTATTATTAACTTTTTGTGACTGGAGGTACCACGGTTTCCTCAGGACGCTTCCCTGTTTGCTTGCAGGCTTGCTTGCGTCTGCTTGCTCAGGGGCTGTCGGATTGTCACCGCGCTTAACGCCCATCTTGTTAACCAGGACCATGATGGCATTGGGTTTACGACCGAACTTCTCGGCAATGGTGGCCACCGGCACCCCATTGGCATACATCATGGCAATCTCTGTTTTCTCCTCCACCGTATATCTCTTGATTTTCTTATCCGACATCGGCACTACTGTTTTCGGCGTGGGGGGGGTAGAATTGTCCTGCCACCCTTTCCATTCCTTTCTTCTTCGAGATCCGCAACGCGCTGCCGATCCCAGGCCTCAGCAGCATCCTCTGTCGGTTGGGGATCCGGAGCCGCCATTGGAGGCTCTGCTTTACCATTGATTTCATCTTCGGCCCGGCACATGGATCTGAGGATGGCCATATATATAGGCACTGGTACCCCGTCACCATCCACGTCGCCGCACAATATCTTAACATAGTGGTAATTTTCTTCTTCTGACCACATGATGCAGAATGTCACTTTCGCTTTCATCACTTGTCTCCTTCCTGGAATAATGCTATAATATCACATGGTCTGTAACTATATGCGCAGCACTCACCCCCTTCGTTATATAATCTGTCGATGATGGAGCTGTCAGCCCGCCGAGTAAATCGGTTATCCTTGACTACCGAAAACTCATCGCTGTTCTCTATGGGGACAATCGTATAATGATGCCCGTTGTCTGTGAAATGAATATTATCAGTCATTTCTCACCTCCTTCTTTATTTCTTCTAAAAGATATTTCGTTGCACGTTTCCAGGCTTCCTGGAACATTTGTATCATCTGTTCTGCGTTATAGTACTCGTTGTACTTAACTTCAAACCCATCATGCGTTGAGTGCGTGGTCATTATCGGCTTAATGCTTTTTAGAGCGTCACGAGCAACTTGCTTAAGAATCAAATCATTATTCATGACTCACCTCCTTCCACGATTTCAGTCCATTTGCTGGACGTGTTGTTTACGAATTGTCGAACGCTCTCAAACTCCGGGCACAGGAAATGGGCCTGGATCTTGTTGATGATTGGCAAATAGTCGTCATAGCTTGACGAATCAATTCCTGCGAGTTCTTCACGTCCATCGTAGAACCTTTCTAATGGCTCAGCAAGAGCATCACGAATGATGTCCAGCTCGTCGGCCGTGAAGCGTATGATGGGGCTTGTCTTGCTCGACAGTTGCGCCAGCGCATATTCAACACACGATTTGAAGTAGGTCTTTTCTTTGAGTACATCCGCCAGAAGCAATGCACATTCAACGTATTTCCCGAACAAGACGGTAAAAGGCTCTGAACGGTCAACTTCGAGATCGTCCACATTGGCGATGAATATGACATTCACATGCTTGCCATGGTGAACCAGGTAATCAAGTTGCTCCTTGATGTTGGCCAGAAATTCTTTCTCATTCATGACTCACCTCCTTTCCAATTGGATTGAATACAAAGTTACCTATACGCACATTGCAGTCCCGCTGTTCGCAAACCTGCTGAAGCCTTTGGTTAACCCGAGGGCACGAAACCGGGTTACACCCCGTACCATTATTTTCGCAGTAGAAACACATTTCATACTCGAAATTGGCATACGTTCGATAATCAATAGATTTTGACATAACTTGTTATATAAAAGGTTAGAATGGTTCTTGTAAAGCATGGTCGGTGTCATAGATCGAAATGTATTCAATGCCACCGCTCTTGTCATCCTCGCCGATAAACGACTCTCCGGGATGTTTCGCAATCCAGTTCCTGAAGCTCGTCTTGTCATCCTTGTTCAACTTGCCAGGATTAAAGTGCAGCCCCTTGAACTGGCAATAGTATTTCAGCCTGGTCTTGAAATTCGATGGAGTGATACCGCTGCGCATATCCGGAAAATGGTCTTTGAAATTTCCCCACATCTCGCCACGCTGCTTGCGGCTGTTCAGCACAAAGCCTGTTTTGTCAAAATACACCTCTGCCCACTGGTACAGGCTCTCGCTCATCTGCTGCCTCAGCGTGCGCTGCATGATGTCGTGCATGGGCGGTGGCACCACGCCCTGGCCCGGGCGGTGCCATTCGTTCTGCATCGATGTGAAATATAGGTATACGCACTCAATCATGAGTGAGTAAAAGAGGTTCCACTGTTTCTCATCCCAATCTTCGAAAAACTGATGACCGAACACATCGACAGGGTGCCGGGTGTTGTTGAAGTAGTTGGAAAAGCCCATATAAGCGATACGCTCCTGAGAGCTGCGTGTCTGGCTGCCGTTGATGGCATGGTTAGTGGCAATGTAGATCTTCGGACTGATCTTTGCCGGAATCGTGTAACGCGCTCCGCCCTTGACGTTCACCGTCAGGTCGCCGGTGATGGCTACATACAGACGCTCGAAGTTGAAATTAACCGGGACATCATCAAAAAATATGTTCCTGGTTCTCGGAGTCACCTTCGTAAACATGAAATCATCATCATTCTTTGTGTTGCGCCCATCGACGGTTGAGACCTCCAGCACATATTTCAGTGCCTCACCAATGAGCGATTTACCCGTGCGACCGTTGATCTGGCCCACGTCGCTCATTTCTCCGTCCATGGCGATGACCGCTTTTAACTCCGTCTGGAACTTGTAATCAGTGAGCAGGTAGCCGATGGCCGTGAGTTTATTCAGGATGTGCTGGTTGTATTCGTCCTCTTCCTGGGGCGTGAGCCCGCCTGTCTTCTGCCACCAGAAGTTGGAGGTGTAGCGTATGAACCTGAAGAAGTCGCACTCTTCGCCTTCTGCAGTGGCCACGATCCTGTAACCCCCAGTGACTGGATCCGTCTCAACACGGTCGATGATGGAATACCGGGTAAAGACCCTTTGACGCACTTTATTGTTCCACACCGTCCCCACGATCCTCTGATCATCCTTGATGCCCTGAGGGGTGACGGTGACCGTCGAATTGCGGAAGTAGAACCTCTGGTGGAACGGCTCGAACTCGTCAAACTCATCCTCGATGATATTGAGGCGTTCGAGTTTGTCTGAGGCCAGGTCGCTTGACAGTCGGGCCGCGAAATGGTTTAGCACCAGCGCGTCCTTGCTGGTCATCTTGATATATTCCCATACGAAACCCCTGATGTCGGGGCTGCTGGAGTCATTCACCACACCCTCATCGATATGGATGAAACCATATTCGCCCTTGGCCATATCTCGAGTGTGGATGCGGCAGAATCCCGCCTGCTCAATGAACTGGAGAGCGTCGAATGTATCAAGCGACACACGCCCTTTTTCTTGGTTTACCGACCAGAACTCTTTATCGGCAATGACCCTCGACGCCAGCTCCACTCTCCCCTCCTCATTGACCTTGTAACGGAACCGATTGAACTTGAAGAGCTTCAGCGGTTTCAGCCTATCGATGTACTTATTATAGAAGGCATCGATGTCGTTCAGCAGCCAATAGTCCTGAATCTGGATGTCGCTGATGGTTGACATGTTGAAGATTGAGCAATACTTGCCCAAGCCATCGTGGGCGTGGAGGGCGAAATCCACATCTTTGGCAAGTTCATCTTCTTTGCCCTGGAGGGTACCAACGAGCAGGTCGTCTATACCCTTGTCGCCCCTTTCGTTGTTGTTGATATGGCCAAAGAAGATGTCAACATTGACACCGACGTTGTGCATGGTGGCCACATACTTCTTGAATTTGATGGCGGCCTTGCTGAACATACGAGGACGATAATCTACAGCTTCATCAGGATTGAGGTTCTTGCTCAGGTCGTCCCAATCGCTATCAAACAGCAGCACCACATTTTTGACCTTGCACTGCTGCACGATATACTGGAGATCCTGGGGCAATCCGGTTTCCTTGTTCCCGATGTTGAATATGCCTTGGATGGCAATGCTCGGGATTCCGTGCTTACAGGCCTTTTCGGCTTTCTTCTCGCCCTCCTGAATGACCAATGTCTCGATCGGTATTGATTTATTGTACAGGTCGCGGATCTTCTGCGGGATGTAGAACCGGGTGGGCGCGTCCTTGGGCGACATGTATTTGTTCTCGCGCTTGTCGCCCTCCTTGGTGTGGAGCGCAGGGTTCGACCACCTGATCCTGATATACGGCCTCAGTGCGCCACGAGCGCCCCTGGTGGGGTACATCCCCATTGTGCCGTCAAGGTTGTAGTAGTATATCAGCATCTCGTCATCCCCTGGGTGGACGGTGCCTGTCGCGTCGATGCTGCCCCTGCGCATGGCAGGCTCATACTTCTCTACACGCTCACCCTTGATGATCTCAACGGTATGCACCATCACATCATCCAGTGTGAGACCCGACGCCTCCAGCTGCCGCTCGCAGAAGCTCTTGGCAATCTTCTTCCTCTGGATGTTCACATTCAAGGCACGGCGCTCCTGCTCCGTCATGATATGTATGCCATTGGCGTCGGCAGCCGACTTGATGGCCTCAGCATATCGGTTGCGGTCATCGTTGCACTCATAATACATGGCGGCGGCAATGGCATCGCTCAGGGAGAATCCGCAGCTGAAGCACTTGGCGATATTCTTACGGGAGGTATGGGTGACACACAGCCCTTTGCCTTTGCCTTGCTTTCCGCACTTAGGACACTCGACATACGATGTAGGCTTTGATCTGTCAGCACCAGGTATGCAAAACCTGATGTCAGCAGTGTCCCTCACCTGCCGGATTGTATCATCTGAATAAAAGTCGCTCATTGAAATAGATGGTTAGTCTGGGCGTACTTTACGAATTCCGCACGGCTATGAAGGCCCAGACGGATGTACGCATTACGGATATGGTTGTTAACGGTATGGGTGGAGAGGTATAGTTGTTCGGCGATTTCCGCTTGGCTGTAGTTCTCAAACCACAGTCTCATGACACGCAGCTCGGCATCGCTCAGGTTGTGGGCGAACTTCGGACGGCAGATCACGTTCTCCAGTTTACACTCTCCCCGAAGAGGACAGGGCACGCATTCCAGGTGAATGCGCCCAAACGAGTCGATATCTGCAGTCTTGTCAATGTTGCCGAAGTTGCATTTAATGAATCTCTGTACAATGCGGAAACGGTAATAGGACATATTCGGGATGCATCGTTCATATTCCTTACCCAGAGCGGCGAACGCCTCAGGATAGAATTGCTCGATCATCTCATAAATAGCAGTGATGATATCTCCCTGGTTCTCGTCCAGTTTCTCGGCATGACCGTCAGCAAAATGAAGCCAGGCTTCATCGTTGAAGGTGTAGAACTCGATGTTTGAAGGTAATTCCATAGTAATTCCATGTCATTTTTCTGAATTAATGAGGGAATTGAATACTTCAATTCCAAGAATTTCCTCAATTTTGCACTTATGCAGTGCTGGTATTCTGGCGAGCCCACGCATCCAGTTATAGATGGTGTGTCGAGGAACCATACACCCTTCGCATAAGCGATCAACGATCGATGCCATTTCGTGCTTGGGAAACTGATGAAGATACTCACTGAGCGCCACTGAGTCCTTTTGGATTTCTGTTGATTTTTCTGACATAATTTGTATTTTTACCATTTAAGTCGTACATTTACGGCGGCAAATGTAAATATAATATTTGGAACTCGTACTAATATATAAAGTAACTCGTATTTAATTTATAAATAATTAACATTTAGGTTATGTTACACATTGGAAATGAAATCAAGAAGGTAATTGAGCAAAACCACCTTGTTAAGCAGGAAGTGGCGGAAAAGCTGGGTGTCACTCCCACATACTTAACACGTATGTTCCACCTTGAGGATATGAAATGTTCCTCTCTTGACAGAGTATGTAAAGTGATTGGACTTTCCGCTGCTCATATATTCGAACAGGAAAGTCAAGTAAATGTACAGAATGTTTCGGCCAATACCGTAATTGGACCGGCGACAGCAGAGCTGAACTTCACTCCTGGAGAGGTGGCCACGCTTCGTGAACTCCTTGCAGAAAAGGAGCGTACAATCCAAATCCTACTTGGAAAAATCGGGACGTTATCGGGACAAGATGAGTAAAATCAGCCCTTTTATCTGCCCTTTGACATCACTGATTATCAATCAATTAGCGAACCTCATCTGTGTCGAAACAATTCCTCTCACCCCGACTCAATGACTTCAAGGCCGATGCAGTTTATGCGTCGGTCTTGTTTTTTCTCGCTAGACTGTCCCATATTTGTTAATTTCTGCCTAAAAATGGTCAAAAAATCCTCATTTTCTTGCTTGAGAATAGAAAATGGTATAATTTCGCATGCCAAAGAGGACACTTCAAACGATAAAGTTCATTAGTGTCCCGTTAAAATCGGGACGAGTGAAATATTAATCGAAAAGCCCCGG